>Ga0187893_10006919_pt1 | contig 19010 bp, 17 predicted proteins | sample MA1701074metaG_FD_139574 | JGI IMG/M metagenome (GOLD analysis project Ga0187893, IMG submission 139574) | White microbial mat communities from a basaltic lava cave in the Kipuka Kanohina Cave System on the Island of Hawaii, USA - MA170107-4 metaG ... | reverse complement strand
TTGGCCACCGCCAGCCCGACGTTGGACGCGAAGGTCCCCATCAGCACGTTGACCTTCTCGCGCGAGATCAGCTCCTCGGCCACCCGCACCGCGTCGCCCGGCGTGCCGCCGTCGTCGCGGGTCACGAGCTCGAGCTTCCGGCCGAGCACCCCGCCCGAGGCGTTGATCTCCTCGAGCGCGAGCTCCATGCCTTTCTTGTAGGGCTCGAGGAAGGCGGGGAAGACCTTGTAACTGTTCAGCTCGCCGATCTTGATGGGCTGCGCATAGGCGGCACAGGAGAGACTGACGAACGCTAGGGATATCAATATATTGTAGCTCATGCTTCGCCTTTCACTTTAGCTCCGCGGTCGGGCCGTATCTTGTCGGTCCCGCCCGGGAAGGCGCGCCAGAACTCCTTGCGCACCAGGCTGACGAGCGTCGCGCTCTTGTTGAGGCCGTGATAGCGCGCCACGACCTCGAGCATCTCGAGATCGCGCGGCGTGGCGGAAAAGGTACTGACCTTGACCTTGCTCTTCACCATATACAAATCTTATATAAGACTTGTATATCGGGTCAAGCCGCCTTTCTCTCCTGGGGAGGCGGAAGCTGCTTCAGGCAGCGGCCGATCCACAGCGCGGTCAGCTTCTCCTGCACGCCGTTCTGCGCCAGGCGCTGGGCCAGGGCGGAAAAATCCACCTGGTCGAGCGGCTGGTCCTGGTTGAAGCAGGAGAACACGTAGGTCTTCTCGCCTGTCCTTGGGTCGACGTGCGGCTGCAGGCACTGGGCGCAGATCTCTTTCATCATGCACTGCATCGGGCTGTTGATCGATCCAATCGCCTTGTGAGCAGGCTTTAGATACCTCTGCAAAACCCCGTGCCGCGCCGCAGCGACTGCGGCCATCATCTGGTCGGAGCCGATGGCGATGATCCGGTCGGTGCTTGAAAACGGAATTTCCTGTTCGCCGAGGCCGCCCGACGCATAGGCCTGCATCGCCTGCACGATGTTGCCGACAAAGGCGCGGTCCTGCGCTCGGCGCGGCGTGAAGCCGGGCGCCTCGTCGCAGCACCACACCACGACGTCGGAGGCGGCTTCGATGTCCTCGATGCGGTAGCGGTCGCCGCGACGCTTGTAGCCGGCGAAATAGACGACTTTCGAGCCGGCGGCGCGCAGCGCCCGGCCGATCGAGAACAGTACCGCGTTGCCCAGGCCCCCTCCGGCGAGGACGACATTTTCGCCCTGCGGGATCTCGGTGGGAGTGCCGGTCGGACCCATCAGGATGACGGGTTCGCCGCGTTGGAGGTAAGCGAGCAGGTCGGCCGAGCCGCCCATCTCGAGCGCGATTACCGAGATCAGGCCTTGGTCGCGGTCCACCCAGGCACCGGTGAGGGCAAGGCCTTCCATCGCGAGCGTGGTGCCGGGCACGTGCATCGCGAAGGTCTCGAAGTTCTGCATCCGGTAGAACTGGCCAGGCCGGAAGCGGCGCGCGGCGACCGGCGCCCGCAGCACGACCTCGATGATCGTCGGCGTCAGGCGCCGCACCTCGTGCACCACTGCGCGCAGCTCGCGGTTCAGGCCTGCCAGGAAGCGCGAATCATCGAGCGCCGAGGCCGGCCCGCGCCCGGCCAGCACGCTGCTGACAACGCCATAACCCTGCTTGGCGCTGCCCATCGCCTTCACTACGTTGCCGAAGTAGGACGGGTGCAGGTCGCCGAAGAAGCTCATGAAGCGCCCGTCGGGATAGCGGTGCAGCAGCACCTCGGGCCGGCCGGGCTTGGAAGTGTGGCGCTCGGGCTTGACCGGGGCGCCGCTCTCGTCGCAGGCGAGGAAGTATTTGCCGTCGAGCGCGAGACTCACGCCTTCCTCGCGCGCGAGCACCGTGTTGGGCTGCGTGCCGGCCGCAATGAGAACGGACTTGGCGGGAAGGCGGACGCCGCTCTCGAACAGAACTTCCCTCGCATGCCCGTACGGGTCCACCTCGATGCGCGCCGGCGTCAGCCCCTCCAGGAACACGATACCCTCCTCGAGCGCCTTGGCGACTTCCTCGTGGTTGAGGGTATAGGAGGGGCTGTCGACCATGCGGCGCCGGTAGGCGATCGTCGAGCCGCCCCAGCTTTTGAGAAGGTTCAGCCGTTCCTCCGGCCTGGCACTCCTGAGCGCTTTCGCGTGAGCGACGAACTCTTCGGCGATCTCGCGCTCCTCGGGGCTCCAGTCGGGCTTCTCGTCGAGCGCCTCGACGCGGGCGAGGAATTTCTCGACCTGCACGGCGTAATAGGCGAGCGACTCGGTCGCGGTGTCGATCGCGGTGAGCCCGCCGCCGATCACCACGATCGGCAGGCGGATCTGCAGGTTGGCGATCGACTCGCGCTTCGCCGCGCCGGTGAGCTGCAAGGCCATCAGGAAGTCGGAAGCGGCACGAACCCCCCGCGCGAATCCATTCGGTATCTCGAGCACCGTCGGCCGGCCGGCGCCGGCGCACAGCGCGATGTGGTCGAAGCCGCCGGCGAAGGCTTCGTCGATGGTGAGGGTGCCGCCGAAGCGCACGCCGCCGAACATGGCGAACTGGCGGCGCCGCTCGAGCAGCAGGCGGATCACCTTGAGGAAGTTCTTGTCCCAGCGCACGGTGATGCCGTACTCGGCGACGCCGCCGAAGCCCGCCATCACGCGCCGGTCCAGGGGTTCCCGCAGCTCTGAAATATTCTTGATCGGCGCAAAGGGAACCCGATTGCCCAAGGGGTCGACCCCCGACACCCTTGCGTCCAAAGGCTCGATCTTGAGGCCGTCGATGCCGATCACCGTGTGGCCGTCGTTCATCAGGTGGTGCGCCACGGTGAAGCCGCCGGGCCCGAGGCCGACGACGAGAATTCTTTTGCCGGAAGGCGATTTCGGGTAGGGCCGCCTGAGGTCGAACGGGTTCCAGCGCGTGAGCAGCGAATAGATCTCGAAGCCCCACGGCAGCTCGAGCACGTCCTTGAGGGTGCGCGTCTCCGCCTGCGGGATGTCGACCGGGTCCTGCTTCTGGTAGATGCAGGACTTCATGCAGTCGTTGCAGATGCGGTGGCCGGTGGCCGCGGCCATCGGGTTGTCCACCGCGATGATGCCGAGCGCCGCTATCGGCTCGCCGCGCGCCTTGACCATGTGGAACTCGGAGATCTTCTCCTCCAGCGGGCAGCCGGCGAGCGGCACGCCGAACACCGTTTTCCTGAATCCCCCGGCCGGGGCCTTCTCCTGCAGGCCCTTCGAGCAGGAATCCTTGCCCTGCTCGTGGCACCAGATGCAGTAGTTCGCCTGGTCGAGCGCGCCGGCGAGGTCGGCGCCGGGGTCGGTGAGCGCAAAGCCCTCGCGCCGGCGCAGCTCGGTGTGCGGGATCAGCTTCATGTAGTCGAGCTTGCGCGGCGCCTTGAACAGCACGCCGCCGCGATGCTTCGCCTTGCCTTCGGGCGTGGTTGCAGCCCATGCGGCATAGCGCGCGGCCTGTTCTAGCTGTCTCTGGTTGGATGGTTCGTCCTTCAGCCAGTCGCTGACCTGGCGCGCGAACTCGAGCTCGGTGGTAAAGCGAAAGCCGTCAGGCCCGGCGTCTTCGGGCCTCACCTTGTTCAGCGCCCGGCGCTGCACGAACAGGCGCTTTACCGAATAGAGCGGGGCGAGCTCGTTGTGCCGCGCGGCGAGCGCGCGCGCCTCGTCCTCGATGCCGAAGAGCTTCGGCAGGAAGTCCTCGACGTGCGTCGCGAGGGCGACCAGAAGGTCGGACTCCGCTTTCCCCGCGGTAGGATTTTCTCGGGCGGAAAGCAGCTGGTCGTGGAGCGCGCCGTCGGCCTGCTTGAGAAAGGCGAGGAACGCCGCGTCGACGCGCAGCAGCCCTTCGCGCTCGTATAGATCGTTGAAACGAATGCCGAATCCGAGTTGCATGCAGTTAGAATTATCGGCGAAATCAAGAGCGGAGCCCTCGATGCAGATCAGAAATAGCATATTCCTCGTCACCGGCGGCGCGTCGGGCCTCGGCGCGGCGAGCGCGCGCATGGCGGCCGAGAACGGCGGCAAGGTCGTGATCGCCGACATGCAGGCCGACGCCGGCGAGAAGTTCGCCAGTGAGCTCGGCGGGCGCTTCGTCAGGACCGACGTGACGAGCGAAGCCGACGGCAAGGCCGCGGTGGCGGCCGCGCTGAAGGAGTTCGGCGGCCTGCACGTGCTGGTTAACTGCGCGGGCATCGCGCTTGCCGAGCGCACGCTCGGCAAGGAAACGCCGCACGACCTGCAGCGCTTCATCCGCGTGCTGAACGTGAACCTGATCGGCACCTTCAACATGATCCGGCTCGCGGCCGATGCGATGGCGAAAGCGGTGCCCAACGCGTCGGGCGAGCGCGGCGTGATCGTCAATACCGCCTCGGTGGCCGCGTTCGACGGCCAGATCGGGCAGGCGGCCTATTCGGCGTCCAAGGGCGGCGTGGTGGGCATGACGCTGCCGATCGCGCGCGACCTGTCGCGCAACGGCATCCGCGTCTGCACCATCGCGCCGGGGCTCTTCGAGACGCCGATGCTGATGGGCCTGCCGCAGGAGGCGCAGGAATCGCTCGGCAAGCAGGTGCCGTTTCCCTCGCGCCTCGGCCGCCCGGCCGAGTACGCGCAGCTCGTCAAGGCGATCGTCGAGGTCGAGATGCTGAACGCCGAGACGATCCGCCTCGATGGTGCGATCCGCATGGCGCCGAGGTAGTATTCGCTTCGCCCATCACGCCTTGCGCGGGAGAGACCGGCTTCGGCCGGCGCCGAAGGGGTAACGCCCCGCAAAAACTCTCAGGCAAAAGGACCGCGCGAGGCCGGGCACTCTGGAGAGAAGGCCCTGGCGGCCTCGCCGAAGGAATACGCGGCAAGCGAAGATTGCCGCCAATCTCTCAGGCAAACGGACAGAGGGGGCGTGAGACCCGGCCGGGTCGCTCATGCTCGCCAGGAGGCGCCGTGGATCTGCCCGAGAAGCTGAAGTACACCGAATCGCACGAATGGATCGCCGACAACGGCGACGGCAGCATCACCGTCGGCATCACCGCGGTGGCGGCCGAGCAGCTCGGCGATCTGGTCTACGTCGAGCTGCCGAAGGCCGGTACGCGCCTCGCGCGCGGTGCGAACTGCGCGGTGGTCGAATCCACCAAGGCGGCCTCCGAGGTCTACGCGCCGGTGGCCGGTGAAGTGCTCGAGGCGAACGCCGAGCTCTCCGCGCACCCCGGGCGCGTGAACCAGTCTCCGTACGGGGACGGCTGGCTCTTCAAGCTCAAGGTGGCGGATCGCCGCGAGCTCGAAGAGCTCCTCGCGCGCGACGCGTACGCCAAGTCGGCAGGGGTATGAAGGAGCTGCTGAACCGGGACGAGTTCTCGACCCGGCACATCGGCTCCGACGAGTCCGCGCAACGCCAGATGCTCGCCGCGGTCGGCGTCGAGTCGATCGAGGCGCTGGTGCGCGAGGTGGTGCCGCGCGACATTCTTCTCGCGCAGCCCCTCGCGCTGGGCGAGGCCCGAACCGAGGCCGAGGCGCTCGCGGAAATCAGCACGCACGCGGGCCGCAACGACCCGTGGCGCAACTTCATCGGCATGGGCTACTACGGCACGCATACGCCCGCAGTCATCCAGCGCAACGTGTTCGAGAATCCCGGCTGGTACACCGCCTACACACCCTACCAGGCGGAAATCTCGCAGGGGAGGCTCGAGGCGCTGCTGAATTTCCAGCAGATGGTGATCGACCTCACCGGGCTGCCGGTGGCCAACGCCTCGCTCCTGGACGAGGCGACCGCCGCGGCCGAGGCGATGGCGATGATCCGTCGCGCGAGCAAGAGCAAGGCCGGCGCGTTCTTCGTCGACTCGGCGGTGCATCCGCAGGTGCTGGCGGTCATGCGCACGCGCGCGAAGTGGCTCGGCATCGAGCTCATCGTCGGCGACGAGGTTCAGCCCGACAACGTCTTTGGCGCGCACCTGCAGTATCCCGACACCTTCGGCCGCATTCGCGATTTCTCGCAGCAGATAAGACAACTGCATGAAAATCGAGGCCTGGTGTCCATCGGCACCGACCTCCTCGCGCTGATGCTGCTGCGCTCCCCCGGCGCGCTCGGCGCCGACATCGCGGTCGGCTCGGCACAGCGCTTCGGCGTGCCGATGGGCTACGGCGGGCCGCACGCGGCGTTCATGGCGTGCCGCGACGAATACAAGCGCGCGATGCCGGGACGGATCATCGGGGTGTCGGTCGACGCCGCCGGGCGGCCGGCGCTGCGCATGGCGCTGCAGACGCGCGAGCAGCACATCCGGCGCGACAAGGCGACCAGCAACATCTGCACCGCGCAGGCGCTGCTCGCGAACATGGCGGGCTTCTACGCCGTCTACCACGGCCCGCGCGGCCTCGCGCGCATCGCTTTGCGCACGAACTTCATGGCGCGCGCTCTTGCCGCCTGTGTGGAGCCGGAGGGCACGCAGTTTGTTGACACGCTGACCTTTGCCGTCCCCGCGGAGGACGTAAAGGCGCGCGCGAGCGCGAAGCGCATCAACCTGCGCTATATCGATGGCTCGCACGTCGGCGTGAGCTTCGACGAGCTCACTTCGCTCGACGACGTCGCCGACGTGGCCGAGGTGCTCACCGGGAACCGGCCCGACGCCGGAAAGCTCGCCGCGCAGAACGTTCCGGAAAGCATTCCGCCGGCGCTGCTTCGCACCGACCCGGTCCTGACCCATCCGGTCTTCAACCGCTACCACACCGAAACCGAGATGATGCGGTATCTCAAGCGGCTCGAGAACCGCGACCTGTCGCTCGTGCACGCGATGATCCCGCTCGGCTCGTGCACCATGAAGCTCAACGCCGCCGCCGAGCTCGCGCCGTTGTCCTGGCCGCGCTTCGCGGCGATGCATCCGTTCGCGCCCGGGGAGCAGGCACGCGGCTACGCCGACATGCTGGGCGAGCTCGCGAAGATGCTCGCCGAGATCACCGGCTTCGCCGCGGTCTCGCTGCAGCCGAATTCCGGCGCGCAGGGCGAGTACGCCGGGCTGCTCGCGATCCGCCGCTACCTCGCCGCGAAGGGCGAAGGCGCGCGCGACGCGTGCCTGATCCCGGCGTCGGCGCACGGCACCAATCCCGCCACCGCGCAGATGATGGGGCTGCGCGTCGTCGTGGTCGGTTGCGACGACAGGGGCAACGTCGACCTCGCGGACCTCGAGCGGAAGCTCGCCGAGCACCGCGGCCGCGTCGCGGCGCTGATGATCACCTATCCATCCACGCACGGCGTATTCGAGGAGGCGATCGTGCACATCTGCGCGCAGGTGCACGCCGCCGGCGCGCAGGTCTACATGGACGGCGCCAACATGAACGCGCTCGCCGGCCTGGCGAAGCCTGCGCTGATCGGCGCCGACGTCTGCCACATCAACCTGCACAAGACCTTCTGCATCCCGCACGGCGGCGGCGGCCCGGGGATGGGTCCGATCGCAGTCGCTGCTCACCTGAAGGATTTTCTGCCGGAGAATGCTAGCCCCGTGTCTGCCGCCCCCCATGGCAGCGCGCTCATCCTGCCGATCTCGTGGATGTACATCCGCATGATGGGTGCGCGCGGCGTGCGCCGGGCGACCGAGGCGGCGATTCTCAACGCGAACTACGTCGCCGCGCGGCTCAGGGACCACTTCGCGGTCCTCTACACCGGCGCGCGGGGCCGCGTGGCCCACGAATGCATCCTTGACCTGCGCAAGCTCAAGGAAACCTGCGGCGTAACCGCCGAGGACGTCGCCAAGCGCCTCATGGACTACGGCTTCCATGCGCCCACGCTTTCCTTCCCGGTCGCCGACACGCTGATGGTCGAGCCGACGGAGAGCGAGTCGAAGGCTGAGCTCGATCGCTTCTGCGACGCCATGATCTCGATCGGCGGCGAGCTGGAAAAAATCCGCTCCGGCGCCTGGGACCGGGCAAACAACCCCCTCAAGAACGCGCCGCATACCGCGCTCGAGCTCGCGGGCGAATGGAAGCACCCCTACAGCCGCGAGGAGGCAGCGTATCCCAAGCCCTGGCTGCGCGCGGCCAAGTTCTGGCCGCCGGTGAAGCGCATCGACAACGTGGCCGGTGACCGCAACCTGGTGTGCACCTGCCCGCCCGTCGAAGCCTATGCCGAATGAGCGGACCGTCCTATACCCCCTCCACGCCGAGCTGGGCGCGCGCTTCTGTCCGTTCGCCGGGTTCGACATGCCGCTTCAGTACAAGGAAGGGCTGCGCGCCGAGCACCTGCACACGCGCTCGCACGCGGGCCTGTTCGACGTCTCGCACATGGGGCAGGTACGCGTCACCGGCCCGGACCTGCACGAGGCTCTGGAGCGCGCGCTGCCGGTCGATTTCGACGGCTGGCCCGATGGCGCGCAGCGCTATTCGCTGCTCCTGAACGAGCGCGGCGGCATCGAGGACGATGTCATGGTCACGCGCCTCGCCGGCGAGGTGCGTATCGTGGTCAATGCTTCCGGCCGGCAGAAGGACCTTGCCTCGCTGTGCGCGCTCTGCCCGGGGCTTTCCTTCGAGCTCCTCGACCGCGCACTGATTGCTTTGCAAGGTCCATCCGCGGAGGCGGCCCTGAGCGCTATCACCCCTGACGTAAAGAAGCTCGCTTTCATGCAGGCCGGCGCGTTCGGCGACTGGCTCGTTTCGCGCTCCGGCTACACGGGCGAAGATGGATTTGAAGTGTCCCTCGCGCTTCAGGACGCCGAGCGCGTCGCCCGCCAGTTGCTGAAGAACCCATCGGTTAAGCCCGTCGGCCTGGGCGCGCGCGACACGCTACGCCTGGAAGCCGGGCTGCACCTGTACGGGCAGGACATGGACGCGAACACCACCGCGGCCGAAGCGAACCTTGGCTGGGCCATCGCGCGCTCGCGGCGCGCCGGCGGCAGGAAGCAGGGCGGCTTTCCCGGCGCCGACGTGTACCTGCGGGAGTCGCGCGCCGGTACCAAGCGGCGCTTGGTCGGTCTCGTCGGCGACGATCCCGCGCCGATCCGCCACGGCAGTCCCATCGTTTCCGACGGCACGCAGGTCGGCGTAGTCACGAGCGGCACGGTCTCGCCGTCCACGCAGCGCGCGATCATGCTCGGCTACGTCGACGCGAATTCGCTCGGCAAGGATCTTTTCGCCGTCGTACGCGATGCGCCCCGGCGCGTCCGCATCACGATGCTGCCCTTCGTTCCCAAGCGCTACAAGATAGGTTTCAGGTCTTTCTTGTAAAGTCGGGAGCGCTCGACGTAGCCGCTCGCCACCTTGAGCAGGTGGTCGATCTCTTCGGGCTTCAATTCGCGCACCACCTTGCCGGGGGAGCCCAGCACCAGCACGCCGTCCGGGATCTCCTTACCCTCGGCGATCAGCGTGTTCGCGCCGATCAGCGTGCCGCGGCCGATGCGCGCGCCGTTCATGATCACGCTGTTGATGCCGACCAGGCTGCCCTCGCCGACGGTGCAGCCGTGCAGCATCACCTTGTGGCCGACGCTGACGTTCTTCTCGAGCGTCATCGGGAAGCCGGGGTCGACGTGCAGCACCGAGCCGTCCTGGATGTTGCAGTTCTCGCCGATGGTGATGCGGTCGTTCTCCGCGCGGATCACCACCTGGAACCAGACGTTGACGTTGTCGTGCAGCGTGATGTCACCCACCAGCGTGGCGTCGTAGGCGACGAAATGGTGCTCTCCGAGCAGCCGCACGCGCCGCTCGCCGATGGCAAAGAGGGGCATGCGGCTATCATAACCCGGTGAAAATCATCGTTCTCGGCGCCGGCGTGGTCGGCGTGACGTCGGCCTGGTATCTCGCCGCGGCGGGCCACGAGGTGACGGTGATCGAGCGACGCGATGCCGCGGGCATGGAGACTTCGTTCGCCAACGGCGGGCAGGTCGCGGCGAGCCACGCCGAGCCCTGGGCGAGGCCCTCGGTCATCCCGAAAATCCTGTACTGGCTCGGCCGCGAGGACGCGCCGCTGCTCTTCCGGCCGCGCGCCGACTGGGCGCAATGGGAATGGGGCCTGCGTTTCCTGCTTGAATGCATGCCCGGGCGCTTCGAGCGCCACAGCCGCACCCTCGCCGGGCTCGCGGGCTACAGCCGCGAGTGCCTGCGCGCGCTGCGCGCCTCGCTCGGCATCCGCTACGAGCAGCTCGAGCGCGGGATCCTGCAGTTCGCGACCAACGCGCGCGACTTCGATCTGCTGGCGCGCCACGCCGGTTCGATGCTTGCGCTCGGCGTGCAGCGCGAAGTGAAGAGCGGGGCGGAGTGCCTCGCGCTCGAGCCCGCGCTCAGGGAGTCGCAGGACCCCGTGGTGGGCGGGGTCTACGACCCGAAGGACGAGTCGGGCGATGCGCATCGCTTCACGCAGGAACTGGCGCGCCTCGCCGCCGCGCGCGGGGTGGCGTTTCGCTTCTCGGCGCGGATCGAGGCGATCGAAAGCGAAGGCGGGAAAGCGTCTGGAATTCGCCTGCACAACGGCGAACGGGCGGACGCGGACGCGTACGTGGTCTCGCTCGGCAGCTACAGCCCGCTGCTGCTCGCGCCGCTCGGCGTCCGCATCCCGGTCTATCCGCTGAAGGGCTATTCGATCACGCTGCCGCTCGGCCCCGGCGAGCTCGCCGCGGCGCCGACGGTGAGCCTCACCGACGAGGCGGCGAAGATCGTGATCTCGCGGCTCGGCAGCCGGCTGCGCGCCGCGGGCACCGCCGAGCTCGCGGGCTACGACACCGCCATGAACCCGGTGCGCTGCGCGGCGATCGCGCGCCGCATCCGCGAGCTGTTCCCGGCGCTCGGCGGCATCACCACGGTGGAGAACTGGACCGGCCTGCGCCCGGCGACTCCGAACAACGTTCCCGTCATTGGAAGGACGAAGCTGAAAAACCTCTATCTGAACACCGGCCACGGCACCCTGGGGTGGACGCTCGCCTGCGGCTCGGCGGCCGCGCTGGCGGACCTGGTGTCGGGGCGCCGGCCCGCGGTGGCGTTCCCGTTCACATGAGGCCGAGCGAATCGCAGTTTCTCGAGATCCGCGGGCTGCGCTACCACGTGCGGCGCTGGGCCGCGCCGGGAGCGCCGAAGATCGTGCTGCTGCACGGCTGGATGGACGTGTCGGCGTCGTTCCAGTTCGTGGTCGATGCGCTCGAGCGCGACTGGGACGTCTACGCTCCCGACTGGCGCGGCTACGGCCTGACCGACTGGGGGAAGGAAGACAGCTACTGGGTTCCCGACTATCTCGCCGATCTGGACGCGCTCCTCCAGGTGACCGATGAGAATCCCGTGAACCTCGTCGGCCACAGCATGGGCGGGCATGTCGCCGCGCTCTACGCGGGGGTGCGGCCGGCGCGGGTCGCGCGATTCGTCAACCTCGAAGGCTACGGGCTCGCGGCGACCCGTGCCGACCAGGCGCCGAAACGCTACTCGCGATGGCTCGACGAGCTGCGCGTGCGGCCGCGGCTGCGGCCTTACGAGAGCTTCGCTGCCCTGGCCGAGCGACTGCAGGCCAACAACAGCCGGCTCACGAGGGAGCGGGCGGAGTTCCTGGCGCGGCACTGGGGGAAGGAGGAGAAAGGCAAGGGCGTCGTGCTGCGCAGCGACCCGGCGCACAAGATCGTCAACCCGGTGCTCTATCGCCAAGACGAGGTGCGCGCCTGCTGGCAGCTCGTGACCGCCCCGGTCCTGTGGGTCGAGGCCGCCGAGTCCGATGCCTTGAAGCGGGTCGGGCTCGACGCCGCGGCCCACGCCGAGCGTAGGGCGGCGTTCCGCGACCTGCGCCACGTGACGGTGCCGGGGGCCGGGCACATGCTGCACCACGACCAGCCGCGGGCCGTGGCGCGGCTGCTCGAAGAGTTCCTCGCGCGCTGATGGCGCAGCTCTTCGCGATCCACGCCACCCATCCGCAGCGGCGCCTGGTGCGGCAGGCCGCCGAGATCGTGCGCCGCGGCGGGCTGATCGCCTATCCGACCGACTCCTGCTATGCGCTCGGGTGCGACGGCGGCGACGCAAGAGCGGCGGAGCGGCTGCGCCGCCTGCGCGGCATCGGCGAGCGCCACCACCTGACGCTGATGTGCCGCGACCTCTCCGAGATCGCGAAGCACGCGATCGCGGACGACGCGCAGTTCCGGCTGCTGAAGCGGGTCACGCCCGGCAGCTATACGTTCATCCTGCGCGCCCGGCGCGAGGTGCCGCGCCGCCTCACGCACCGCAAGACCATCGGCGTGCGCGTCCCGGGCCACCCGGTGGCGCACGCGCTGCTCGCCGAGCTCGACCAGCCGATGCTTTCGGCAACGCTGCTGTTGCCGGGGGACAGGTTTCCCCTCACGGACGCCGGCGAGATACGGCGGCGGCTCGAGCACGAGCTCGACCTGGTGATCGACGCGGGATCGTGCGGCGTGGAGCCGAGCACGGTGATCGACCTGACCGCCGAAACGCCGCGCGTGCTGCGCGTGGGAAAGGGCTCGCTCGCGCCCTTCGCCGTAGAGCGCGTCTGATAAAATCGTGCTCGCAAGATGGACGTAAACGTCAACCAGATCGCGCAGACGATCGCCATCTACGCGCTCCCGGTGCTGTTCGCGATCACGCTGCACGAAGCGGCGCACGGCTACGTGGCGCGCCACTTCGGCGACATGACGGCGCACGCCCAGGGCCGCATCAGCCTGAACCCGATCCGCCACATCGACCTGATCGGCACGGTGATCGTGCCGCTCATCATCCTGACGTTCTCCAAGTACCTCTTCGGCTGGGCGAAGCCCGTGCCGGTGAATTATTCGGCGCTGCGCAAGCCGCGCCAGCACATGGCCTGGGTGGCGGCGGCGGGACCGGCCGCCAACCTGGCGATGGCGATTTTCTGGGTGCTCCTGCTGCGCGTCGCGATCGCGCTCAGCAACCGTTCCGAGGCCTGGGCCGAGGTCGCCAACCTGCACGGCACCGCTGGCCTGGTAGACGTCGTGATGCGGCACGGCACGGGGCCGGCCGAGTTCCTGATCGGGGTCAGCGCCGCCGGGGTCCTGGTCAACCTGGTCCTGATGCTGCTCAACCTCCTGCCGATACCCCCGCTCGACGGCGGGCGCATCATGACCAGCCTGCTGCCGGGCCGCGCGGCCTGGGGCTTTGCGAAGCTGGAGCCTTTCGGCATTCCGCTGCTGCTGCTGCTCCTGCTGGTTCCGGTGTACGGCTCGAACGTGCTGAGCCTGATTCTCAGCCCGCTGCTCCTCGAATCCGAGGCCCTGGTGCGGGCCATGGTGCTCTTGTAGATGTACGAAACCCGCGTGCTCTCCGGCATGCGCCCGACCGGAGCCTTGCACCTCGGGCACTACCACGGCGTGCTCAAGAACTGGATCCGGCTGCAGGCCGAGTACCCGTGCCTGTACTTCGTCGCCGACTGGCACGCGCTCACCACCGACTACGAAAAGCCGGGCGACCTGCAGCAGACCAGGCTCGACATGGTGATCGACTGGCTCGCTGCCGGGATCGACCCCAACCAGGCGACGCTGTTCATCCAGTCGCAGATCCTCGAGCACGCGGAGCTCCATTTGCTCCTGTCGATGATGGCGCCGCTCGGCTGGCTCGAGCGCGTGCCGACTTACAAGGATCAGCAGCAGAAGCTCGCCGACAAGGACCTCTCGACCTACGGCTTCCTCGGCTACCCGCTGCTCCAGTCGGCCGACATCCTGATCTACCGGGCGAAGTACGTGCCGGTGGGCGAGGACCAGGTGCCGCACGTCGAGTTCACGCGCGAGGTGGCGCGGCGCTTCAACCACCTCTACGGGCGCGAGCCCGGGTTCGAGGACAAGGCCAAGGCCGCGGTGAAGAAGATGGGGACCAAGAAAGCGCGGCTGCTGAACGAGCTGCGCGGCAAATTTCTCGAGCAAGGCGACGCCGGCGCGCTGGCGCGCGGCCAGGCGGTGCTCGACGAGCAGCAGAACCTGTCGCGCGGCGACCGCGAGCGGCTCTACGGCTGGCTCGAGGGCGGCGGCAAGAAAATCCTGGTCGAGCCCGAGGCGCTGCTCACCGAGGCGGCGCGCATGCCGGGGCTGGACGGCCAGAAGATGTCCAAGTCCTACGGCAATACCATCGCGCTGCGCGAGGAGCCCGAGGCGGTGGCGAAGAAGGTGAAGACCATGCCGACCGACCCGGCGCGGGTGAAGCGCAGCGACAAGGGGAACCCCGAGAAATGCCCGGTGTGGGACCTGCACAAGGTCTATTCGGACGCCGAGCGCAAGGCCTGGGTGGTCAAGGGGTGCACCACCGCGGGCATCGGCTGCCTCGAGTGCAAGCAGCCGGTGATCGACGCCATCAACGCCGAGCTGGCGCCGATCCGCGCCCGCGCGCAGACTTATCTCGACGACCCGACGCTAGTCAAGAACATCGTCGCCGACGGCTGCGAGAAGGCGCGCAAGCTCGCCACCGAGACCATGCGCGACGTGCGCGAAGCCGTGGGGCTCTCCTACTCATGATGGCCGCCAAGGTCTACGGCGAGCCGGTGTTCGAGCTGCCGCACGACCTCTACATCCCGCCCGACGCGCTGGAGATCGTGCTCGAGGCTTTCGAGGGCCCGCTCGACCTGCTCCTGTACCTGATCCGCAAGGAAAACCTCGACATCCTCGACGTCCCGATGGCGCCGCTCACGCGCCAGTACCTCGAATACGTCGAGGTGATGCGCAAGACCAACCTCGAGCTCGCCGCGGAATACCTCGTGATGGCGGCGATGCTGATGGAGATCAAGTCGCGGCTCCTGCTGCCGCGGCCGCCCGCGGCCGAGGCGGTGGAGGAAGACCCGCGCGCCGAGCTGGTGCGCCGCCTTCTGGAATACGAGCGCATGAAGAAGGCCGCCCAGGGGCTCGACGAGCTGCCGCAGGTGGGGCGCGACGTGATCGCGATCTCGGTCTGGATCGAGAAGCAGGTGTCGCAGCGCCTTCCTGACGTAAATGCGAGGGACCTCGCGGAAGCGTGGCGAGGCCTCCTGCATCGCGCGCGGCTTTCCGCCCATCACCGCGTCTCGCGCGAGGAGCTTTCGGTCCGCGCCCACATGAGCTCGATCCTGCGCACCCTCAACGAGCGGCGCGTCGCGGAGTTCGGCGAGCTGTTCGAGCCCGCGCACGGCGTCGCGGTCCTGGTGGTGACCTTCCTCGCGCTGCTCGAGCTGGCGCGCGAGCTGCTGGTGGAAATCACCCAATCCGCAGGCTTCGGCCCGATTTACGTAAAATTGGCGCATGCTCAACCCGCCTGAGGCGAAGCGCATCCTGGAGGCGGCGCTCCTCGCCTCGCCGGAGCCGGTGAGCGCAACCGAGCTCAAGCGCCTGTTCGAAGGCGAGCTCGGGGTCGACGCCATCCGCAAGCTCCTCGCCGAGCTGGCCGAGGAATGGAAGGGCCGCTCGGTCGAGCTGGTCAGCCTGTCGGGCGGCTGGCGCTTCCAGACCCGGCCCGAGTTCCAGCCCTACCTCGAGCGCCTGTTCCCGGACAAGGCGCCGCGCTACTCGCGCGCCGTGATGGAGACGCTCGCGATCATCGCCTACCGCCAGCCGGTGACGCGCGGCGACATCGAGGACGTGCGCGGGGTGGGGGTGTCGACCCAGATCATCCAGGCGCTCGAGACCCGCGGCTGGATCGACGTGGTCGGCCACCGCGAGACTCCCGGCCGGCCGGCCCTTTACGCCACCACCACGAAGTTTCTCGACGACCTCGGGCTGCGCTCCCTGGAAGAGCTGCCGCCGCTCGAGGAGATCGCCCGGACGCTCCAGCTCGAAGTCGTCCCCACTGCCGACGCGGTTGTCAGAGAAGAGCCCCCGCAGCAAGAGCCCGCCACCGGCACCGACGGCTGAGCGGCTCCAGAGGCTTCTTGCCGCGGCCGGTCTCGGCTCCCGGCGCGAGATCGAAGGCTGGATCGCCGCGGGGCGGGTCAGCGTCAACGGGCATGTAGCCCGGCTCGGCGACCGGGCGGGGCCCGGGGACTCGATCGCCGTGGACGGAAAGCCCGTTGCACGGCCCAAACCCGCCCAACCGAGAGTCCTGCTGTACCACAAGCCGGTCGGCGAGCTGGTCACCCGCAACGACCCCGGGGGCCGGCGCACCGTGTTCGACAGCCTGCCATCAGGTCGATGGGTGGCGGTCGGCCGGCTCGACCTCAACTCCTCCGGCCTGCTGCTGCTGACCGACTCGGGCGAGCTCGCCAACCGCCTGATGCACCCGCGCTACGAAATAGAGCGTCAGTACGAGGTTCGCGTGCATGGAGAGCTGAGAGCCGGGGAGCTCGAGAAGCTGCGCGCGGGGGTGGACCTCGAGGACGGTCCCGGCGGATTCACCGCCATCGAAGCCATGACGGAAAGGAAGGCCACGGGGACGAACCGCTGGTATCGCGTCGCGCTCAGGGAAGGGCGCAACCGCGAGGTGCGGCGGCTTTTCGAGGCGCTTGGCCATGCGGTCAGCCGCCTCGTGCGCGTGCGCTACGGGCCGGTCGCGCTGCCCGCCGATCTCGCTCCGGGACGCTGGCGAGAACTGGAAAATCCGGCTATACTTCAAAGGCTTTAGAGAGATGGGCTTCGGCCCATTTTTTGTTTGAGCCTCGAAAACGTGGTGCAGCCGGTGGTTTCCGGCATGGGTTACGAGCTGGTCGACGTTCAGGCATCGAACGGCGGACGTCTTTTGCGCCTGTTCATCGACAAGCCGGGCGGGGTTGGCTTGGAGGATTGCGCGGCGGTCAGCCGGCAGCTTTCCCGGGTTTTCGAAGTCGAGGGTATCGAATACGAGCGGCTGGAAGTATCCTCGCCCGGGCTCGACCGCCCGCTGCGCAAGGCGGGCGACTTTGCGCGCTTCGCCGGGCGCAAGGCCGAGGTGCGGATGCGCACGGCGGACGCCACAGGGCGGCGCAGGTTCGTAGGGATGCTGCGCGGCACGAGCGGCAGCCGGGTGGAGATGGAGCTGGAAGGAAAGACGGTGGCGCTGGAGCTCGCGGACGTGGAGCGGGCCCGGCTGATACCGGAAATTTGAGGACGCGGATGAACCGTGAATTGGTGATGCTGGTGGACGTGCTGGCGCGCGAGAAGAACGTGCCGCGCGACATCGTATTCAGCGCGCTCGAGATGGCGCTCGCCTCGGCGACCAAGAAGAAATACGCCGAGGACATCGACGTGCGCGTGCACGTCGACCGCAATACCGGCGACTACGAGTCGTTCCGGCGCTGGAAGGTGATGCCGGACGACGCGCCGGACTGGAACACCGCCCAGATGCTGTCGCTCGAGGAGGCGCAGGACCGCAAGCCCGACGCGAAGATGGACGAGTACATCGAGGAGCCGATCAAGAACGTCGAGTTCGGGCGCATCGGCGCGCAGACCGCGAAGCAGGTGATCCTGCAGCGGATCAGAGACGCGGAGCGCGAGCAGATCCTGCAGGACTTCCTGTCGCGCGGCGACGAGCTGGTCACCGGCACGGTGAAGCGCATGGAGCGCGGCAACGCGATCATCGAGTCGGGCCGTCTCGAGGCCCTGCTGCCGCGCGAGCACATGATCCCGAAGGAGAACCTGCGCGTCGGCGACCGGGTGCGCGCCTGGGTGATGAAGATCGACCGCCAGGCGCGCGGGCCGCAGCTCGTCCTGTCGCGCACCGCGCCGCAGTTCATCATGAAGCTGTTCGAGCTCGAGGTGCCCGAGATCGAGGAAAAGCTGCTCGAGATCAAGTCGGCGGCGCGCGACCCGGGCATCCGCGCCAAGATCGCGGTGTTCACCAACGACAAGCGCATCGACCCGATCGGCACCTGCGTCGGGATGCGCGGCTCGCGCGTGCAGGCCGTCACCCAGGAGCTCGCCGGCGAGCGCGTCGACATCGTGCTGTGGTCGGCCGACCCGGCGCAGTTCGTGATCGGGGCGCTCGCGCCCGCCGAGGTTTCCTCCATCGTGGTGGACGAAGAGAAGCACGCGATGGACGTGGTGGTGGACGAGGAGAACCTCGCGGTGGCGATCGGGCGCAGCGGCCAGAACGTGCGCCTCGCCTCCGAGCTGACCGGCTGGCAGATCAACCTGATGACCGAGGAGGAGTCGACCAAGAAGCAGCAGGAGGAGAGCGGCCGCATCAAGAGCCACTTCATGGAGAAGCTCGACGTCGACGAGGAGGTGGCGAACATCCTGATCGAGGAGGGCTTCTCGACCCTGGAAGAGATCGCCTACGTGCCGATCAACGAGCTGAACGAGATCGAGACCTTCGACGAAGGCACGGTGAACGAGCTGCGCACCCGGGCGCGCAACGCCCTGCTGGTGGCCGCGATCGCGAACGAGGAGAAGGTCGAGGGCGTCGACCCGGAGCTGCTCAAGCTCGAGGGCATGGACACCCAGCTCGCCGCCAAGCTCGCCGAGGGCGGCATCAAGACGCGCAACGACCTGGCGGACCTGGCGGTGGACGAGCTCGCCGAGCTCACCAAGCTGGATGAGGAAAAGGCAAAGAAGCTGATCATGGCCGCCCGGGCCCACTGGTTCACTGACAAGGAAACCGCGTAGTGGCGCAGACGAGCGTCTCCCAGTTCGCAGCCGAGCTGAAGGTCCCGTCTTCGGTCCTGCTCGAGCAGCTGCGCGCGGCCGGGGTCGACAAGAAGGTGCCCGAGGATTCGCTCACCGAGCAGGACAAGTCGCGCCTGCTCGAGTACCTGCGCAAGGCGCACGGCTCGGCCGAGCAGAAGAACAAGATCACCCTCACCCGCAAGCACACCAGCGAGATCAAGAAGACCGACGCCACCGGCAAGTACCGCACGGTGCAGGTGGAGGTGCGCAAGAAGCGCGTGTTCGTGAAGCGCGACCCGGCGGAGGTGACCGCGGCCGCGGTCGCCGCCGAGGTGCCGCCGCCCCCGGTCGCACCGGTAGACCCCAAGGAAATTGAATTAAGGGAAGAAGAAGCCCGCCGCCAGCAGCAGCTTGCCGAGCTGCAGGCCGCCGAGCTGCGCGAGAAGCAGGAGCGCGAGCGCAGGGAGGCCGAGCAGAAGGCGGCCGAAGCCGCCGCGGCGGCGCCGGCCGCCGCGCCCGCGGCCGCGGCAGCGGCGCCGACCACGCTGCACGCGCCGAAGCCGGCCGACGCGAAGA
>Ga0187893_10006918_pt1 | contig 19011 bp, 14 predicted proteins | sample MA1701074metaG_FD_139574 | JGI IMG/M metagenome (GOLD analysis project Ga0187893, IMG submission 139574) | White microbial mat communities from a basaltic lava cave in the Kipuka Kanohina Cave System on the Island of Hawaii, USA - MA170107-4 metaG ... | reverse complement strand
GCGCGATCTGGTAGGTGCCCGCACGCAAAGCCGGCGTCGTCGATGCCATGACCACGATCGACTCTTCTCCGGCCGGACCCTCGGAACGATGGTCGGCTACGATGTTGCCGCTCTGCACCACCGGTGACTGTCCAAACCGCGCGAATAGGTCCACGTCCACGCCGGGGGTCGATGTCGAGATCCGTATCTCCAGTCGCGTCGCCCCCTGCGGGACCTCGATCAGGTACGGATTCGCATTCAGGAGAGTTGGCGCAGTGACAGGGCCAATCGTAAAAGCCCGCGGCGTACCGGAAACCAGAGTGCTTCCTCCCGAAGCCGGCGGCGGTGTCTGCGTCAGGGTCACAATGATCTCGCCGACCAGGTCTCTACCGGTGGTGAGCACCGCAAGCGAGATGAAGTATGTGCCGCTCCTCAAGGGAGGCGTGCTCGCCGACGTGATCGAAAGGCTGGAGCTGCCCGTGGGACCGCTGGTGATATGGTCTGTGAGGAGTTCACCCGACGCGGAGGTCGCCTCAGCTCCAAATCGAACCAACCCCACCACGTCGGCGCCCGGCGAGCTGACACGGACCTCGAGTCGCGTAGTCCCCTGGGGTACGGTGATCTGAAAGCCATTCTCTCCCTTGAAAAGAGTCGGACTCGATACCGCTGTGAAACTGAAGTTGCGTGATACGCCCGACTGCAGCACTACGGGCGTCCCGGTGGACGGTGGCGCTGGCGGCGGCGCCGCCGTCCGATCCTCCAGGAAATCCCGCAGCGCGGGGAACGCGGTCGCTAACTGCCCATAATGCACGACCAGGGGATTCAGCGAGCAAAGCTGCTCGGAATCATCCACCTTCGGCCCGTGACTGAGCATCCCTACCAGCACGCCGGGCGCCGTAAACAGGCCCGAGCCCGACGACCCGCCTTCCACGATCCCTTGTCCACCGCCATAACTCACGCCATGGTAGAGTGCCGGATTGGCGCCGAATCCGGGCCGGCTCGATGTCCGGGCGCCAAGCGAGATGCGCTTATAGTCGCCTGCGGGGTGATGAATGCCCACTACCGGCGTTCCAATGCCGACCTCACCCGCATCCCAACCTGCGAACACGACACCATCCGGAATTTCGTTGAGCCGCACCAGCGCGTAGTCTCCCTCTCTCATGGCGCCGCTGACGAGGTAGCGCGCGCCCAATGTCCGCCTTGCCTCCCGGCGCGTCACCGCCGGGCCGTTACACTGGCTGGTCTGATATGACCAAAACGCCTGCACAGTGCGGGCCACCGCGTCGTTGCCTAAGCAGTGGTCGGCTGTCAGGAAATAGGGAATCCGGCTGCCGCCACGCGTATTCAATAGCGTTCCGGAGCACACGAAACTGGCGCCATCCCGCTCGTACACGATGTGTCCAACGGATTTTGCTGTTTCCGCCCAGTTCGGATGGCAGGTCACGTCCAGGTGGCACGAGGCCGCTGCGCGCTCGTTCGAGCCGGATGCCATCGCTCGCGCTACACCCGGCGCCGCGAACAGATGTGAGATCTCGACGATCCGAAACGGAAGGCTGGATTGCTTCGACGTTTCATCCGGCTCGAACTCGAGAATCGCCCGCTCGGCGAGCACGATATCTGTCCAGAACTCCCCGTCACCGAAAACGCCAGATCCAGTGTACGGTCCATGAATCCCCGGCTCTTCGCCAGCGCCATCATGTACCCAGACGCGTCCCTGCCCGATTTGAAAATCCGACAGGTGAAACCTCACGCCTACGGCTCCAGGCGAAACCACTGCCAGCCGCCAGACACGCCGGCCGTCGTTAAGCACGTCCCAACGCCCTGCATCCATAGCCGTTTTCAAAATTCCGCGGTGCACACCCGCCTGGGGAGGGGTCGACTCGCCACGATCCACGAGCCCTTCTTCCGGATTGAGCGCAGCCATTCGATGCTCGGGCGGGTGCGCCAGCGCTTCCCGGTAACTGGGCAATAGCCGCCGCGCGACCGCCCGCGCCGCCTCTCTCTCCGGAGCCGCGTGTCGAGCCGGCCGTACCGCTTCAGCGGCCAACCCACACTGCACCGAAAGCATGCACAAGACGATACGCAACTTGTAAGTCCGATCCAAGTTCCCTCCTACCGCACACCAGCCACCACTATGCCGAACTATGCTGCCGACGCGGCACTTTCGGTGTCGACACTTCCACCGTGACCCGGTTGTTCCGCTCAGTGATCTCTACGATCTTATCGTCAGGGTCGATCATGATTCTGATAGTACTTTTCTCGCTCACGGGCGGTAGCGGAAAACCGATCCGCACGGTCTTCGGATCGAGGTCCAAAGGCGCCTCGATGTTCGGTACGCGATGACGACCAATCTCCTTCCCGTCACGAATCGCGATTACAGTGACGCCACGAGCTGCCGCGCTTCCTACATTATGGAGGGTGACGTCCACTCGCTGGAGATCCGCGACGTAGCGAACATCGGACGCTGATATTGCGAGGTCGGGTAGCAGAGTGCTCCGTATCCCTTCGCTCACCCTGGTGACATCCAGTACCATCTCCGTTCGACCTGGCAGCCTGAATCGAATCTCGTGGCCGAGAGTTTGAATCCGCGCTCTGCCGGATTGATTCCCGATCCGCCAAGTGTACTCCGCACCCAGCTCGAGTCCCCATGGCACTACGGCCGCGTCCTTGGGAGTGGTATCCATATTGAACAGAACTATCTCCAGCTTTGCGGGATCAGCCCTCCGCACGACTGCCGCGAAATCGCGCCCCAGCCCTCGATACGTAACCAGCGGACTTTGTCCGGTCACGCCGTAGGCGGTCATGAGCCGCAACGCGTTCCCCAAACCCCGCCAGTAGACCCGGTCGGTGGCGATACATTCGGTCGTGACGTGAGGCCAGCGCTTGCGCGCCCATTCGTTTTCTTCCGCGGCGCGAGAAGCGGCTTGATCCAGCGTCACCAGATCTCCCCGGCCTTTCTGGATGATCTCCCACTGGCGAGGCCACGTAGCCAGCCGGGCGGCGATCCATTCATTGCTGCCCGGCTTGAGATCTTTCCACAAACTCGCGTGTAACCGGCCGTTGCGCACGGTTTCGGAATCGCACACCCTCTTCGGGCAGTGTTCGCGGACAAAGGCGTCCTGAATCTCGAGAGGCGTCAGATACTTCTTGTCGCTGGTTGCTTGCGCTGCGAAGAGAAACAGCTCCGCGATGGCTTCGTGATAGCCGCCCGCTCCTTCCCAGTCATAGTTGACGTCCTGCCCGGGCCGATGGTCCGCGGTAAACCAGTTCGGCGCGTTTGTGCCTCCTATCTCGCTCCGCTCGAATCCAATCTCTTGCGGTATGATGCCGCGTGGCTTCTCCTTTTCGGTGGACATCGATGCAGCGAGCCACGCATCGGCCCACTGTACGAACAACTTCTTCAAAGCTGGAAGATTGTTGTATCGAAGCACGGCATAGGCAGGCGACGCGGGACGATAGTTGATCCGCGAATCGTTCTGCGTGCCCGGACCGCCTACACCAGCGGCGCCGAGGAAATTCGACCGCATCAGAAAATGGCCGCGACTGTTGAAGTCCATCCACAGGTCCCGCATCAGCTTCCCGGTCTTCAGCGCCCGCTCGATGTAAACGGGGTTCCCGAAGTCGATCCGCGTCATGGCAGTGAGCGTGTCAGCCGTCCACTCTCCGGAGTGTTCGGTGTCGGAAACCTCGGAGAAGTAACCGGCCTCGGTATCCACCGACCCGCTGTTCCATGACCCGTCGGCGACCTTCCTCACGCCGTTCAGAGCCACCGGGCTTGCGTCCGGCGAAGCTGCCACGAAGGCTCCGAACGACCGCAGAACTTCCACATCATCCCCCCAACTTCCGCCCAAGGATCCGTCTTCCCGCTGGCGGCTCCCGAACCACCACTCGGCAAGATCCAGTTCGCGGTTGTAGGCCTCGTAGATTTCCGCGGCCCACGAAGGGGCGCCTCGCTTTTTCGCGGAGTAATCAGCATATCGCCAATCTTGCCAATCAGATGACCATTCTTCCTCCAGGTACCACTTCACGAAGCGGTTGGAAGCAAAACCCGCTTTCCCAACCTCCTCGAGGATCTGCTGTCCTGTCGGCGCCGTAAACGCCCAACGATGCGGGATCACCATGTAGAGCCCGCGCGCGGCATAGATCCTCGCTTTGTAGTACAGCGGATCCTCCGGCTGCATCGAATCGACTTCTCCTGAGATCAGGAGCAACTCGGTGTAGGTTCGATGATGATCCGCCCTATGCACGAACCGGTCTAGCGCGACCTTCATGCGCCGGGCTCCCTCGAACAGCTCTGCGAAAACCAGGTCAGATCGCCGTGCTGGAGCCAGACGCTCAAGGATTTGAAGAGCTTTCGGAAGCAGTCGCAACTCTTCTTCATATTGTGGTCGCCCTGCCAACCATAGATACCCAACCGCCCTCGTGTACTCATCCCGCACGGAATCGAAAGCCGCCTCGGCGTCGCGCCACCGTTCGGCGTTGAACGCCGCCACTCCACGCTGGGTGGACGGATCTATGGATGCAGTTCGAAGCGCTCCGTTGGTCCAGTAGAGTGGCGGGTCCTCCCGAGGATAGATCTCGATCGAGTTGACGGCGTTGGCGGTGAACGGCGCACCGATGTCGCGCCACACCCACACCTCCACTACGCCTCGACCCTGCCCCCAACGGCTCACATCCGGTCGTGCGGGCTTCTTGTCTTCACGGAGTCCTCCAGTCAGGTAACTCGAAAGAGCCGGTTTGTGGAATTCCTCCTCAAAGTGCTTCCGGAAAAGACGGTCGTCGCCATGCAATCGAATGCGAATCGCGCCATCGGTTACGGCAACCGTGTGACGCACGTGCTTGGGAAACCCATACTGTAGATCGGGCCGTCCACGTTGGACGATATGCTTGGCATGAATTTCGGCGGCGGCCAGAGAATCGTTGACGAAAAGCTGCATCGAGCCGAGAGGTTTATCCAGGTGGCCCATCGTGACCGCCACACGATAGTTGCCATTCGGAACATCCGCGCGAAACACGAGGTCCTGGGCGCTCATGACCCCGTCGCGCGTCAGATCCGTGTGTTCTTTGAACTGTATGTAATCTTTGGGGATCATCTGACCCGTTGGCTGCCTCCAGGAAGGATTCTCCGGCGGTCTGGCTACATCGAAATCCTGCTGTCCCGCGGTCTCCCATCCATGTCCGCGCTGGCGTGTGTAGGCAGTCTCAGCCGTCACCTTCTCAAAACCAGCCGCGACGGGAGAGTGGTCCGTTCCCATATCGAACCGGCGAGTCGGAAGCTCCGCGGCAGCTAGCATTCCAGCGAGCAGGAATACAATGAACATCCTTCACCTCGTCTAATTGGCCGCTCCAAATGCGAACATCTCGAGCGGTTCCTCCGTATCGCGAAGAATTCCATGCATTTGGCCCGGCCGAACGATCATTCCCTCGAAAGCGCGCAGGCGCCGCAGCTCCACGGTCGGCTCCACGCCGTCCAGGGATATCGAGTCGATCACCACTCCCATCCCGCTCCCTTTCGTCACCCAGAATGCGTCGAGGAAGTCCTTGTGGCGATGGATGCCGATACTCGCCGACGGCCCGAAGCGAACATATTGCATGTACTTGGCCGGAAAGAAGCGTTCGACAGTCTTCTCCGATGCCGGTTGTCCGTTCGCCAGTGGCCGGCCGGGCTCCACTTCGCGAAGAACATGATCCGGGTCGTTGAATTCCGATACGTAGAATACGACGCTCTCGATGCTGCCAGTGCCGCCGTGCGGAAAGTTGCTCCACCGATCCGACCGGAAACTGTCCCAGCCACGCCGGATCATCTTGAATGCAGTGTCATGCGCTGCGAGCGCCGCTCCTGCCGCATCCAGAAAGCGCAGCCGGATCCTGGCCGGACGCAGCGGATGGTTGATGTCGCTTGGATCGCCAGATTCCCAGGTTGTTCCTTTGATCCGCGACGGCTGGTAGTCCAGCGGATTGCCGGGCGGGAACGAAGCGTCGAGAACCACGGCTCCCGCCGCCACTGCCTTCCGCACCGCGATCGGCAGAGATTCGGCAGTCTCCGGCGGCAGATTCCAGAATTCGACGGGTCCGGCGGTCAATCGCGCTTGTCGCTTCTGGGTATTCACCTGCACCTCGACCGAAGCCGGTTTGTGCCCGGCGCCAGTGTAAGCAACGCGCAAGAAATTACGGCGGGTCCCGCCAAAGTTGAGCAGCCCCTTCACAACTGAATAATCACCCAGCTTGTAGGCCCGGAGCGCTTCTTTGGTTGAGGCGCGCCCGTCGTGTGGCAGAGTTGGATCTTCGGAAGGAAGTCCGAACGAGACAATCGGAAAAAGATAATGCAAGGAATCGGCGACGTAGAGTTCACTTCCCCCAGCCAGCGCGATGCTCTTGGCGCGCTGCGTCAGCGTCGCGATTGGATTATCACGATCGTAATCCGGCTGGGCGCCAAAACAAGCGGGGCCCAGAAGTGCCATGGACATGAGCGCGCTTACGAGCTTACAATCAGGGAACATGTTCTAAAGCATACCCTCATGCGTCGCCGTGAAGTTCTTACCCTCGTTCCCCTTTCCTCGCTGGCAGCCGACAACTGGCGGCCGGCGGTCCTATCAGAGCATCAGAACCGCACAGTCGACCAGTTGTCGGAACGCATCATTCCCCGCACGGAGACTCCTGGGGCGAGCGACGTAAAGGTGAACCGCTACATAGACCAGATGCTCAAGGCCGGTCTCGAGCAGAAGGAGCGGGAGCACTTCCTCTCCGGCCTGGAATGGCTCGATAAATATTGTCGTGCGCAACGCGTCCAGCCATTCGCGGACCTCGACGAAGCCGGCCAGGCCGCTGCCCTCACGGCGATGCAGAACGGAGAAGCCGGCGAAGAGGGCGTCCGCTTCTTCCGCCAGATGAAGGACCTCACTCTGCGCGGCTACTATACCTCCCGCGAAGGACTCCTTCAGGAGCTCGAGTATCGCGGCAATGGTGTATACACTTCCTACCCGGGCTGCACTCATCCGGAGCACCAGAAGTGAGCGCCTCCTATGATGTGATCGTAATAGGTTCAGGCGCGGCCGGAGGGATGGCTGCGTATCAACTGACCAAATCCGGCGCAAAAGTACTGCTGCTCGAAGCCGGTCCCGACGTCGATCCGCGGCGTGACAACAGCCGTCACAAGAAGGTCTGGGATCTGCCGCTGCGCGGAGCCATGTCGCCGCAGGAGCGCGACCGGTATCGAATTAACAAATCCGCGAACTTTTACAACAAACACGTCATGATGGAGGACGCCGAGGAGCCGTATTCCACGCCAGCCGGAAAGCCATTCGTGTGGGTGCGATCCCGTGTAGTTGGCGGGAAGACGCTGCATTGGGGGCGCCTGAGCCTCCGCTTTTCCGATCTCGACTTCCAAGCGGCCTCCCGCGACGGCCACGGGGTCGACTGGCCGATCCGCTACGGTGACGTCGAACCGTATTACTCTTACGTCGAGAAAATGATCGGCGTCGCGGGAACCCGCGAAGGGCTGCCGCATCTCCCGGATGGAATCTATCAGCCGGCGGTGCCGCTCCGCTGCGGAGAGCATCAGCTTCGCCTGGGCTGCGAGAAACTCGGCTTCCGGCTTATTCCCGGCCGCATGGCTGTGGTTACGCGGAAAGATTTCAACCGGCCGGCCTGTCACTATTGCGGCTATTGCGGCCGGCTGTGTTGCACCGGAGCGATGTTTTCTTCGCGCGTCAGCTTCATCCCGTGGGCCATGAAAACGGGCAATCTGACGATGCGTCCAAACTCGGTAGTCCGCGCCGTGCTGACGGACGCGGAGGGTTTCGCCCGTGGCGTTGCCTTTACCGACCCGCTCACAAAGAAGGAGCAGGAGATCTCCGCCAACGCCGTTGTGTTAGGCGCATCGACGCTTGAATCGACTCGGATCCTCCTGAATTCGCGTATCGCAAACTCGAGCGGGCAAGTAGGCCGCAATTTGTGCGAGCACGTGATGGCAGCTAAGATCACAGGCATCGTTCCGAAGCTGCGCGGCAAGATGCCCTCCTACGCCGAGGATGGTCATCCCGGCTTCGCATACATGCCGCCTTTCCAGAACATCGCCAAGCCCGAGAAGGACTTCATTCGCGGGTATAGCTTTCAGGGTTCGAGCGGCGTTAGCGAGTACCCGGGCTTCGCTCACTCGACGGATGGCTTCGGCGCCGCCTTCAAACGTCGCGTCAAAGAGATGTATCCGGCCATGGTTACGATGGAAACCAATGGCGAGGTTCTCACGCACCGCGAGAACTTCGTGGAAATCGATCCCGATGGAGCCAAGGATCCTTATGGAATCCCCACGTTGCGCATCCAGCTGACATACCACGAGAATGAGCGGAACATGATCCAGCATATGAACCAGAAAGCAGAGGAAATCTTTCGTGCCGCTGGTATCGAGATTCTATCGCGTGACCCAGGCCCGCGGCCGCCGGGCTGGAGTATTCATGAAGTGGGCACGGCGCGCATGGGCAGCGATCGTCGAACATCGGTTCTGGACCGGTTCAACCGGTCCCACGACGTGCCTAATCTGTTCGTAGTGGACGGCGCGGCTTTTCCGTCCGCGACGGCTCTCGAGCCCACGCTTACGATCATGGCGCTCGCCGCGCGGGCCTCCGATCGTCTCGTGCAGCTCTCCAAGCGCCACGAGCTGAGAAAGCGAGCCGGATGATGCGTCTCCTGCTGTTGTTGCTCGCAACTTCGCTCAGTGCGGCTCCGGTTCATGAGTTCGGCTACGTGCCGATGCGCGACGGCGTCAAGCTGGCTTACAGTCTCTACCGGCCGACAGCAGAAGGACGCGTCCCAACGCTGCTCATCTATAACATGTACGATGCGTCCGCGATCACGCCCACCTTCAATCAGACAGAAACGGCGGAGATCACCGACTATCTCGAGCGCGGCTACGCAGTCATCGGCGTGAACTCGCGGGGTACAGGGTGCTCCACGGGTACGGGCGATCCTCTTTTAGCTTCACAGGTCGGCCGCGATGGAGCCGAAGCCGTCGAGTGGATCGCGCGGCAGAGCTGGAGTGACGGAAATGTCGGGATGTTCGGCCATTCGGGTTCCGGCCTCACCCAGTTCTATGTCGCGGCACAGCAGCCACCGCATCTGAAGGCGATCATCCCAGGCGCGGCGCCAGCCGATATGTATCGCGATGTCGTGTATCCAGGTGGGCTGTTCAATTATTCGTTTCTCTATCACTGGACCGAGGACGCTCAACCTGCTTCTTCGCGCCGCGCCGCGGATGTCCACATCAAAGCGGGTGACACAGCCTGCGTGGAGACCGTCCGATCTCGTGCGAAATCCGACCTGTACTGGCAAATGCTGCGCCACGCGACCGCGGATGACTGGTGGGCAGACCGTGCCGTCGATCCAATCGCGGGGCGGATCCGCACGCCAACTTTCATCGTGTTCGGTTGGCAGGATCAGAATGTGGCATCACGCGCGGTTTATGTCTTCGATCGGCTGGCCGGTCCTAAACGGATGATTCTCGCGGAAGAGGGCCACAGCTTCTACATCCGCTCGCTCGAAGTTCGCAGGGAAAAGCTGCGCTTCTTCGATCACTGGCTGCGCGGGGCCCGCAGCAGTCTAATACCCGGGAAGCCGATCCATGTTTGGCTTTCGACGAAAGGAAATATTGAGCGGATTCCTGATCGGGTCATCAGTCTCGATCGGATTCCAGGACCGGAGATCCGATGGACTCGGCTGTATCTCTCCAAGGATCGCCGGTTGAAGAACGTGCCTTCCAAAGAATCCGCCGCCCTCGAGTATCTCTACCCACTTGGCTCGACGTTCGTTTACGGCGGCGCCGGCTATCCCCACGTCCCCTTCGGCATCGGATCGCTCGGGTTCCGCACGGAGCCGATGTTGAAACCGCTGACTTTACTCGGACCCATCGCCGCAAAGTTGTTTGTTTCTTCCACTGCTTCGGACACTTCGTTTCAGGTCGTGCTGAACGAAATTACGCCCCAAGGTGAGCGAAGGTATCTGCAACGTGGCTATCTGCTTGCCTCGATGCGGGAACTGGATGCCACACGATCGGCCGACTCAATGCCCTACCACCGTTTTGGCACGCCGCGACCGTTGGTTCCTGGTCAGATTACTGAGATCAATGTGGAGATGAACGCGACAGGATCCTCGCTCTCAATGGGTAGCACACTGGAACTGATGATCCTCGCGCCGAACATGGCTCCCGAGCCACTTGGCCAGTGGGGATTTCTTCCGCTTCCGCTCGCCCGCAACCAGGTGCATCTTTCCGTGGCCCATCCCTCGCAGTTGTTGCTGCCAGTCCTGCCGTAAGGCTCCTGGCTAGCCGGCCAGATCGCAGGACAGAGTCTTGGACTGGAGTTCCGCGGCTGTTAACCCTATACCAAGTGCTCTCCAAGAGCTTTTAGGAAATCGGTCGGCTCCAGACGATCACCATTGTTCATCCGCTCCAGGAGGGAGTCGATGACCGCCTTGGCATCATCCTTTTTCAGATCCCGGATGAATCCATCCACGAAATGCTCGCCGGCCATGGCGCGGTTGATCTCGGACTCCTTGTTGTGATCCTGCAACTCAGTGAAATAGACGACGCGAAATTGCGCGCCGTACCGCATCTCCCGGTACACTTCAAACATCGTCTTCTGGAACTCGAATGCCATACGATTCATGGTAGCGGATCAACCGTATGCTATTTTGAAAAGCAGTGCCTTCGTCCCCGCTAAATGTACAGTTGGAGAGCTATGAGGGACCGCTGGATCTGCTGCTGGATTTGATCCGCAAACAGCAGATCAACATCTACGACATTCCTATCGCTCGAATCACGGCGCAATACCTCGAGTACATGCAGCAAGCCGTGGCGCTCAACATCGAGCTCAGCGCGGAATTCGTATACATGGCGGCCACTCTGATCCAGATTAAGTCGAGGATGCTGCTGCCCACTGACCCGGAACTCGAAAAGATCTCGCCGCAGGAGGACCCCCGCAAAGAACTGGTCGACCGGCTCCTCGAGCACGAACGCTACAAAGACGCCGCGCAAATGCTCCAGCAGAAGAGGTTGATCGAAGAAGCAGTATGGTCCAATCCCGCCATGCGGCAATTTCTTTCAGAAGACGAGGGACAAGGCAATTTATCGGTGAGTCTCTACGATTTGGTGAGGACATTGCAGACGATCCTCGACCGCGCCAGGAGCCGTCCCGTTTTTGGCGTCGAGAAAGAAGACGTAACGGTCCCGGAGATGATCCGCTATTTGCGGGGCGTTCTGGAATCCGAAGTCGACTCGGGCGCGACCGTGTCTGCTACGCGCTTGTTCGAGCGCCAGAGGTCACGCCGCGCCATGATCTGCCTCTTCCTGGCCATGCTCGAGATGGTGCGGATGCAGGCAGTGATGCTGGTCCAGATGGAATCGTTCGGCGACATCGGGCTCAAACGCCACAAAAACTTCGACGAAGTCTTCGCGTCCGAGAAGGCCCTGCTGGCAATCCAAGAGGAATACAACTAACTGGAATGGAAGAAATGGAACAGGAAAAACCGCAAGGCGCCGAGCCCGCGGAGGAAACGGATATTGACGCCGCGCCCGAGCGAGCCGAGGGCGCGGCGAGCGTCGAAGATCTTGGATTGCAGGCGCGGCCCGCGGCGGAAGACTTCGAAGAAACCGGCCTGCGAGCCATGCTCGAAGCAGTGGTGTATGTCCTCGACGAGCCGATGTCGGCCGCGCAGATCGCGCAAGCTCTCAACCAGGACGAGCAGCGGGTCGAGAGAGTTCTCGAAGAGCTGGTCGCCGAATATGATAAGCCCGGCCGCGGCCTGTCGATTCGGGAAGTAGCCGGCGGGTTCAAGATGAGTACCAAGCCGGAGTTCCACGAGGAGCTGCGCCAGTTTGTCAAGAAACTCAAGCCGCCGTTGAAACTGTCTCTGGCGTCGCTGGAAACCCTGGCCGTGATCGCGTACAAACAACCCATCACAGCGCCTGAGATCATGGAAATCCGCGGAGTGCAAGGAGCGGGCGTCCTCAAGACCTTGATGGAGCGCAAGCTGATCACCACGGCAGGGCGCAAACAGGTGGTGGGCCGGCCTGTGCTCTATAAGACCACAAAGGACTTCCTGCTGCAGTTCGGACTGAAGGACCTTGCGGAGCTCCCGACTCTCAAGGAATTCGAGGAGTGGAGCCGCCTGGCGCTCGGAGACGCCGAGCCCGGTGCGGATCAATCGACGGTGGATCCGAACGCTGAGGCGCCCTCCAACGAAAGGGTCGAGTAGATGGCTGCGGAGCGGCTTCAGAAGATCCTCTCCCGCCTCGGGGTGGCAAGCCGCCGCAAAGCTGAAGATCTCATCCTGGCCGGGAAGGTCCAGGTGAACGGCAAGACCATTGTTGAGCTTGGTAGCAAGGCGGATCCGGACGCTGACGACATCCGCGTGATCGGAATGAACGTCCGGCCACCTCGCCAGAAGATCTACATCCTTCTTCATAAACCAAAAGGCTGCGTCACGACCACTCACGACCCACAGCACCGCCAGACAGTGCTCGATCTGGTCAAGCCCATCCGTGAACGCATCTACCCTGTCGGCCGTCTCGACTATCACTCCGAAGGCGCCCTCCTGCTCACCAACGACGGAGACTTTGCCAACGCGATTCTTTCCGCCAAGAGCGCAGTTCCGAAAGTGTATGAGGTCAAGGTGAACGGCTATCTGACTCCGGATCAGGAAGAACAGTTCCGCGCCGGCGTACCCTTGCACGGCCGCCGGACGGCGCCTGCGGGATTGCGCCTTGCCAAGAGGGCAGAGAATCCCTGGTATGAAGTGACTCTAGTCGAGGGACGCACCAACCAGATTCGCATCATGTTTCAATACTTTGGCCGGATGGTGGAGAAACTCCGGCGGAGCCAGATTGGATTCCTGAAGCTGACAGGTTTGAAGCCCGCCGATTTCCGTCCGCTCACGACACAAGAAGTGTCGCGGTTCCGCAAGATGTTGAAGCTCGATGAACGAAGATGACGTCATCGCGCGTTTGTTGCGGGAAGCCCGGACCATCGCTGTTGTGGGGCTTTCGAACGATCCGTTCCGTCCCAGTCACGGAGTCGCTGCCTATCTCCAGCAGAGCGGTTATCGCATCATTCCGGTAAATCCTAACGAAACCGAAGTCCTTGGCGAAAAGGCTTATCCGGATCTCGATTCCGTCCCCGAGTCGATCGACATCGTGGATGTTTTCCGCCGGTCTTCCGCTGTCCCTCCGGTGGTCGAAGCAGCGATCCGGGTGGGAGCCAAGATGGTGTGGATGCAGCAGGGCGTGGTTCACGAAGAGGCTGCCCAACAGGCCCGTGATGCAGGACTCGTTGTCGTCATGGACCAGTGTTTGGCCGTGGCCTACGCTATTCGAAGATAGTCACAGTGGCGCAAGCCTACTCGAAGATTTTCTCGACGGGCACGATCGTGATATTTTCCGCCTTCAGCGGAAGCCGGCGCTTTTCGACGATCTTGTCTTCCGCCAATATATCCTCCGGCTTGGCGGAATTGTACGTCATCGGGGACGGAGCGTTTCCGAGCAGCCGCTTCTTCCAATCCCCGGCGTCGTTCGCGATGACTACCATGTGCAGGTTGTCGACCCGTAAATGCTTTTTGATGGCCGTGTTCACCTTGTCGCGCGACAACTTCGCTAACCCATCCTTGACGAACTTGTTGTATTCCGGGATTCCGTAGTACAGGCTATCGATTGCATACCCCAGTTCAGCTCGTTTGGTCTTGGTCAGCAAGTTGACGTACTTGGAGAGAAAGTCACGGGTCCGTTGGAATTCTTCCTCGGTCATGCCCATGCGAACCAGTCGATCCAGTTCATGCATCGCCAACCGGATCCCGAAATGCGCAGTTGGCGACTCGAGCGGCCGGATCCAAATCTGGAAGATCTGCTGCCGTCGTGCGAGATTTGGGGCCGGCTCGAACACGAACATCCCACTGGGAAAGTATTCGATATAAGCATAGTCACCATAGTTCAATCCCCGCTTTTCGCGCATACGATCGAAGAGCCGGCCGGCGCTGTTGCGGTGCTGGCCGAAATATGACTGCGTTACCAGCATCGCGGGAAAGTCCGCGTGCCCCCGGTGAACTTCAATTGGGAATCCGAGCGACACGGCTACGGAACGGGTCTGCTTCTCCACCATCGTCAGCCGGAACCCATCGATCGCGGCAGGAGCGGGCCGCTCGACCGTGTCGCGCTTTCCCGGGGGCAAGGACGCGAAATCTTTCTTCACCCTCGCCAGGAACGACGCCGGATACCCTCCCGCCAGGCCAAGGATGAGATTCGCTTGTGTGTACCTCGTCCGATGAAAGGACTTCAAGTCTTCCAACGTAATCTTCTGCAGCCCCGTCACCGACCCTAAATTGTGGTGGCCATACGGATGCCCCGCATAGATAGCGTTGTATAACACCTCTTTGCCTAGCTCCTCCTCGTTGTTGGACCGCAGCGTCACACGCAGGTTGTTGATCCCATCCTCGCGCAGGCGCTTGAGATCCTCCGCGCGCCAGCCGGGTTCAAGAATCATGTCGCGAAAGATCGCGTAGAAAGCATCCAGGTTATCCAAATGCGTGTCCGCTGAAAACGTGGTCATTTCCTTGTCCGTATGTACCCCGACGGAAGTGGCCATGGGGAACATCGCCTCCACGACCTGAGAGTAGGGCATTTTCGCTGACCCACCGCGGGCGAGCATCGAAGCTGTGAGCGAAGCGAGGCCAGGTTTATCCGCCGGATCATCTGCCGCTCCGGTCAGGAACACGAACCGGAAGGTGATCAGCGGCGATTTGGAAGGAAGCAACACTGTGCGAAGGTCCGCGGACAACGGCCAGACCATGGCAAGAAAAGCGAGAGCAATCCTCATCGCGACCCTCCCGGGGCCAGTGTGACGATCGTCCGGCTCGACTCCTGAAAGTACTTCCGCGCGACCGCGCGTAGATCCTCGGGCGTCAGTCGAGCGTAACTTTCATACAGCTTCTCGATGGTTTCCGGCGTCCGGCGCAGCGCGATGTAATAAGCCAGAGTGCGGGCCACCGCTTCGCTGTTATCGAGTCCGAGCGCGAACTGGTACCGCAGATGGCGCTTCACTTCATCCAGCTTTTTCACTGAAACCAGTGCGTCCTTGAAGCCCGCGAACGTCGAAAGTAGCTGTTCCCGCACATAGTCCATGTCCTCGCGCTTCTTCACTCGAGCGAAGGCGGAGAACAGATAGGGATCGATGTGATCCGGATTGGACCCCGCGAGGATATCGACTTTTTGTTCCTCGAGCACCAGCTTCTTGTACAACGGTGAATTCTCCGAAAACCCGAGAAACAGAATCAGATCCAGCGCCGCTGTGTCCTTCTCCGTATCCGAAAAAGCCGGCCCGTGGAAAGCAACGGAGAAAATCGGAAGAGTAGGGGATGGCCAGTCGACGTGCGCCGACTTTGGTCCATCCTGCGGCGGTTCCACTGGCACGGGAGCCTTGTAATCTCCGCGCTTCCATGAGCCCCAATACTTCTCCACCCAGCCTTTCACTTGTGACGGTTGAATATCTCCCATGACCAGAATCGTTGTGTATTCAGGGCGGTAGTAGCGGCGGAAAAACTCCTTAGAATAATCGAATTGATTCGGCATGTCCTGAATGTCCTTCAGAAAGCCGATGGTCGTGTGCTGATAGGTGTGCTTGCTGAACGCCGTCGCGCGCATCACCTCATTCAGCTTTTGAAACGGATTCGCGATTGACTTGTTGTACTCCCCCAGCACCGCGAGCGCTTCGGTTTTGAACTCCGGCAAGGGATAGTCGAGATTCTGAAACCGGTCCGCTTCCATCCGTAGCATGGTTTCAAGATCGGGTTTGGAGAATGTCGTGTAGTAGTGGGTGAAATCGTCCGATGTCGAGGCGTTGTTGGAGGCGCCCGCCTGTTGCAGGACTGCCTGGAATTTCTCCGGTGGAAACTCTCGAGTCCCGCGAAACATCATGTGCTCGAAGAAATGAGCAAAGCCGCTCTTTCCCGGCTCGATCTCATTTCGCGATCCAGTCTGCACGACGATCTCGAGCGCCACCACATTAGGAAACGGAGTCGGAACCGTAACCAGGCGCAGCCCGTTTGGAAAATCGTGGATCTCGTAGTCGAAAGGAAGGATTCTCTTTTCAGATGCGGCGCCCGCGGCCAGAGCCAAAATCATGGTGGCGGTGATGAGCTTCATGACCTATTTCCCCAACTCGTCCCACAATCCCGGGAAGGTCCTCTGCGCCCAGGACGATGATGGGCCCCAGCCGGGGAAGGATTCGGGCTTCACCGCGGCTGCGACATCCTCTCTCGATTTGCCCTGCCGCTTGAGGCTCGAAACCTGAAGCTTCATCTGCTCGAAAGATTGATTCCACTTGAGCAGGTCCTCGCGCTTCAGGATTGGACCGTGGCCCGGGATGACGGTATCGAACTCGAGTTCGAGGGCACGGTGGATGGTTCGGGTCCACTGGACCCCGGACCCGCCGGAGGAATAATCGATGAACGGCACGCCTTGAACGAACATGTCTCCTGTGTGAATCACGCGATGGGCGGGGAACAGCATGAACGCGTCAGTGGAAGTATGGCCGCGCCCCAGGTGGCGCGCGCGAACGGTCTTGCCGCCCAGGCGAACGGTGAACTCCTGAGTAAAGGAGAGTCGCGGCACGCCTGGCATTTTCTTCTCTTCCATCTGAATGCGTGCGCTCTCATGAGAGATGATCTCCGTTCCGGCTTCGAGGAACTTCGCGTTCCCGCCGGTATGATCGCCATGGAGGTGCGTGTTGAGCAGGTAGCGGACTGGTTTGTTCGAGATGCCTTTTACCTTCTCCATGATCTCGGCGTAATTGCGCTCGAACTTGTCATCGACAAGGATGAGGCCTTCGTCGGTGACGTAGACGGCCACATTACCTCCTGAGCCAACGATTACATGGAGGTCATCGGCGATCCGGGTGACTGTCAGCGGCTGGGGAGGCTGCTGCTGCGTGAGAGCAAGCCAGAGGCCGGCTGAGGCGAGCGAGACAGTGAGGGTGCGGATGAGCGTGGCGCGGAGCATGGCGAGACCATTGTAGCGGGTTGATCGAGGAGAGAAAGGTCGTCAGTTCTGAAAAAATTAAACGAAAATGGCAGTTGTACAAACTGAGCCACCGCGCTATCGCGAGTGGCTCACCTATTTGTTGGACCGGCCGGGCGAGGGGCCTCAATGGTACTTCGAGCCAGGCCTGGTGGACTTCGAGGTGTCGAGTGAGGGCGCAGTCGATCTCATTACGTACACCATGCCGAATTGCGAAGGGACCTGATGGCATATTCTAACGCTCGGGTCCGTCTCGGCCTTATTACATTTTCAATAACGCTTGCTCGAACCTCTCCTTTTCCGTGCTGGATGCCAAGATCCCGATTGAAAAGCGTATTCAGGCGGTGGACTCGATTCGATCGCTCTACAAGGATTGCCTCGAGCCGCGGTGCGCGCCGCTTCTCAGTCACCTCGACGAACCGGGCGCTAACCCGCTAACGGCATTTGCTACATGCTATGGGATGTGACTCCGATGGGCTACTGTGAGGCCGGAAGACCGGAGCAGACAACTCACTAATGGAACACCGCTTGGAGTTCTCGAGTACGCATTAGGAAGCAGCAATCCGGCCTGTGTCGAGACCGCTCTTCACGGGCTCGGCCATTTAGAGCCATATAAGCGGTTGCAGGTCCGGTCGCTGATCGAGAAATTTCTGGCGAAGAGCCAGACCCTCCGCCCGGAACTGGAGCGGTACGCGAGGGCGGCGGCGTCTGGCTGTATTCAGTAGGTCTCAAGGCGAAGGAGACTGCTCGATACGCTGTCACACATGAGCTTCACGGGCGGACAGGAACCCGCAAGCGTAAGGGATGAGTTCAGCCCCGCCGCACTCGCGGCTCCAATCCAGAAAGTTCGCCGGTGATATGGTGGTCTGGCCTCCGCCCATTCGGCCCGGCCTTTTCTCCCATATCCTGACAAGCCGCTCAGGATCATGATAGGGTAGCGACCGCAACAGGACCGCATGGACGACGCTGAAGATCGAGGTGCTGGCCCCGATCCCGAGCGCCAGCGTCAATTAGCGTCAATATGACCACGGCAGTGAACGCCGGACTCTCTCGCATACTACGCAAGCTGTAACGAAGGTCTTTCAAAAGTGTGTCCATATGTTCCTTCCCGGCCGTGATCGCCAGCTCCGGTACCATTTCAATAAGATTCGCTGCCAACCTTCTTTGCGGCGTCGCTCGAAAAAGCCGGACGATCTCATCGCCAAACTGAAAACATTAAGGGCTCATTCATGTCTCAACGACTGCGTCGGATTGACTCTCATCGCCCGCCGGGCGGGTATGCTGTTTGCCACCGACGCTGCGGTCAGCAGTACCAACGATGCCCCAACGTACGTTAGTGGGTCGTGTGGACTCAAACCGACCAAGAAACTCGAAAGGATGCGCGAGGCCGCCGCTGCACCCGCTAATCCAAGCGCCAAGCCGATGGCCGTAAGGCCCATTCCGCGCGACAGGGCAGTCTTCCATATGTCGTACCTTTGCGCACCGAGCGCGATTCGCACGCCGAATTCGCGCGTCCGCTGGGTCACGGAGTACGCGACGACCCCGTACACGCCGACTGTCGCCAGAAGGAGACCGATCAACCCTAGGACGCCCAGAAGAGTCGCACTGAAGCGAGTAGGTAGAAACGCGATCGACAATGCATCCTTCATGGTTTCGACCGAAACACGGACCCTCTCGAAGGCTTGTATCCGGCTGCGAACGGAGGTCATTAGCATCTGCGGATCACCCTTCGACCGTACAAAGAAGGTCATTGTCCGTCCGTCCGGACTGTTCTGGGAAAAGGGAAGAAACAGGAACGGCTTAGGGTCTTCACCGATGGTGGTGTACTTACTATTACGAACGAGGCCTATGACTTGCCGCATGACCGCTTCGGACCCCGCAATCCGAAGGCGCTGGCCGATCGGATCCCGTCCTGGCCAGAAACGCTCGGCCATGGTTTGGTTGATGATCACGACGGCGGGCGCTCCATCACGGTCTTC
>Ga0187893_10006917_pt1 | contig 19011 bp, 41 predicted proteins | sample MA1701074metaG_FD_139574 | JGI IMG/M metagenome (GOLD analysis project Ga0187893, IMG submission 139574) | White microbial mat communities from a basaltic lava cave in the Kipuka Kanohina Cave System on the Island of Hawaii, USA - MA170107-4 metaG ... | reverse complement strand
TTGCCTCTGTCGAAGGCCTCAGAGAGGATTGGTTGAAAGTCTTTCATTTTCTTCATTGTTTGATGTGTTTCTTGAGGAAGTCTGCTGCGTCGTAGAGGCCGAGCTTGTTGGCAGCCTGGAGGAGGTCTTTCAGTTGGTCGTTGAGTCCGCATTGTGCTTGAGGCAGTTGATTCATGGCAGAGATGCGAATTTTGATCAAAGACCTTTCGTCTTGGACAATTTCTTTTTTGGGCTCTGTAGTTTGTTGTTTCTTCTTTTCTTTCTTTGGAAATTCTTCTTTGGAGATGTCGATCAGCTTTGTGATGGACCATGTTCTGGTTTCTTTGTCCTGTGTCATGATGATCATGTGACCTGGATGTTGTTCAAGGATTTCTCTTTCTTCCTTGTTGGAAGAGTTGTCAAAGACTCGGTGACGGACCCAGTTGGAAGATTCTCTGGGGTCGTATTTCTGTACGAGGTGTACAAACTTTGTCATTGACATCTTTGGCGAGAGATAGGTCACTTTGGTGGATGTGTCCGAAGTGTATGACATGTGAGAATTTTCCATAGTAATGCGTTTGATTGCTATAAATGTAAGAGATTATTTTGACATGGAGAGAAAAATGTGTGAATTTATTTTGAATTCACATATTTTTATTGTTGAACTATATGGTTGACAAATTGTTGAGTGCTATTATGTATATCCACTAGTTAGCACCAATTTTTGCCATCGCTCAACATAAATTGTATTTTATTATTTGCAAGGTCATAACGTATACCTAATCCTTTGCATACCATTTTATTTTGCTGTTCAGTTAGCAATCCTCTTCCCATAGTTAACTCTTTATCTAAATTGTAATCTTTCCTTAGTATGCAAATAATTTCATCTTCATTTAAGTCCTCAATAAAGCCACCCCAAAAAACTGGTGCTAACACGGTATTTGCGTCAGTTTTTGGTTTATCGGTAACTTCAAGTTTTGTGCTTTTAATTTTCATTTTTGGTTATATTAAGTTTTGTAATTCTAATTCAAAAACCGAACGCAAATACTCGGCACGTTATAGGTAATAAAATTACCCACCGCACACATCAGTGATAATGTATTCTCGTTCGCCCGTTCCATTACGATAGCGTTCGCTTTTAAATTCGCTTATTGCCATTTGCCTTGCTTCTTCAATTGTAGTTTCTGGCGGCAAATCATCCAGTCCAATGTCGCTCACCTTATCAACCCATTCGGGCCCTAATCCTTTTCTTAATTTCCAATGAATATTGAATATAAATTCCATCGCTCAAATTTTACTACCTATAACAGCACCTAACCTCAATAAATTATCACGATATTCATCTGGTGTGAAGTTTTTAAAGTTTTTAGTTTCTATATTCATATTTACTATTTTTAATAGTAACAGTGTTTGATTGCTGTAAATGTAAGAGATTATTTTGACATGGAGAGAACTGTTACGAACTTTGTTCGAAAATTATGATAGATTTTGCAATAGTGTTGGAGCGCCTTACCATTACGAGAAGAGACAATTTATGGGATTCCAGAATTATATTTTGTATCAAGATAACTGTGATAGACATGAACTACAGATGTCCATTGGCCTGTTCACCAAGAAGTGGTTTGGCGCAGAATAGTAATGTCAGTTTTTGAAAGGGTGCTTTTAAGGATATACCGATATTTCTATGGAGCTACCGTACATGAAATCGTTGGCTGGAGTGCCTGTCAAGTTGGCTGTATTCACTTCAACTGTGTCTGAATCCACCCAATATGCTATCATGACACTAGAGCTGTCTGTGTGACCCAATAGAATGAATGTCTTGTCCTGTGTAAATTCGTTGGCCAACGTCAATCTGTAACGACCTGCAGAAAAATATGACCAGACTGGAACATCGCTCAGTGTGTTCTTGAGAATGATCTCTGTAGGAGCAGTCGTTCCAGTTTGTGTCAAGAGAGCCCTATACACTTTTGGTTCATTGCTCATGCTCATTACAATTGTCCAATTGGTACCGTTGGACACGTAGATGCCTTTGCCTGCAACGAAGTCGTCTGTGAAATCGGTTCCGTCGTAAAAGATGACTTGGCCTGCTGTGCCAGGATCTGTTGGCTTTGTAGTATGTCTGTTGAAAACGTCCATGTGTGATTCTTTTTTATTCTGTGCATCTATATATCAAAATTATTTCCTATAATAGGCATAATGCATAATACGCATTAACAACGTAGGTCTATTGGCCTGTTCATTAAGAAGAGGTTTGACACAGAATAATTTTGAAATATGCACAAAAGCATTACATTTGTCAAAAAAGCCGTCTATGTCAAAGCCAAAAATAATCGAAACGCTATTGATAGGTCCTGAAAAGGACTATTGCAGTGTAATGTTGATCAGGGACGACGACACCTGTCAAACAATCAATCTGAAAGTTTCCATGAACCAGTCTCCTCCAAGGCACAAGATAGATGCTAATACCAAAAGACAAATTGAACAGCTGAAGATGACATCGCTCACAAAGAGCATGACGACAAAAGAGGCATTGCATGCGATAGCAATGTGTCCTTACGAAACGCCTTACAAGCCAGAACACATAACGTTGACATTGCTTGGCGAAATAGTGAGAGAAGATTTAAGGGTGAGATAATGTTTTAACAATTATCAATCCCATTTGAACGGGTTTCTTGTGGCAGTTTCTTTCCAAATGCCAACAAATCCAAACATTATTATTCCAACGACAATAATTACAATCAAAGCAATGTAGCTAAGTGGATTGAAAGGATTGAACCTTCTGGCCGTCATGAATCCTCTACCCAATTTGGGTTGTCTATTTTTGTTGGATACTTCCTGTATGATGTACAGGAATTTTAGCAATTTTCTCATATTCAAGACCGTTAAGTGTAATGCTCATCATTCCAAATAAAGTATGCACTTCCATTTACCTATACTGTTTCCATTTGGCAATCTTAAATCACGCCACATTAAAAAATGATTATCTACATGCACATAAACACGACAAATTTTTATTCTCCATCCAAGTTTTAAAATTGCAATGAAGTTTTTACCGTGTGGGCAATCCTCTATTTTACTCCACCTCTTTAATGTCATATTTGATTAATGCCTCTTCTCATGATATGCTATTAATTTTTCGCATTTTGCAAATTCTTTCATTGCTTCCCATACCTCATCAACATTTTCAAAAAACTCTGGCATAAAAATATTAGATCGTTTCTGTTTTACAAAAGCATCTGCTCTTTGTCTTATACTTTTACCATTTGAATCTATTCTATAATATCCTCCATAAAACACTACTCTAATACCATAGAACAATTTGTTGCCTTTCGAATCTAATTCCCAGAAAATAGTATTACTCCATTCTCCAATTCCTTCTATTAAATCTTTATACATATCAAATAGTTTTAATGAAATATGTATCCAACTTATGTTTCTTCATCTTAGAGTATCTTTCTTCTATCTTTTTTAACCCGATTGCTTTTTTCATGTTCTTAGATTTTGATGATCTCGTCATATTCTTTGCCAAGTCTTGTCATTTTTAGACTCAGTTCGGCCAAGTATCTGTCCTGTGCTTCTCTGAACCATGAAGATCCAAGGAATTCGTCCATGTGGAAAGTGTACAGCGAACATTCTACGGCATTTTCCGCAGGTTTGGTGCTGATGAAGTTGCCAATGCCTCCTTTCCAAATGCAGTCTGTTCCGGCCACAGTGCATTGGCCGGTTTGCAATAGAGAAAATGCGATTGCCTTCCGCCCTGGATACTTGTCGTCATGGAAATTGAAGAAGTTTTCCATGATGAAGCTCATCTGTTGATCAGATAGTTTTTTCATATCATTTGATTTTCATTTTTACCCCATTCCAACACTTTGTCATAAACTTCTCTCATGGCCGACTTTGCTTCTTCGTACACTTCTGCATTTTCGTAACAGCTGCGACTCAGGCCTGAAAAGATGTCATAGAGCGCTTTTGCAGACCGTTTGTCGAAGGCCAGTGTGTTTTGATCGCTTTCTTTGATCTTTTCTACCAAAGCATTCCAACACTCTTTCTGGTACTCTTCTGTCTTGGCATTGGCAAATTCGTAGCCCAAGGCCTCTACGCTGTCGTCTTCGAATCCAAAGAGGAAATTGGCCTTGTATTCGTTCTTATTCTGCTTCATGTGTTCGCTGTAGACCTTTTTTGCGGCACTTATGTGGTTCTTGAACAGTCCTTGTGTAGAAGTCGGATCTACTTTACTTGTGTTCAATGACCAAGACCAATCGCCAAATCTTACGATAGCAGAAACATTGCCAATGATGTGACCGTCCAATGTGACCCAATGTGCCATGGGATCGTCTTTGACTTTGACTAAATGGATAGTGTTGTTGTCTTCTGTTGTGATTGTTTCTCTGTTCATGATCATTGTTTTTCGTTTGTCAATTCCAAAACGTATCCGGCCATCTCCAGTGCGGCTTTCATCGCGTTGTCTGTAGGTTCGCCGGTGAAACCCTTCGTCAGTTCGAAGACATTAGTGGCCTGCTGTCTCATGTGTCGCATTCTGTCTTTGTCAATTGGGACGATTTCTTTTTCCATTTCCAGCAATTCTTTTTCCACGAGGCCGTACGTGCCCATGCAGACTTCGTCATGGATCAGCTGTTTTATTTTGATGGTTCTCTCTGTCATTGTTGAAACTTCCAATTATCGATTTCAGATTTAATACACTTTAATTTTTGTTGTAGTGTGTTAATTTCTTTCACAATACTTTTTATTTTTCTTTCTTTGAAAGCCTTAATGCACGATTCTAAATCTTTTGGCAAACACGTAAATCCTTCACTGCCGTCAGAAGAAACGAATCCTGAACCTTTTTTACCCCACCAATTGGATGAGGTAGACAGTTTAATTTTACCCTTTTTATCGACTCTAAATTCGATGTAAGGCTTATCTTCTGTGGTTATTGGCAATTTGGTCATACCTGTAAAATTATGTGTTTTTTCGACACAATTTAACAACCACTCTCAATTGATTAAGCATCCGTTTCCAAATGCTTTCATTGGGTCTTTTAAGCGGATTATCTTCATCATGCCATTTATTAAACAATTCGTTCAGTTTATTTCCGTCTTCTACTTCCATGGCCAATGCAATAAACCATTCGTTTCCTTCTTTTAAAGGATTGTGCTTAAATCTTACTGTTGGTGTATAAGTCCTAATAAAAGACTTTAGTTCATCCAATCTGTTTTCTGCTACATAAAAACTTGTGTACATATTATCGTTTTTTTAATCAATTAAAAACATTTTTCAAATTCCTGATTCATTTTTTTTTTTGGCTTTTCAACATCCTCTTGGACATTGTTCATGATCAATAAAACCATTTATAATCTTTTGGTATTTCTCCTTCAAAGTATTCTGCATCATCATATATGTTTTTTAATTCAGACACTCGTCTTTCAGCAGCTTCTTTTGTTCCACACGTTCTTTCGTACATGTTACAACATTTATTTTTATAAAAAACATAATAGTGTGCCATTTTTATTCAAAATTTTTCACGATTCTTTGACTACGACATAAGGCATTCCTCCTGGAAACATGTTCCACATTTCTCTCGGCATCAAAAAGCACATCTTGCCAGTTGCCATACCCAGTGTGATCAATTCGTCCATGGTTTGGTGCAGATCGGCCCATTGTCTTCCGTTTCTGTCGATGCACATGTTCAAAAAACTCATTCCACCGCCTCCCTTTTCTTTGAACTCGTCAGACAATTCTTCGCACATTTCGGCGATGATGTGTCTGTGTTTCTCGAGTCGCTGCGGATGGAATCCGACATTGTTCATCACGCCTCGGGACACAACATGATTTTCTGTCGATTCTCCGTCCTTGAAGAGGCAGTCCATGAATGTCTCGTGCACGTTTTCTGAGGTCAATTTCATTTGCTGTTTTCTTTTTATAATAAGTGTAAAATTATGTGTTTTTTTGACACAGTTTGACAGCTTCTCTCAATTGATTAAAGAACTCGTCTTTGGCCTGATTGATCATCAATTCTTTGAAATCGTGCTCTTTGTTGTAAAAAGGAAATGTAAAAACTACACATATAGTGGGATTGAATTCAGAATTCTGATGTTTAATTTTTTTCTTAGGATCTATCACAATTTTAAAACGTCCACTATCAATTTCTATGCTGTGATAAAAATCTTCGTGACCCATTTCCTGGACCAACTGAATGGCCTCATCGTAGAGTTCGTGCAACAATTTTGAGTCTTCTGACATCATTTTTTCACATTGCTCATTTTTTCACTCTCTATGGCTTCTTTCACAATTCTCTTGAGAGTCCGAAAGAAGGTTTCTATGCCTTTATTGACTATCAATTCTTTGAAATCGTGTCCTTTGTTGTAAAAAGGAAAAGAAAACTGTGCTTGCAAAACGTTCTTCACAGGTCCGTACCTAGAAGGCATAAAAGCACATACGATGTTAAATCTTATGACACCGTCACTCTCAATGATGCAGTGACTGAAATTTTCGTGGCCCATTTCCTGGACCAATTGAACGGCCTCATCATATATTTGATGCAATCTGTGCGAATCGTCATTGTCTGTCTTGTGCATCAATTTCAAAAATCTTTTTATGCTGTAAAATTACACAATTATTTTGAATTGGAGAAGGATGACTCATAAATGTGTCAAACAGATTCTCTCAATAAATTTGTCTGAGATCTGAACAAAGTAAGACTGTTATAATATAACATGCGATCAGAATAATATTTCATACGTATTGACTGGTTACTTTTTTTATCGGACGAACGAAAGGCCACTGTAATTAGGTGGCCTTTTTAATTGATTGCGAAATTATGCGTTTAATTTGAAGTGATTCTTTATAGGCGTCTAGCATTTCGGCCAATGTGCCCAACTTTCTCACGAATCCGGCTCTGTATTTCCACTGTTGGCTTTTTTTCAACTCTTTCAAGCTTTCTCCGTTATTGTAATGACTGATCGAGGCCTCTTGACCATCCGCCACTATCTTGGCAACAAAGACGCCTTTTACGACTGTAATGTATTCACAGCTCACGACTTCTATGGCGGCCTCTTGCAGACGATGATCCAACCACATCACGATCTCTATTTCTTTATCTGTGACGGTCTTCTCAATTTCCCATCTATTCCCGACTTGACACTTGGTGACAATGTGATCTGGGTCTTCTTCGCCGACCCAACAGCGAAACTTGCTGCCTCTGCTGAACTTACAGACAGAACACTGTGTATTGCTCCGTCCAAAAAAGACAAAAGGAGTCCAATCCCACTGTTTCTGCGTGCCGAATAGTCTAGTCCAGACATTTTTGAGACTTTTCATGTCAACGTTTTTATGATGCTCTCTTTTATTTCCTTCATTTCTTTAAAAATGCGTTCTTTCTTTCGTTTGAAGTCTTTGACGTATCCATAGTCAGGATACCATACGCCGAATTTTTGGCCCTTTCCGTTGGGTTTTAAATATTGCAATTCTCCGTATCCAAAAGGCGTAAAAGTGACTTTAGTTTTCTCTATTCCTCTCTCCTGAAGAAACCAGACGAGATTCTGAAAGCACTCTTCGAAGAATTCTTGGTCTTCTTGCAATATGCTATTTAATTGAACGTCCATTTATATTCCAACGATGCTGGTCACTTCCTTCGCAATCCTGATCGCACGCTCTTGGCCGACCTGCAACTTACGCATGATGATCGACAGGTTTATCTGGAATTGCATCTTGTGATGGCGACAGTACTCCTTCAAGTGGTGGATGGCAATCTGCGCCTCACGCACGATGGCTTCGTCTGCGGTCTCTTCTGCCTCCTCTACGACGAATTCTTCCTGAACCTCAACAACCGTCTCTTCTTCGGCCTCTGCGTTCTGTGCAACTAAGGCCTCAACCTCTTCTGTGGAGAGGAAACAGCCTTGAATTCTTTCGAGGTCGACGCCGCTCTTCCACAGCATGTCTCCTTTGCCCAATAACGACTGACAACCCTGGCTGTCGAGGATTACGCGAGAATCTATCTTCGAAGCGGTGCGGAATCCCACACGGGTAGGAAAGTTGGCCTTGATCAGACCGGTGATGATGTCAGAAGAAGGGCGTTGAGTGGCCAACAAAATGTGAATACCGCAAGCTCTTCCCAACTGCGCAAGACGAACGACTTTGGCCTCGATGGACTTTCCGCCGACCATGATTAAATCGGCGAACTCGTCAATCACACAAACTACGTAAGGCATGTCCATTCCTTTGGCCTTGGCCTCAACGACGTTGCGAGCCTTTATGTTTTGCAATTGCTTGTAGCGTGAGTCCATCTCTTCGCAAAGGACAGTCAATGCTTCGATAGCGTCTGTGGCCTCGGTCACTGTGCCTCTTTGGCCGTTCACCGGAAAGAACCACTTCTTGGCAAGGTCGTTGAAGACCGTAAGTTCGACCTTCTTTGGGTCGATCATCAAGAATTGTACCGGGTTTACAGAGTGCAACAACGAACAGATGACTGCATTGACGAACACAGACTTTCCAGTCCCAGTTGCACCACACGAAAGTACATGAGGCGTTTTAGTCAAATCTTTATAAATTGATGTTCCAGTTGTGTCTTTTCCCATGAATATTGGAAGTTCCATGGTTGGCTGGTTCTTGAATTCAAATGGAACTGTCTCTTGTCGGCCTGTTGCCACTTCGATGCCAACTGTGCCTCTGTTGGCCATAAGTGTGCAGCGCACCGAGTGAGCCTTGATGGCGATGGCCAATTCCTCTTCTAAGGCCAACACGTCTTTTACTTTTGTGGTTCCAAGTGTCTCCACTTCTATGAGAGTTGTGGAGGGGCCGTCGATCTGGTTGACGATCTTGATGGCCACACCAAAGTTCTGTGCTACCTTGTTGATGGCCTGTTGGATTGTTGAGGTGGATTGTTCCATGTTTGATTGATTCATGGTGTAAAAGTACACGAATCTTTTGAATTGGAGAGGATTTGGAGAGAATATTTACGAACAGACTATTTTACGGACATTTGTTTCCTTAAAACATCGTACAATTCGATGACTTCTCTCATCTTTTCGTTTGACTCTTGACCAACGATGTCAGGATGCAACTTTTTAGCCAATCCTTTGAAGATTCTTCTTAATTCAGACAAGTCTTTGGCCTCAAACAACTCAGGAAAGTTTTCTTGGTGCTCTTTACTCTTCATGTATGTATCGTAGTTGGCCCAAATCTTAGTCGAAGACAACAGTTCAAAATCATCGAAGGTCACTAAATTTTCTTGTAATAAGAATAAAAATTCGTCATAGTAAAGAGTATCAGCTATGCCGTTATAAGTCTCTCTGATTCCTAGTGTTCTAGTCCACATATTTTCAAACCATCGGCCATCTTCTGTTTTAGCATATGTGATAAGTTCTTGTAATGTATGATAAAATATGGAATGAACATAGTTGTTGGACATGAACGTGTGATATTCTTTCAATTGAAAATGTATGTCCATTTTATCAATTCTTGCATGCAATATCCCTTCGACGTCAAATTTAACGTTACCTTTGATTCTCACTAAAATATATTCATTGTTCTCTGCAGGTAAGTACTGATTCATAGTGTAAAAGTACAGAATCTGCAGGAACTGGAGAGGATTTGGAGAGAATAATTACGAACAATTTTAACAGATATATAATCAACTATGAAACACCTAAAGACTTTTGAACAATATAATCAAGATCAAGCTAAAAGCTTAGGATCTTATTCAATTTTTGAAGATTATGGTATTTGCACCTATGTCGGTGAAAATGCATCACACGATTTTAAAATAGAAGACTTCGAAGATTGGTCGGACGAAAAGGACACACCAAAAGCCAAAGAAATAGATGATCTCATAATAGATGCTATACAAAATGAATTTGAAGAAATTGAAAACATAGCCAACATAACAGTTAAAAAACATAATGTTGAACAGAATCAAATATATTTTGAATACGAATGGATAGATTAATATTATAAACCATGAAACGCCTAAAGACTTTTGAACAATTTTCCACCAACGAAGAAACATTCAACGCTTTCTTCAGGCCGGACCAAGAACTGATCGACAAATTGAAAGAACACTATCCTGCAGAGATGGACGAGATCATTTACGCCATGTTGTCCAAAGAGCCTGAAAAAGCCATGCAGTTCATCAACGACTTCGTGAAAGGATTGGGCGTGAAAAAGGGCCGCAACAAAGAAGGCAAAGAATTCATGTTTGTGGACATCAATCCGCCGATATTCTGCATCGACGGAGTTTATTCAATGGCATGAACGACTCAAAGACTGTTGCCTACTATCTCACCGGCCATATCTTTACCGTCTTGCTTTCTCTTTTCGTATTTTTCTCCTCTTATAGATTTATACACAAACCCAAACATAAATTTGGCATTCTCTGAAATACCGTAATTATTTTTTGAAGAATCGTCTGAAAATTTATAAAACTAATGTACTTTTATTGTCTATAACTCAACTATAAAAGTAAACAAAGCACAACTCATGAAACAACAAGAATTAGAACATTTAACGTCCAAATTGAAAGACAAATCACTCATCTATTTGGATCACACTGGATTAAAGAACGTAGTTTTTTCCAGAGAACAGACCAACCCAATATCAAAGATAGATACTCCAACAGTGGCAATGATCATAGACAGATCAGACAAAGAGTTCAAATGTACGATCTACTTTAACATCCATAACAAATACGGATACACCAAGACTGTCGTTGGCAACAACTCAACAATGTCCGTCATCTTCTTCGATGAATCAATACTGCTCAACGCAGCAAACAGAGAAGACAGAAGGCTAGATTTGGCCATTAACAACAATTATGAAACTGGATTTATAAGACCGTCTTACAAGTGCGAACTGATGCCAATGCAAGAATCCAGGACGTTTACAATAACCGAAGACATGGTAAATGCGGCAAAGAACATCGAATACATTCCGGCAGAAGGCTTAGAAAAGTACGCTGAACTGTTTCCCTATACCAATTCGCTCAATCCCAGCGAAGGCATGACGATCTCCAGGAAAAATTTCGTAAAAGCATTTGGCATTCCAAAAGAAGAGATCAAAGACCACAACACGGTGATAAGGATGTACCTGTACAACGACATGGAAATAATGCCGGTGTTAGAAGGCCACACCAACAAGAAGGGCTTCTATGCAGGTTTGAAAACGGTTCTGCCTCTCAAGACGATGGGTTACATCGGCGAAATACCGGAGATGGGCCGCCAGAACACAAAGGTACACAAATTGAGAGTGTGCAAAGTGAAAGTGAACGGAAAGATTTATTTACCAATTAACCCCATCGTTGGTCAATGATAAAACTTTCAATGAAACCTAACATATAACAAGTTAATGAATGTCAATAAGAAGATTTGGAAAATCATGCACTTTGTAGAGTATGAGCACTACATGAAGAACATAGAAGACCTAGCTTGGTGTGATAGGCTAATGTATGAGAGCATCAACAATGCTGTCATATCAGAAGGGCTAATCATGACACATCCGAATGACCTATCGTTAGAAATAATACTGAGAAGATTTCCGCACTTAACAGGAAACATAGAACCAGACGGAGAAATCTATTTAGAAGGCTTAGAACACAACCTGAACGTCTACTTACCGATCATAACAAATCTAGGATACTTCATTTCTAAAGCAACAATTGACGGTCAAGACTGGACAGTAGAGCCAAAACCACACATCAGACCAATTGCAATATTTTTAGAACCAAAGTACGATTTCAAATCAAAAACAGTTCCAAAATTTTTATATCACGCAACGCCTAAAAAGTACTTGCAAAAAATATTGAAAAATGGCTTATATCCAAAATCAAAAAGAAAGATAGCATATCATCCAGAAAGGATTTACTTAACAGATAAAATATCAATCGCAGAAGAATTTGCCAAAGGCTTAAATAATAGACTCAAAGGACAAAATTTATCAGAAGAAGAATTTGTCATATTAAAGATTGACACTGCTGATTTATCAATCTCTCTGTACAGAGACATAAATTTAATGACAGGAGGATACTACACTCTAAATAATATTCCTCCAAATGCCATTACTCTATTTAAAGATTCAGTTTTCTAAAAGACCATTTAACTATTATGATACAAAAATTCAAAGAATTTTTCGACAAGATAGAAGAGGCTGCCAAAAATCCTCTGCCTATAACCTGGACAAAGTCTGAAACAGAATGGACAGGTGAATTTTCTTTGCAAGAAAATATTTACGAAATTAAAATAGCAAGGCCAAATCCAGATTTCAATTTTTACTATTTTAAATTTAGTGCCAATGGTCAGTACAAGATGATAAGTGATCCTACGAGCGTATTCAGGGTCGTTCCGACAATAGACAGAGCGGCCAATGAATTCTTAACAGAGGTCCAACCGGATGCAATGTTCTTTTTTGCACTAGACAAATCTGAGGCCAGAAGAATGATGTACGATAGATTCTGTCTAAACTTTGTCAATATGAACAAACAGTACCGATATGAAACACGAGAATTCATGGAGTATCAGTGTTTCATCCTTTACACAGAATCGTGTGACACAGAAAGGCTCCAAAGCGTGATAGGAGAATTCTCCTTGGCCTGGATGGTTTCAAACAGAAATTTATTTTGATTGTCAGAAAGGACTACGAAGACACATCGGCCTCATATTGTCCATGGTTTTTGTGATAAAAGTCTTTGAACTCTCTGTCTGAAAAAGGAATGCGACCGTACGTCTTTCTGAATCCTTGCTTCACCCTTTCGAACTTCTCGTAAAAGGCCCTTCTCTTGGCCGCAGACTCTTCTGTGTCGCCTGGTTGAGCGTGTTCCACCATGTAGAGATCCGCGTGGCCGCACTCGTCGCACGTCGCTTTCATGAAATTGAACATGTGAGGCTCTAAGATCAGCGGTTGGACGCGTTCGCACTCCGAACAGGTGTGCGTTTTAACGTTGGTTTCTTCTGTCATAGTGCTTTTACCGTTTCCAACAATTTTCTGATCTCGGAAGTTGTTAAAGATTTGTGACCTGGCAATTTTCTGACATGAATGTATTGAACTTGCATGCGCCTCATTCCACTTGTAAAGTGTTGCACATAAACATAGTAACTCTGATCTTCTATGCAATATGTGGCCGACCAATAATAGCTGTGCACAGGAGACTTGTCGACTTTTACGCTTGGCATCTTCTTGCGCATCAAGTTGACGAGCTCTATCTTAGTTTTTAAGATCTTTGGTCTGGCGGTAATGCGTAACACAGATTAAATGTTCTTTTCTGATAGTTTTACATAGAGTCCTGATGTCTGCGGAATGGTGTAGTCCAGATCGAACGTCTCCGCATCGTACTTGTCCTTCAGCTCCTGTCTAAATTTTTCGACCAAGCTCCTTCGACTGTCGGCCTCTTCGATGTTGCCGAGCCGGGTGAAAGATTCGGCCTCGATCAACAGGCCATTGATCTTTTGGTTTGTCAGGCCGATGTCTAGATAAGCCTGTTTGAACTTCTTGCCGCGTCTGAACTTTTTCATTTTCAAAAGTTTATCAATCCTCGTCCTCATCGGCCTCAACTTCGACTACTTCCTTTCTCAACTTGTGCAAATTCAAAGGGTCAAAGTCAGGATAAGCATAACACTTGCCGGCCACCAACTCCTGCAAACGACAAGAAAAGAACTCCTTTCCGCCGGGCGTCTTCAAGGCCATGTCGTACATCTTCTTGAAAGATTTTGCGTCTGGCAACAGTCTCACCGCAATGTACCTGTGATTGTATCCCTGTGCACCGTAATAGGGCACATCATCAATCTTCAATTCGTTTCGATTCAACACCCAAGGATGCTTGCTCAACACTTTTTTGGCCTCTTCGATGTCGACGGCTCTGCTGTGGAAGTCTGTTCCTGAATAATCATACGTGCGAGGAAGTGGAACAGGATTGCCTTTGACGTCGAACAACACATGGCTTGCATAGCAGAAGTAATAGATCAGACCTTCTTTAACCGCCTTGTCAAAGTCCATGTCTTCCATGTTCAAGGGTTTGCCCAATTCGTAGAGGTGTTCGGCCAATTCTTTATAATCGTGAAACGGATTGTTCTTTTTGATGAACTCTTTGAAAGAAGGCTTCACCAAAGTCGGCAAAGATCCGTGTGGCCCTTTGCCTTGGAGACCGATGCTTGAAAGCTTTCCGTTTGCGTAGTTCTTTACCACGATCAGATCGGAATTGTCAACGGCGTAACGCTCAGTGACGTTTATTGTTTTCTTCTTTGATTTCAGTTTCATGGAACAAAAGTATAGAATTTTTATGATACGGAGAGAATTTGGAGAGAATAATTACGAACAGAACGTCATCAACTTTCTGGACAATTTATCGCTAGTGTAAACTTTGGGAAAGCACTTTGAAGACCTTTCATCCTCCCTGTAAGTCCTAATGACATTTCCTGTGAGAACAATGTCCCTTTCCACAGGCCTTTCGGCCAACACATGATAGTATCTGCCTCCTATGAAGATTCTCTGCAGTCTCTTTGACTTGTGGTAGACAATCGTCCTGTTAGGAGATCTCTTTGCATTCAGCTCAAACAGGTCTTTGCTGTAATCGAATACGTCTCTGATCCCTGGGTTGAGGCCTCTTTCTTTAAAATCTTTGAGCACAATTGCTTTAATCTTTTGTTTGGACACATAGTCTTCTGTCACCATGACATATAAGTCTTCAATCCAGCTTGTCCGAGTCGTGTCGTTCTCAGTGTAACAGTTCAAGGATACGAACCAATGTTTAGAAGTCATTTTACGTGTCGTTTGTGAGCATACAAAAGTAAGACAATTTTTAGACATGGAGAGAATAATTACGAACAACGTCTTTTAGAAACAACTGGTCATTTCCTGGTAAAAGACTTCACTAAATCTGAATATCATAATTGATCTAAGTAATATTTTAACATTGCAACCGCTCCGGCCTTGCCCACGCTGTCAACTTTAATCTTGGACAGCTTTTCTTTGATGCTTTCAGTGGACTCGTAGTATTCGTCAGGGTCAAAGATGTAAGCCACATGGTCGTTGAAACTGTGAGAAAGAGTCTTAGACATCTCTTCGATGCCTTCATGCAAACGCCTCTGCATGGCTTTTTCAAATTTCTGTCTTTTAACTTCGGCCTTCTTGCCCTCTGGCGTTTCTTTCCTAGTGTCCAACCTGCGCGGCTCAAATGATTCGAATCTCTGTAACATAACGCTTTATATATTGTTCTAAAAATTACGAACACATTCTCTCCATGTCAAAAATATCCTTCAATTTTACTGCCATGGAAACATTAGAACTTGGCATCAAAACAACACAGTACGAAATATACTCTTTTCGGACAGTCAATTCAAATGGCATCCAACACGTCATCTATGTCGAAGTAAAAACCAAAAAACAATAACGCCATGGCCAAAGGACACCTCGAACTAGAAGTAAAGTTCACCAAGCTCAAGAACGGCAAAGTCAAATACCAACTGCCTGTCAAAATGGTCTGCTCCCACGGAGACACAGAAATACCAAACTCCATGACTCTGACCAAAGACGACGGCCTCATCAAATTATGGCTAGGAAATTCCGATAAAGCCTTTGGCAAACGCAACGTGATCTTCAAAAAGGTCAACCTCTCGCAAGCCTACGACGACTGCGACAAGGTCAAATCCAAAGTGTGAAAGAAATGAAGCACAATGTGTTGAGCCAGACACACGTTTAAATCAAAGGCCTGAAGGCTCTGTTTCCAAAGATCACTTTCATAAATACGAACCTAGAAAACTTCAAGAAGTGAAACGATTCATCGTTCAATTTTCGATCTCAATTCATCCAAAGACATAGTGTGATACGATAAAGAACTGCCAGTGCGAACTCTAGGCAAAAAATAAGGATCTTTGCCCTGTTCAAAACACAATAAAATGTACGCAGACGACTCTTGGCCATCTATTAAAAAAGTGTCCTTAAATTCTTCCTTTAAAGCCTCCCATTGTTCCAACAGACCGTGCTCGTCCAACATGACTCTGTAATCAGTCGTAAAAGCATAAACGCTACTAGTTTCTTTGCCATCGAAATAGATGTTCGCTCCTTCACCGTCATAAACGACCTTGGTGACAACTGCACCCGGAAAGGGCAATTTTGAGGCCGTATGCACGACGCCTTCGTTGAGTTTCTTGAATGAATTAAAATTGTGAATCATGAATTATATATTTAAACCAAACACCCAAGAGACCTCAAACACATTCTGTCGCCTCTTATTACACTCTTCAACTCCTCAAAAACTATGCTCGTCGGACTGCTATTAATATGACTGCCTCTAGGCCAATGGGTAGACAGACCCAACAAATGTTCCTCCAAAGGCCAATATAAAGGAAGACGATTTTTATCTAGATCTGGACCAATCGCGTGTATAGAAAAGTAATCATTCTGTTCATAAATGACCAACTCAAATCCAAAACTCGTTTCAAAAACATAACTAGTGGTGTTTTTTGGCACACCGCTATGCACATAACATCCCTTTCCAAGATAATAATGGTCTAAAATGACACGCAACTCCAAACACTCTTCCTGAAACATTTGACCAATTTCAACCCTTAAATCCTCTACATCCATGTTCATTTCATCCGCTATTAAATTTTTATTCAAAATCTCTCCAAATAAAACTCTTTAAGAAACCGTAAAAATCTCCCATCTTCAGATCCTTAACACCCGACCAATTCACCTTTTCACGAGGCCAATCACAACTCAAACCGTTCCAGCCCATGTCTGAACAAGGCCAATTCAATCTGTCAAGATGAACAATACGTTCATCAGGCAGAGAACAATGCCCAAAGACTCTCACAAGGTCGTCATCGAGGCCTTCTTTGAAATAAAACTCCAACCACATGTCACAAGCAATCTCTACTTTTAAAAGCCACGAGTCTTCATTTGCATAACAAATTTCAAGACCACACTCTTGAAAAAATTGACACATGGACTCAAAGTCTCCTTCAGAAAAAGGATCAATCGCACCGTTCAACACCCCAACCTCCTAAATCCGACAATGCTGTCCAACAAACCACCAACGGTCGGCCGACCCTCTTTCTCTGGATGCACATTGATACAACAACCGTTAAAACATACTGTGATCAAACCCTTGCCAAAACAAGACACACGAACATACGTGCCTCCAAAAGACACAAAATCAACACACAAATAATCGTGCACATCTTTTGAACACGAATAATCCAATACCTCAACGCCGGCCTCCTGCAAGCCTTGCAACAGACACTCAAAACCTTCATCAGAAAAGGGATTAAAGCCAGACGTTCTTTCGCTCAACATGCCAACATCCTCCTCAAGCACTCTAAGGCCAATCCTATGTCCTCTAAGTAGTCCATGTTGTCAATCTCAACCAAAGAACAAAACAGTCCTTCCACATCTTCCACCGAACACAGACTCTTCGGCCTAGGTCTCCATTTTAACCAATTGTTACTAAATCCTAAAAAGACTCGACAAAAATATACTACGTCAACGGTCTCATCTAAACCACTATTTAACGGATTCAAATGTCTGTAGCCAATACTGACACCCAAAATAATATCACCTTTAAAGCATAAGTACGTGTCACGAACCTTGCTCTCAACCTCAATGCCCATCTCCTGTAACAACTCTTCAATGCTATCAATGTTCACATTTATACAAACTTCTTGTAATTTTTCTTCCATGTTCATGACAACATTCTCTTCAAACATAATAGTGCTTTTTTCAGGTCTTTTTTATAAATTCTCATGGCATTGTCATCACGCACCACAGAACATGCCAAATTTTCTTGGCTCAAAAGAGCATACACGACAGGCCGTTTGTAAGAGCGATCTATTATCGTGGCCGGCCACAACAAAGAATCATTAGAAGGCCACTTATCGACAATCATGCGACAACAAGTAATGTGTACATTGTCTCCAACGTGCAAAAACAATCCATCTGCAAACTTCACTGTAAAACAATCATCTTGTGATTTTAAAGTGAGTCCAATGCTAACTATTTCTAAACCAGCCTCTTGGATCAGATCCTCTAACTCTTCTTGCCTCATGCCAACATCCTCCCAAATTCGACCAAAAAAGGCCCGAAGTCTTCCAAAAATAAGACCTTGTCAAAATCGACTTTCCCGCCCAAGCCAAGCCGATTCGAACCATCCATCACAATAACAGAAAACCAGTCACCGGACAATCCATGTCTAACACCCTTGAGAGGCCAATTCAACTGCGACACCACAAACCCCTCTCCACTGAAAAAACGATTGCATGTGACCACCACAAACAAACGGCCGACCAAACTACTGTGATAACTCGACCTAATGCTACCACCTCCATGAAAAGAAAATCTGAACAGCAAATCGTCCGGAGTTTTAACCAATACCTCGTGAGACTCCTCAACAACTCGATCTACCTCAACGCCACACTCCTGGAACAAGGCCAACATGTCTTCAAACCACTTTTCAGAAAATGAACTTAGGCCTGAGGCCTCATGAAGCAGAAGCGTGTTGTGTTTTGAAACCATGCAACCTCAAATGTAAAAGAAACCGTGAGATGTTGAGGCCAATTGAAAGCGATTGATGAGAGGAGAGATTTAGGCCTTAAAGCAGATACAAACAAGACGATTGGCCGAGAGGCCTCTCCTCCCAAGGAGAATCTGGAGAAAAACTTCAGAAACAAGCGCACACAGATAGAAGACTTCCTCGTCATTTTTTATGCATCGCTAATTCTCTAGAGTGCGCAAATTTAAGCCTGGATCAGTTTCTTGCGCTTCTGGTACGCATAACTGTTTTGGATGGTGGACAATGTATCCTTTGAAGAGAAAATCGTCTGGAGAAGGCCGACCCAAATTGGCATCATTGCTTCTACGTTGTGTGTCTACATTGGCCTTAATGTGTCGTTTATGTGGCCTTCAAAACGAGCACAGTTTCTTTCATGTTGTGTTTGAACACTGTAATTTCTTCTGTCTCTTCCGTGTCTTCTCTCTTGAACAGAAACACGTTGTCCGTTTTTGTGAAGGTCTTTCTGTCAGCCGTTATGCGGACCCTTTGCGCGTACGTGCGCG
>Ga0187893_10006916_pt1 | contig 19012 bp, 36 predicted proteins | sample MA1701074metaG_FD_139574 | JGI IMG/M metagenome (GOLD analysis project Ga0187893, IMG submission 139574) | White microbial mat communities from a basaltic lava cave in the Kipuka Kanohina Cave System on the Island of Hawaii, USA - MA170107-4 metaG ... | reverse complement strand
GGCGCGGCCACGAGAGTAATAGTTTTATCTAGAACGGGAACTGGAGGTATTAACACTTCCGGTGCTTCTAATAATTTAGTTTCTCTCACTAGAATAGGAAATGGTGGTTCAATAGTTTCTGGAACCGCCACAACTAATCTAATTCTTAGTATCACTGGTTCAGGAACTGGAACTACTTCTGGAACAGCGTCTCGTACAATCATTCTATCTAGAGATGGAACTGGTGGAGCTACTACATCAGGTAATGCTATAGCTAGTAGAGTTTTAGTTAGAGTAGGTTCAGGAGGGGCCGTTACATCTGGCGCAGGATCTTTTAATCTTGTTTTAAGTAGAAGTGGCGCTGGAGGTATAAATTCATCAGGCAATGTAGGAGTTGTCATAACATTAAGCCGAGCAGGAAATGGAACTTCTACAGTAAGTGGCGCCGCCGGTATTAATATAACACTAGTAGTTACTGGCAATGGTACAGCCGTTACTTCTGGTGCTGGAATAGTAACCAAGATATTAAGTCGTTCAGGGACCGGAGGAGTAATAACTTCTGGTCAATCTAATAATATAATAGTATTAACAAGATCGGGCACTGGTACATTAACTGCCACAGGTACATCAACCACTAATAAAGTTTTAAATATATTAGGAACTGGTGGTGCAGTAACTTCTGGTCAGGCTTCTGCAAGTTCGCATCGCAATTTTACTGGCACTGGTTCAATATTCCCCGCTGGACAAGTTATTGGTAATATAGTTATGACCGCCACTGGTTCTGGTGGAATTATAGTTGATGGCTCTGCTATATTTGTAATAATTCCAGCATCTGGTGTAGTTGTAATTTCATTCAAGTCTAGCGATACTGTCATGTTGGCTGGTTTCTCTAAGACTCGTTCAGAAAATAGAGCTAAGAATGCTAAGACTAAGAATAAGATGAAAAACAATACTACGATTAATAAGATTGAAAATATGATTATAATAACAATAAGTGGTGCTGTAGAGAATATGGCAATTGCTAATTCATTAATACAAGAGTTAATAAGCGAATTACAAGATGAATTCTCTATAATTAACACCGAAATTACTACAGAGGGCGATTCATTAGTTGCTTACGTTGAGTTAGAGGACGAATAATGACACCAGAACAAGTTTATGATCAAAAAATTGCTCCATTGATTCAGGAAATAGTGGAAATATGCCAAAAAAGTCAGATACCAATGATTGCGGCTTTTCAATTACACGCAATACAAACTTATTCATTCGTGTATTTATTAATTTACATATTTGACCGTCTAAATTATTCATGCTCCCATTCTTCTACCACAAATCCGTCTTCTTTAGTGAATGTGATTTTGGCATGGTCATCAAATATATCTTTTACTATTTCGTCGAGACTGGTTAACTCACGCGATAATTCTTTAAGATCTTCGGCTAGCTGCGATTCGCCTTTTAATTCATAACTACCCTTAAATTCATCATAAAAAGAACGGCTAGTCCTTACTTTTGTGCCGCATTCTGAACAGAATTTAATATCAGCAGTAAGTTTAGCGTGACAAGACCTACATTGTTTTTCTTCTGCTTCATTTAACTTAACATGTAGGTCGTGAACACTATATACAGTTTGGTCACCGTCTGAATATGCCGGTGTATAAGCAAGAAATCCAAGAGCTTGCACCGATTCATGTTTATTTAAGAATTCAGTAAAGGCTTCTGCTAGTCTAACCTTAGCTTTTTCAGAAAACAGAGATTTAGCGGCTAAGTATTCACTTCTTATTTCAGTTAAACTCATTTTAGAATCCTCTTTCTAGTCGGTCTTCGACTTGTTTTAAACTATCTGCCCATACGATTTTATTTGATGTAGTTAAGTCTAAGAATTTGAGGCAACGTTTACATATACTTAGCGAATCAGCTAAATCATTATTCAAAAATACCTGATTAGATTTAGTTGTCGCACAACGTAACCATTTATGGCCAAATAACTTACAAACAAAACTGCTATTATCTTTATTAGCTAAGAATTTTGCTCGTAGTTCAACTATCTTTTGTTTTTGGTCTTCTTGATATTTTGCCCAATCATCTCGACTTTCTTTTTCAACCTCTTCAGCAGACTTATATTTCTCTAATTCAATTTTTACTGTAATATCTACAGATTTGACTTTAAGAGTGTAACCACATGGACAATCTATTATTTCATCGGCGCTTGGTAAATCACAATCTCTTTCAATAACATACCAGCCAAAAGTATCTTCTTTATTACATGCTGGGCATTTAGCGAATACATCCATTATTTCCTCGCCAACTCATCAAGTTTCTTTTCTAATTTTTCTAAATAATGAAAATTGTCTATATTAATTTTTGTACAATGTAACATCAGAACAAATATTAAAACATACCAGAGAAAACCAAAATCTGAACTTTTATCGTTTTCGCTCAAACGGGATACCTTTCTTCTTTAGAGGTTAAGCTAACTTGACCCTCTACCCAATCAGTTTCTCTTAAGTATTTAATAAATTTTCGTTCACTATCAAATGTATTATTTACTACCCAATGTCTATTATTTTCCTTCTTTAACTCTTTTATATATACTTTTCTTTTACCATACTGACTAGCGGTAATATCAATAATCCATTCTTTATACAAAGCAAAAGCGTGACAATCATCATTATCTGAGTCATGTAAAGCTATTTGTGCTGGTATATTATGCTTTCTCAATGCTCTAAATAAGAATCTAGTCCCTATAGTACAGAAACCACTTAAATCTGGATCAAAGCCATGAGTTTCTGCTTTTCTTTCTGACCACGCTCTTACATCTTTTGCCACTTTCTTTATTTTCTTATATTCTTCTTTGGTCACCCGTAAATAATCTCCTGAAAACCTAAAATATTTAATCATTTAACCTCGCATTTGGTCTTCAGAAACCAACAATATTTTATAATAAACTATAATTTTTGTAAGCTTTTAATTTCTTCTCTTATAGATTGGCAAAAAGTTTCATAATGCCTATTATATGGATCAATGCCCATATTAAAGTGATAATACCACATTTCAGCATAATCATAAGGCTCAAAGTGAAATGGATTAAAACTTCTATAAACAAGTAATCTAATACTTTTTATAAGTTTCATTAATTCTTTCTGTTATTAAATCACAGTTAGCTTCATAACTTCTGTTATAAACAGATCCACTTCTAAACCAATATCTCCACACATCACTAAAACTATATGGTATAAAATGATCCTCATCAAAATAACGAAGAGCTAAGAGTTTTTTACTGGATTTAAGTTTCACTTACAGTCTCAGTTATATTACTATCTTCTCTTTTAACCGCACCATTATGCTCCATACAGCGCACAGCTAAAGCACCCACTTTTCTGACTTCATCAAGTGCCTCAATTACTGCCATCCCACGGTAGTTAGCCCAATTACTAATAGCGCGTTGTAAGTATTCTTGCATTAATAATAAGTGTGCTGGTAAACTACCATTTCCTTCATGATGGGTATGTGGCCTCATCTTCTCTTGGAAATCTCGTTCTTCACTTATTATTTTAAATACTTCATCACGACTTAATTGTTTAATTAGTCTGTCCATATTAGTATCCGCAGTCATAATCATCGTGAAAAAAGCTTACTTTACCATCTTTTTCTCTTGTTATTGTTAATTCCCAATTAGTCTCATAAGCATCTTCAAAAGCTTCTCTTAACGACTCCAATTTAGTATGTAATTTCTTAACAATTTTTTCGTCTAGTCGTGAATTATCGAACGGCATTAATTCACTTTCGTCCTCGTATTCTCCATAATCATTAAAATCATCTCGTGTTATCATTGTATCTTGCATATGGTACGGAGTTTCTCCGTCAAGAAATCCTGGGGTGTAACCTCTTATTACAAGGCCATTTAGCTCTGGAACAGCATCGAAGAGTTTTTGAAATATTGTGTTCATTTTTTTATTCGCAGCAGCCAGATATTTCTTTCTAGCTTTGTCTAGATCACTTTTTAAAGAATCTAGAGGCTTAAAGATAGTATCAATGTCTTTCATATTTTCTCCCTTAATCTTTCTATACATTACTTCACTGGCCAATAATTAATTTCTGTCGGTTCTTCTAACCAACCAAATTGTTGATAATAGTCAAACTTTTTAGCTAGTAATCTAGCGCGATGGTTAGCATGTATTACACCACCAAGCCATGGCGGCGCTTCATCAGGTCGCAAATTATTTTCTAGATATTCAATAAATTTAGGCTTTAAATTATCTACATAGCCTCTTGCAATCCATTCTTCACAGATAGCTAAACCATATTTAGCTAATCTTATTTCATAACCACGCCACATTTTACTAGCCGGATGATGTTTCCATTGTCCTTTTAATAATTGTAATGCCTCTAATCTTTGCTTATTTAAACGTCTCATATCTAAGCACTTAGCAGAATCACTAAAATTAGAGTAAGGTAAAAAAGTTTGCATTATCTCTAAAATCTCTAAATCTAGCTAAAATACCCATCCAAGAGTCAAAAGAATTTCTTTCTTTAAACGTATGACCATAAACTTTGTCATATGCCCTATATTCTACAGAAGTAAACATTAAATTTTTTCCATACAGGCGCATTTTAAATATTTCTAATAACTGCGGCACTTACTACTTTTTGATTACTTTCTAGATTAATTAATTTAACACCTCTAGTTCTTCTATCTGATATTCTAATATCTTTAGCCGCAAGTCTAACAGTCTTGCCAGAGTCACTTACTATAACCACTTCATCACTTTCAGATACAGGTGTTACTGTAGCTAAGTGAGAATTAGGATCAGTAATAATAGTTGTTAATACACCGGAGGCGCCGCAACTTTTTTGTTCGTATTCTGTTATTAATGTTCTCTTACCTAATCCACCTTTTGTAAAAGTTAGTAAATGTCTGTTATCATTAGGTTTAACTGTTAAAACAGCGCACACCTTATCATTTTCTTCTTTAAGTTTAATACCACGTTTACCAGAAGTGTTACGTGCTTGAGACCCCAACTCTTTTTCATCAAATCTATTAACTTTACCATGTTCAGTTACGAATAATATGTGATCATCTTTATCTACTAGTGTTGCACTTATTAAATAATCATCTTCTCTTAATTTAATAGCAGCTACTCCGTTTGTTCTAGGATTTCCGTATTCTGACAACTTGGTTTTCTTAACTGTACCATTGGCAGTACCAAATACTATCTCTCTATTTTCATCGAAGTTACCAGCGACAGGTATAATACTATTTACTTTTTCACCACTTTTAATTTTTATTAGGTTGACTAATGCACGGCCCTTAGTTGCCTTAGCGGTTTCTGGAATGTCAAATACCTTTAACCAATAAACATTACCTAAATTAGTAAAAGCCAATAACCAATCATGTGTAGAAGCTTGAAATACATTAATCACATAATCGTCTTCTTCTGTAATAGCACCAGTAACACCTTTAGAACCGCGCGCTGTCTTTCTATAAGAGTCGATTGGTCCGCGTTTAATGTAACCCGTGTTAGTCATCATAACTATTACAGGTTCATCAGCCACCAAGTCAATAGTTTCTACTTTTTTCATCTCGCCTTCAATAGAAGTTAGTCTATTATCACCATAATTTTTATCTATTTCTTCTAATTCCCTAATTATAATTTCATTAACTAACTTCTTATCTTTTAGTATTGCTTCACATTCCGAAGCAAATACTTTCTTATTATCTAATTGTTTTTGTAATGATGCGCGCTCTAGTTTCATAAGGCGACGTAAAGTTATTTCAAGCACATCCTTAACTTGGTTCTCGCTTAAGTTAAGTTCGGCCATTAGCTTCTTAATAACTTGTTCTTCGTCTTCTCCACTTTTGAGAATATTAATAACTTTGTCAATATTTGCAGGATCAGTGGCAATTAATAATGCTGTCAGTCGGAGAATTTCCTTCTTGGTCGTTTCTAACTGAATGCCTGTTTTCTTTAATATTACTTCACGTCTAAAATCTAACCATTGGTCCATTAATGTACGAAGGCTCAGCGGGCTCTTTGATGGTATTCTCTCTCCATCTTTACCTTCTACTAGTGCAATCATATTACCATTTAGAATTTCACGTAATGGTGTATGTTCATATAATTGATTTAAAACTACTTGTGGATCTTCTCCACGTTTTAAGTAGAAGATAACTTGAACAGGATTACCCATTCGCTCTGATGAAGCATCTTTTAAGTGAGAAATACCACTTAAATCACCTTTTTTGAAGGCAGCATCTGCTTTTTCTAAGAATAAGTCTGTGCCAACCCCATAAGGTAGTTCATAAACAGTAATCGTTGAGATACCACCCTTTTTACTATCTATCTTTACCCTACCAGTAACTACTAATCTACCAGATCCTGTAGTATATAAGTCTTTTATTCCATCTGTTCCGTGAATAATACCACCAGTAGGAAAATCAGGACCTTTTACTATTTGTAATAACTCGTCATTAGTTAATTGTGGTTTCTTTACTACAGCAATTAAAGCAGCGCATATTTCTTTAATATTATTAGGAAAAATGGTACTGGCCCATCCGACAGCAATGCCCTCTACCCCGTTGGTGAGTAAATTTGGGAATTTACTAGGTAATACCGTGGGCTCATCGCGTGTCTCATCGTAGTTTCTAGTTATAGGTACAGTCCATTTACTGTCAATACTTATATCTTCTAATAAATCATCAGAAACTACAGACATTCTAGCTTCTGTATAACGCATCGCAGCAGCAGGCGAACCACCAACATTACCGAAGTTACCTTGTCCATCGATTAAAGGATATCTAAGTGAAAAGGGCTGTGCCATCCTAACCATTGTAGAGTAAACGGCTTGATCGGAGTGAGGATGGTAAGTTCCTATTGCGCCACTGACCGTAAGAGCAGCCTTTCGATACTTAGCTTTAGAGCTAAGTTTTAAATCACGCATTGCTAATAAAATTCGACGGTGCGATGGTTTTAATCCATCACGAATATCTGGAATTGCCCTTTCGGTAATAGTTTTTAGGGCATATGAAATAAAGGAATCTGATAATTCATCAGTTATATCTTTTTTGACTATACTTTCGGCCATATTTTCTCCTAGTAAGACTTAGCTTCTATGATGTAATCACGTCTAGCTTCTGCTTTATTTCCCATAAATAATTCAAAGTAAGCATTAGCTTCTATAGCGTCAGACATTGTCACTTGAATTAGTGATCTACTATTAGGATCAAGAGTGGACAAAAATAATTCATCACCCCCCATTTCGCCTAAGCCTTTGTAACGCATGAGGTTACAACTATTTTGGCCCAACTCAATAACAGCTTTAGGTAATTCTAGTATATTTGTAAGATTTATTGCCTTCGCTTTAGTTCCATTTTTTAATTTAAATTTAACTTTCTCAATATTATTATTTTCGATATCTGCTTTAGATAGTCCAGCGGCCTCTAATTTAGATCTATCATTATTTTTAACAAACTCTAATAGTGAACCAGCTTTATATTGTTTATCATTAGAGTCTACTAAGATACTGTTCTCTAACCCTAATTTTTCCATTTCTGGATAGAAATCATCATCATAAGTTATATATTTACTTAACTTACCAGTTCCAGAACATATAGAACAAACAGATATCTTCTTATTCTTAACACCCTTACATTTTGTGCATTTTTCATCTTTATGTAAGTAAGTAATTTTATATAAAGGTGGTTGAGCGATATATATTTTGCCTTGTTCTATTAATTTGCGCATTCTCTGAAAGAAGAACGTTAGTAATAATGTACGAATATGTAATCCGTCATCATCAGCGTCACACATAATAATAAGTTTACCATAGCGACAGTTTTCTGGTGTAAAATTATTTAGGATACCAGCACCAATAGCTTTAATAAGTGAACTTATTTCTTCATGCATTAACATTTTATTAGTTGGTGCCCGCCAAGTATTTAATATTTTACCGCCCAACGCTAAGACAGCTTGGTAACGGTAATCTCTACCATTAATTGCAGCACCAGCAGCAGAATCACCTTCAACTATAAATAATTCGGTCTTTTCTGGATCATCCTCTGTGCAATCTTTTAGTTTTTTACTATTGCCGATTAATGATTTTGCGTCTTTCTTAACTGTCTCAGCGGCCTTTTTACTTGCTAGGTGCGCTCTAAAATTAAGTATAGCTTTTTCTACTACTTTTTTAGCATCTGCCGGATTTTCTTCTATCCACTTAGTTAAGAATTTATTTACTGCGGCTCTTATTGAACCCTGTAGTTCTGAGTTAACTAATCTATCTTTTGTTTGGCCAGCGAATTGAGGTTTAGTTATCTTAGCACTTATTACGACAACCAAACCATTTCTATAGTCTTCGCCTCTTAAATTCTTACCTTCTAATTCTTTTTGCTCTTTTTTACTAAGCATATCTGAATGGTTGCGTAAATAAGTATTAAAGCATGAAGTAACAGCCGTTTGGAAGCCACTTAAATGACTTCCTCCGTCTTTATTAAAGATATTATTGGTGAAGCACAGAGTTGTTTCTATATCAGAGTTATTATAATTAAATACTATATCTAACTTCATTTCATCTTGTTTGCCGTCTTCTTTTTCTATGCCATCAGCTTCTAATACAGACATAGATATATGATTTTTAAGAAGAGTTTCACTACCAGCTAAGTGTGTTACATAATCATAAACACCCTTTTCTTGGTAATATTCGTGTCCAACGCCAGTTCTTTCATCTTTAAATTTTATTCTAATACCGGGATTTAAATAAGATAAGTCTCGCAAACGCTTGGTGAACCACCCAGCGTCGAGACTTTTTACTTCACTAAATAATTTTAATTCTGGTTTGAACGTTATTTCTGTTCCGTGCTCTTTGGACTCCGCGACTACGGCAACAGGCGCCACAGCTTTCCCTTGTAAGTATTTTTGGTAATACTTTTTTCCATCTCTTTGTACTGTAACTTCTAACCATTCACTTAAAGCGTTACACAGTTTAAGTCCGATACCGTGAAGACCAGAACTGTATTTTTTATATGCATTCTTCGTAAACTTGCCGGATGCGTGTATTTTACTCAGAACAACTTCCAAAGTTGATATTTTATATTCTGGATGTATGTCTGCTGGAATTCCGCGTCCGTTATCTTTAATTGTACATGATCCATCTTTATTTATTACAACGGTTACTAAATTAGCGTAACCAGCCAAAGCCTCATCTACAGAGTTATCTATCACCTCACTGGCTAGATGATGAAATCCGTTGTAGCTAGAATCACCAGCATACATTGCTATATTTTGACGTATAGCATCAACGCCTTCTTTGTATACTATATCTGTTTCTTTATAAGTTTCGTCTTTAACTGTCACTTAGGAACCTCTCTATTTATTAATTTTCTTATTTCAACAACGTTAAAAGCATTTATTAATCTTACTTTTTGCATACTCGGTTCAATTTCAATATTTTTACTTATAAATACTCCATTACAGCTTGCTCTTAACTGCCTTCTCCATATAAAATTCGCCAACATTTCACCTGGTATTAAAAGAATCATAGTAAATCTATATACTTTTCGAGTGTGTAAGAAACATCATCAGTAAAATCGCCAACTTTAGCTCGTAATTCACCATAAATAACACATCCATAATCATATCGTTTTTGAAATGCTAAATATTTTGATGTGCCAGGTGCTATCTTCAAAAAAATCATAGTAAATTACGTGCGCTGTTATTATTAAATGTTCCAAATATCCATTTCATCATTTCTGGAGTTTTATTTTTGATTTCTATTCTAGTCTCTAAATATATAACACTACGCTCGGCCCACCCGGAGCTATAATAATCATTAGCTTCTCTAAAGGTTAACATATCAGTAAGATGCGGTTGTATACCAGTTAGTAGAGTCAAACTAATTAAGCTCCAATTTTATTTAGATAATCATACATAATTATTCCAGCGCAAACCGAAACATTGATACTGCGTACTGAACCGTGCTGTTTAATAAATATGATATCATGACACCGCTTTAACACCTCTGGTTGCAAACCAGCTCTTTCTTCGCCGAAGCAGATAAGCGTCTTCTTATTCTTATCCCATTGATAGTTATTAATTGGTTTGGCTCCGTCGATATTATCTACACCAACGATAACATCATATTGTGCAAAAACTTCATCTAAATTATCTTTAAAAGAAACATGCTTAAAATGCGTATATGAATGAGTTCCTACCGTTCCGCGCTTATCAAATCTTTTCTTACCATAAATAAGAACTTCTTTAGCTAGAAAGGCATTAGAGCTTCGAACTACAGAACTTAAATTAAAATCGCCTTCAACATTGCAACAGAGAACAGAGTAATTAAATCTACGTTCATCTAAATTTGCTTTGATGGCCTCGTTTGTCCAAGAGAAAAATTTTTCAATTATATTCCGGCCATCCGATGTTCTAGCTCTATTAGGATCTTTGATTCCCTTACCGTCAGGTCCATCAATTAACATAACAATACATACCCTTTCTCTAGCTAAATAGCCGAGACGGTCGCAGCTTCATCAGTGACTTTATTATTTTAGGTAAGTGTCTATTATAGTAAGTATACTTTGTATTTTATCTTTCTCTAAAAAGTCAGCGCCATGTTCTAATAGTGTTTTATATGCTTGGACCATACTTTTAGGTGTTTGCCTTCCAGCTTCTATAGTTCCTTGTAGTTGATTACAAGGGGTGCATAAAATAACACGGACTTTACCTGTCTTGTGGTCGTGGTCTATTTCAAAAGGGCGTTTTATTCCTTTTTTAGTTGGCCAGTTTTCATCGCGTTTACAATTATTACATTTAAAATTTTGCTTTTTGAATAGATCCATCGCATCGGCTTCTGTCATACCATAACTTTGAATAGTTTTTCTGCTTGGTAATCTTTTTCTCATTTCTGCAAGATTTACTGTTTGAACGCACGGTAAATCAGCCTTCACTGGTGTCATTACTATTTCTCCCTTGTAAGCACTCTTACTTTCCTGTAGCACTCGTATGCTACATTTAAATAAATATTTCTAACTATTTCATTTATACTTAATGAATAATCTACTAATTTTCTTTTACTAACTTTCACTTTTTTAAGATCTAGGTTACGTCCAGATGAATCAGGATATAGTTTTGTTAATATAATCATTTGTTAAAATATAACTCCAATTTCTCAATTATTGAGTTTGGGATTGTGTCAGATTCAACAAAAATAGTGGGACCTGACTTAGATAAGTCTTCATAGTATGACTCAATCAGGCCAATTGATAGGATACTAATACTAATATAATGTCTCTCATTTTCCCAAGTAAATCCGAAAGTATTATCTGGACCTGGAGCAATTGTTGGCAATTCTAAAGGATTGACCCGATTTAATAAACTATTAAGAAGATCAATCCCCTTTTGAGACAAATTTTCTGTGATCCAGTGCTCATTTACTAATTTTTGTAAATAGTCCTGAGATTCTTTTAACAAGTCATCTTTAAAACTCATGATTAATCGTTAGAAGTAGCTCTTCTTATCTCTAATTTTTGTGAATCAGTTAAGAATTTCTCCAGTCTTTCGGCTGATTCTTTAATATCAATTAAAGAATTTTTGACGTAGCTTAAATCTTTTTCTTCTAAGGCTTTAAGAGCGTCTCCGACATGATGTAATATCACAATTACCTCATTTTGTAAAGTATCACTTTTAATACTTTCTTGAAATAAACGAGGAAAAATACGTTTTAATATTGACATAATTTACTCCCAATACTCCTGCCATTTATCGGCATACTTATCTTTTAATTTTTGTAAATACTTATTAGTCTTTATTTTACACATCCAAATTTTGTGCTTACCTTTGTAACCCTTGCAGATAACACCTTCATCAAGATCGGAAAATTCACCTTCTCTTACTTGACGTTCAAATTCTCTTGTAAGATTGCCTTGATATACTAATTTTGCTATTTTTAAGTCTCCGAAGGTATCAATAAATTCTTTAGGTGGCATTATTCCGTTTTTGTGTATATTGATATCAAACATTACTAATTCTTTAGGGTCAGCAGTATGATGTAGACCAGCAAAAGAATTAGGACCAAAGAATTCGCAGAAAACTATCGCCTCTTGTATATTTCTAAGACTCTTTTCTCTTCTAAACTTGTTCTCTAAATCTGTTGCATATGTTTCTTTGAATAAGTCTATTGCACCGCCGAATATTTCGTCGGTTTTATCGAATAGTCTGTGTCGCGTTCCAAATCTGCACCAACCGGATTTTCTATTCCAAAGCGCGCGAATATTAGAACCATCATATTTATAGAATGCAAAGCATGGTTCCCCATACATTTGCACACCAGGTATTGAATGGTATTCTTTCATAAATCTTTAATCCTTAAGACTGAAAGTTGAAAATCTGAGATATTAAGCAAAAATTATTGTTTAATTAATCCTAAAATGTTTCGGTCTTCTTCCTTCAAAACTCTATGAAATAAGTATACATCTATTGAGATTGCCATCTTAACTCTGTCGTAGAGTTTCACTTACAAATCTCGCACTCTACTCGTTTATAAACTTTATATTTTTCTTTAGTTAAAACTGTAGTGCCAATAAAGCCCGTGTCACTACAATTTTTACATTTGTATTCTATAATTCTTTCTAGTTTAACTTCAGCGTAATTTTTAGATGCGGAATAGCTAAATAACATTCCTAAAAAACTACTAATAAATATTAGTAGTGAACTAACACCACAAAAGTAAAATATTAAACTATTTCTTGGCATTTGTATCTTTCAATACTCTCTGTAATTCTAATAGCTTAAACTCTAATTCACTATTTTTACTGATTAAGTAATTTCTATCAGAGGTAAGATTTGCGATTGTTAAATTTCTTGATCTTAGTTCACTATTTGTAAAATCTAATTCACACTTATATATGTGTCTAACTCCTATTATCGATATTATAGCAAATAGTAATATAAACCAAATAGGAAAGAGTTCTTTAAGATTATCTTTGGCCAAAATATTTACTCCTTAACAATTAGTGGTGCCAATTTTCTAAATGTTGTTTTTAGTCTGTTATAAGTAGATTGAAATTCTTCTTTATATATAGTCCACTCAGTAGACGGATTGTCTTTAATATTATTCCAGAAATTGTTAGCAGCACTATAATTTATAATTTTACCATATGAAGCAATTTGCATACCAAATGTTAAAATTCGTAATGAGTGAAATAAACTTTTCTTAGCGAGATAAACATTAAAATCTTTTTCTACTTCTAATTTCTTCTTAGCTTTTACCCAGGAATTACTGGCCTTGGCAGAAAAAGAATTTCTTAATTTTTCAATATCAATTTTATGCTTTAAGTCCTTATTTTCCAAGACTTTACACGAATCTGGCAGATATAAACATTCTAAGGCCATTGGATCATGTTCTTCTAGTTTTTTATTAAATACCTCTAAAGGAATTAAATGTAAGTCCATTCCATCTATAATTATATCTTTTTCTAGACCATCTTTAATTATTACTATAAAGTCTTCGTCAGATAACTCTGTATTAGTGCCGTAAACTACTGAACCATATCTATAAATATTTAATATATCTTTGCTATTAATTTGATTTAGTATCTTCTCCGCTATCATACTTTTCTATAATTCTCCACAATTCCATTGTAATCCAGCCTTTTCCACCACATGTTTGACATCTTTCATCTGGTTTACCAAAACCATTTATAATAGTATCACAGTATTCTGGACAAACCGGCCTATAACTTCCGTGATGCATAAATTTTTCCCAAGCATCTGCGGCTTCTTCATACCAATCTGACTCTATTTCAAATACTTTCTTACAATCAGGTTCTAATAGTTCAGGTTGATTTTTAACGCCGTCTGCTGACCCAAAATGGCTATGACTACCACAATCATATCCAACATATTTAGTCATTGTATAGACTATTTAATAGATTGTGACCTAAATTGTAAAAAACATATAAATTCCAAGTCATAGGAGTAACATGAGCAAATAAATCATTATTTCTAGTGCAGATATAAAACGAAGGAGATTCTCTGCTGATTTTACTATAATAATGACTGTTTGCTTCTAGTTTTTTAATAAATTTCATTTCTCTAACCTTGTGCGCCAACCTCTGTTACAGATACAATCTTGCTTCCGATAAATCTTTTTTCAAATTCTTTTTTAGCTTTACTACTTGTTGTAGCAATAATAGTATATTCTTGATTATTATCATATTTAATATTAAATACTTTAGTTTTCTTCATATCTTAATTCCTTATAAATTCTCGTAGCTTATTATGTATAGTGCAACCTATATTATTATCATAACGACGATACCAATTAATCATTTCTAATAATGACTTTAATAGATCATTATTATTGTGGTATACTAGATCCAAAATATCCTGTTTAAACTGTTTAAGACCTGTATACTTATTATCTATTTTTATAAATTTCATCTAACCAATCTCGTCTAAATTGTATCTTGATAGAATTGCAAATCTTAAATGATGTGGAAATACCGCCGCAGTAAATGTTTTATTAAAGGAATCAATCTCATCACATAATGTTAAATTATTTTTAAGTATCGCGCCTCCTGTGCTTAATTTTAGTGGACCAGCATATTCAGACCACCACCAATATTCGTGACAAGCTTTTATTTTTATTATATTCATTTATTATCTTTCGTCTTACCTGTTCCAAAACACATTAAGCATGTTCCAGTTATTTCTATGATTTCATCTTTCTTTTCATTAGTCGGATTAGGAATTTTTAGAAAAGCTTTTTGTATACCTGTGCCTTTACAAGATTTACATTTATAAAAATCTTTAATTTTATTTTCTAATCTTAGTATTTCTTTATTTTGTTCATTAATCCGTTTATTTAAAGCTTTTTCTGTTTCAATAAAAGCTACGATCATTGTAATAAAAATTAGAGAAAATACACCCGTTAGGCACCACGCAACAGGATTATTAATCTTTTTATTCACAGTTTATCTCCAAAATTCTAGGAAGATTGCGTTCCATATTCAAACTAACATGTGCAGCCTTAAATACATTCGTATCTAAGTCTTTCAATTGACCTTCAAGATTTGGATTTTTTCTGCATACCATAGTTATTGGACTAATGAGATATGTATCATAATGATGCTTATTGACTGGCATAAAGTGTAATATTTTCATTTAGCACAACTCTTATTTAAGATAATAGCTACCGGAGTTACACAAAGTATTTTAGTATCTAACCATAGTGATTTATTTTTAATATAGTATAAATCATACTTCATATTCTGATGGATTGGATCCTTCCGGTGTTTACTAATCTGCCACAATCCAGTTAGTCCTGGCTTTACCTCTAACCTCTTACGTTGTAAGCAGTTATACTCTTTAACAATATTAGGCATTTCAGGTCGCGGGCCAACTAAACTCATATCACCTATGAATATATTAAGTAATTGAGGCAATTCATCAAAACTGGTTTTTCTAAGTATACGACCAATTGGAGTTATTCTAGGATCTCTTTCATCTGTTGGATGTAATGCGTATTTTGGCGCATCTACATACATACTTCTTAACTTATAAATAGTAAAGAGCCCACCATTTAACCCAACACGTTCTTGGGTAAAAAAAGCAGGCCCCTTACTAGTTAATTTTACCAAAGTTGCTAACGTCAGGAGTAATGGTCCCAATATAATTATTGATGCCCCACTAACTGCTACGTCTAGGGTCCTTTTAGCAAAATTGTACACAAAAGTTCCTTTCTATTTATTTAAATTCTACTGCTCCTATGTCTGGCGCAGTATCTCTCTTAACTCCAAAGAAATCCCATACTGGTATTACAGTTACATCACATTTACCACGAGCCGGTGAATTCTTAGTAATCCTAAAGCTAGTCTTATCAAATAATGGATCAGCGTTTAGACCATTCTTTTCTTGACCAGTTTTAGCAATTACATCAGCAACAGTTTTATAAACTCTCTGATTAGCAGTATAACTATCATGTATAGCTGGCGATGTGCCAAAGTACAAATTATAGTTAATTGTTTGTGAATTTATAGTTCCGTCACCGTGAATTCCAGCAGTAGTATTTTTATAGAAGATATTATTCTTTATAATATTTCCTACAGCAGAATAATTTACTCCAGCACCATTTGTTCCTCGTGTACGTTTCCAGCCATTTTCAATAAATGTATTGTTAAATACTCTATTATTAGCCGTTCTAGTTAGGGCGATACCACTCCCGAAATTACGGTAGCATACATTGTTGACAAACTTGGTGCCGTGACCGCTTTCATCAGAGATGAAACCGTTACCGTCATTGTGAGTCACATCTATTTGATAAGCAGCATAATTACCATCTGCCACATTACCAGGTCCGACATTATAGAAGTTAAAGCATGAACTTCCAGGCAATGGCATTGTTTCAGAATAGAATCCTGCGAATTTACCAACATTGTTTTTAACTAAACAGTCCGAACTTAAATCTGTAACTGTATAATTATGGATAGAATTATACTCACTCAAATTATTACTTACGGTAACTTTACTACTCATACCACCGATAGTTATACCAGTTCCCAAGCTTTGATAAACGTGGTTTCTGTCAACTAAAGAGTTTCCGAAGCCGCCATCATAACTCCAGATACCACTCCTACAGTGGTGCGCGACATTATTATAGATAGTGATATTGTTAGAACCACCATCTATATCGATACCAATAGTATGTAGTGTTACAGTATTGCTCGCTATAACTATTGAATCACCTTTAGTAATCCAAATACCGCCAGTGAACGCGCTAAAATTAACTCCTTCGAATACATCATGGTATGTGGTTTCAAAAGTTTTATACTTTTTCTTTACTTTCGGTCCTCGTGTCGCCCAATCTTCACTTGGATTTAAGGCTCCAACACTAGGATCATCTATAATAACATTAGGATTATCTTTCCAATTAGAAGGGTAACTCTTAGGTCCAATAACTCTAAGACCCACTATCTCTACAAATTTAGAATTTCTTAGTCTTATCGATCCTTTAAGTGTAGGAATAGATCCAGTTTCGCCATAGAATCTTATTGGTTTTCCGACCGCACCACTTATAGTAGCATTAATATTTTCACTATATACTCCGGTATAAATATGAACTATATCGCCTCCCTGGGCCGTTTTGAAAGCTTTTCCAATTGTTAACCAAGGACCGCTAGTTCCACTTTTAACTGCAGCCTTACCATCATTATTATCAGAAGCTCCTACAGCACCTTTATTTACATAAAAATCAAATCTTGGTGCCTTTCCAAGAAATCGTTTAAACGTTGTATCCACAGGGCTAGTTACAGGAGCTGTTGCTATTAAAGCAGGCTCAACAGGAGTTACTACGGGTGCGGGATTTACCGGAGGTAAAGGTTCCGGTGCTACTGGAGTTGGTTCTACAGGTGGTCTAGGATTAGTTAAAGGAGGTTCTGTTGGTTCTTCAACTGGTGTTACAACTGGAGGTGGATTTACAGGACCGCTTTCATTATTTCTCGGTGGCTGTTCTACAGGAGTAACGGGTTCCACTGGTTCTGGAGGAACAATTACCACAGGATCTTCTGGCACTATTACAGTTTCTACTGGAGCAGGAGGATTGGTTACAACTGGTGTTGTTACTACTGCTGTATTTACATTTCTATCAGGTTCTATAAATTCAGGCGGAACTGGTTTATTATCTTTACCTTTCTGAATACAAGCACTTAAACCTAATAAAAATAACATTAAAATAATTATATATTTTTTAGACATTTAATTCTTTCTCCATGTTTTTATTTTATTTATTAAAGAATGTGATAATCTAACACCAACGCTTTCATATATTTCACATTGATTCGCGATTTGATGATTATCCTCGAATAAAGAATGATCTAACTTTTTAAACGCGTAATTTTTAAGAAATTTATCCTTTTTTAATATACGTATCTTATTTTTATAATTAAAAATAAAATTTGTATCAAAATAATTAGATATATGTTTCATCTTTTCTTAGCTTTCTCTAATTTCTTTTTAGCTTTTGTTAATGCTTTAACCCATTTAATAGATAGATTCAGTAAATCAGCACTTATATCTTCTAATCCTAATATTCTACCGCTCTTAGCTATGTCGACATTTACGCTAGGAAATAAATCAGGCACTGTATAAGTATACGGGTCACTTTTTCTATTACTACTTAAGTAAATATAAGCCAAGCCATGTTCTAAGTCCAGTGAAACTTCTAAATCATGTATCTTCTCAAGTTTTAGTTTTGCGAGACGCGCTTTATGGGCTCTTATCCTACGCAGATTTATCTCATTTGCCATAGTAAATGTGTACCAAAGATAATACTAATCTATCCCAAGCGCCATTGGGCTCATGGTGTAAACGCCAACCAGGTTTTACATCCCCATCATCTTCGTTAAACCAGTTTGTATAACCGCTTCCTAATTCTTCAACCAGTCTATTTTTATCAAATTCTTTTGCAATTCGCATAGAATCTCTAATCATTAAATCTGAGCTTAAGCATTTAATATCTTTATTTTCATCATAATCATCGCAATAATCACCCAAAGATAGCACAAATAATCGAGTTGCTTTAGGATTAAATTTTTCTCCTTCTTTACACGCGGCTTTTGCTGCTTGATCTAGTGTTTTAAACCGTTCTGCAATTTCCATTACTACTACGCCGCTATAAGTTCTATCAGTTTTAAGCATTACGGATTCATCAGTTGATAACCTCATAATTTTTGGCTGATTTTGCCAATAACTATTATGATCTTTACCATCATTCCAGTATTGCATTTTTGTTTTAATATGTAATTGTGTATATTTGCCGTTTTCACTAAAAGCAATTGGCACAAGCACTCTTAATACTTTTTCTATATCATTTAAGTTACCAGTTTCATATACAAAATTTTGAATCATAAAATGTGCTCCATCATTGGTATTCCGATATGTGTCTGAAGTGACAAAACTGGAGTTTGCTCCCACAACAAAATCGCAAAAATTTGGTCTCTAGCTATATTATCGGACATTTTATCATCGAACAATATATCTCTACT
>Ga0187893_10006915_pt1 | contig 19012 bp, 13 predicted proteins | sample MA1701074metaG_FD_139574 | JGI IMG/M metagenome (GOLD analysis project Ga0187893, IMG submission 139574) | White microbial mat communities from a basaltic lava cave in the Kipuka Kanohina Cave System on the Island of Hawaii, USA - MA170107-4 metaG ... | reverse complement strand
TTACCTTGGTCGCGAGAATCTCCTCGACGTCCGGGCCGGCAGCGAGAGCCCCATTTTCAAGTACAGTCCGGGGACCGTGGACCTGGCGCGTCTGGTTGATCAACTGGCCGATGCGTGGGATCGCAACCGTCTCGCAGTGATGAACCTGATGAGCTCCAACGCGATCGAGCGGGTGCGTACGGAGGCGCTCCGCACGTTTGCCGATGCGTTCCTCCTTGGGAGGAAGAAGACCGATGGCTGAGTTCGTCTACGTCCTGTGCGCCTTGACCAGCACGGCATGCGCGGTGTTGTTGCTGAACGGCTATCGCCGCAGCAAGACGAAGCTGCTGTTCTGGAGTGGTCTCTGCTTCGTTGGGCTCGCGATCAACAACGCTGTGCTCGTCGTCGATCTGATGGTCGTTCCAACCGTGGATCTGAGCCTCGTACGCAGCGGTACGGCGCTCGCTGCGATGATGGTCCTACTGTTCGGCCTGGTGAGGGAGTCTCGATGAGCGCCAACGAAATCAATCTGGTTGTGCTCGGAGCACTCGTGCTTGCGAGCTGGGTTGCTGGCTTGTTCTTTCTCAGGTTTTGGCGGCTGAGCCACGATCGCCTGTTCGTGTACTTCTGCGCGGCGTTCTGGTTGTTGGGGCTCAACTGGCTGAGCCTTGCAGCGATTAACTGGGTTCCAGAGACTCAGCATCAGGGGTTCATCGTCCGGCTGCTGGCGTTCGTCCTGATCATCGTCGGAGTGGTCGACAAAAACCGCCGCAACGGGATCGTCTCGTCGGCGACGGAGAAGGACACCAAGGGAGGCAAAGGATGAGCGGTCACCGCTTCGCCTCCGACATATCCCCCGACCCAACGGGGACGGCGGGGGCGGCTTCCGCGTTACGATGCGGTCGTGCGCACGTTCGTTCGGGCCAAAGGCAGTCGCACGGTGAAGCAGGCGCCGCCACCTTCGCCATTGGACGCCGTGATTGTGCCACCGTGTGCCTCGGTCACTTGGCGGGCGATGTAGAGGCCGAGTCCCATCCCTCCATATCCCGGCGAGCTGGCCCGCTCGAAGCGCCCAAAGATGCGCGAGAGATCGCCTGGACTAAGCCCGGTCCCTCGGTCGCGAACCTCGAGGACTGCCGCATCTCCCTCTTGATGGACAGCGATCTCAATCGGCGTTCCGGCAGCGTATTTGAGGGCGTTCGATAGCAGGTTCGTGAGGATCTGCTCCACGCGGAGCCGGTCCCACGTTCCCTCGACCGGTCCTTCGACCTCGAGCGAGAGTGTGCATCCGGCCTGCGCCGCTGCGTCGCGAACGCGCTCGACCACGTCACGCGTCGTGTCGACGAGATCAAAAGACTCGACCAGAAGCGTCAGGCGACCAGTCGCGATGCGCGAGACATCAAGGAGTGTCTCGATGAGGGCGGCCAGGCGGCCACCGGCTCGTGTAGCCTTCTCCAATTTCGTCGCCAACTTCTCGTCCGTGGCTTTGACGCGGTCGAAGATACTTTGAAGTTGCAATTGCAGGGCCGTAAGCGGTGTCTTCAGCTCGTGGGAAGCGATCGACAGGAACTCATCCCGGAGTCGGACGGCCTCACGCGCTTGCGCGAGCTGGACCCGCTCTTCTTCCACTTTGCGCCGCTCGGTTAGATCCCGCGTCACCTTGGTGAAGCCGACCAGCCGGCCCGAGGCGTCGTGGATCGCGCTGATCACCACGTTGGCCCAGAAGTGGGACCCGTCCTTGCGAACCCTCCATGACTCATCTTCGAATCGCCCGTCCTGGGCGGCCCTCTCCAATTCCCGCTGTGGCTTGCCTAGTTGGAGGTCCTGGGGCGTGAAGAACCGTGAGAAATGAACGCCAATGATCTCGTCTTGCCGATAGCCCTTGATTCGCTCGGCACCCGGATTCCAGCTCACCACGTAACCGTTTGGATCCAACATGAAGATCGCGTAGTCGTGTACGCTCGCGATCATGAGCCGAAGCTTCTCCTCGCTCTCGCGCACCGACTCCTCGGCTCGTCGCTCTTGGGTCACATCTCTGAAGACCACGACGGCGCCGCGCGTGGTGCCTTGTAGGTCGCGAATCGGCGCGCCGCTATCTGCAATCGGCAACTCCGTTCCATCGCGTGCGATGAGCGCTGTGTGATTCGCGAGGCCTACGACGACGCCCTCCCGGAGCACCCGGGCCACCGGGTTGGGCGCTTTTGCGCGCGTGTGCTCGTTGATGATGTTGAACACCTCTTCGATCGGGTGGCCGATCGCCTCGTTCTCAGGCCAGCCGGTGAGGCGCTGCGCTACGCGGTTGATCATGGTGATACGCGCGTGCCCGTCAGTTGCGAGCACGCCGTCGCCGATGCTGTAGAGAGTTGCGCGAAGCCGCTGGTCTGCCTGTCGGATCTCCTCTTCGGCTTCTCTTCGAGTCGTTAGGTCTCGAGTGACCTTCCCGAAACCGATGAGTTGGCCCTCGGGATCTCGTAGCGCGGTAATCACCACATCGGCCCAAAAGTGACTGCCGTCCTTTCGGACGCGCCATCCCTCGTCTTCGACACGGCCCTCCGAAGCGGCGTGGTTCAGAAGCCGCTGTGGCCTCTGATCATTGCGATCCTCTGGCGTGTAGAACCTCGACATGTGCTCACCAATGATCTCTTCCGGGGCGTACCCCTTGATGGCTCTTGCTCCTTCATTCCATGTGAGGACGAGACCATTCGGATCGAGCAAGAAGATCGCGTAGTCCCGCACGCTTTCGACGAGCAGTCGAAACTGCTCCTCAGCCACGACTGCAGGGCCGTTTGCACAACCGGTAGTTCCCGTGTTTCCGCCCGCGTTCGTGGCATTTTTGTCGGGATCACGCGTCATGGCGACACCCCGCTGCTTTCCCGGAGCTTCTGCAAGGTGCTCAATAGCTGCGGTAGCTTGATTGGTTTCGGAAGGATCGGTGGAGAGTCGCCGAGACGGCTGTGGTCGATACCATGCCCAGCGGTGATGATCGCGACGGGGAGCCCTGCAAGCGCAGGGTCCTTCTGCTGCTCGTTCAGGAACGCGTAACCGTCCATGACGGGCATCATCAGATCCAGCAGAATGACCGAAGGGGGCACGCTCATCTCCCGGAGAAGCTTCAGCGCCTCACGGCCGTTCGCGGCCGTGATGACTGTGAATCCCCGATCCTCGAGCGTGTCACTCAGCGCCTCGCGAATATCGAAGTCATCATCGACGATGAGAATCGGACGCTGTGCGGAGGCGATTTCCGGCATTATCGCTGCCTCCGTGGCCGAGGATCCTTGCGCTCCCGCTCGGCCGCCAGTCGCTCGACGTCATCCCGCCGGAACAAACGCACGCCGCGAGTGGTCCGCAATGCTCGAAGCTGCCCGTTTCGTTCCAGCAGCCGGACCATGTCCGCGGAGACACCGAGAATTTTCCCAGCATCGGCTACGGTCATGAGGTCGTCTGGGCTCTGGTCTGGCATGGCTTCGAGGCTCCAGGAACCTCGAAGGGATGCAAGCACACATCGTGCCATCGGCATTCGAGGGCCGAAGCCGCCCATCGCTCCACAGGATTTGCTGGCGAGCGCCGGCGCTGTAATGACCACCGACGGTCAGGGCTCGCAGCTCTTCTCCGTTGAGCTGGCTCGTATCAGAAATTCGTCGCCGTCATGATGTCCCCGCCTTCTCGCGGTCCCACGCGGCGAGCCATGCGTAAAGCTTCTGCATATTGGGTGGTTTGAGCAGGTGCCGGTCGAACCCGGCCTCCTTCAAGCGATCCGGATCGTTCTGATAGCCTGTGACGGCGATCAGCAAGAGCTTGCCGTTTTTTTGTTCCTGTCGAAGTCGCTTGGCCAGCTCGTAGCCATCCATCTTGGGCAAGCCGAGATCGATCAGCGCCACATCGGGATGGAATGCAGACGCCGCCTTCAGCGCGGCGGGCCCATCGGGAACGGCCACGACTTCGTGGCGGCCTTCCTCGAGAAGCTCTGCGAGGACGGCACGGGTGTCTTCCTCGTCGTCTACGACGAGGATCCGGTGGGACCCCCGCCGTTGCCAGGACCGGGCCCCGTGTCGGGCGACCCCGTCCGGTCTCTCGACCGCCGGTCGATCATGCGAGGAAGGGTGACCAAGAACGCGCTGCCATGGCCACGGCCTGGGCTCGAGGCCTCCATGCTTCCACCGTGCATCTCGACCACCCGCTTGACCAGCGGCAGACCAAGCCCAAGGCCGCCCGCGGAACGGTCTAGCGCGCGAGATGCCTGGGTGAACAGCTCGAAGATGTGAGGGAGGAGGTCGGCATCCATACCAATGCCAGTGTCTCGCACGCGGAGTCGGATCCAGTTCTCGTCCGACTCGATCGTCAGATCGATCTTTCCGCCGTCCTCGGTGTACTTGGCCGCGTTGCTGAGCAGATTCTCTATGACCTGGGTCAGCCGGGCCCAATCGCCCAACACCATCACGTCTTTGCCGGGCGGCACCGAAATGGTGAGCTCGTGCTGATGAGCATCGACGAGGGGTGTCACTGCTTCGACTGCTCCTCGCACCGCTTCCGTCAAGTCCACTGGGACACGTGCCATCTGGATCTTTCCGGAGGTGAGGCGCGCAACGTCGAGGAGTTGGTCGAGCATGCTGCCAATGCGCCTGGCCTGCCGGCCCATCATTTGACGGATGTCTTCCAGTCGCGCTGCATCTCCTCGGACCAACTGCAAGAGATCGATGCCGTGCGTCATGGCCGACATAGGATTGCGTAGCTCGTGACCGAGCATCGCGAGAAACTCATTCCTCCTTTGATGTTCCCGAGTGAGCTCGTCCGCACGGATCTTGAGCTTCTCTTCGACGGTCGTCCGCTCGGTGAGATCCTCGATGTTGAGGAGGATGTAAGACGGCAAGTCGCCGCGGCTCATCCTACGCGCATGGAGGCGCATGGCGCGTCGACCGAGCTCGTCGAACTCATGAGTCACTTCGAAATCCCGAACCTCGGTCCTTTCGGGAAGGATCTTCTCGAGGAGGTGCCGCAAGCGTGGGATGTCCCACTGCCGGTTGCCGAGCTCGTATAGGCGAACGCCCACGGTATCCGTCTTGGAAACACGGAACAACTGGTAGAAGGCCTCGGTCGCCGACACCACCCGCATTTCGGAATCGAGCACGAGAAGAGCTGCTGGGGATTCCGCCACGAGCGCTTCGGCAGAGCGTCGGGCGTCCTCGTGCAGCGCGGCAGCCTCCTTCTGTTCCGTGATTTCAAAGAAGGCGATGCATACGCCGTCGATGCGATCTTCTTCCGTGCGGTACGGACGCACGACGCGCGAATACCAACGCGCGTCTTCCGTCCGTACTTCATTCGTGATCGGGACGAGCTTCTCCAGCACCGCTCGGGCGTCACGAATCAAGCCCGCGTCGTGAAAGCGCTCCTTGATGTGCTCGACCGAGCGTCCCACGTCCGATGGGACGAGACGCATCAGCTGCGTCGCGGCCGGCATGAATCGTCGAACTCGAAGCTCTCGGTCGAGAAAGATGATCGGGATATCGGTGCTCACCAGGAGGTTACTGAGATCGGCGCTGGTCGACCGAAGCTCGACATTCCTGTCTTCGAGCTGCCGGTTGACCGTAACCATCTCTTCATTCAGCGACTGGAGCTCCTCCTTGGAGGCTTGGAGCTCCTCGTTGTTGGACTGCAGCTCTTCGTTGAGTGACAGGAGCTCTTCGTGGCTGGCGCGGTACTCTTCGTTGGTGCTCTCGAGCTGCTCGACCGTGCTCTGCAGCTCGTCCCGGAGGCCTTTGTTCTCCGCTTCGAGCTGCCGAACGAGCGGTTCCCCAGACTCGGCGGTCTCGGCAAGCTCAACTGTAGGAGGTTGGGGAACATCGCGGAAGGACACCAGAAACAGCCGTGCCTCTCCGGGAAGTGGAGTAATCGACTCGATCGTACATTCCACGCGTTGGGTCACGCCGTCGCGTTCGACCCGCATGTCGGCAACCGTCACTCGCTCTTTGCCCTGCCGAGCCCGATCGAGAGCACCTCGAAGCCTGGGATAGATTCCAGGTTTGGCCCAGGACAAAAGGTCCATACGCGCTTCGCCCGTGGGCTGCATCAGGTACTGGTGCGTCGGCCCCCAGAACGACTGGATCTCGAACGACTCGGTAACCGCCACACACGCCCACGTATATCGACTCAAGACGATCTGCTCGACGATACGACTGACTTGGGGACCCTTTGGGGTAAATGGCGCAGCGGCAGGCGCTCCAGTCACGCCGCGAAACGCCTGCTCCGCTGCCCAATGCAGATGATGGTGGCGGGCTGTTTGGGTGGTCGCCGTCGAGCGATAAATGCGGGCCTTTCGCGAGATGGTCTCGAACAGGTTGCCGTGTTGCCCAACCGTTTCTGATCCGCCGAGAAGGAGCAGCCCTCCCGGCTTCAACGCAAAATGAAACAGTTCGAGGACTCGCTTTTGAGCGTGCCCCTCCAGGTAGATGAGCACATTTCGACAGGTCAAAAGGTCGATCCCCGAGAACGGCGGATCACCGAGAAGGTTGTGCACCGCGAAGGTGACCAACTCGCGGACGTCTCGGCCGATCTCGAAATTCTCTCCCTCCTGACGGAAGAATCGCGAAAGACGCTCGGGCGAAACAGAATCCCGGATACTGGATGGATAAAGGCCTCGTCGAGCAAACGCCAACGCGTTCTCGGCAACGTCGGTCGCAAAGATCTGTACGTTCGCCGAAAGGCTGTGATGCGCGAGGTGCTCGAGAACGATGATGGCCAACGTGTAGGCTTCCTCGCCCGTGGCACATCCGGATACCCAGAATTTGAGTGGCGTTTCCCCCTCCTGCGCCAAGATCCCAGGGAGGATTTCCGTTTTGATCTCCTCCCAGACCTCCGGGTCGCGAAAGAACTGTGTCACCCCGATCAGTAGATCACCGTACAGCGCGGCGAGCTCCTTGGGATCATCCTGGAGAACGTCCAGGTATGCTCGCATGTCAGACAGCTGCTTGAGTCCCAAGCGCCGCTCGGTGCGTCGCATTAGCGTTCCCCGCTTGTAGGAGCTACGGAAGTTCACATTGTAGGACCGGCTCAGCAGATCCAGAATGACATCGAAGGTGCCGCGTTCGCCTGAACGGGATACTCCCTGATGGTCGACGTGCTCGAGGAGCAGTTTCGGCATCTCTGCCGGAGACAAAACGTAGTCGGCTGTTCCCGTGGCGATCGCGTTCTGCGGCATGCCGTCGAATTCTGCGGTTCCGGGATCCTGCACGAGGCACAGACCACCATGAGCCTTGATGTCGAGGATCCCGGACGATCCGTTGCTGCCGGTACCCGACATTACGATGCCCACCGCGAGCTCCTTCTGATCCTTGGCGAGCGAGGTGAAGAGTGCATCGACGGGGTGGCGATAGCCGTGCGGGTCATGAGGCTTGTTCGGAATCAAGACACCGCCTTGGATCTCGAGCGATGAATCCGGGACGATGACGTAGACGTGGTCGGGCTCGAGCCGCTTCGGCACCGAGACCTGCACGACTTCCATCGCCGTCGAGGTCTTGAAGATCTTGGCGATGTGGCTCTCACGGTCGGGGTCGAGATGCATGACGACCACGATGGCCATGCCGCTTTGGGGAGGCATCGCCGCGAGGAATTTCCTACACGCGTCGAGCCCTCCGGCGGATGCGCCGATGCCGATGACCAACCTAGGCTTGTTTGTCCGGCTCTTGGCTTTCGGCTCTCCTTCGGTCATTGGTCCTCTCCCTGCTTGATGGGCTCGGCACTCGCTCCGCTCGCACGTACCCCAGGCGTCGACCTCCGACAATTTGAGCTTCCAGAGCTTGCCGATCTTCTGCGCTGGAAGCCCGCTGCCTCGCGGTTGTGGAGTCCGAAAGCGGGAACCGTATTGCGGCGAAGCCTACATTTCGCGCCGGCATCCTACAAGGCCCAAAGTTTTGTTCCAGCGCTCGATCGCCGAGCTCGGGCCCCGTGTCAGGCTGCCATGTTCGCCGCCTACGAGATCGAGATCGAGATCGAGATCGAGGCGTCGCGACGTACGGAGACTTCGAGCGGGGCTCCTTGGTCGTGCAGTGTCGGCGCTGCGGCGATACGCTAGGCGATGGCTGGAGTTCTACGAAACTGAGTGGGCAGATTTGCGTCCGCTCGCGTTGGCTGATTCACGCGTTCGAAGCTCGTGAACGTCGAGCAAGTGCACAAGCTGTTGCTGATGTACGCCCTCACCAGTCTTGGAGCGACCCACTTGGACCGCGGGAATGCCCGAGCCGCGCTCGAGCAGATTGATGTACGCGCACGCTTCCAGCGGCTACTTCGGGCTGGTCCACTGGTCGAGCCAACCGATCACGGTCTCGTACCAATGCTTGCTGTTGGCAGGCTTGTTCACCCAAGGGTTCTCGTCCGGAAAGCACAAGAAGCGGCTCTCGATGCCACGGCGCTGCAATGCCGTGAACGTCGCAATACCCTGTGTGTTCCATCCGGCGAGAACACCGGACGAGTATCCCAAGCGTGATTGTTCTCGGTGAGACTGCGTGGCTTCGCGGATCCATCGACGGGCGCGAGGAATAAATCGAAATTCGTCGACCATGGCTCATCACGGCCAGCCGTGCGCATCATGAACACGATGCCGCTACCGTCGGGAACGAACGCGATCTCCTCCACACCTCCGAACGGCTTGGACGGAACGTCGCCTTCGAGCCCGGCGCTGACGCGTATCGGAGTGCCTCCCTCGCTCGGGACGAGGAAGAGTTGCGAGTGACGCCCATCGCTCCACGCGTCCCAATGGCGCATGAACACGCGCTCGTACGAGCCGAAATGAAGTAGATCGTGCTCCCATCGGGAGACCACCGCGGATCGCTGTCGCTCTCGGGATCGTCGGTGAGTCTGCGTGGCTCTCCACCGTCCACATCGACGATCCAGATGTCCTTTCGTCCCTTGTTGGCCGGGAGATCCGTCGTGCGCAGCACGAATGCGGCGTGCTTTCCATCGGGTGAGACGCGAACCTGCGAAATGCGCTGCATCGCCAGCAGGTCGCGTACGGAGAACGCATGCGGATCGAGCGGAGCATCCGCAGCTTGAACGGGAGGTTCTCCGGGGCGTCGGTCGTGCGGCGATGCAGCCTCCTTGCCACGAGACTGCGTCGTTTGCTTCACCGTTCTCGATTCGGGAGCTTCTTTGTGAAGCTTCGCACACGACCACGAATGGTGCGAAAGCGAGCAGAATGCGAACGGATCTCATGGAGAGCGAGGGTACCACGGCGATGCTGGAGGCAAGCCGTGCATCCACGGCACGCGCCTCGGTACAAGAGGACCTCCCGCGCCGATGCTCGTCTGAGCACTGGCATGTAGCTGCACACGGAACAAACGACGAAGCGGAACTTCGTGAACTGATCGCACGATGGTCGAAGGCCGTGTACCAAGAGGACTTGACGTGAATTCGTGTGGACCACGACCCCGAGATCTGGCTACCGTGCTGGTAGCGCGCGCGAAAAGTTTCCAAGATCGACGTCACGGTACCGGCAACTAGCGAGGAACAGAGGTTCAAAGCCTACCTCGACATCCTGGGCAACGGTGTCACGTCTTTGGGTCGTGTCCAAGTGACCTTCGTCGTGCCGCCTGCGTATGATCTCGGCTAACTCGAGACGATACGCCGCGGGTCACCAGCGGAATCCGAGTAGGTTCCAGTAATCGAGGAACCACACGAACGAAAGGTTCGAGGCAGTGAGCAAGCTGTAGTGGATGCGGCGCCCGCGGGTCCAGAGCGTGTGTTTCCAGATGATGGCCGAGAAGCCGAGCATGCCGAGCGAGAGCAAGGCGGCGAGCATCGGAAGTACGAGCAGAACGCCAAACAGCGGCGGTATGCCGTAGATGAATTGCTCCACACCACCGGCGAGCACGACCGCCAAGCCGATCGCGAACACCAGGTTCGATGCGGCCACGGTGACAGCCAACCGGCGCGCGAGCCGAGCGAGCCGAGCTTCGGGCTCCTTGCGACGGATCCTTCGCACGGCTCCGATGACCATGGTCAACGAGAGGATCAAAGAGCCAGCGACCAGCGACAGTTGAAACCTCGAAGTTTCCCACCAGCTCAGCTTATGTGCGGCCAAAAATGGCAGGTTGCCGATGAACATGCGGCGGACGTGGCCTTCGTCGTCCGCTTCGAACACGAGATCGTCGGACCGCGACCCAAGTGGCCCCATGCCGCCGACCTGGCGAAACACCATCGGCGCGACCTCCACCCACTGGGTCGGACGTTCGCTCATGGTGAACTGTAGCGTGCCTTGCGAGGTGGCCGTGACCCTCAACTCTCCCGCCAACGACATCAGTTTCTCGAATGTCGTGTATGAACCACGATTGAACCGGTAGCTGCCCACGTAGCTCGCCGCTCGTTCGGCGAACTCCTGCGGAGGCTCGGGTGGGACGGCATCTGGGATAGGAAAGTAGCGATCGACGAACGCCTGCAGCAGCTCAGGGCGAGCTTTGCGGCCGCCATCGCTGTTGTAGGACACGAATAAGCCCACGCCGTGGTCTGGAAACAGCGACAAATTGGAATGAAACGCCGGGAGATCACCGCCGTGGCCGATGATCCGCTGGCCGTTGACGCGCGTCTCGTAAAAGCCGTGTGCCATGGCGCGCACGCGCGCGTCGTGTGTGAACAATCGGCTGTGCATGAGCGCCATGGTTTCGGGCTTCAGGATCGCAGGTCCGTCGCTAGGGTTCCTGGCGAGATGAGCGAGCATGAATTTCGCCATGTCCACCGCCGTCGCACAGGCAGACCCCGCTGGGGCGTGGTTGTTGAAGTATCCGAAGTCCTCGAGCTCGAAGCGTGCGTTCTTCACCTCGTAGCCGAACGCGACTTTGTCACGCAACGCCTCGGGAAGTGGTTGACGAAACCTCGTGTGGTCCATGTCGAGCTGCGCAAAGACCTGCGTTTCCACGTATTCGTCGAACGGCATGCCGGACACACGCTCGACGATGCGACCTGCCAACGCCGTACCGTAGTTGGAGTAGGAAGATTCCTGGCCCGGGGGACGCACCCGCGCGGGGATCTGGCTCGCCATCGCTTCGCCCAATGGAACCAAGTCGTCCAGCCGTTCGACGAAGGCTCGCAGACTGCGGTCTTCGAAGCCGGGGGTGTGCGTGAGCAGGTGCGTCAGCGTGATGGGAGTGGGAAATGTGTCGGGGATCTCGAAATCGAGATAGCTGTCGATATCGGCGTTCAAGTCGAGCTTCCCTCGTTCGACGAGCTGCATCACTGCAGTCCATGTGAACAGTTTGGAGATCGAAGCGATGCGAAACATCGTCTCCTCGGCCACGACTGGTTTGCGAGCCTCGACGTCGGACCACCCGTAACCCTTGGCGAACAGGAGCTTGCCATGTCCGACCACCGACACAGTGGCTCCGGGGATCTCGTGGGCCATGAGCTGAGTATTCACGACGCCGTCCAGAAAGGCTTCGAGCGCTGCGACGTCGTGGAGCCCGGGCTCGGTTGGCGCTTGCTGCAACGAAGTCACGAGCAGGAAGACTTGGGTCCACATTGGGCTGCTACTGTCATATCCGTTTTTGCGCCACGGGTCACGAGGACCGCCATCGTGCTATTCTGGTTCCAGATCCGCCGGGCTTGGATCCAGCGTTCCTGCTTTTCCCGGATCACCTGAGCAGACGACGGTCCACGCACGGCCACCGCGATGAGTTAGCAGACTCCTTCTTCGCTCTTCTCCATACCGGCCTGAACCAGCTTCGCCATGCTCTGGAACATGGCGACGAGCGATTCAGCCGAGGACGCCGGAACGTCGATGCGGATGCTTCCGTTCTCGCTGCGTACAACGGAGAGCGTGCGCATGAGTGCTTCGACGCTGGTCGCTACGACTTGCGAACCGTTCTCGGATGCGTGCTGTCCGTTCGCGGTGGAGGCGGTACGCGCAGCCAGGTTGGAGTCTGCTTCCATCCGGTCGACCGGATCTTCTCCGCGCGCGTCGGGATCGTCCGCAAGCGCATCGGATATCCGCGCGACCACGGGTGGCAGCTCGGGAGCATCGACGAGCTTTTCGATGTTCGACAGAAAAGATTGTCCCTCGCCGAACAAGACTTCGTTGCTGGTGCCGTCGAACAAACCGTCGAACAGGGCACGCTTGCTGCTGACCAACCCGGCGATGCGAGCCTCGATACCAGTGGCGCTGACGAGATTGAAAACGTCGATGGGCTGCTTCTGTCCGAGCCTGTAGATGCGGCCGATCCGTTGCTCCAACACCGCGGGATTCCACGGAAGCTCGAGATTGATGCACACCGTCGCCGCGCGTTGCAAATTCAGCCCGACGCCCCCGGCGTCGCTCAGGAACATCATGCGAACGTCCGGATCATCGTGGAACCGGATCACGGACTTGCGCCGAAGCTGCTGCGACTCGGCTCCGGTGAAGAACACCGTGCTCAATCCTGCGTCGCCGAGCAGATCCCGGACCGACCACTCCGTGAGGCGAAGCATGTTCCGCCATTGACTGAATACGACCGCCTTGCGCCCTTGTCGAAGCACGAGCTCCTCGACCAACCGACGGAGCTCCAGCAGCTTCGGAGAAAACAAGCCGTCGAGAAGCGTTTCGTTGGGCCGAGCATCCCTGTACACCGGCCAGATCGAGTCGAAGCGAACCTGACCGAGGCCGTTCGAGATCATGCGCTGTTCGGCGAACAGCGTCATCAATTTGAGGAACTCCATCTGTGTGAGGGGTCGACGGCGTGCGACGGCGAGCAGCTTTCGGATCGGCGGGTCGAGCTCCCAGTGCTCGACGAGCTGCTCTCGTGTCATTTCCACCGGCACGCGTGTATCCGTGCGCGCAGGGAGCTGCGCGAGCACTTCCTTGCGCACGCGCCGAAGCATGCACGGCGCCAACCTGGCGCGAATCGTCTCGAGGTTTCGGGCCCCACTGCGTCCCTTTCCGCCGTTCCCGTCCGAAAACATGTGCCAGGCAGACAATCGCCACTTGGGAGCGAGCGCGAGATCGTCCACCCAATCGAGCACGGACGCCAGCTCGTCGAGCCGATTCTCCATCGGAGTACCCGTGAGTACGAGGCGGTACTCTGCATCGAGTGCTTTCGCGAATGTCGCGGACTTGGTGGCCCAGTTCTTGATGCGTTGTGCCTCGTCCAACACGACCATGTCGGGTCCGGTGGCGACGACGTGCTCAAAATCACGGATGAGTTGCTCGTAGTTCAGGATCAGAAAGCCCGAACGGAGCGCATGGTACTGATTGGCTCGCTCCTGAGCGGAGCCGTCGACAATTGAGATGGGGACGTCGGTGGTATCGTGCCATTCGCGTTCCCACTGCGTCTTCAGGCTCGCAGGCACGATGATCAAACCGCGCGTGATTCGCCTGGCTTCGAACAGTACGTGCGCTGCCGCGATGGCCTGGGTGGTCTTGCCGAGTCCCATGTCGTCCGCCAGAAGCAGTCTCCCGTTCACGAGAAACGACATCACGCCCTCACGCTGATAGGAGTACAGACGGCGTCGGAGCCGTGCGAGATGGCCGTCGACCTGGTCGACACCGAGCCGGCATCGAGCCCATCGCTCGGACCGTTCGAGCTCCTCGCGAACGATGGCTTTGGCCGAGGGTGATGCATGAAGCTCGGGCTTGGTCCCCGCGATCAGTCCATCGAGCCCCCGCAGGAGCCGGAGGCGAAGCTTCGGATCCTTGCACCGGTGTGGGAAATCCGAAGGATTCTGCATCCAGCGCACGGTTCGACGCAACGCTGGCGACGACGAGGCTTTCGCGTCATGAAGGTCGATGCACAGTCCCGCGAGCCGATCGAGCTCGCCGACGAGTGGCAACACGAAGTTCCACTCGAGCCGAGCTCGCGACCGAACATTGGTCGAGCCCGGTGTTCTGGCCGCATGCCGTTGTCGGCGTGCGTAAACGTGGGACAGCACTGCGGCCAAGTGCTTGCAGAATCCCAGCGAGCTGCGAAGGTAATCCGCGCAATCACACGCACCGGAATAAGGGTCCAGGGCCTCCAAGACGGTCTCGTACGGCCTGACGCGCGGTTCTTTGCGTCGCTTGGACGATGCTTCCGTCGAGCGCGAGCTGGTGGTGTAGCTGCCCAGCACGCCGTGCTTCGGCCCGCGTACGACGCGAAGCTCGTCTCGCTCCGCGGACGCCACACGTCGCAACACGGCTTGTATCGCCGCAACACGGACGTCGAAGTCGTCTCCTGCATGAGCTAACACGTGCTCGACGAGCATGCCGACCGGAATCGAGCCCGTACGTTTGCGAGCCAGCTCCGACAGTTCGGCTCGGATCTCGTCGAAGGTTTTTGGGTTGGTCGCGCTCGACGCATCGGTTCGAGCGGATGGGGAGCCAGAGTCGAGGGGTACCACGGCCAAGATATACAAGCGTTCGCCCACATGCGCGAACCTCCGCTTCGCGTGCGCAGAGCAGGTTGGCCGTCTGGCTCGGAGCGGCGAGCGTTACTCCGCAGGCGGGCGGGCTGTCCTGGTTTGTTGTTTCTCCGAATGCGAGTTTGACCGCCTGAGACGGTGTCGTGTCCGGCGTCGGATTGATGACGATCAACGGCGCCGGCCGAAGCGAAGACACTGAGCCATTTCCGGAGCCAAGCGCGGGGCCTTACTACGCGATGCAGCTAGGAAAGCTGCCTTTGCTAGCGCCAAACGTGGTTGGCCGCGCGTGCCCGATGCTGTAGAGCGACCCGGCAATCATGCTGGGAAAACCGTGCATTGCTGGCACCGAATTACGGTGGAGCACATCTTGCGCGAGCTCGCGGCAGGCTCGAGTGTCGATCGCCTCCTTCGTGAGTACATGCAACTGACCGAGGCCGACGCCACGTCCACCTAACGTATGACATCCACATCTCGAAGGATTGTGACCAACTCGGCGATGGCCGCACGACCGGTATCACCAGCAAAACGGTTGCCCCGGGTGAACCGAAACGTCGGTCGGGGATCTATTGCAAGGTGGGCCGCTTCCGCGTCCGATTTCCAGGCAGCACGTGTACGCGTCGCTACCTTGCGTACGCTGTACGATCGATCGATGGGCCCCTCTTGGCCTCGGCGTTGCTGCTGGCGACCCTGACGGGATGTTATGGAGGCCTGCTCAGCGCAGGCGCAGGAGGCGCAGGGAACGCATCGGGCGCCTCGGGCAACGAATCCGGAGGGGCCGACCCAGGGGGCGATGCAGACGGCGGAGTGGACGAAGGGAACGGAAATGGAGAGACGGAAAATGGGGATGACGGCACCAGCGAAGGAGACGACGACGGCGTCCGAAACCCGCTCATCGACAAAGACAACACCGCAATAGGCCTGCGGCGCCTCAGCAAATTCGAATACGAGAACACGATTCGAGATCTGCTCGGCGTCGAAGGAGCAGGTGCAGACCTGATCCCGGCTCCCCAAGTCGGCTTCTTCACGAACAACGTACACACGCAGAAAATCGGCCAGGCGGATCTCGAAACCTACGTGCGCATTGCAGAGGAAGTCTCGGTCGCCGCGCTTCCGCAGCTTACACTCCCGAATGGATGTACGCTCGATACGTTCGATGCAAACTGCATGGCGACATTTCTTCCGGAGTTTCTGTTGCATGCATTTCGTCGCCCTGCGACCGATGTCGAGCTTCAGCGCTACCGTACGTTGTACGACAGCTTGGTGACGACCCAGCAGCCCGAGCAGGCGCTCGCTGGCGTGTTGCAGGCGATCGTCATCGCCCCGTCGTTCCTGTATCGCGTGGAGCTCGGCGACGAAGCAGGCCAACTGGAACCATTCGAGCTCGCGAGCCGGATGAGCTACTTCGTGTGGGGCTCCAAGCCCGACGCCTCGCTGTTGCAGGCTGCCTCGAACGGCGTTCTCGCGCACGTGAACGGGATCACGACCCAGCTCGACCGCATGCTCGTGGAAGAACGAGCCCACGCCGGCTTGCTGCACGTCGTCCAAGAATGGTTCGCGCTCGATCAAGTCGAGCTTGCGCGCAAAGGCGCGGACGTCATGGAAGGTTTGCCCGAAGGCATCCAAACCGATCTCGAGCAGGAAACCTGGCAATTCCTGGTGGCGGTCTTGTTCGCACCCGGCGCTTCGTTCTTCAGCCTTTACGATGCCGATTTCACCTTCATGAATGACGGAGTAGCGAAGCTCTACGGTGTTCCCGAAGCGTATGGTCCCAACTTCCAACGCGTGGAGCTCGACCCGTCGAAGCGGCGGGGGCTGTTCACGCAACCACTATTGATCGCGGCCCACAGCAAGGAATCCGGCTATTCGGTCGTACAAATGGGCAAGTTCATCCGCGAACGCGTGCTTTGCCAGCCCATTCCGCCACCTCCACCCGGTGTGAACACGACGATTCCCGAGGGGCCGAGCACCGTCGGCCTCACCTATCGCGAGAAGCTCGATCTCCATGTGACCGATCCGGCATGTGCCGCTTGTCATGCATTGATGGATCCACCCGGATATGCGTACCTCACCTACGATGCCGTGGGGCGCTACCGCGCCAAGGATCCCGACGGGCGCGCGTTCGACACCACCGGAACGCTGACGAGCATCGACGACCAAAACGTGTCGTTCTCGGATGCCACGAGCATGCTCGACATCATCGCAAACAGCCGTATGGCCAAGGCATGCTTCGTGCGCAAGTACATGGAGTACGCACATGGACGCACGCTCGCTCACGAGGACGTTCTACTCTACAAGCAGCTCGTGCTTGCAGTCGAGGACAATGGCGGAGACTTCCGCGCGTTCGTGCGCAGACTGGTCGAAGCACCAGAATTCCGGCTTCGTGGTCCCTTGGAGTGAAGCATGCGACGCAAGATCCACCGCAGAGACCTGCTCAAAAGTGCCGCTCTGACCGCACTGATTCTTCCCGTCGCTCGCGCGACCATGGTGCGCGCACAAAATCCGGCGCTGAAGCGATTCGTCGTGCTCTGGCATCCGAACGGCGTGAACTTCCCGGACGCGGGGCCGTCGGGAACTGAGACCGACTGGGTGTTCGGTGATTACTACGACGCGATGGCGCGCCATCAAACGGACACCATTGCGTTGACCGAGCTCCACATTGGTGGCGTTCCATACGGGCAAGTGACGGAATACGGACACAAGTCGGGTGGCATCGGCTCGCTGACCTGCACGCCGGACGAGAACACGGGCTACGCCACGGGTCCTTCGATCGATCAATTCATTGCACAAAAATTGAGCGACCAGGGGCATGCACCGGTGCGCCGAGCTCCCGTGTTCGGGGTGGGCAATCGTGACGATGGTGGATTCGCCCCCGTATTCCACGAGTCTGCCGGTAAATCCATCGTCGCGGAAAACAATCCTCGTGTGGCGTACGAAGCTCTGTTCGGGGACATCATCGACGGCATGGGCCAAGACGCGAACCAGATCATCGCACGCAAGCTCAGTATCCTGGATACCGCCATGGAGGACTGCAAGTCGTATGTTCCGGCACTACCGACGACGGGTCGTGAGCTGCTCGAGTACCACTGCACACGGATCCGTGAGCTGGAAACCAACCTCCAGGCCGGCTTGAACACCTGCATGCCGCCCACGGCCGCTTACGAGGCTGCTGCCGACCTGGAAGCGGGCAACCCCAACGACTATCCCCAGCTCACCGACGTGTTCTTCCAGATCATGGAGGTGGCGTTCCTGTGTGATCTGACGCGTGTCCAGAGCTTCACGTTCGGCGACGACGCTTGCCGCTTGAACATGCCCTGGCTGAACCCGCCGTTGATCGCGAGCGTGGACACCGGCGAAAAAAACGTGAAAGATCACCATTCCCACAGTCACGCTGGTACACGCGAGAGCGTCGGCCTGTTCATGAAGTGGTACACACAGAAATTCGCGGAGCTGCTCGATCGCTTCAAGACCGTCACGCCCGACGGTACGCGCTTGTTCGACAGCACGTTGCTGTTCTGGACCACCGAGTACGGGGACTACGCTCACGACAACGCACGTCTTCAGAACTTCGTGTTCGGCAATGCTGGGGGTCTGTTCGCCACCGGGCGGCACTTACGATTCGACAACGATGCCAAGCACTCGCACGCCCTGATGGTTTCACTCATCCAAGCCATGGGCATCGAAGGCGTCAATCAGTTCGGCCACCCTGGTGGCGGGTCGGGCCCGCTCGACTCGCTCTACGCATAGCGCGAGCGATACCACCAGCTTGGGCCATTAGCCTGCGAGGGGATCGATCTGGATCGTGAAGTTCGTCGACTTCGTGCGCCCCTGAAGTTAGTCATATGCTTCACCCGATGGGACGGACAACCCCCAACGATAACAAACGACTCTGTCTCGACAGCCTTCCCCCCGCCGAGGGGACCGACACTTACGGTCCTTGTGTCGCGACCCGTGTAGCTCAATGGTGCAACATGGGGGCCATTGGGATTTTCCTCGATGAGTTCGGCTTCGACTACCAAAACGACCGGGCCAGACAGAACCGCGCAATCGAGATCGTCCACAACTCCGGCAAGTTTGTGGTTGCGAACGCCTGGGATCCAGACGAGGTGTTCAGTGGCTCGCCGACGAGCCTACTTGATGCGAACGACTATTACTTCTACGAAAGTCATCTCGTAAAAGACGGCATGCTCGAGAACCTGGTCATATGGCAGGAAAAAGCGGAGAAGCTACGTCAGTACAGAATGAGTCGAGCCTTCAACATCATGTCCATCACGACTGCAGGAAGCTCCGCATTCGACGAGAACAAGTTCTGGTACTCCTGGTTCGGTGCCTTGATCCACGAGCACGCCGCAACCGGATGGGGCGAGCCTAATTACTCGGCGTCGAATTCGCAAGCTCCCGTTCGTCCCGTGCCGACGCTGAGCCAGACGGCGGACACTTGGTTGGGGCCCGTCATATATGATCTTGGTTGGGCATATCGACAGAGTGATATGTGCACGTACTACATCGATGGATGGGCCGGCACCGGCTACGAGGCATGCTGACGGGATCCCCGGACGCTAGTCCTGAAGTAAGCGCACGGCCGCCCATCGGCCGCGTGAGTTAGATCCAAAAAGTACTCGGAGAGCCCCGCAGGAGCGGTTGTCTGAAGGTTTGCGAAAGCAACGGACAACACCACCGAAGAGGT
>Ga0187893_10006914_pt1 | contig 19015 bp, 19 predicted proteins | sample MA1701074metaG_FD_139574 | JGI IMG/M metagenome (GOLD analysis project Ga0187893, IMG submission 139574) | White microbial mat communities from a basaltic lava cave in the Kipuka Kanohina Cave System on the Island of Hawaii, USA - MA170107-4 metaG ... | reverse complement strand
TGCTTTGAATATTTTAAGGCTTGGACGAAGCCTTCGGGATTCTGCTTTCAGCACCGAGAAAGCCCTTACTCAGAATAGTAAAGTAGAGAGTAATAGAGTATTTAGAGTAATAGAGTAAGGGAGGAGTCATTACGACATTTTTCTAATATCATCAGCATGAAGCTTAATATATTGTGATAATTTTGGAGCAACTTCAGGCCATTCCTCTTTAGTAAAAATCATTGCTGGAGTACCTATTGCAATATGATTATCAAGCAAATCACTCGTAATAGTAGTTCCCATACCAACTATACTGTTGTTACCAACATATAAACCTTCTTTTACAGTAGCACCGCTTCCTATATATGCAGCGGTACCTATTTCACAATTCCCACCAATTGCAGCATTTGGGCCAATCACGCTTAAATCACCAATAACACAATTATGTCCGACAGTAGCACCATAATTCACTAACACATGTTTATCCAATTCCGATAGAGAAACTACGCTCTGTGGAGCTAAAACACATCCCTTCCCTAACTTAGAATTCACAGTGACAGCAGTTGGATGAATATATGTGGCAATTGGGTCTCTAATCTCAATATCCATCTTAAGTTTTATATCACATTTGCCAGATCCCATAATGCTGTATGCTCCATTCCGTTCTTGTTCTATCATATCATGGTAGGTTTCCACTGAAATAATATTATTACCAGAATTAAAATCATCAACAAAAATAATAACACTACTTGGATAAGATATAGTCCAATAAGCTGCCAATTCGTTGGCAAGACCACCAGATCCTAAAATAAATATTCGTGTCATATATTATTTACCACGATAAATAAGTTATGGAATTGAATAATCTCTTATTGGCAGTACAAAACAATGATATTGAACATATTTGTAATGCACTTAATGATTGTTGGTTTGAATATTCAGATAAGGAAGATCCAATTATGAGTGATACTATTGGAAGTTTAATGGATAAACTTGCGACGTGTAATCTTAAGATGGGTTTTAACCAAGAAATGTTATATAAAACGCGTAAGCAATCCACAGAGGAATTTACAGCATTGTGGCAAAATAATATGGCAGAATTACATCAAGTATTGAAAAGATGCCTAGATCTAAATAATCAACGAGCACGTTTAATGGATGAAATCGATAAAAAATTAGCCGCTGCCCTTAAAGGTGATATTAAACCAGATGATTTGGTGGCATTACAACATAAAACGTATTAAGGAATATATGACTAATCAAGAAGAACAATTACAAGTTCAACTAGCTGGATGTTTAACTGCAGCAGAAGGTGGAACAAAGAATCCTGCGTTGCCAGGTGACTATGGATGGAGTATAGCCTACGAACAAACTCTCCAATTGCGGTTGAGATATGAAAAAATTTTAAACGGTGTAAAAGAAGCTCTTAATGAATTAGGAGTACCACAACCTGGATATCCTGCTCCAGTTGCTAATGCTGTTGAAGCATTAAGAAAATCTATAGATCCTAATATCCATTCTTAATTCGATTTACAGTTGTTATTCTAGCATTTTCTATCATTTCTTTGCGTTGCTGTTTAGATAATTTCCAACTGTGATAACTCGGGCCAGAATGATATACAGTAATAGGTTTGCGAGATGCAATCGATTCTGAATATCTAACATTTACGTCAATTGTATTGTCAATAATTCGAGAAATAGTTCCATATATACCTTCCATATTTCTCATTTGTTCATTTTTCTTTATAAAATGTGTTGCTAAAAATCCATAAAATGGCCGTGAAGATGTTGGGATAAGTTCAGCAGGATAATGACTTCGTATACTACCATCCCCCCACAAAGTCCCATCATAGAGAGGAGGTTTAAAACATCCTGGAACACAACATGTAATACGCATAGCTAGAGCTAATGAAATATTTGGATCATTTATTTTATTAAAATCATGTAATTGAGAATTGCAAATATCTGTACCAGCTATATGTAAATCAATTCTACTATCCTTCATTAATTTATTCGATGTAACATTGGCTAAATATTGTTCTAATTCACTACCATCAGATAACCATCCATTTCGTAATGCTCTACATATTTTGAATACATTCCACCATGATGGAACTGATATCCATTGAGAGAAATCTATATCTAATACTAATTTTTCTATATCAGATATGTTATTGCCAGCAGCGTATATTCCTAATATAACACCTCCTGCACTCGCTCCAGCAGCAGATGCAATTGAAAGTCCTAAATCGACTGTAATAGCTTTTATGAAACCAACTGCATCACAAATACCTTCGATTGAGCCACCACTAATGACTAAATCTACTGCCCCACTCATTAACGCCTCCGCGACATCCCTGTTGGAACAAACTCGACATTATGTTAAATACCGACTGAGTATTTTCCGATAACTCATCATGGCATTGGAATATGTCGCGAAAAATTTTAAATGTGGTGTTTTCTCTTTTTAGAAATTTTATGATGTGATAAGAAGTAAAGATAACAGCTAATGTAGCAATCAACAACGCCATGAATCTCATGCTGAAATATTTTTGCAATTAATATAGCTTATTTATAATTGAACAAACATGATCAATCTGATCATTGGAAATGGCTAATCCACTAGGCAGAGTGATGCATGTGTCATGGAGTCGTATCGCATTTGGACAATCTGATTTTATAAATTGACAACCGGATGCTGGCATAAGTGAAATTGGCGGAAATAATGGTCTAGTTTCTATTTCATTATCTGCTAAATGTTTTGATGCCTTCTCATACCATCCATCCTTATAATGTCGAACAGTAACCATCCACCAGCAATGTTCTCCTTTTAGTGGAGTCGATTGCCACATTAATCCATCTAATTGATTTAAATAGCGTTTGGCAATTTCTTGTTTTCGTTTAATAATAGAGGGAAGACGCATAAATTGGCTATTAATAATGGCAGCTTGTAAATTAGTAAGTCTGAAATTCCATCCTGGAACAAGATGATGGAAACGACGATTTGGATCTTGCCCTTGCCCTCTCTCTAATTTCATTTGTTCATAAAATAAATTATTGTTAGTCGTTATGATGCCGCCTTCACCAGATGAATTGTGGAGACAAAGACCACCATATCCCCCGACAAAATTTTCAAATCTGGATGGTACACTAAGATCGTATACTCGATTTGTACCTGATTTAATTTTTCTAATCTTCTTTATGCGTAAGAAGTATAAATCTTTTCCTAAAAATGATACATTATTTAATTTAAATTGATTAATATATTTACGACAACTTTTAATATTAAATTGATCGACAGGAACCATATCACAAAGCTGGCCACGTCGATTTGGTTGCAAGTAAGTATCAGCAATTAACGCGATAAATTTATTGTCTGAAATTCTGACTTTATATGCTCTTCGTTTCTTAACTTTTCTACCTAAAATATAATCAACAGGTTTAGATTTATCATATTCAATCGCTGAAACACATCCAATGGATAATAATAAATATTGTAACTTAGTTGCTAATTGTTTAGATACAGTCTTAAATTCAACATGCGTTTTACTCTTTGATTTGTTCGGACTAGTATTTCTTATACATCCATCACGCCAATATTCACGAATGAATTGTAATTTGTGATCAAATGATGAATTAAAGATGAACTCGGGTATACATTTATTATCTAGATAATCAAGTATATCAATAGTTTGATCTGTATCATTACCAGGTAGTTTGCGTGGGCATACAACATAATCACCACGACGTAGATCACTAGTCGGTAGATCAACTATTGATCCATTACGTAATACAAATAAATTGTGATTTGTAGTAACATCAATATGTTTATTATAGTCAGTAGTGATACGTATAATATTACCTGTATAATTATGTGATATTATATGTGATACAGGAGCCCATTCAATAGTTCCATCTATTGGGCTAAAACTAGCACATTCCAAATTATTAGACGATATATTATTCAATTCTGTTGCATTGATAATTTTTATAATTCCATTATGCCTAATATACAATGGAGTACTACCTGTTACAGATAAAGTTTTATTCCCGTAAAAACTAAATACACCAATATGTCCTATACTTCCGACCATCTTCTCATCATATATAGCCGATAATGCTTCGCATGCATCTTCAATTACGTAAAATCCGTATTTATTGGATAAATCCAATAACTTACCCATATCAATTGGATTACCGTATGTATGAACAGCTATTACAACTTTAACAGGATATGATTGACAGGCTCTCTCCAATGCATTTAAATCAAGATTCCAAGTATCAATATCACTATCAATATATAATACTTTAGCATTGTGGTGAATAGCTGCGAAAGCTGTTGCGGCGTAACTTCCATTTGGTACTGCTACGTAATCACCAGATTTTATGATAGGCTTAAGTGCTAAATAAAGACCAGTTGTGCCTGATGAACAGCTTAAGGCATACTTAGTACCAATATATTTTGCAAATTGTTGTTCTAATTTAGTAACTTCTGGGCCAAAAGCGCTTAATACACCGCTCTTTACAACATTATAAGCTGCTATTGCGTCTTCTTCAGTAAAAAGTGGTTCATATACTGGCAACATGTTTAATTCTAGCTATATCATCCCTTAATGATGGATTACTAGTATTTATATGTACAAATCGATCTAACCACCCGTGTTGTTCAAGATAATCTCTTTCATTTCGTAATAGATTGTCATCAACCCATATAAAATCACCATCTGTAATCGCTTCAGTTTTAAGATTATTCCATACTGCCACATTTATTTTAGCAGCTTCTGACGGCAGGCGTGGTAAAAGGTATTTATCAATTAATTGTTTTCGCCCATTTGGAGCCCATCCAGTTAACCAATAACAATCAAAATGCTTTATACCATATCTAATGAGTTCATCAGCTCCCTCTTTTAGAGGAAAATTGAACATAGTGTAGCCTTCTGTTGGTAATAAAATCACTCCATCAACATCTAAAAATAAACGCATTTAGATACCCTTATGTTGTCCAATTCGTTGTTTATATTGCCATATATCTCGATCTTCAGATTTAATTTTTTCTGCAATATCTGAATAACGCTTCAAAAAGTATTCAATATATGCATGGTCATCAATTATGATGTAGTCAATTCCAACTTTATCAATTATAAAATTCTTAACTTTGATTAGTAATTCTGTTGGATTACCAATGATTATTCGTTTGTGAGGAAACGACAATAAATCCGGTCGATACCCCTTAAATACTTTATGTTTATTGATATTATCCTCAATAGATTGCACAATTTTGATTGGTATAGTTTTAGATTTAGTTTGAACTTTATCAACCATATATGGAAAACGTGAATTTATAAATTCTTCTAATTTATCACCTAATCCTCGCTCATACAACTTATCCTTAATTTCTATCATGCGATCTTTGTTAGCACGACAACCTTTACGCGGATTATTTATTAATTGATCATAAAGATCAGTTGCAATAGATTTTAACCACTTTCTAAAATCAGAAGACGTTGATAAACCACAAAAATGATTAGTTTTTATATTCATTGATTTAATGGAAATAACACTGCTGGTATATTAGTAGCTGGATCTCCGTTAACATTTTCAATATTTCCATTCTTAATTAATTCAAGTACCTTATTAGACAGAGTTTCATCAAATGTGAATCCGTGTGATCCAGATGTTGGAATTCCTAAAAATTCTTCACCATTAATTGTAGGCCAAGCTATTGCTGGATGGTCAAACCCCATTGCAATGAATGTTGCCACACATGGGTTTGCTAAACTTTCACCGCCACCACAAGTCATATCATCAGCAATCGACCTCTTTACAATAATATACTTCTGTCCATTTAATTCTACTACACCACTACACGCTGCACCTATTCTATGTCCGCGTTCCAACCAAGTAATTTGCTTATATGTCATTAAGCATCCAACACGAATAGGAGTGAAAATAATTTTCTCAGAAGCTTTAGTTGTGCTTATACCATCATCATTTGTGAATAAACCAACTATATTACCATCAGCACCATTTGCTTGCCAAACAGTATTTATACCTAAATCATTAGGTATGACAGAAATTGTCCATGCAGCATTATTTGGTAAATCTAATGTGCCAACCGCTAATCCATCGCTACCAAATGTTCCAACTGTCCATTTTCCTTCATATAAATCTGGTTGTTTAGTACCTGTACCACCTCCAACTTTGGATACTTCAGATTGTTCATCACCAACTTTTAGATTAGTAGTAGTAGTGTTGTTATCAATATTAAATGACATTGAAATTGTATTTTGTTTTGATTCACCTGTGCCACCATGAATAGTAAAAAATGATAGACCATCAGATCCTAAATAGAAAAAAGATTTAGTGCGTTTGAATTCATGTGAAGGCCCAAAACTTATTGAAGCAGCCCCATCAGTTACATTACCATAACCATAATTTGTAGCCGCATCAATATCTCCAACGAAAGGTTGAAGTATACCAATTAGATTTAATGGACTAATCTCATTTTTATACATGAATATTGCATCAGTTTCAGTGACAACTGAACCATCAAACCCTTCTACGCATTTAGCTGGCAATATACATATTGTAAGTGATCCAGCATTATTCGATGCAATTCCATCTGGATCAATAATCCAAGATCTTATATGGCCACCAGTATGCTCAAATGAAATGCTTGATCCAAGATATGTCTGTCGAGCATCACTTACATTATTAAAACTTCCTAAATCTGGAAATACTACAGTTTGAGTGGTAGTATCATTATATTCAATTGCTGCAACTCCACTCCACAAACTACGCGTAGTTGATGTATTTACACAACAATCAGTGATTTCAGCTACATAGCGACCAGCTGGTAGATCCAATTCTATAAATCCAGTTCCTGTAGAAGCTGCGCTTCCAGATGGTACAGTCAATGATTGAACATTTGATGATCCGCCTTCTACCGACCAACTATTAGTATTCCAATCAGATTTTAATGCTATTTCTAAAGATGATCCAACTAATTTCAATGTCCCAATCGTATAATCGATTGATACAAAGCTAGTAGGCTGATCAACTGTAACATTTGCAATAAGTGATAACGCTAACGATATTGGTGATGATAAATTTGCACTACTGCCGAAATTTTGGCCTAATGAAAATGGATTTGGGTTTAGAGTTAATGTACTTGTTGGTCTTTCTGTTAATGAAATAGTTGTATTAAATCTTGCAATCCCAATATTATTCTGGAATACATCTGCTATCAATGTAACTGTACCACTTACTGTAGGTTCAATATTTGGTATTGAAAAATTATCAATAGTAAATACCCAATCAGTTATAGATGGTGTTTGTGGAGGTGGAATAATACCACTATCTAATAGAACACCAGATTGACCTTCACCTGCTGTCGCAGGACCACGTTCACTGGTTGGCATTTCTATAATTTCATGCACGTTTAATAAACCTACACGCCCAGATCCTAGGACAGTATCTTGTACATTACTTACATCACCAGCTGAACGAGATGTAAATTTCCCTCTAGGATCTGTAGTGTGCAATTTTGCATCTAAAGTATATTGTAAAGCGCAATCACAACCAACTCCACGTCTTGTATTTACTGCACTAGTTGTTGCACATGCTTTATCAGCATCAGTGTCTACCACTACACGATCATTTAATCCATCAATCGTCAATGATAAATCAGAAATTGCAGCTTGAATACGTTGAGATTCAAGATATTGTCTTGTTTGATTATTGCGTCTTGCTGATCTACAATTTTCCAATGCACAACATATAGCATGTTTTTGTTCATTGAACATAGTAACCATTGATCGTAACCAGTAAGTTACAAGATCTTCCTTATCCTTCTTAAGTTGTTCAATTCGTTCTTTAAAACGATTGAAAATACTTTCAGATAAAGTATCTAAATTAATATAATGTAATGAAGTAGTACAAATTGTGCATGGATTGCCACATTCGTTTGGTGTTTCTAATTTGTGTAATAATGCATTATCTGTTTGATTTATAATCAAACCCAATGGACTCATTATATCTTTAGGGCGAACTTCACGAGGACAAGCATTTGGATTTCCAATATTTGCACGAGTTACAACTAAGAAATTACCATCTTCTGATTGCTCAGTTTTAATATCAACAATTGCACGATTTGTTGATTGATCTAATACATCAAATGCATTTATTTCAGATGAAAATGCTCCATTATATGGAGAATTTTTCCCATCTATGCCTTGATCACCTTGTGGGCCAGTATCTAGTTGATCAATTCCATCATCACCTTTAGGTCCTCTTGGCCCTTGTTTGCCTTGAATTAATACTTGGGTAAATTTACCAGATTTTTTTAGCTCTGTTACTAATGAATCTATATTTAAGTTAAAGTTTACACCAACAGTATTTTCATGAAGTGCCCATGGCTCATCCAATGAAACTGCGCCAATTTTATTAATAACCTTTAAAGAAGTACCAACTGACATAGATTCATCAGAAGAAATTAATCTAATCTTTCCATCAGAAAATGTGACAGGACAATCTTCACCCTTAAGTGTAGCTTGCGGTGGTGGAATTATCAGCTTATTAAGCTTTTTAAGATCAAGTGGATCCATTAGACCATCTTTACTTGGTGTAGCTAGACCTAATGCTTCTATGCCATCTACGCGAATCCAACATTGTGTTGTTATATCAAATTGGAAAAATAATCCAGTGGAAACTTCCACTATCATACCGTGTGATGGATTTGATGGAAATATCATATTAATGTGGAGTGGCTACTGGTGCCCCGATGTCTGGTTCAGGAGATGGTACAGGAGCTGGTGGCGTAGAAGGAGGCACAGCCGGTGGAGGGACTGGCCCTAATGTCACGAAACCCCATGGAGTATTTCCTGTTGGTGTTGGAGTTGGAGGCGGCCCGCCCGGAGGACCACCACCCGGAGGACCTCCTCCGGGCGGCCCACCACCAGGAGGACTATCAGGAGGTGTATCTGGAGGAGTATCTCTATCTAATGGATTACAATCGTTAGGTGTGACAGATAGACAAAATTCGAATGGCTTTTCCCATTCACATTCTGAAAGTTGATGGCATAATTGTGCTAATGCTAAGCGAGCTTCTTTATCCTTAGTTTCTATAAAAGTTTTTATTTGTTGATCAAAATCTTTTGAAATTTCATCAAACTTAACCTGCCAAAAATTTGATACTTCTTTTATAAAATCACTTAAATTAAGTACGCACACTCCAGTAGTTTGAGGACGATTAATACCTCCATCAATTGGTATCTCAAATCCTTGAGGATAATATGCTAATTTTAAATCGTCAGTCCCAACTGGATCAACTGGAGGACGTAACAAATTAAAGTCAAATTCATGGCCTGTAAATTCTATATCTCTAAATATCTCAGTTGCTACAACTTGACTAGCAGGTGTTAGATCATCTGGTGTATGCATTTTAGCTTTTACAATATTCAAACGGCTATTTTTAGCATCAACTTCAATAGCTACAACCGCCGTATCATAAATATCATCAATATCAATCATTTTTATTCCATCAAATTTTATTGGTATATCAGGAGCATCTTTACCAGGATTACCTTGTTCTCCTTTTGGTCCATCGCCAGTTCCATCTTCTCCATGCATACCCTTAGGTCCACGGTCGCCACGTGGACCAATACATCCAGGTTGTTGTACACAAAATTGAGATTTGAATAAATCACTTACCTTAAAATCTAATGCTGGTGTTTTATTATTTATAACTATTGGTGGAATTGTGCAATCTGGATCTATTGGATCATCATTTGCATCTACACATTCGATAGCGACTGATTCACTTACTAATTCTATATTTCCTGCTATAATTCCATTCAAGTTTAAAGCAGTAGGTTCAATTACTTCAAATTTATCATCAGTGTTAGCTTGGCCAGCATTTCCAATTAATCTAATTTCTGAATCAGTATTTCCAGAAATTAAAAATAATCTATTTTTTAATTCTCCAGATAGAAAATATATTAGCTTACCAACAAATTGATCTTCTTCAAATGCTGCTATTTCAAATGGTGAATTTGCTCTGATAGTAGATCCTGTTTCAGTGTTGAACACAGCTTGAACAGTATCCTTCAATAATGTTTCATGTTTAAGTGGTACGACACTTAATAGTGGACGTGCAATTATACCAAATTGCCCACCCTTCTCCGGAATGCTATCCAATAGCTGTTTCAATTTTGCAGATAGTAATCCTGATTGAGTTGATGACACTACAGGTATCTCTGTTGCAACACCCTCTCGCTGCCAAGATTTATCTTCTGCATTAAAAGTCCATCTGACTCTAGTAGCATCAATAAATTCTTGTCCATCGAATGGCCGGATAGGAAATGTGGTGTTGTTCATAATTTTCTTATTTACTATTCTAACATCTTTGGGCTATTACCAGTTATTGACTTGTAAATTATTTTAGCATCATCAATGGTAGGTTTGTAATATGATTCCTTTACAATATCTTTACATTTTATATTATATGTAAAATTATCAATTAATGATTTAACTAACCATGGGCTACTACTAATTCCTTCACCGTTTATAATAATAACAATATCAAGTTCTGAGTTACCACCTGTAGTATATTTTAAAACAACCAAACATGACCCACGACCAATAATAATGCTCACCTTATAATATATTTAGTCTGCATTATTAAAATTAAATTGATTAAATAATTTAAATTATTACTGTTGCGTAATAATTGTCATTTGATCCATATAGACTATTGTAAATCCAGCAGCATATTCTGCTACGATATAGTTATCAATAGTTGGATTGCCAGTACTATTTGGAGCAAGTGTTGTATTGACGAGAATACGATGTTCAGTTGCAAATGTTCTTGGAGCAGTTACGATTGGTTGTTGATTGGTTGTAAAATTAGATATTGCCGATTCTTTAGTGAAAACGTTACCAGTTTCATTATCAACTTGCATTAATGCTATATGTGCTATATGTACTGTTGCCATATTTCCTCTATTGTAAATTTGCTAACATCAAATTTACCCGACCCAAACTCCTTGCGAAGTGAAAATTTTTAATCTAGTTCCATCAAACCATCCATCATATGGAATTGGATCTCTTCCAAGTAGTATACGCAATCTTGGTAAGATATCTGTATTGTAGTCATGACTTGTACCGGCAGCATTCACGACTAACGTTACAACTTTATGTGCCAGTGCGCCAGCATAGCCATATCGTTCAATGTCCACATTCTCACGTTTATCAGGTGCAAGACTGCTATGCGTAGCAAAATCAACTTGATCACCCAATCCTTGATCGCCCTCTACAACATACCTATTTGTAGAACTTGGATCAGAGACTCCCGATCTACTTCCACGTAAAGCTTTAGATTGTCCTAATGTAGGAACGGTTTTTGGAACGCGACTGATTCCAAATGATGAAATTCTTGTACTGACTTTAGAATAAGTAACCTCTGCTGGATCATCAATTATTGGAATGAACAAATCAAAAAAATCATCAACAATTGAACTTGTATCACCCCAAACTGACGATAACACAACGTGCCCTCGTCCAAATCCCTGATGCCAATTAGCAGCATTATCAGTAATATTCCATAGGTTATTAACTGGTGTTACAGCAACAATTCTACCAGCTTCATAATTGCGACCAAGTTGCATTTTAGCAAATTCAATCGCTACTGTTGATGGTTGATCACTAGTGTTATATGTAGCAAAATAAAATGTTAATGTATCAGCACCAACATCATCTCTTACTACTCTACTTATCCATACAGGATAAAATGTACCAGTAACATCACCAGTTGGTTCATCACCAGCTGGAGCTACTACATCAAATTCTCTAAATAATGCTTTTGGAATAGTCACTCCAGATGGAGACACCGAAGAACGTGTGGCATTTAAATCAAATGGATAATTTAAAGTATTTAGGAAAGTTTGAATATCAGAATCAAGATTTGGAATAGCATTGGTGGCAGAAACAGTCAATAAACCTGTACCATGTGCTATAACCGCCAAACTAAAATCTTCGGATTCAGTCGGCCCTCCAGCAGTGTTATCAACAACTTCATAAATTGCTGGACTAACAAAAAAACCATCAGATCCAATAGTATCGTCAACAGGTGGTGCTACGGCATCTAAAAATGCTTGATTCAATACATCATCTTGATCTAATGTACGAAATGTTATAAATCCACCAACTGTTTCAACTTCACCCGAATCAATTGGAGTTGTTTCATCATCAGATGTTGGAATTGAAACTCTAGTAATCTGATAAAGTAAGTCACTATCCAATTGAACGTCAGCTTGAAAGACGGCAACTTCAGTAGTTGAATTCTCTTCTTGTGCTGTAAATACTAATCTCAACTTACCAGTAAAATCAAAATCACCAGTAACATCGTTAGCACCACTTATACGTTTTACGCGTGCTAAACGCACATTTTCCCATTTTTGTGGCAAACTTACATGCATATCCCATATTAATGATATTGGAATATCAACAGTTGAAGAACCTGACAATATTTTAGGTTGAATTACAAATGGAAATAAAGCTTGATGTCCAAGTCTAATATTAAGTTGATCTAACGTCTTCGCTATAATTAATTGCCTTAGAGCTAAATCAGCTGGAACTCTGTTAAGTACATCGAAATATACTGGATCAGTAGCAGTATACCAACGAATATTTATACTTGTGTCAGTTGTAAATCTAGAAAACAAATTGCCAGGGGCAATAGTTGGTACTAAACTTGGATTAATTACAGGCATGATTATCTCTTATAATATTTTTGATATAGGTTATTTACGCGGTGGTGGAAGTACAATTGGTTCCCCTTTAACAAATTTCTTCAATTCAACCTTGAATACTATATTATTATTTATTCCATTTTCTCGATCGCTTAATGTATATTCGATTTTGATAAAACCATAATTAGGCGCTAAATAGTAATCTGCAGATATATTAACTTCATCTATATTAATCAGTATATTCTTTGTGATATTAATATGTAGAGTTGTAAATTCGCCAGCAAGAACTTTTATCTTTTCTTCGCCGCAATTTTCAATAGCATAACCATCAGATATCCATTTATCACCCTTCTTAGAATTAAGCTTATACAATTGTATTTCCTTATCTTTGATACTACTTAGAACTAAAAATTCTTTTTGTAATTCAAGCGTTATTGATAAATTACTTTTTGTATTAGTAATAATAGTTCTATTGAGCTCAACTTTTTTAACAATCATTTCTAATTCGTAGTCATGTGTATTACTATACTTATCATATACCTGATAAGTCAATATCGAATTTATAGGAATCTTATGATATTCACATTTTGGAGTGTCCTGTACGAATAATAATAAAATAACTAATAATAAAATCATATTACTCCTTAATCTGTGGAAGCATTGCGATATTTTCTAATGTCTGTCTAATAGCTCCACCTTTTTTAAATCCATTAGTCATTTCTTCTATTTGTTTTATAATTGGTATTATAACTTCATTATTCTTAAACATTTCTAAAGTCTTTGTGACATTTATTAACCCATTCATCGCTTGATTAGCAGCTCTCTCAACATCTCCCAATATTTTACGTTGCTTATTAACATCAACAGGAAGAACTCCGCTCTCTGCTGTCTTTATGGCTTCAGTTAATTGTTGGGAAAAATTCATTATTAATTAAATATAATCTTCCATCTACATATAATACTAAAATTATCAGTCTTTTTAACTGGTGATGATAGTATTCGATGACTAAATATTCTTAATGTATCTCTAAGTAAACCTACTTGTCCAGATATTGGTACATTTGAAGAATCAACTGGAACTCTATCTAATTGAACATCCCTACCACCGCTTAATTTACTAACGACTAAATAAAATGGATTAATTTGATCTAACTCAGCATTTGATGCAGCTGTACCACCAGCAACTACGATCTTGATTTGATCTCCCTCTTTAATTAAATCAACTTCAGATTCTGATGAATCAATACTTACTACATCAGTGCCACTTGCCGTTGCTAATAATGCATCACCATCACTACTGGCTTCTAGAAAACATTCACGAGGGGTTTTATCACAAGCTTCTCCAGCATTAATTATTCTACCACCTGCCAAAGCAACTTCTGTAATTGTGAAGAAATCTGAATCGGTCAATCCAAATCCATTATATTCATCTAATTCTAATGTGGTTTCCAACATTACAATATTATTTAGTGCACGCACATCTTCTTGCAACAATGGAGTTCCTGCAGGTTGATATGTTGTATTAAAAGTAATAGCTTGAATTCTTTTTAATGGCCTATCTGGTTCTGATAATGGTATTGCATTAATTAATTCACCATCAAATTCTGCTCCCACACCCAACGCATTTGGAACAAACATTCCAGTAACTGGATCTTGAGTATAATATCTTGTATCATCAGTGTCTAATGGTACATGATTCTCATCAAAACTTGCACCAAATAAGATATATTTAGGTGCAAACTCCTCTAAAGGATCTATGCCACTATCAACCCAAGCTCCCGCACCAGAATTAGCTTCTGGATCCCATAGTTTTGAATATGGCATACGATGCGCTAGAATTTCCTTTGCAAATATTTTAACTATATTATGTTCTACATGACGCGAAACAATGCGTCCATATCGGTCTTTAATAATAAATTCTATCTCTCCACGCGCGTAATCGCCATTTAATTTCTCAGTATTAAATATTTGCATGCTATTTCCGATATGTTTAAAGTACCTTTGAATATATGTTATAATTTCAATATAATCAGAACAACAGGATCTGATGCAGAACTGTCATATATTGATACATCAAATGCTGTACCTATACTTACTGTTCCAGATGTCGATATTCGACCATCAGTTGATAAATATAATCTATCTCCAGCAGATATTGCTAATCCTGGTACTGCTCGTACTCTGGCAGTACCAGAATGCTTTAAAGAAACTGTTCCACCAGTATCACTAGTAGTAGTTGTCACTCCAACTGGATCTGATGCTGAACTAGTTTTCTTTACTAATTGATTACCACTAACATAGACAACACTTCCTGCAGAGATTGGTTCATCAACAACAACTTGCGTTAATCTCGCAAAAGTAGCTGATTCTCCTGAGTCAGATTCAATCAGCAAATCTTTCACCTGTTCAAACCAATCTTGTAATGTTAAATCAGTATCTAATAATATAGCATTTGAAACATCAACCCATTCAGTACCAGCGGCAGATACAATTGCTCCATCATCAAAGCGAATTTTAATTGAACTATCATTAAGATTAAACCATAAACTACCAAGTCTACGTTCAACAGGTTCATCAAATCCAGATTGGAGCGATAATAAACCTATTAAATAGCTGCGAAGGGTATCATATCTAGCCTCCCCAGGCGCTGGATATGAATCATGCGCTAATCCAGTTCCATCTCCAAAAGAAACTTCAGAGGGTCCAAGACTTATTCTATTATCTATTGCCATTTGAACCTTTCAAAGTTTGATTTAAAGAAATCAATATATCTGGAACTTTAATTGATATTATTCCAAATGTATCATTCAGTTGCTGTTCAAATTTCGATTGTTGAATTTTAGGATGATCGTAAGATTGTACCATTAAACTCTCAAGCCTTTCACTAAATGTATTTGGTTTAAATACATTCATAAGTTTTTCATGATCAACATTCACAATTTGACCATTAAATTCTACATCTGGTAACGATTCATCACAATCAACTATTTTTACAACACTATTACGTGGGATGACCGTAAAATTATCATGTGCAACTAAATCTTTAGTAATCGTTCCAATAGTATTTTGATGAAATTCTTTCATATGTTTCTTACGCTTATTTCTACTATAACCACTAATACCACCAAAACTTCTACTAGGCCCAAATGAACTTCTATACGCAGTTTGTTTTTGAATCATTCTACGAGTTGGAGATTTATATTGATCTTCTGATAAGAGTTTATCAGAAACTTCCGTAATGATATCTTGCATATCAACACATTCTAACAATGGATCATTATGAGAGTGTGCAGCATATAAACGTCTAAATCCATCGATTAAAACACCTGAAGGATATTTCTGATCATCATTTAATGTATCGACTACCACTGGTGGAAATGGCCCTCTATTATTTATATATGATGTTTTAGCATCACCTAATTCTATCCATCGTGGATGATTTATATGTGATGTCCATAATGTATATACATCTACCACCTTAGTTGGCACAGATACACCATAAAATAATTCAGAAAATTTCGCCCTATTCTTTTCACCAAGATATTCAATCGCACGATTTTGAACTGTCTCATGTGCAGAACTTGGAATTCGTTCTAAACAAAATGGTTGTCCAACCGCTTCTGTCAATTTGTGTGTTGCAATTGATAGTTTATCATTCATTTTAATGACAGTTACACCATATATAGCTGCTTCAGTTTGTAATGCGGTCAATTGCAAATCATTAATATTAGATGACAGTTGATAAGTCTGTTTATTATACTTATCCTCAATAATATTATAATTTATATTAAATTTATCAAATTGTAAACACACCGCCCTAATTTTAGGATTCAATTTTTCAAAATAATATTTATGCATAATAACTAGTGCCTGGTTGCGAAATTCCTTTTTGTTTTATAGCTGGTCCAGCTGGAGCAATCGGAGATGGATTAATATTAGTTGGATTACCGCTAACATTAGCAATAGTCTTATAATTTGTTGAAAAATATTCAACTACAGATTCAGCTACCGATCTTAAATCATTCTTCAATGGTAAGGTATCAGAATATAATTTCATGAATCCTCTACTAAAATCACTAGGTTCTATAACCCATCTTTGAGATCCAGCATCTGGATATACTACCAATGATTTTGATCGATATCTAATGTGGCATTTACCATCAGCTAAATTTGTTTGTAATTTAGGCATTCTCTTTCGAACTTCTAAAGCCAATGCGGCATTCAACGCATCAGATGCTTGCTGTAATTCATCTTTATGTTGGTTCAATGATGATTCAATTTCCCTAACATTATAAGCGGCACTTAATAATGTTTCAACTGGTCCCTTGGCATTTAATTGGTCTATTTGTTCTTGTAATATATTATTGAATTTATCCATATTTTTAAACCAATTTTAATTGCCCATATTGGAATTCATTAAATTGTTTAAGCCTATCTCTAACTTCTACTTGTCTTATTATTGTTCCTGGCCATAATCTAAAAATTACCTTTCCTAACGAAAAATCTGATTCAACTGGGAAATATGGAGTATTAACTGCTACTGGTGTAGGCAGAGCTGCTGATAGAGTTTGATCAGGACTAATAAGTAGTTTATTCCACCATATCCATAGCTGAGATTGTCTATACATTATCTCAAGTTCATTCCAACGTTCAACATCACCATTTATAGGAGTTGGTAAGAATCCACCTTTATACACTTTAAAAGTATCTGGATCAGCAACTGGTGTTTCATTTGAAGTTATAAAACCTTGCTGAGTAAGTATTTTACTTACAGTAAATTCTCCAGGAACAAATCCTCTGACTAGATTGTCTAAACGACCTCCAGTTACATCTAATTCATACACTTGCTCCATACTAAGCTTACCAACACGAAATTGTAATTGTACACTTTCACTATCAGTCTGATCCATCACAGAAAATTCTAAACGAACTGTAGGACCAGAATATTCCTGATGTAATAGGGAAGCAACTGATGTACGAGTTGGTACTTCAACAGTACCTGCTGAAATATCCGATGTGCCAATTCCAAAATCTTCATCAAATAAATATGCTACACCATCTTGACCAACTAACATAACTGCATCATCATCTGAAGATGCAAATGCAATTTTATTAGAATATCTCCAAATTTCATTTCGCGTTAATCCAGTCAGACTGCGCAAAACTCCTGACTGTGGTAAATCATACCAATTTACACCTTTAACATGGATCCAGTATTTGCCTATAAAAGGCCCTGATGAAAATTGACCACGTTTAATGATTTTAACATATTTATCACCATAACTATCACCTGGGGCACGTAATAGAACATCTATTGGAGGAAATAAACTTGAATCTGGCTGGCCAATCAAAGCACGGAGATATATATCACTATGATCTTGTCTATGCCACAAATATACTGGGCGTTCGCTATCAGCTAAAGGATCAGTTTGTATTACTTTCAATCCAGGAATAGATGGATCGACATCAGCTACATATTGATTGTTTATTGTAATTCCTGATGGCTCACTAGTGGATGTTTCTCCGAAGATTATAAATTCATCACCCACAATAACATCAATCAATTCACTGAAAATTGTAATCGTTGATTCAGTATTACGCAGAATTTCAAATTGCTGACCAGCTAATGCGCCAGTGGTAAATTGTAATGTCTTACCTTCAAATTCACCAGCCACGAAAAATTCAGTTGGATTAGTGGTGCTGGTAGACAATACTATTGTCCTATTTGGTTCAGGTAATGACGAATCCTGATCTTGAATTGATACTACTGTTCCAGATCCTAATAATGATTCAGAACTATCAGTGCCTTCACCATCATCAGACAACAATAATGGATCTTCAAAAGTTGTAAGACCCCATTCAGCTTGTTCAAAGGTGCGAACATCACTTACATTTTCTTCTGATGCTACACGTTCTCCAGTAATGCCCGGATTCACTTCTAAACGAGCTTGAAGTAAATCACCAAATTTTACACTACCAGTCAAGACCCATAACGCATCTGCAGTAAGCCCTGGATCCTTACTAAAGAAACGTCTAACTATCCGCTCATTATTTGTAGATTCTCCTATTTGGAATTCCCAAATAGAAACTAATGTACCAACTGATAAGACATCCTTTGTAGCATCAGTAATTAATGTTCGAGGACTTTGTAAAGCAGTCGGAGAATTTTCAGGATTCTCATAACGCCAAACATTTGTAGCATTAAATCCATCACCTATTGGTTGTGCACCCAATGTATCCCAAAAACGACATTCATAAACATTGGTAGATAATACATTTTCAGTATA
>Ga0187893_10006913_pt1 | contig 19015 bp, 14 predicted proteins | sample MA1701074metaG_FD_139574 | JGI IMG/M metagenome (GOLD analysis project Ga0187893, IMG submission 139574) | White microbial mat communities from a basaltic lava cave in the Kipuka Kanohina Cave System on the Island of Hawaii, USA - MA170107-4 metaG ... | reverse complement strand
CGTTACACTGTGTGCGCATCGGACCTCCCGGTGTGTGAGTCTGAAAATGCCTTGTAGCAAAGCTATTTTCGCTCATTCACCGGGCCGATGCGCCCTCTACGTGTGAGAAATCCGGGCTAGGGCGCACCACTCGCCGGATGCGGGCAGGTTGAGTGAAGCCGGTGCCCTGCGGTATCATCCGCGCCGGCCGGGGGCTGGGCGTCAGCCACCGCGGTCCGGGCAGCGAGGCCCGGTCGTGGTCCTCCGGAACCGAATGGTCGATCGGAAGGCCCCCTCGTGGGGCTTTTTTGTTTTCGGTCGGTTCGATGGAAATGGGCCTCGTGCCCATTTTTTGTTTCCGGGGCGGCTGAGGACCGGATGAAGGGGAAACTGCTCGGACTGCTGGAACCGGTTGTCGCCGGGCTCGGGTACGAGCTGGTCGAGATCGAGTTCAGCTCGTCGGGGCGCAGCTCGCTGGTGCGTGTCTACATCGATCGCACCGACGGCGGCGGCGTCGGCCTCGACGACTGCGAGCGGGCGAGCCGTTCGATCGGCGCTGTCCTCGATGCGGAGGACCCGATCGGGCATGAGTACCAGCTCGAGGTCTCGTCGCCCGGCTTCGACCGGCCGCTCAGGACCGCGGCGCATTTTGTGCGCTTCGCAGGCAACGAGGCGAGGATCGAGCTGGCCGCGCCGATCGAAGGACGGCGAAGGTTCAAGGGCAGGCTGGGTCAGGTCGAGGCAGGCATGGTTTCGATCGAAGTGGACCGGAAGGAGTGGAAGTTGCCGCTCTCCGGAATCAGCAAGGCACGGTTGGTGGGCTAATGAGCATGAACAAGCAGATCCTGGAAGTCGTCGAGGCCGTCTCAAACGAGAAGGGCGTCGCGCGCGAGATCATTTTCGAGGCCCTGGAGGCGGCCCTTGCCTCGGCCACGCGTCGCAAGCATGGCGACGACATCGACGTTCGCGTCGAGATCGACCGGAAGACCGGCGAGTACAAGACGTTTCGGCGCTGGAAAGCCTTCGCCGACGACTCCACGGAACTCGAGTTCCCCGAGCGCGAACTGCGGCTGGAAGATGCCAGGGACGTGGACCCCAAGGCGGAGGTCGACGGCTTCGTCGAGGTGCCGATGGAATCGGTCGCCTTCGGCCGCATCGCCGCGCAGACCGCGAAGCAGGTCATCGTGCAGAAAGTGCGCGAGGCCGAGCGCGCGCAAGTGGTCGACGAATACAAGGATCGCGTCGCGACCCTTGTCTCGGGCATCGTGAAGCGGGTCGACCGCCACGGCGTCTATGTCGACCTCGGCGGCAACGCCGAGGGATTCGTGCCGCGCGAGCACATGATCCCGCGCGAGATGGTGCGACCCCAGGATCGCCTGAAGGCGCTTCTGCGCGAAGTGCGCTCCGAGGCGCGCGGACCGCAGCTCTTCCTCTCGCGGACGTCCCCGGATTTCCTGATCGAGCTTTTCAAGCTGGAAGTTCCCGAGGTTGGCCAGGGCTTGATCCAGATCCTCGGCGCGGCACGGGATCCCGGGGCGCGCGCGAAGATCGCAGTCAAGAGCCTCGATCCGAGAATCGATCCGGTGGGTGCCTGCGTCGGCATGCGCGGCTCGCGCGTGCAGGCGGTCTCCAACGAGATCGCGGGCGAGCGCGTCGACATCATTCCGTGGGTCGAAAATCCGGCACAGTTCGTGATCAACGCGATGCAGCCGGCCGAGGTCACCTCTATCGTGATGGACGAGGACGCACACTCGATGGACATCGCGGTCACGGAGGACCGCCTGTCACAGGCGATCGGCCGCGGCGGCCAGAACGTGCGGCTTGCGAGCGAGCTGACGGGCTGGCGGCTCAACGTCATGTCCGAGCAGCAGGCTGCCGAGCGCAGCGACGAAGAGGCGGGCGTGCTCCGCGAGATGTTCAAGACACAGCTCGACGTCGACGAGGACGTCGCCAGCGTGCTGGTGCAGGAGGGATTTTCGACGATCGAGGAAGTCGCCTATGTCCCGACGAGCGAACTGCTCGGCATCGAGGAGTTCGACGAGGACATGGTCGAAGAGCTCCGGAACCGCGCCCGCGACGTCCTGCTGACGCAGGCGATCGCGAGCGAGGAAAAGATCGACGAATCCGGTCCTGCCGAGGACCTGCTGGCGGTCGAGGGCATGGACAAGGAGCTCGCCTACGAGCTCGCGTCCCGCGGCATTCGCACGCGGGACGAGCTGGCGGACCAGTCGACAGACGACCTCGAATCGGTGCCGGGCCTCGATCCCGAGCGCGCCGGCCAGCTCATCATGGCCGCCCGTGCGCACTTGTTCGAAACCGCGAGTCAGGCCTGAAGCGGGACGGAGGTAGATACAGATGTCCGACGTCACGGTCGAACAGTTCGCTGAAGTACTGAAAGTCACGGTCGACAAGCTGCTGTCGCAGCTCGAGGAAGCCGGCATCAGCTCGCTCGGTCCGAAGGACCGCATCAGCGAGGATGCCAAGCACGAACTCCTGACCCATCTGCGCAAAGCGCATGGCAAGGGCGAGGACGGCGGGGCGCCGCGCAAGATCACCCTGCGGCGCAAGGCTCAGAGCGAGATCAAGGTCGCCGCACCGATGGGCAAGGCGCGCACCGTGAGCGTCGAGGTTCGCCGCCAGCGCACCTACATCAAGCGCGACGTCCTCGAAGAACAGGCGCGGGTTGCCCAGGAAGCGCTCGACCAGCAGCGCGAGGTCGAGGACGCCGAGCGCGTTGCGGCCGAGCAGCTTGTACGTCGCGAGGCCGAGCAGCGCGAACAGCAGCGCCGCGAACGCGAGGAGAGCGAGCGACGCACGGCCGAGGAGGCCACGAAACGCCAGGCCGAGGAGCAGGCCCGGCGCGAGGCCGAGCAGAAAGCGCGCGAGCAGGCCGAAAAGGAGCGTCGCGCCCGTGAGGAGAAGTCGCGGAAGTCAACCGAAGACGACAAGAACACACGCTACGGCCGCCAGGAACTGCACATCGCGGGCGGCCTGTCCGCGCGGCACAAGAAGGGCCGCACGCGCCCCGAATCGCGACGGCGCGCCGCGAGCGTCAGCACGGACCGCAAGCACGGGTTCGAGCTTCCGACGCAGCCCATGCAGCACGAGGTGGCGGTCGGGGAAACCATCACCGTCGCCGAGCTCGCCCAGAAGATGGCGGTCAAAGCGAGCGAAGTCATGAAGACGATGCTCAACATGGGCGTCATCGCCACGATCAACCAGCCGGTGGACCAGGACACGGCCGTGCTCGTGATCGAGGAAATGGGCCATGTCGCGAAGGTGCTGAAGGCCGACCAGGTGGAGGAGGCGCTCCAGGCCGGCATGCACGCCTCGGAGGAGGCCCTGCCGCGCCCGCCGGTCGTGACCATCATGGGCCACGTGGACCATGGCAAGACATCGCTGCTCGACTACATCCGCCGTACCAAGGTCGCCGCGGGCGAGGCGGGCGGCATCACGCAGCATATCGGGGCTTACCACGCCGAAACGCCGCGCGGAGTCGTCACCTTCCTCGACACGCCGGGCCACGCCGCCTTTACGGCGATGCGCGCGCGCGGCGCGCAGGTGACGGACATCGTCGTGCTGGTGGTCGCTGCCGACGACGGCGTCATGCCGCAGACGAAAGAAGCGATCCAGCACGCCAAGGCGGCAAACGTGCCGCTCGTCGTCGCAGTCAACAAGATCGACAAGCACGGCGCGGACCCGGAAAAGGTTCGTAACGAGCTGTCGCAGGAAGGCGTCATCGCCGAGGAGTGGGGCGGCGAGAACATCTTCGTGCCTGTCTCCGCCAAGACCGGCGACGGCATCGATCGATTGCTCGAATCCATCCTGCTGCAGGCCGAAGTGCTCGAGCTCAGGGCGGTGCGGGACGCTCCGGCTGTGGGCGTGGTCCTCGAGGCGAGTGTCGAGCGTGGCCGCGGCGCGGTCGCAACCGTGCTGGTCAAGCGCGGGACGCTCAAGGTCGGCGACTCCGTCGTCGCAGGCGAGCAGTTCGGGCGCGTCCGCGCGCTCTTCGACGAGCTTGGCAAGGAGATCGAATCCGCCGGACCTTCGATTCCGGCGCAAATGCTCGGCCTTTCGAGCCCGCCGAATGCGGGCGACGAGTTGCTCGTCGTCGACAGCGAGCGCAAGGCACGCGAAGTTGCGCTCTATCGACAGGGCAAGTTCCGCGACGTCCGCCTGGCGCGGCAGGCCGGCCAGAAGTCCGAGGACGCGTTTGCGCAGCTGGGCGAGGACGCGAAGGGCACGGTGAACCTGCTCATCAAGGCCGACGTGCAGGGTTCCGCCGAGGCGCTGCGCGAAGCGCTGATCAAGCTCTCGACCGGCGAGGTGTCCGTCAAGGTGATCTCGAGCGGCGTCGGCGGACTCACCGAGTCCGATGTCATGCTGGCCGCGGCGTCCAGGGCGCAGATTGTCGCCTTCAACATCCGGGCGGATGCTGCTGCGCGCGATGCGATGCGCGACCAGAATGTCGAGGTCCGTTACTACAGCGTCATTTACGAGGCGATCGACGACATACGCGCCGCGTTGACCGGCATGCTTGCGCCGGAGGTCAAGGAGCAGATCGTGGGGCTCGCGGAGGTGCGCGAGGTTTTCCGGTCGAGCAAGTTCGGCACCGTTGCCGGTTGCCTCGTGGTCGATGGTTACGTGCGGCGGAACAACCCGATCCGCGTATTGCGCGACAACGTCGTGATATTCCAGGGTGAGCTCGAGTCGCTCAAGCGGTTCAAGGACGACGCGTCTGAAGTTCGTGCCGGGACCGAATGCGGTATCGGCGTCAAGGGCTACAACGACGTGAGGGTCAAGGACCAGATCGAGTGCTTCGAGCGAGTCGAGGTCGCCCGCCAGCTCGGAACGTGAGGCGAGAGCCATGCCGCGCGAATTCCCGAGGGCCCGTCGTATCGAGGAGCAGCTCATGCGGCTGCTCTCCGAGCTGATACGGCGCGAGGTCAAGGACCCGCGGGTCGGCTTGATCACGATAACGTCGGTGGAAGTGTCGAAGGACCTGACACACGCCAACGTCTACTTCACGCCGTTCGCGGGCAGCGGCGATGCCGCGGCGGCGCTCGAGGCGCTCCGCCACGCTTCCGGATTCCTGCGTCATCTCGTGCGCAACCAGATGCGCTTGCGCGTAGCTCCCGAGATTGTTTTTCACATCGATGACTCGATCGAGCGAGGCGCGCGTCTCTCGGCGCTCATTCACGACGCTGTCGAAGACGATCATCGGCGCCACGTCGATCCCGAATCGGACCCGGAATGAACGGCGCGACCGAGGTCCGCGCACAGTCTGGCCCGTGGACTGACGTGGACGGCATCATCCTTCTCGACAAGCCCGAGGGCCTGACGTCCAACGCGGCCCTGCAACGCGTGCGCCGCGCCTGTCGAGCGCGCAAGGCGGGCCATACGGGGAGCCTCGACCCCTTGGCGAGCGGCATGCTGCCGATCTGCCTCGGCCAGGCCACCAAGACCAGCGGACTCCTGCTCGACGCGGACAAGACGTATGGGGTGCGAATTGCGTTCGGCACGCGGACGACGACGGGCGACCGCGAGGGCGAAATCGCCGAAACAGCGCCAGTCCCGACGCTCGACATGGAACTGCTGCGCGGGATTGCGTCGAGCTTCATCGGGGAGTCGACTCAGGTTCCGCCGATGTATTCAGCGCTCAAGCACCAGGGCGAGCGACTGTACCGGCTGGCCCGGAAAGGCGTTGAGGTCGAGCGGGCCGCGCGCCACATTTCGATCAGCCGCCTCGAGATCCTCGACGTCGGCAGCGACTGGGTCACGCTTGAAGTCGCGTGCAGCAAGGGGACATATGTCCGGAGCCTTGCCGAAGACCTCGCGCGTGCCTGCGGAACCATCGGACACGTAGTTAGCCTTCGCCGACTGGCGCTCGGGCCGTTCACGAGCGCGCAGATGCACACGCTCGATGCCGTCGAACAAGCCGCGACCCGTGGCTCTGGCCTCGAATCCATGCTTCTCGCCGTGGACGAGGCGATGCCAGGACTACCCGCCGTGCAGCTTGGGCTCGCGGAGCAGGCCTCGGTCCTGCAGGGGAGGACAGTGCCGGCGGTCGGTCCTGGAGCCTCGCGCGTGCGTATGTACGGGGTCGGGGGCCGCTTTCTGGGCGTCGGTCGCATGAGCGTGGAAGGGGTCCGAGTGGCACCCGAGCGCATCATGGTCGACGTGTCAGTCCGGCCGACTGCTTTAGCTTGAGGCGCCCCTGCACGGCGGGTACAATGCGCGCCTTTTTAAAGGGTTAAGTGAACGAGATGCCTCTCACCATTGCACGCAAGGCGGAAGTCGTCGGCAAGTTCCGGCGCGCTCCGGCGGACACCGGCTCGCCTGAAGTGCAGATTGCATTGCTGTCTGAACGAATCAACGGGCTGACCGAGCACTTCACCACGCACAAGAGCGACCACGCCTCGCGGCGCGGCTTGCTGAAGATGGTGGCACAACGTCGGCGGCTCCTGGACTACCTCAAAGCCACAGCCCCCGAGCGGTACACCAAGGTCGTCAACGAACTTGGCCTGCGCCGTTAAGGCGCACCGGGCGGGCTGCGCCCGTCGTCCGTTCAATTAGTGTAAAGGGGATCGGCTTGAGCGTTTCCACGCAGAATTTCAATTACGGCGCGCACACGGTCACGATCGAGACCGGGCGCCTCGCCCGCCAGGCGGATGGCGCGGTCGTCGTCACGATGGGCGACACGGTGGTACTTGTGACCGCGGTTGGACGTCGTGAGGCAGTCGCTGGACGCGATTTCTTCCCGCTGACCGTCAACTATGTCGAGAAGACTTACGCCGCCGGCAAGATCCCGGGCGGCTTCTTCAAGCGCGAAGGCCGTCCCTCGGAAAAAGAGACGCTGACTTCCCGCCTGATCGACCGTCCGCTGCGGCCCCTGTTTCCCGAGGGCTTCTACAACGAAGTCCAGATCGTGGCGACGGTCCTGTCGCTCGATCCGGAGATCGATTCCGACATACCCTCGCTGATCGGCGCCTCTGCCGCAGTCGCAGTTTCCGGAGTCCCGTTCACGTCGCCGATCGGCGCAGCACGGGTCGGCTACAAGAACGGCAATTACATCCTCAACCCGACCAGTACCCAGGTGAAAACGGAGTCGGACCTCGACCTCGTGGTCGCAGGTACCCAGGACGCCGTGTTGATGGTCGAGTCGGAGGCCAAGGGGCTTTCCGAGGAAATCATGCTCGGCGCCGTCCTGTTCGGGCACCAGCAGATGCAGACGGCGATCGCCGCGATCAACAAGCTCGCTGCCGAAGCCGGCAAGCCGCGCTGGGACTGGAAGCCGACTGAGGCAAATGTTGCGTTGAAGCAGGCGGTTGCCAAGCTCGCGGAAAAAGACTACTTGGCGGCCTACGCTATCGTCGTCAAGCAGGCGCGTGTTACGCGCCTCGCCGAGATTCGCCAGGCGGTCCAGTCCGCACTGTCGGGCGGTGAGAGCCCGCAGTACACCAAGGACCAGGTTACGACCGAATTGCACGATCTCGAGTACCGGCTGGTGCGGGACCTCATCCTGAGCGGCAAGCCGCGAATCGATGGCCGTGACCTCAAGACGGTCCGGCCAATCACGGTCGAAGTCGGCGCGCTGCCGCGCACCCACGGCTCCGCGATCTTCACGCGCGGCGAAACCCAGGCGCTTGTCACGACGACACTGGGCACCGGCCGCGACGCGCAGATCGTCGACGCGCTCGCCGGCGAGCGCCGCGAGCCGTTCATGCTGCATTACAACTTTCCGCCGTTCTCGGTGGGCGAGACCGGTTTCATGGGTTCGCCGAAGCGCCGCGAAATCGGCCACGGCAACCTGGCGCGCCGCGGAATCAGCGCCGTCATGCCCGATCTCGAATCCTTCCCATACGTCATTCGCGTCGTGTCGGAAGTCCTCGAATCGAACGGCTCGAGCTCCATGGCAAGCGTCTGCGGCACCAGCCTCGCGCTGATGGACGCGGGCGTGCCGATCAAGGCGCCGGTCGCGGGCGTCGCGATGGGCCTCGTGAAGGAAGGCGAGCGCTTTGCGGTGCTGACCGACATCCTGGGCGACGAGGATCACCTCGGCGACATGGACTTCAAGGTCGCGGGCACGGCGAATGGCGTCACGGCGCTGCAGATGGACATCAAGATCAACGGCATCACCGCCGAGATCATGAAAGTCGCCCTCGAGCAGGCAAAGGCCGGGCGCCTGCACATCCTCGGCGAGATGAACAAGGTGCTCGACAAGCCGCGGCCGGAGATGTCCGCATGGGCGCCGACGATCGTCACGATCAAGATCGACCCGGAGAAGATCCGCGACGTGATCGGCAAGGGCGGTTCGGTGATCCGCCAGATCACCGAGGAGACCGGCGCCACGATCGACATCGAGAACGACGGTACAGTCAAGATCGCGTCGGTCGACGGCGCCTCAGGCCGCGAGGCGCTCCGCCGCATCGAGATGATCACGGCTGACGTCGAGGTGGGCCGTGTCTACGAGGGCAAGGTTGTTCGCCTGATGGACTTCGGCGCATTCGTCGCCATCCTTCCCGGCCGCGACGGTCTCGTGCACATCTCCCAGATTTCCGACGAGCGCGTCGAACGCGTCAGCGACAAGCTGAAGGAAGGCGACGTCGTGAAGGTCAAGGTGCTCGAGGTCGACCGGCAGGGCCGCGTGCGGCTGTCGATGCGCGGAGTCGCCTGAAGCCCTAGGCCGGCGGATCCGCTGGCGTCAAACGCCGCTCACGGTGGCCTGCGAGCCTTTCGGGCCGCCAGTTCGGCATTGCCCAGGCCCAGATCTCCTTCACGGGCGCACGGGCCAGTTCCGTCGGCGGCGCCTGTTCCAGCCATTCGAGAACCTGCCAGAGCTGGCGAGGCGCGTCCCGCGCGGCAAGCGGTACGGCGCGCCGCGACTTCGCGAGCTTCTGACCGTCCGGCTCGGTCAGGACCGGCAGGTGGCCATAACGCGGCGTGCGTATGCCCAGGGCGCGTTGCAGGAGTATCTGCCGCGGCGTGCTCGACAGGAGGTCGGCACCCCGGACGACTTCGGTGACGCCTTGCCGCTCGTCGTCCACGATGACTGCCAGGTGGTAGGCGACGGGCCCGTCTCGCCGCCGCACGATGAAGTCGCCCGCCTCGAGCCGGCAGTCCTGCCGGCATGGACCCTGGAATTCGTCCTCGAATTCAACCGGCGCCTGGCTCGCGTCGATCGCGAATCGCAGCGCGTGGGGCCCGCTGGCGGCCCTGGGGACTGCGCGGCAGGTACCCGGATAGATTGGCTCAGACGCCGGATCTGCGGCTTGGGCGGCAGCCAACGTCGATCGGCTGCAGCGGCATGCGTAGCAAAGCCCCGCGGCCCGCAAGGAAGCGAGCGCCTCGCGATAATCGTCGATTCGATCAGACTGGAAATGGATGTTTCCATCCCATTCGAAGCCGAATGCCGACAGTGTTTCCGGAATCTGCCTTGTGAGGCCGGGAATGCAACGGTCACGATCGAGATCATCGATCCGCAGCAGCCAGCGCCCGTTTCGGTGTCGCGTGCTCAGGTAGCTGCCGGCGGCGGCCAGCAGCGAGCCCAGGTGGAGGGGTCCGGAAGGCGTCGGCGCGAAACGGCCGCAGGGAACCAACGCGCTAGCGGTACCAGTCGTCGCGGTCGCCGTACTGCTTCTCGCGACGTTCGCGCCGCTCCTGCGCCTCGATGCAGAGCGTTGCCACCGGGCGCGCTTCGAGGCGCTTCACGCCGATCGGTTCCCCGGTTTCGATGCAGTAGCCGTAGCTGCCGTCCTCGATTCGGCTCAGGGCCTCCTCGATCTTTCGGATCAGCTTGCGCTCGCGGTCCCGCGTGCGCAGCTCGAGCGCGAATTCAGACTCAAGGGTTGCACGGTCGTTCGGATCGGGCGGATTGGCCGCTTCGTCCTTCATATGCGACATGGTGCGGTCAACTTCTTCCATGAGGTCGCGCTTCCAGCTGCTCAGGATTCCCCGGAAGTGGTCGAGCTGGTCCCTGCCCATGTACATCTCGCCCTTGCGCTCGCGGTAGGGGCGGACATTCCGAGGACCGAGCAACAAACTGTGGGCGGTGCCGTCTTCGTCGTCGTCGCCCGCGCCAGGCCGGCGCGCGAAGCGCGGCTGCAACGCCGTAAACGTCGTGCGCGCTATCGCGACATGGGCGACCGGGGCGGGCCCTTTCGGCCTCGCGACAACCGGTTCGCGGATGACCGGCGCGTGATTGACCGGTCTTGCGCTGCGTGGAGCCGGGCGAGGCGGTGTCGTGATGCGAGACTTGGTCTTGACTGGCTTTGTGGGCTTCGTTCGAACGGCCGTGGACTTTGCCCTGCGTGCCGCAGGTTTGGCGCTCTTGCGAGGGGCATGCGCCTTGCGAGGCGCGACCTTTGCGACGGGTTTCCTGGACCGGGCAGCCTTCTTGGCAGGCATCAAGTTCTCCGCAGCCTCTTAAATCGAGCGCCGGATTATAGCCCTCGCTATCTCAGGGTCCAGTGCCTTGGCATGTGGGTCATTGACCACGGGGCAGCAGGTCAAGGCAGGCTGACCTGAGGCGGCGCCGTCCAACCGCTCTGTCGGTGTTCGGCGACGACGGTGGTATGGATTCCGCCACGCACATTGAAATGTGCGGCAAGGCGCAGGAATCGCGGCTTGAGCGATGCGGCCAGCAGGTCCGCGATCTCGTTCGTGACCGCTTCGTGGAATGCGCCGCGGTCACGGAAAGACCAGATGTAGAGCTTCAGCGACTTGAGCTCGACGCAGAGTTTGTCCGGAACGTACTCGAGCTCGAGCGTCGCGAAATCCGGCTGGCCCGTGCGCGGACAAAGACAAGTGAACTCCGGAATGCGCATGCGAATCGTGTAGTCGCGCGCCGGCTGCGGATTCGGAAACAATTCGATCTCAGGGGACGGCGCTGTCGGGCTCATGCGATTCGGATTCGGTCGTCGTCAATTGCGGGCGGTTAATCTACACTAGCGGGAATGCGCCTTGCCAGGATAAAACTCGCCGGTTTCAAGTCTTTCGTAGATCCCACTACCGTCTCCTTTCCCGCCAACCTGACAGGCGTCGTCGGCCCGAATGGCTGCGGCAAGTCCAACATCATCGACGCGGTCCGCTGGGTGATGGGCGAAATTTCAGCGAAACACCTGCGTGGCGATTCGATGACCGACGTGATCTTCAACGGCTCCCGCAGCCGCAAGCCGATTGGAAGCGGCTCGGTCGAGCTCGTCTTCGACAACAGCGACGGGAAGCTCGCGGGTCCGTATGCCGCCTACGCCGAAGTCGCGCTGAAGCGCCTGGTTTCGCGGGACGGCAACTCGACCTATTTCATCAACGGGTCCAAGTGCCGCCGCAAGGACATCACGCACCTGTTCCTCGGCACCGGCCTGGGCTCGCGAAGCTACGCGATCATCGAGCAAGGCATGATCTCGCGGTTGATCGAAGCGAGGGCCGAAGACATGCGAGCCTTCGTCGAAGAGGCGGCCGGCATTTCCCGTTACAAGGATCGCCGCCGGGAGACCGAGAACCGCATCGCGCACACGCGCGAGAACCTCGAGCGGCTGAACGACCTTCGCGAGGAAGTCGACAAGCAGATCCGCCATTTGCAGCGGCAGGCCGGCATTGCCCGCCGTTACCAGGAGAACATGAGCCGCCAGCGCCAGTTGCAGGCGGAGTTGCTGGCGCTGCGAATCCGGGACCTGGACGGCGACATCGCCGGCAGACATGCGCTGGCGAGCCAGCGCGAGACCGAGGCGCAGGCAGCCATCGCGGACTTGCGCTCCGCGGAGGCGGCCGTCGAGCGTGCCCGGGCGAAGCACACGGAGTGCTCCGACGCGCTATCGGCCGTGCAGGGGCGTTACTACCAGGCCGGCGCCGACGCGACGCGGACCGAGCAGGCCCTGCAACACGCCCGCGAATTGCGACAGCGGCAGCGGGTCGATCTCGAGCGCGTCAAGACCGAGCACGCGGAATCAAGCGTGCTGGTCGGACGCGACCAGGAACAGCTCGGTGAGCTGAGCCGATTCCTGACCCAGGCCGAGCCGGAGCTGAGTGCTGCACAGCAGAAGGAGGCGACGGCCCGCGCCGCCTTGGCGGCGGCCGAGGCTTCGATGTCAGCCTGGCAGCAACGCTGGGAAGAATTCAGCCGCGAAACGGCCGACGCCACGCGGAACTCGCAGGTGGAGCAAGCTCGAATCGAACAGATCGAGTCAGGCCTGCAGAGGCTCAGGCTGCAGCGTGAACGCCTGGCGCAGGAGCGCGCCCAGCTCGAGAGCAGCGTAGCCGGCGCGCGACCCGACGAATTTGCCGCGGCGGAGCAGCAAGCGCGCGATCGCGGTCGCGAGGCACAGCAGGAACTCGAGACGACGCTCGCGTCGCTGCAGTCGCTGCGCGAGGCAGAGCGGGAAGGCGCCTCCGCGCTCGACGCCGCAAGGCTCGAGTTGCAGGCCGCGCAAAGCGAATTCATGACAGTCGAAGCCGTGCAAAAGGCGGCTCTCGGAAAAGGCCAGTCCGCGCCGTCGGAATGGCTCGAAAAGCACAGGCTGGACTCGAGCCCGCGCCTTGCGCAGCAGCTCGAAGTCGAAAAGGGCTGGGAACGCGCGATCGAAACGGCGCTCGGGAGCTACCTCGAGGCGGTCTGCGTCGAGGGCATCGATGCGGTCGCCGAATCGCTGGATCACCTGGGCGCGGGGCAGCTCACGATAGCGGAATCCGGGCGTTCAACTGCCGCGAGGCCCGCTGCCGGTTCGCTCTTGTCTCGAGTCGACGGCCCTGCCGTAGTGACCGAGCTGCTGGCAGGAATCATCGCCGTCGAATCTCTCGCCGAAGCAATCGCCAGGCGCCGGTCATTGCAGGCAGGGCATTCCGTCATCACGCGAAACGGTGTCTGGCTCGGGCGCGAGTGGATTCGTGTCTCTCGCAGCGAGGCAGGCCACGCTGGAGTCATCGCGCGCGAGCAGGACTTGCGGCGCTTGCAGAAAGCGGTCGCCCAACATGGAAAGCAGACCGCGAGGCTCGAAGGCAAGCTGGCGCAGACGCGATCGCAGCTCTCGGCACTAGACGCCAGTCGCGACGAGCTTCATGCCAAGGTGAATCGCCTGCATCATGACCTGGTCAACGTCCGCGGAGCGCATGAAGCGATCCGTTCGAGGGCCCAGCAGATAGCCGAGCGAGTGCGGCAGCTCTCAGGGGAATCGGAACAGGTCGACGGAGACATCGCGCGCGACGAGGCGGATGCAGGCGGTTGCCGTGCGCGACTCGAGGCGGCGCTTGGGCGTCAGCAGTCGCTGCAACAAAGCGGCTCCGGGCTCGAGCGTGAACGCGACGTGCTGCGCGCGGGCGTCGCGAGTGCCCGCGGTCATCACACGGAAGAAATGAGCGCGGCGCAGCAGGTGGCCATCCAGGTCGAGTCACAACGTTCGACGCTCGCAACGCTTCGCACGAGCCTCGATCGCGCGAGCGAGCAGTCGCGCCAGCTGGAGTCCCGCCGGGTGGAACTGGAACGGCAGCTTGAGGACGGCCAGGCGCCTTATGCCGACCTCGAGAAACAGTTGCAGGCCTACCTCGAGCAGCGCCTGGTGGTCGAGCAGGAGCTGGGCAATGCGCGCCGCGCGGTCGAAGACGCGGATGCGCAGGTTCGCGAACAGGATGTGGCGCGCCAGAAGGCAGAGGCCGTTGCGGATTCAGCACGCTCCGCGCTGGCCGAGATCAGCCTGGGGATGCAGGAGACGCGCGTGCGCCGCGAGTCGCTGTTCGAGCAGTTCTCTGCATCGCACTTCGATCTGGAACAGGTCACCGCTGCATTGCCCGCGGCAGCCACAGTGGTTGCCTGGGACCAGCAGCTTGCCGAAGTGGCGGAAAGGATCGAGCACCTTGGCGCCGTCAATCTCGCGTCGATCGATGAATTGAAGGAACAATCCGAGCGCAAGGAATACCTCGATCGCCAGTTCGCCGATCTGTCGGATGCGCTCAACACGCTCGACCAGGCAATCCGGAAGATAGACCGGGAGACGCGCGCCCGATTCCAGGACACCTTCGACCGCATCAACAGCGGGTTGAAAGAGAAGTTCCCGCGCCTCTTTGGCGGCGGCGCGGCCTATCTCGAGCTCGTGGGCGATGACCTGCTGACCGCTGGCGTCGCCGTCATGGCGCGTCCGCCCGGCAAGCGGAACAGCTCGATTCACCAGTTGTCGGGCGGCGAGAAGGCGCTCACGGCCGTCGCCCTCGTGTTCTCCATCTTCGAGCTCAACCCGGCGCCGTTCTGCCTGCTCGACGAGGTCGATGCGCCGCTGGACGACCACAACGTGGGCCGTTTTTGCGACATCGTCCGCGACATGTCCGAGCGCGTGCAGTTTGTGTTCATCACGCACAACAAGAACACCATGGAACTCGCCAGCCACCTGATCGGCGTCACGATGGGTGAGCCGGGAGTGTCGCGGCTCGTTGCCGTGGACGTCGACGAAGCCGTGCGGATGGCCGCGGTCGGCTAGGCGAGAACCACTGCCGTGGCTGAGCTGCGTTGGATTCTGCTCGGAGCCGGCATTGCGCTGATACTCGGGCTATGGTGGTGGGAAACGCGAAAGTCCCGCCTGCGGTCGGCTCTCGATGGCGGTGGCGTTTCGGCGCGCGAGCGAGCGGATCCCGGCATGGAGTCGATCGAAGACGCGTCATCCTTAGACGACATCGACGAGCCGGTCGCTTATGCGCCGACCATTGAGCGCGTGCGCGTTCCGAGGCGTCCGCCGCTGATCGAGATTCCCGAGGACCTGGAGGTCGATATCTCCGATTTCGTCGGGATCGACCGCCGCCACCCCATCGAGCCGGACTTCTCGCTCGAGACAGAATCCGGCCTCGAGCCGGAGATTGCGGATGCGGAGGCGGAGGCGGCCAACGAGGAGGGGATTTTCGCCGGCGAGCAAGGCGAGGCCGATGACCATCATCGTGCCCCGTGGGTCCGCACCCATCCGCTGGAGCGGGATGAGGTCGCGCCCAAGCCCATGGAAGAGCCGCCCGAGCCTCCGCCTGCGGATGCCACCGAGCGGCGCACCGCGGAAGCGTCCAAGCAACGAATCGTCGCACTGCGCCTGGTCGCCGCCGGCGGTCAATGGAGCGGGGCCGAACTGCGCGCGGCACTCGAGGCCGAGGGCATCTACCACGGTCCCTATTCGATATTTCATCGCGAGCGCGAGGACGGCAAGACGCTTTTCTATGTCGCGAGCATGATGGAGCCGGGATCCTTCGACCTCGACCGGATGGACGAACAGGCATTTCCGGGAATTTCACTATTCGGCATCGTGCCCGGCCCGCTCGATGCGCCGTCGACATTCGATCTCGTGCTGACGGCCGGACGCAACCTTGCTGACCGCATGAAGGGCCAGTTGCAGGACGAGCAGGGAAGCACGCTGACCACTCAGCGCATCCTCAACTTGCGCGAGGAGCTGGTCCACTTCGAACACCGCAACCGGCGCCTGCGGCGCAGCTGATGAAACCGGCGCCTGCAAGCCTGCGGCAGCGCGTCGAGCGGCTGCGCACGGAAATTGACCGGCACAACTATCGTTACCATGTCCTCGACGACCCCGAGATACCGGACTCCGATTACGACCGAATGATGACCGAGCTGCGGGAGCTCGAGCGGGAGCACCCTGCGCTCGTCGTTCCCGAATCGCCGACCCAGAGGGTCGGCGGTGCGCCAATCGCGGCCTTTGCGCAGGTGCGCCATCGCATGCCGATGCTCTCGCTTGACAACGCATTTGCGAAAGAGGATGTCGTTGCATTCGACAGGCGGGTTCGCGAGCGGCTGGAAACGGAAATAGAGATCAGTTACGCCTGCGAGCCGAAACTCGACGGACTCGCGGTCAGCCTGACGTACCGGAAGGGCTCGCTCGAGATCGCGGCGACGCGCGGCGACGGCTCGGTAGGCGAAGACGTCACGCATAACATCCGCACGATTCAAAGCGTTCCGCTGCGTCTCACCGGCAAGGCCGTTCCCGGGCTACTGGAGGCTCGCGGCGAAGTCTTCATCTCGATCGCGGGTTTCAAGGAGATGAATCGGCGTGCCGTTGAAAAGGGTGAAAAGGTGTTCGTGAACCCGCGCAATGCGGCTGCCGGCAGTTTGCGGCAGCTGGATCCTCGCCTTGCTGCGTCGCGTCCGCTCGAGATCTATTTCTATGGGGCAGGTGTCGTGGAGAACGGCAAACTGCCGGACCGGCACAACGCAATTCTCGAGACGTTGCGCAGTTGGGGACTTCGCACGTCGCCCGAGTCGCGAGTCGTCGAGGGAGTCGAGGGCTTGCTGGCGTATTACGACGAGATCGCGCGTCTGCGCAGCAAGCTCAAGTACCAGATTGACGGCGTCGTCTACAAAGTGGATTCGCTCGATCAGCAGCGTGAGCTCGGTTTCGTCGCGCGCGCGCCGCGCTGGGCGATCGCCCACAAGTTTCCGGCGGAAGAGGCGATGACGCTTGTGCGCGCGATCGAATGGCAGGTTGGCAGAACGGGTGCGTTGACGCCGGTTGCCCGACTCGATCCCGTCTTCGTCGGCGGTGCGACAGTAGCGAACGCCACGCTGCACAACATCGCTGAACTTCAGCGCAAGGATGTCCGGATTGGCGACACGGTCATCCTGCGGCGGGCCGGTGACGTCATCCCGGAAGTCGTCCGCGTCATCGCGGAGAAGCGGCCCGCCGGAACCGCCCGCGCGCGACTGCCGGATCGTTGCCCGGTGTGCCAATCGGTTGTGGAACGGGAGGAGGGCGAGGCGGTTGCACGCTGCACCGGCGCGCTTGTGTGCGCCGCTCAATTGAAGGAATCATTGCGGCATTTTGCTTCCCGTCGGGCCATGGATATCGAGGGACTCGGCAGCAAGCTGGTGGACCAGCTCGTCGATCAGGGGCTGGTAAAGGACGCCGCTGATATCTATCAGCTCACCGCAACCCAATTCGCGGCGCTTGATCGCATGGGCGAGAAATCAGCGGAAAATCTCGTCAGGTCGCTCGTGAAGAGCAAGGAAACGACTTTCGGGCGATTCCTATTCGCCCTCGGCATCCGCGACGTCGGAGAGGCAACCGCAGACGTCCTTGCGCGCCATTTCCGCACCCTCAAGGCGCTGCGATCGAGTTCCGTGGCTGAAATCGAGGAAGTCCCTGACATTGGTCCGATCACGGCGGCCCATGTGCACGCCTTCATGTCTGAGTCGCGGAATTCGAAGGTGATAGATGAATTGATCTCATTCGGCGTGCATTGGCCGGAGATTCCCAAAGCCAGGTCGCGGAGCAAGGAGTTCGACGGCAAGACATTCGTCCTGACCGGCAAGCTCACGTCGATGTCTCGGGACGAGGCGAGCGATCTCGTACGCGAATTGGGTGGAACGGTCGCAGGCAGCGTTTCCAAAAAGACGGATTTCGTCGTCGTCGGCGAAGAAGCGGGCTCGAAACTCAAGAAAGCGACGGAACTCGGCATCAAGATCCTGGACGAAGGCGAGTTCCTGAAATTGGCGGGCCACAAGCGCTGATCACACGGAACGTGGGCCGGACGGCTCCTCGTTCTTCTCAGGCTCGACGTCGACGAACATTTGGACCATGACACCTGCACGCACTGAGTCCGGAGCGTCAGGTCGTTCATGTTCCGAAACCCAACCATCGATGTCCTCGAGAAACGCCGCGCCGCGCTGGCGCAGCAGTCGACGGAATAGTGGCAGCGCGGCCCGGTCGAGCTGGACGGACACGACGGCATCATCGTAAAGGCGCCGGTCGGGCGGGGTGCCGAGATTGTGCTCCAGCGTGCTCAGCACGTCGCGAGTCGTATTTCCGAGTTGTTGGATCGCCGCCGGCTCCGCACCGCCGGTGGTATACCGCCGCGTAACCGCGCGGACATTGCCGTCCTTGAGGATCCGGACGGCACCGACCTCGATCAATTCATCGAGGATGATCCTGGGATAAATGTCGCCGCTGAATGCGCGGACCATCGAGGCGAACGAGGGTTCCGGTCCATCGATCCTCAGCACGAGCGGCCGGCCTTCGTCATCCGTATACCGGGGACTCTCGAACCAGCCGCTCAGGACGCGCGAAAGGCGGTTGCGGCGGTAGTCCTTGTTGGTTGACGGGTCAGCAGAGCTGGCATCAGGCGAGTTAACAATATCGCTGACTACATGCCGGTGCAGGCCAGTAATTGCCGAAACGCGCGAGAAACTCAGCGGTTTCCCCTGCTCATGCAGGATATCCCCGGCCGCCCGAACAAAGGCAATATTGGCAATACGCGAAAAATCATAGGTCGACAGGCCGTGGCGCAGCATGATCCGCGCTAGCGGGCGCAGGAGGCGGAGGCAGGCGTCAACTATCTCAATACGACGCGTCACAACTCGACGTCTCAAATGGCGGACAAGGAAATTCGAGGAAATCGACGACTGAGCACATCTCGTCCTTGTAACACGTAGCTAAAAGAGCGGTGAACGATATGATCACTCCAGATGGGCCGTACGAAAATCACTCGACTAACGAAATGTTGAGCCAATCTGGCGACGCTATTCTAAATTCAGCACGGATCTTGTTGCGTCGTGTATTCCGAATTCTGCGCGGGTGTGGAATTAGCGAACACCAACTACGACAGATGGGGACAGTCGCGGTTGACGAAATTGTCAGCATCCCTGATTCGCAGCCGAGTCGTGTTACCGCACGCCAAGCAATTATGTGCTGCGACCTAGTGTTGAAGTGGAGACGCGATTGCAGATTTGTCGACGCCAACGGAATGCCGACTCAGCTTGCGTTGGACGATAGCCGTCTATCATTCGGTGAACTGGTCCGAGCCAGCGTGCCGGATGCGGATCCACAAGCCTTGCTGGCATCGATGGAGGAACTTGGAGTCGTCCGCATTACTGAAGACAAACGACTCGAATTGATTAGTGATTCCGTAGTGGCATGCTCGGGACAAGATGGTTTAACGATCGCTAGCAGCCTGTCGGACTTAGCGCAGGATACGCGATAATCATTTCGGTCCTCCACGCGACGGTGGTGCGATGAGCAACTTTAGACCGATCAACCGCGACACGGGATTTTTGCTGCCGCCGTCG
>Ga0187893_10006912_pt1 | contig 19020 bp, 17 predicted proteins | sample MA1701074metaG_FD_139574 | JGI IMG/M metagenome (GOLD analysis project Ga0187893, IMG submission 139574) | White microbial mat communities from a basaltic lava cave in the Kipuka Kanohina Cave System on the Island of Hawaii, USA - MA170107-4 metaG ... | reverse complement strand
TGTGGTCGGAAATGCAGACGCTGTGGCCCCTCCGCGCCAGCAGCTCCGCCGCGGCACGCCCCGCCTGCCCATATCCCAGCACGCCGACCAGAATCGGCACCCCTTTTTCGAGCGGAGAAGGGGCAATCTGGCGACGGATGTTTTCCAACATGCGCAAGCTGGCGGCGAGCGGCAGTCCGTCCACTGTCGGCTCTCGGCGGTGGGTCACGCCGTCGACAGCGCCGCCGTCGCGGACGAGCCGCTCGATTTCGGCGGCGCATCGCTCGACGGACGGAAGCAAGTCTCGCCCGGCCAATACGGAAAGCGCGCCCGCCAGGCCATAAGCGCCCCAGTTGGAAACTCCGGCCGCGATGCAAAAATCGGTGACAACGGTCGAGGCGATCACGCCGCCGTACTTAACGGAGGAAAGCGTTTCCGCGAACACGCGGCCCATGCCGATTTCGTTGCCCCCGTCGCCGACGCCGATGGTGGTCAGTCCGCGCCGTGCGGCTTCGAGGAATAGTGAATCCAGCGGGGCCGTGGTCGCGGTGATGTCCTCGCCCCGCATGTTGCGGTAACGCCCGTCTTCGCCGCGGCCCGCGCGCTCGATGGAGACAAGGTGCGTCGGTTGCTCGCGATCGAGGTAATCATCGACCCGCGTGATCGGTTCAACACCGAGGGATGAGAGCAGTTTCGCGTTCCAGTCGTCGGTCAAATAATCGACGGTGACGCCGATCGCGGTCAGCGCGTCGCCGACGGCTTTCGCGCCCGGCGGACCGTCGGTCTCGCCCGCGCCCGCCCTGGGAATGTAGAATCCGGTGACGATACCCACACGGCGGGCGAGCCGAAGCGACTGCGCCGCCAAGCGAAGCTGATCCGCCACGACCAACCCGAACACGTTGCGCCCGCCCGGATCACTGGCGATCAGATTCTCCATCGACGTAATGCGCGGGTTCATCGGATGGAGGGCAAAGTGACCGACACCAATACTATTCGAACGTCGTTCAAGGGTTACGCCGGTTCGACCGAAACCGTGATTTGAAACGTGGCGAATTGTTCGATGTAAAGCTCGGCCCGTTCGCGATGGGTGACCAGCAACAGAGCGACGCCGCTTTCATGAGCTTCCAAGGTGCGAAGTAGCGCATCCTGCGTCGACAAAGCGGTCAATTTGAGGACCGACGCGATGACGTGCTCGAACGTGTTGACGTCGTCGTTGTGCAGAAGGACCTTGTAAGGAGGAAGGGTCTCGGGCTTTTTCGTGGGCCGAGCGGGTATCTTGACCGGAGCGATTGCAGTCGCGGTCCCGCCGCCGGATGTGTCCTTCTGTTCCCATTGTTGCGTCGCCATGGAACTTCCGCCGATTATCGCCTCATTGCGCACAAACCCGAACGCATCGTTAACTATAACGCCATATTCGCATTTTCGCAAGCCGACTTCGCCGAAATCCTGCAATGACCACCCGTCAGGCCAGCGCGACTATCCCGTCCTGAATGCAGCTTGTGATCGTCGGACCGGCTTGGGGATCGACGTAAACGTTGATCTCCAGACGCACGCCGAACTCTGGTAGATACACGCCCGGCTCAATGGTAAACCCGATGCCCGGCAGCACCTCGCGCGAGTCGTGCGTTTCAAGGTTGTCGATATTGACGCCCAGCCCATGCACCGCCGGTCCGGGGCTTAGGCTGTGACCGGTACGGTGGCGGATAAACCGTTCGTACCCGGCGCCGATGATTTCCTTCCGCGCCGCCTCGTCCAGTTCCCAACCCTGCAACGCCTTCCGCTGCGTCCATGCATTCTTGGCGAGCGTTACCGCCGCATCCCGTGCCGCCTTGACCACGTTGAAGACTTCGCTGTGCTTGGCCGGCACGTCCTTTCCCGCGAATCCCACCCAGGTGATATCGGAAAAAGTATGCTCCAGCCCCGGTCGGCGAGCCCAGAGGTCGATGAGTACCCAGTCGCCTTTGTGGATCTGTGAGGGGTTCTTGGCCGAGGGCTCGAAGTGCGGATCGCCGCTGTGTGCGTTCACGGCGACGATCGGCGGCTCGGCCGCCTCCAGGTCCTCCGCCTGAAATCGCCCGATGATGTGCTGCTGCACCTGATATTCATCAACCGGCTGCCCCTTCGCCAATCGGTCCCGAATCAGCCCGAACGCCTCGTCCTTGATCGCCGCCACCTGCTTCGACGCACGAAAATGCTCTTCATGGGCCTTGGGCGACCACTTCGCCACGCACACCTGCACGAGGTCCGCCGACGACACAACATTGACACCGATCGACCTCACCATCTCCACCGTGCCCGCGTCGATGATCGACACCACGGGCAGCGCCCCGCCGGGGACGTATTCCATGGCTACGTTCTTCGCCCCCGCGAGGCAGCGTTTCAGCCAGTCCTGTAAGTCGCGCCAGCTCAGGAACTTTTCTCGCTTCACCGTCACCGAATCGAATTGATGCTCGTCGATGCCGTGAACCAGCAGCACCGGTTCGCCCGTCGCGGGCACGTGCAGAATCGCCCGCCGCGTCGTCCACCGCTTGCCGGGCAGCACCTGGGCGAGGATGGGGTTGTTGCCGCGAAAGTCGTACAGCAACCACCCGTCGATCTTCTTGTCCCGCATGAACGATTGAACGGCGTCCCAGGAGGTCATGGTGAATCTCTCCAAAAATATTCACGCATCGTCTTTTCCACGGTAAAACAATAACGTGCGGATGGAAAATGTCGATCGCCGGTCTTACGCATAACAATTATATACAGGGCATTTTTCAAATTCCCGCGCGGAACACAACGGAGAAATTGGCGATTCAACCAAGATCGATTAGGATCATTCCCTGAAAGAATGGTGGTGAGATTAGGATGTCCAGTATCGAAAAAGTCGCCGTCATCGGATTGGATTGCGCCGAACCATCCCTCGTTTTTGACAAGTGGGTGGACCATTTGCCCAACCTTCGGCGGTTGATGCAGTCGGGCACCTATGGCGAGCTGACCAGTTCCATGCCGCCGATCACCGTGCCCGCGTGGAGCTGCATGGCCGCCAGCAAGGACCCCGGCTCGCTGGGCATCTACGGCTTCCGCAACCGCGCCGACCACTCCTACGACAAGCTCTCCATCGCCACGTCGCTGGCGGTCAAGGAGCCGCGCATCTGGGACATCCTCTCCGCCGCGGGAAAGCAATCCATCGTCGTCGGCGTACCGGGCACTTATCCCATCACCCGGCCCATCAACGGCTGCATGATTACCAGTTTCCTCACGCCGGACACCAACGATCCCAAAATCCAGTGGACCCACCCGGTTACGCTGCGAAAGGAAGTCAACGACCTCGTCGGCGAATACCTGGTCGACGTGAAGGGTTTCCGCACCGACGACAAGAAGTGGCTCCTCGAGCAGATTTACGTCATGACCGAGAAGCGCTTTAAGGTCATTCGTCATTTGCTCAAATCCCGCCCGTGGGATTTGTACTGGTCCGTCGAAATGGGCGTCGATCGAATCCATCACGGCTTCTGGAGCTGCATGGACCCCACACACCACGCCCATGTTCCCGGCAATCCGTTCGAAAACGCGATCTTCGAGTATTACAAGTACATCGACCGTGAAATCGGCGAGACACTCGCCTGCATCGATCTCCACAGTACAGTCTTCTGGGTCGTCTCCGACCACGGCTGCAAGACCATGGTCGGTGGCTGCATGTTCAATCAATGGCTGATGAACGAAGGGTGTCTACGATTCAAGTCGCCGCCCAAACCCAAACAGAAGTTCGATTACAAGGACGTGGATTGGGAGAACACCACCGCCTGGGGCGACGGCGGTTACTACGGGCGCTTGTTCATTAACGTCAAGGGGCGCGAGCCGAATGGAACCGTCGATCCCGCGAAGTATGAATCCTTCCGCGACGACCTCGCTCGAAAAATCGAAGCCATCGTCGATGACCAGGGCGTGCTCATGGGCAACAAATGTTACAAGCCGGAACAAATCTACAAAAAGGTCAACGGCGTCGCTCCGGATCTCGTCGTCATCTTCGGCGATCTCCGCTGGCGTTCCGTCGGCCTCGTCGGGTCCGACACAATCTACACCTTTGAAAATGACACCGGCCCGGACGATGCCAACCACGCCCAGCAGGGAATGTACATCTTGTCGCACCCTTCGCTGCCCGCGAAGGGCCGCGTCAATGGGCCCACCCTCTACGACGTCACGCCAACCATCCTCACGCAGCTTCGAATGCCAGTTCCTGCAGACATGCGAGGGAGGCCAATTGACTGATCCGAATCTGGATCGCTTTCGATACGAAATCGTCAAGGGGATTTACGACTGACGGCGCCTTTGTTGGGGACGCGATCCGTTCGCCGGTTCAATCGTGGCCATGTGAAGCAGGTCGATGAGCATCCAATCCTTGGCGATTTCGTCGCCCGACCGAGGCGTCGCCAGCGGGCCGGTCCGCTTGATCTTCGCCAACCCGACGAACATCACCCTTTCCGAAACGGTCGCTTAGTCCGGATGTCGAATGAGCACGGACCGACCATCCGTCAGCGCCAGGTGGATCGGATCGAAAGGGTGCTTCTTGAGTATCCGTCGAATCTCGTCCGATTGAATCATGCCTTCCATCCTATCGGGAATAGACCTACCTTTCAAAAAACCCCGAGTGGTCAGTCTCACTCCATCGCCAGCGTCGTTCTTTGATTGTTGTTTCGGCCGGCAAACGGGTTTCGATCCCTGAGGGCTCTCGTTGACAAGATTAGTCGAATTGCGCATTTGTTTTCCCGCCGGCACATCCCACGACACCCGCCCTGCCCGCGGTTAGAATGCCCCACTCCGTTCCCGTTGGCGAGTTCAGCGGCAACGGAAGCGAAACCGAGGAGGGTGCCGCGTGTTGAATGATCGAATTCTTGAAACCTTTCCCAATCCCCACCCCGACCGCGACTACGCCATCGAGCATCGCGTCCGCGATTTCACCAGCCTCTGCCCAATGACCGGACAGCCTGATTTCGCCAGAATCCGCATCCGCTATCTACCGTTCAAACTTTGCGTCGAGCTCAAGAGCTTGAAGCTGTATTTGCAGACCTATCGCTCGCATGGGGCCTTTTACGAAGACGTGACCAACCTGATTCTGAACGACCTGGTCGCCGCCTGCGCGCCGAAATGGATGGTCGTCGAATCCCGCTGGAGCATCCGCGGGGGAATCTATTCTGTCATCACTTGCACGAACGGCACCCGGCCGGAGTAAACCAATGTCCGCCTTATTCGCTCACCTCGCCTCCAGGCATGCGTCTTGCCGCAGTCGCACCTTGGTGGTATTGACGATCGCCGCGATGTTCATCGCGAGTGCCTCCGCCACCAGCGCCCACACCTTCACCATCACCGTCGTTCGCGCCGTCTTCGACGTTGATGATTCCTACCGCATAGACATGACCGTGGACGTCGACGCCCTGGCCCTCGGCGTCCCCGACACCGTCGATTCCGTCGAAGTGGTCAAGATTCTCCGCGAAATGGACTCAGCCGAATTCCATTCCTGCGCCGACCGGGCCAAGGAAACCGTCCTCAACCGCGTGCGCATCCGCTTCGACGGCGTCAAAGTGGATTCCGACGTCGCGTTTCCCGATCACGGCATCGACCTTCCGCCCGATGCCATCCCCACGGTACTGGGCATCACCGCCCGACTCACAGGCAACATTCCTCCGGGCGCGAAATCGTTCACCTTCGGCGCGTCGCGTGCCTTCAAACTTGTTCATCTGTCCATCGACGACCGTCGGGCACATGCGACCGCGATCCACATGCTGGGCATGGCTGAGGACAGTCCGCCGTTCTCGCTGACCGGCGACGGCGGCGCCGCTTCCTTCCTTTCCGCCGCGTCCCAGTATTTGAAACTTGGTTTCGAACACATTCTTCCCAAGGGCCTCGATCACATCTTGTTCGTGCTCGGACTCTTTCTCCTCAGTCGCCAATTCCGACCGCTATTCTGGCAGGTTTCCGCGTTTACAGTCGCCCATACGTTGACGCTCGCCCTTTCCATGCTCGAAGTCGTTTCGCTCCCCGCGCGAATCGTCGAACCCTTGATCGCTTTATCCATCACCTACGTCGCGGTCGAAAACCTATGCACGGCCGAATTGAAAGTCTGGCGTCCCATCGTCGTTTTCCTTTTTGGACTGCTCCATGGCATGGGCTTCGCCGGCGTGCTCCGCGAGTTGGGGCTTCCTGAGGGCCAATTCGCAACCGCGTTAATCTCCTTCAACCTGGGCGTGGAGCTCGGTCAGCTTTCCGTCGTCGGCCTCGCCTTCCTCGCCGTCGGCCTGTTCAGAGAGCGAACCTGGTATCGTAGCGCGGTGGTCATGCCCGCTTCCTTCCTCATCGCCGCCGTCGGACTCTATTGGTCTGTCCAGCGCGCGTTCTTTTGGAATTGACCGATGAACCGGCGTGGGAGCATTTGGGGATTGGCGAGCGCGGGGGCGCTCCTCGCCTCGCTCGCCCTCTGCCCCTTGCCGCCGCAGGACGAATGCACCTGCTGGACCGCGCGCCGCATCCACGGCTGGTGCGATTTTTGCTGGATCGGATATGTCGCCGGACTTCCCATTCGCGGCCGACTGCTTTACGAACTCGTAGACTCCCACGGCCACGACATCGACGCGACACGGCTCCCATGCGAAAAATGCCGAACGGGACGCGACAGCTCCGCGTTCTGTGAAACCTGCGGCGTCGGTCTCGTCAGCGGAAAAGCCTATCTATCGAAACTCGGTTTCGCTCTCGCCAGGGGGATTGTGACCTCCGCCGCCGATGTGAAATGCGCGCTGTGCAAGAAAAACTTGACCGATCACGGCTGGTGCGATGCCTGCCGTCGCGGTGCGATCGGCAACACGCTCATTCCCGATAAGAATCTCTACACACAGGCCGCCGCCGAATGGTCGCGGCTCAAGAATGCCCTGCCATTCCTACCGCGCTGCGAATGGTGCGCCATCGCCTCCTTCACCGACACCCGCTGTCCCAACTGCCGCCTTGATTTCCGCGACGGCCGGCCCGTCGAATCCCCACCGTCCAAACCGTGATCCTTTGGTGTCACTCTATAGGCTGTAGACTCTCCGCTCGCACGCGGCCGATCTCATTTGACTCCGCCCGCATTCCGCGACGGGCCGCCGAAAGGTCGTACAACATCCCCGCAACATGCTCCAAAACCGTCACCGCGACGTGGGTTCGATAGATCGACTGTGCGGGAAAATCAAAATCGCCGCCGGGCAATTCAATGCGCAAGACCTTTGCCCCGTTCTTCATCGCTTCACGGTGAATGTCCGAGTCAAACGCATTGGGTTCCACCGCCACTTCGAGCCTCGTAGAAACGAACCGCCAGCCGAAACGTGTACGGTCGCCAAGATCATCGCCGCTGTCAACGAGATACGAGTAGTACGGCTGCGTGTGCGGACGCGCGTACAAATCGGGCAACCAGGATTGAAGGCGCGAATAGTCGCCCTCCTCGCTCGGCAACACCACGCGAACCTCCTGAAGCGGCGCCGAGACCACATCAATCATCGCCCCAAGCGACCCATCCTCGACATCAAGCATCGAATTCACAAGGGGCGGCAGATTCATCCTCGACCACCCGTCTCGCGCCTCCCATGGCGCCGCACACGGAACCCAGGCCAATCGGAATTCAGCGGCCAACACAGACGCCTGCGGACTGGCATGGGGATGCGGTCGAATCAAATGCTTGAACCACAGAAACGCGCCGTACACACTTTCCACGTCCCCCGATCGCAATCCGCTTCGAACCAGCAGCACCGGCTTGGACCGCAGCGGCAGTCCAAAGGACAAGTCTTCCCTTCCAAGGGTCACCAACTGAGTCAAAACTTCTTCGATGGGAAGGTCGTCGTCGTGAACGACGAAACCATCGAAACGCGCCCCCGCTTCCCGGATCAATTCGCGGAAGTGCCGCTCCTTGCGGACCGGAATGATAAACTGTCCCGCCGTCGCCTGCGGATGTCCCAGAAGCGCCAACAGCAGGTGCATCGCAAGCACTGGCTCGCCCATCGTCGAAGGATTCTGCTCGACCGGCTCAATATCCAGGACGAACAATCCGCCTCCATCCGTCGCTTTGAACAAAGCGCATGCCCGGTTGCTGGTGACCTCCCGGTCGCAGGTCGATCGCAGCAGCGTGACCAGACCATATTTCTTGCAGAAGGTCTCGAATCGCGGCGTCTTTCGATATTGATTTTGAACGAAGTCGGCGCGATCGTCTTTCCACGCGAATGGAAAAGTATCCTGCAACGCGAACCCCGTTGTCGCGTACCCCGTGAAGGCGACCTCCCCGTGGATCGGGTCATCCTTCTGCGCGACTCTGCGAACCGCCGCCGCGCCGCGGCTCAACCGTGCAAACGCGGAGAGCGAAACCACGACGACGCGCTGTCGCGCAAGCCGCAGCAAATCCGCAACCTTTCGAATCGATCGCGGCGCGACGGCATCGGGCAGAAAAAGAGCATCGCAATGAATTGACTCGGCGGTCAGTTCGTCCGGTGGAAGCGTCGAACATCGATCCGGTCCCAGAAACTCCCGCAATCGCTTCGTGATCGGACGATCGCCCGCCGATTCCGAGCAAACGCACGCCGATCCGACACGCTTCGGCGCGGGATGAGAATGCGCCGGTGTGGGCACAGCCAGCGGGTGCGACGCCTCATCGGGTTCGAGAATGAGGATCAACCTGGCCGCCGAAACATAGGCCGATCCCGACGCATCCCGTACCCCCAATGAAACCCGGAGTCGCCGAACGCCGGCCGGCGACTCATAGTAAGTCCGAACCGAAACATCCTCGCCCGAATGCAAGATCGGGGCCGTACGGCGACCCGCGACTGCGTCATCGCGTGCGCCAACCGGCTCCACCTCAAGGACAAACCCGCCTCCGTCGGAATCCGCATTCAACGAACAGCGAACGTCGACCTCGATGCGATAAAACCGCCCCGGTTTGCAGGCAACCGTTTGGGAGAAAACCGCCGTGCACCGGGTTTCGACCGTCCGCAACTCGATGCCGGGTTCCGGCGAATCCCCCATTCCGGACCGCCGTGTCCATCGGGCCTCGGTCCCCAGTCCGGTGAAGCGCCAGCCCGTCGGCGATTTCTTCCCTTTCGAAAAATCGGCGTTCCGCAGTCGGTTTACATCTCTCGGGCTGCGCCGCCGGCGCGGGACTCGACGTGTCTTTTTCTTGCTCAATCTTGCCGCCCGCCGATCCAAAACCTCTGCCGATTTTCTGCCGCCAGCCTGTACGCCAAGCCTCGCCGCCGGGTGACACTTCCGCCCATTTCCACGGGAGCATTTTTCCTCCCTCAGCCCGACTCGAAACTTTCGAAAGAGAAACTATCATATTCGACCATGAGCAACCACCGGGAATCCGTCTTGGAATCATCGACCGAGGACGCGGCGTCGGGCGTTACCCCCGAATCGGTCATCGAAGCCCTGCTGATGTCCACCGACGCCCCCCTGCCCCCGGCGAAACTCGCCGAGATTCTGGGCGTGGGCGGATCGGGCGATGTCGCCGACCGCGTCGAAGAGCTGAACCGCCGCTACGAAACCGTCGGGTCGTCTTTTCGAATCGAGCTGATCGCCAAGGGCTATCGAATCCTTACTCTGCCGCTGTACGATTCCTGGATCCGAAAGCTCCACAAGGAGCGGTCGGACACGCGGCTATCAGCCGCCGCGCTGGAGACGCTGGCCGTCGTCGCCTACAAGCAGCCCGTGCTTCGCGCCGATGTCGAGGCCGTTCGTGGCGTGGCCGTCGGAGACATGCTCAACCGCCTCCGCGAAATGAACCTCGTCCGCATCGTCGGCCGCGCCGAGGAAATCGGCCGCCCGCTCCTCTACGGCACCACCACCGCCTTCCTCGACGTCTTCGGCCTCTCCTCGCTCAAGGACCTCCCCAAGCTCGACGAGGACAACCCCTCCGCCGTTCCCACCCTCGCCCAGCCGTAACTTTTTCGTCGCCGATGCCGCCGGCAACCGCTTGCGAAGCCCAAGTATCCTTGGTTTTCCGACCTCGCGAAGCTAAAATAGGCGGTCACGTTGGAGGGGACGGCCTTGCGTTTTTATCGGGTACGTAGCCCACTTGGGATCGCCGCCGCGGCGGTGATGGCTGGGGCGGTACTTTCACCGTTTGCACTCCCCCCGCGCGGGGGGATTTCATCCCCGGGCATATTCTTGTTTCGGATCCGGCGGACAAAGCTTGTTCAGGACCCCCGGACGCAACTTCCTGGGACCGCATCTGGGAGATCGATCCAGAAACGGCCGAGGTATCGCTTTTCGCGGAATTGTCCGAAAGCGACTGCGGTTTCGTGACCAGCATGGTGTTTACACCAGACGGGTCCCGACTTCGGGTCGCCCAATACCTCGCATCTCGAATTCTAGAATTCGATTCCGACGGAGATTTCACAGTCTTGTATGATTCTGCTGACGGAATCGCAGCTCCCGGAAAGGGCAACGCTTTGGCCTATGACCCTCACGGGAATTCTTACGTGTCGGTGGCGGGAAATATTCTGCGGTTCGCTCCCGGATCGGGCGAATCCGAGACGTTCGCAGACGAGGCGGACGGAATGGGAACGACATCTGGCTCGTTGGCAACCGATCCTTCGACAGGACATCTGTTTTTTCCGCAGACTTCGGCAAATCCGCAAAGTTACAAAAGTTTACCGGTCCCCACGATGAGAATTTGTTTGATTCATATTTGCAGAGTCGGGACGCAGAAACGCTGGCAGTCGATTCCTACGGGAATCTGTTTGTCGGATTTGATGGAAGCAATGCTGGCTTCTCAAGAACTGTAGTTTACAAGACGGGTATCCCTGAGAATTGGACCAACTTCGTGCTGAGTCCCCACTTCAATTTTCATGGCGCAATAGCACTAGCCCCAAGAGAGGATGCGCTGTATATCGCGCGGGTGCGTCAATGCCCACCCGGTGTCACCCGCGGCCTTTTCTTTGTAGAACATGTTACAGTCGCCGAAGGGGTTTCGTCGATCGTGGCTGAGATTCCTGACGGGAGATTCGCATTCATGGGTATCGCAGTTGTCCCCAACAACGATGCGGTTGTGGAATGCCAACCAGTTGCTCCGTGCTGCCTCTCAGGCAGGCAGTGTACGATGCTTGATACTATAGGATGCGCGATAGCGGAGGGAATGCGCGTACAGGCCACTTCCACGGCGTGCGAGGGCGATCAGGATGGCGACACAGTCGATGAAGTCTGAGGCGATGACTGCCCGCACGACTTCTTTAAGATATCCCCGGGGCTGTGCGGTTGCGGCGCTAACGACGTGGATTCCGATGGCGACAGTGTTCCGGATTGCAAGGATCAATGTCCCGACTTCGACGACTTCAAGGATATCAACAGCGACGGGGTCCCCGACTGCCTCGGTCCAATTCCTACGGTCTCCGAGTGGGGACTTGTCGCACTTTCTATATTGCTGCTGATTTGAGCGAAACTCTCGTTTCGCGCGACGCCAGTGAAATCAGCCCCGCAGCGTGCATCATGTTTCACCATTCATGAAAACATAGACCCGGGCGAAGGTGTAGGGCGCTTCAGCCATGATGACTTGATCAAGCCAAACAAGAAACTCATTGTATGGTGAATCCATGTCTTGAGTATGAATATCACATATGGGATGTTCATCTCTAACTTGAGGGCGTTCCTCATTTCGCACGCAGGGGGAAACGCTCAGGATGTTCAATGATTTCGTCGGTCAGGTCGAAGTCCAGCGCGGGCCAATGGAAGTGTCCGGGCGACGGCTCCTCTACCTGGAGCACTTTCCCCACAGGCGCATTCTTGAACCACGGGAAATCGTCTTGGGAAAGGAACAGTTCCCGGTCGCGGGTAAGCAGCCATATCCCGTGCCTGGAAATGTTCGCCACTTCAACCGCCGAAGTGGCGGTTCCAGGCGAGCGTGATTTCATCATGATGCTCCTCGATGATCCGTTCGATTTGTCTTTATTGACTCTGCGAAAGACGGTGATTCCGTGCGAGTTCGATTCTCGGCGAAAGCCAGAACTTTGCCTCCCCGTCGCCGCAGATCGCATGGACGTAAATTCTTGGCTCCTCGCGCGAAAAGAAAAAGAATTGATATCCCTCCTCTCGAAAGACCGTCGGGCTCATGAATTCCCCTTCGCCGGCGATGCATTTGTGCCGATCGTCCTTCGGTTGACTTTACCGAGATCGGCTACGAAGGGTCAAAATCACCTACACGGCCTTCCACGCCTGGCACACTCACCGCGATCTCCCGGCCCGGTAGGGTACATCTTGATTCACCTTTGATGCCTTTTTCGATCCGGATGAAGTTTCGAATGTTTCAGTAGGAATTGACACGGCGAACTTTCCATAAGTGCTTTTGGGAAAGAGATTTACGGGAATCCCAAAAAAAATTCCACAAAACCAAGAATACCATTGACTCGCCCTTTCCCAGTTCGTATATTGTGTTAGGGTAATGTTTGGTTCACGGAGTGGATTCCGGGACCGCTGGGGGATAAAGCGGAATGGGCATTCGAAATCGCGGCGGTCGCTCGAACCGCGATTCAGTGCTCACGGGGGATTAACGTATGCGGTCGTTAACGATGCACCGGCGCGGCGGTGATGTTGGGTTCCGGGGCCCGGACGCGGTGCGACTCCGGAATCGGGGCGGGCTTTCCACTGTTGGGCAGCAGCACGATTTTGCAGGCGTCTCCCCGGGCCAGCATGCCCATCGCGTCGTTGATTTCGTCGAAACCGATGGTGCGGGTAATCAGCGGGCGAAGATCGACAACGCCGCTTTCGAGGAGCCAGCGGGTCTTGTACCAGGTGTCGAAAATCCGCCGGCCATTGAGGGCGAGGACGGTGAGGTTTTTGAAGATCATGTTCTCCGCGACGTCGATTTCGACAGGTCTGGAGGGGATGCCGAAGAGGATTACCGTGCCGCCGTTTCGCACGACGCGGAAAGCGGTGGTAATGGCCGACGGTGCGCCGCTCATTTCGAGGACCACGTCGACGCCGTAGCCGCCGTTGGCTTCGACCATGTCCGCAACCAGGTCGCTCGTGCCGTTGGTGGGGTGGAAGACTCTCGACGCCCCCATTTTCCCGGCGAGGCCGATGCGAAACGGATGAACGTCGGAGGCGAGGACGATCTTCGCCCCCACCGCGTTGGCGATGCCGATGGTGAAGAGCCCGATCGGTCCGCAGCCCAGCACCGCCACCGACTGGCCGGAGAGGTTTTGGTTCATCGTGGAGAAAACCGCGTTGCCGAACGGCTCCTGAAGCGTGGCGATTTCGGGCGGGAGTTTGGCCCGATTGTTCTGCCAGATCACTTTTTCGGGCACGGCGACGTAATTGGCGAAGGCCCCGTCGCGGTCGACGCCGAGGATTTCGGTTTTGGGGCACATGTGGGCTTGGCCCGTCCGACATTGGTAGCACATGCCGCAGGTGACGTGGGACTCAGCCGAAACGTAGTCTCCGACGGCCGCGGTGCGGACTTTTTCACCGACGTCGACGATGGTGCCGCAAAACTCGTGACCCAGGGTGAGCGGGGGCTTGATGCGCCGCTGGGACCATTCGTCCCAGTTCCAGATGTGCAGGTCGGTTCCGCAAAGGCTGGCGGCTTCGACGTAGACGAGCACGTCCTCGGGACCGGGACTGGGCCTGGGCGCGTCGCAGACGGTCAGGCCCTTTTCGGGGCGGACCTTGCGGATAACGCGCATGGTTTCGCTCATGGGGCGGATTCTAGCTAGGGCGCGACGTGAAGTCGAATGAAGGAGAGGATGAAGTTCAAAGTTCAAAGAGGCGAAAAGACTCGCCATGTCTTGAGCTTTGGACCTTGAACTTTATTCTTGTCGTTTGGCTGGTTCGAGGAGTTCCTCGACGACTTCCTTGTAGTTCTTCCATTCGGCGGGTTTATCGAAGTCACCGGGTTTGAGGCCGACGTTGATGGAAGCGGGATTGAGGTCAGGGAAATCGGCTGTGTTGATCTCCATGCCATCGCTTTTCGTGACGACGATGCGGCTGGGGAGATTCACGATGCGGTTCACGAAGAATTCAATCCTCTGGTAATTGCGATACAGGCGGCTGTCGGGTTTGGGAATGCACACGAGATGATCGGTCTCGGGCGGATCGCCCGCGGCTGGCGGAGCGAGAACGACATCGAAATTGCGGAGGATCGATTCTTTTTTCTGGCCAAAAGGCAGCGGAAACGGGGCTTTTTCGAGGTCGAAGAAATCGAGTTTGTCGCCGGGCCGGGCGAGCTCCTGCTTGGTGACCTGGGCGGTACGCTCAATGGCCTGATGAAGCCATTGACCGTCGAACAGATACCACTCCCGCTTGCCGGCGACGCCGTCCATTTCCGTCGATGCGAAGTGGATCATGAACAGCGGATTGGGGTCGGTCATTTGGAACAGAACTCGACCCGTCTTGGTCCGCCTGGCGAGGTTGATCTGGTCGTCTTCGACAAATCGAACGTTGCAGCGAATGTCCTTCAAGCCGTCGCTGCGGGCCTGGAGACGGGTCAGGATTTCATCGATGCGGACGGCGTCGGGCGAGGCGGGTGCTGCGGGTTTTTCGGCCGCGGGCGTCTGCGTGTTCTCCTGCAGGGCCGCGACGCGAACGCCGACGACCGCGGAGGACAGCACGATGAGGTTGAGAAATCGTCGGTTCGGCATAATGGGGAATTGTACCGCTCGACGGGAGTATTGAAAGCTCGCTCTGTGTGAAACTGTGTCATTCGCGAGCCAACGGCGATCCCGGTCCCCACGCGGTCACTAGAACGCAAGAACTTCGCGGGCGGCGTGGACGACGCGGTCGGAGTTGATGAGGTAGGCGCGTTCGCGGGCGAAGTATGGAAACTGCACATCGTAGCCGGTGACGCGCTTGACGGGGGCCTGCAAGTGCATGAGCGAAGTTTCCACGATTCGGGCGACGACCTCGGCCCCGACGCCGAAGCTGCGCGAAGCCTCATGAATCACAACCACGCGGCCGGTCTTGGTGGCGGATTTGGCGATGATCTCGGTGTCAAGCGGTGACACGGTGAGAAGGTCCACGATCTCGGCGGCCACGTGGTCCTTTTCGTCGAGTTCCTCCGCGGCTTCGAGGACGGCGCGCATGGTCGCCCCGTAGGAGATCAAGGTGATGTCCGTGCCTTCACGTACGACCTGGGCCTTGCCGAGGGGCATGCGTTCCGGATCATCCGGCACTTCCTCGCGGAAAGAGCGATAGACGGCCTTGGGCTCGAAGAAAATGACGGGGTCGGGATTAAAAATGGATTCGAGCAAGAGCGCCCGGGCGTTTCGCGGGCCGGAGGGGATGACCATCTGGATGCCCGGGGTGTGGGCGTAATAGGCTTCACGAGATTCGCTGTGATGCTCGACGGCGCGGATGCCGCCGCCGTAGGGCATGCGGACGACGACGGGCAGGCCGAAGCGCCCGCGGGTGCGGTTGCGAAAACGCGAGAGGTGCTGCTCGACCTGGTGGAAGGCCTGATAGAAAAAGCCGGAGAACTGCATTTCCGCGACGGGAATCAGGCCGTAAATGGCCATGCCGATCGCCCCGCCGAGGATGGCCCCTTCGGCGAGCGGCGTGTCGATGACCCGCTTTTCGCCGTAGCGCTTGAGCAGGTCGGCCGTGACGCGAAAGACGCCCTCGTCCTGGCCGATGTCCTGCCCGAGCAGCACGACGCGGTCGTTCTGTTTCAGCGCCTCGTCGAGGGCGCGGTTGATCGATTGAACCATGGTCATCTGGGCCATTGAAGTCTCCATTGGTTAGGGAAAGGAGGGATACTAACCGATGCGGCGGCGGGAGTTCAAGCGGCGGGCGGTAAGGATCGTCCCTAGCACAATCGCGGTTAAGGCGCCGGGTTCGGGCACGACAATGAAGCGGAATTGGCCGCCGGTAAGCCCGCCTTCGCCGGGATAGAGATGAATGTGCCGGCAAGTGCGGTGAACCCAACGCCTAGCAATTCCCAATCCGCACGTTAGGAATGGGCTACGTGTTTTGGGCAGCGTGGGTCGGTTGTATCATCAGGTCACGCGCTTGGCGCGGCTCTGGGGGATGAGTGTGCCTGCCGAAAGTGTCAGCAAAGCGAGAACAATCAATCCCCATTTCGTGATGGCTGGTATGCCCGGACAGCAATCGCTCGGACATGTGGCGCAGTTCTCTCCCGACTCACAGAACCCATTCGAGCAGGCGGCACCCGACGAACAAAGTCCGCCCGGTGGGAAACAAGTCGTCGAACAAAAGGACAAGCAATCATTGGATTCGTCGATAGCGGGGCATGTGGCGCCCGCGGATTCGTACTCAACCACGTACCGACGACACACTTGTTTTGCTTTTTTTTGGAGACATTTGAATTCACTTTCGAATTCCGGTTTGTGCGGACCGGCGACGCAAGACGGTGGATCCGGCGAGGGCCAACAGGATGAGACTTCCCGGCTCGGGGATCCAGGACGACAGTTGACCACCAGATAGTCCTCCCTCCGTGGCGCGAAGGTCAACTCTTGGATCTTCCGGGACGTTCCCGAACCCCTAGGTGATTTGCGCGCCGCCGTATTGGGAATCCGCCGCATCGAAGTTCATGACGTCAAGTACAATCAAGTCTCCAGACCCGTTGCGAATTCGAACGCCGTAGAGCGATGCAACGCGATATACCCCTGAAGTCGGGATCACCATCATGTTGGATTTCCAGGGGTACAAGCCGTTTTCGATTTCGCTGAAATCGGGGTCATAGGGATCCCGGTTTGTATAGTCATTGGGAAGATAAACGGCGTTAGGAAGCGGGAGGTTTCTAAACAAGGAATGATGGGGATTGCTTGTCACTAAAGGACGGAAGGTGATTTGCGACGGGAGGGATATTTGCGGACTCGTGCGCGAGGTGTCGAAACGCAATAGCCGAATCGCGATTGGATTTCCGGGTGGGTCCTGCGAAAGGAAGATATGAACATCGAACGGACCGAGGGAGGCGGGGTCTGCAAAATCAAACGGGCCGACCGCCGTTGTTATCATGGAAACGACGATTCCGGCATTCAAGCTATAGGGCGAAAGTCCGAGCAAGAGAATCGCGATGCCAAAGTTTCTCGAGGTGTTCATGGACGTGATTCCATCGAAGGCGATAGTGCTCAAAATCCTTTCTCAAGATCGGACTGCTTTTTTTCCCTAACGACGCGGATCGAATAGTCGTACCCCCTGTGGTCCCCCTTGGAAAGGGGACGGAGAACAGCGGTCAGGCTTCTTCCTCGTCGCCGCCTAAGGCCGGGCCGAAGGCAATCAGGTAGCCTTCGAGCATTTTCAGCGTCTTGTCGCGGACCTCGTCGCCGTCAAGGTCGGCGAGTTCGTCGAGGGCGAGCGGAGTGGCGAAGTAGAAGTACTCGCCGGCTTGGCGGTAATGCTCGACGGGCGGTTCGGGCCAGTCCAGGCCGACCTCTTCCATGGCGATGCCCACGAATTCCTGCATGGAATCGCCGGATTCCTCGATGGCGGTTTCGACTTCCTCGCTTTTCCAGCGGTCGGTGGTGACAAACCCGACGCGGACTTGTGGGATGTTGGGCCTCAGGGCGATTTCGAACCAGCAGGCGCCGCCGGCTTCGAAGCGGGTGGCGAGGGTCGAGCCGTCTTCGCGGTCGTGGCGGGCACGGGAGCCGTAACGGTCGTCGTTGGCGACGGACTCTTCGATGTAGGTTCGAAAGGCCTCGATGCGATCCACGTCGGCGGCGGTCAGCGGCATGGTGCGAAATCTCCCTTGTTCAAAATGGGGCGAGCCGCCCCCGTTCGCCGGATTTCCTTTCCGGGTCCCAGCGTTTCAGAATTCTACGCCGCAAGCGGGTCATCGGTCGAGCGAAAAATCCGTGGAGCTTCACGAACCACGGTTTTCGATACGAGGCCTTTCGCTCTTCCTCGGACAGCAAGTCCGGTCGCGTTCGGCGTTTGAGTTTTTGGAGGTGGTACAAATCGCCTCGTTGAAACCAACGACGGGCGGCGGTAAGGGGCCAGAGGTCTCCGCCCCATCGCCGGGGGACGTACCAGGCGATCTGAAAATCGAAGAGGCAGGGGCGGCCTTCTCGGTCGATGAGGACGTTCTCCCGTTTTTCCAAATCGACGTAGGCCATGCCACGAGCGTGGATGGCGTCGATCAATCCGCGGAGGCGGTGGTGAAATTGGTCATCGACGCGGACGACGTCGGCGAGGGTCTCGCCTTTGATGTACTCGCGGATCAAACCCGTGCCGCCCCATTCGCCCAGCAGTTTCGGGATTCCGGGAAGATCGGCGAGGCGGGTCAGAGCGGCGCGTTCCTTTGCGGCGAGGATGCGGCCTATCCATCGAAGCGGAATCAACAGGAAACTCGCCTGCCGCTGGACCTTGAGAATGACGCTTCGCCCATCGGATTCGTAACGCCCGGTGACGGCGAAAAAGTCGTTCTTGAGGATCGCAGCAAGCCGATAGGGTTGACCCTCAAGTTCGAGGGAATCCGGAAGCGACTTTTTGCCGAGAGCCTTCAAGTTGGCGGGAGGCGTGTTCATTCGACGTGATTCCCGTCGTGCGATAGTGCGATTCGGTAATCGGACGTACGCTGTTCCGTGGCGGCATTGTAGGGCGGCGAGTCGGGCCGTTCAATGGGCGCCGCGGCGGAATGGGGGAATTGCGCGACCTCGGTGATTGCGGAGCGTACTACCTTCGTGGGACGGATCATAGATATCGCGGCGCTGCTTACGTTGACGGTGGTCATCGCCCTGCGGCCGCTCATTTCCGAAAGCTATGACTCCGCCGGCGATCCGCTGACGAGTTCGCTGGGCGGTCTGTCTGACCCTTCGCCGCTGGTCACACTGACGATCAATATTGTGATTCTCCTGGCGGCGACGGCGTGCTTCGTGGTGCGAGCGGGAACGTCGGGACCGCGATACCGCGGGACAGGCCTCGAAGTTGGATTTCTATTGTGCGTCGCTGCGGCGGTTGTTTCGTGCTGGTTCGCGGGGAACAAGCGACTGGCGATCAACGCCTCGATCGATTGGCTATGCGGACCCGTGACGGCGATCGGTCTTTTGCAGCTTCTTTCGGCGCCGTGGCGCCGGAAATTGCTGATCGGAGCGATTCTCGCCT
>Ga0187893_10006910_pt1 | contig 19027 bp, 15 predicted proteins | sample MA1701074metaG_FD_139574 | JGI IMG/M metagenome (GOLD analysis project Ga0187893, IMG submission 139574) | White microbial mat communities from a basaltic lava cave in the Kipuka Kanohina Cave System on the Island of Hawaii, USA - MA170107-4 metaG ... | reverse complement strand
CGTCCGGGCCGAGCGTGTAGTCGGTCTGGAACACGTAGCCCGTGGGTGTCTGCGAGTTGCCGCCCACGCGGGTGGAGACGAAGTACTCGAAGCCGCCCTTGACCTCGTGCGAGCCGGCGCTCGGCGAGGCGACGAGCTGCGTGACGCTGCCCGTGAGCTGATGGTTGTTGCGCTCTTCGGGGTCCGTCGAGTCGAAATACTGCGCGTGATAGTTCAGTCCCGCCGGTACACCGAGCGTGCCGCGCGTGAGGAACGGCGAGTCGAGGATCGACGTGCTCGAACCGCCGGCGTTCTCGAGCGTCCACCGCTTCTGCGAATACTGCGCCGTCGCAAACGTCCGCGGGCCGAGCACGCCGCGCCAGCTCGCCGCGAGCAGGCGGTTCGGCGTCGACGGCGTCGTCATCGTCACCGGCTCGATGCTGCCGCCGAAGGCGGGCTGCACGAGGTCGGTCGTGCTGTCGATGAAGCCTCCCTGGACCGTCTGCGCGAGGCCCAGGCGTCCGGTCACCCTCGCCTCGTAGCGCGTGTTGTCGTTCGTGCTCGTGTAGGGCGTCCCCGTCTGCGCAAACGCGCTTTGCGTGGTCGTGCGCTCGATGCGTGTGCCGCCGAAGAACCAGAGACGGTCGCGAAGGACCGGGCCGCCGAGCGTCGCCTCGTAGGTCGGCGACAACTTGCTGGCGCGCGTCGTGTTGCGCGACTGCTCGAACGGCGTTTCCTCGCTCCAGGCCGGATTCGTGAAATTGACGCGGAGCGCCCCTGAGTACCGATCGCCGCCGCTCTTCGTCACGATGTTCACCACGCCGCCCGAAAAACGGCCGTACTCCGCGGAAATCCCCGAGGTGAGCAGCTGGACTTCTTCGATCGCGTCCTCGATGAAGAGCGCGTTCGGCTGGCCCAGCACGTTGTCGTTGATGTCTACGCCGTTCAGCAGGAACACGTTGTCGTACGCGAAGCCGCCGCCGATCGTGACCTGGTTGTTGTTGGGCGTGTTGTCGGTCAGGCCCGGCGCGAGCTCCGCGACGAAGAACGGCGTGCGGCCCGTCGGCAGGAGCGTGAACTCGTCGTTGCGGATGTTGAAGGCACCGGCCGGCGACGTGACGGGCGCCGGCTTCGACGCACGAACCTCCACGCTCTCCTCATAGCCCGGGCTCATCCGACCGTCGAGGGTGATCACGGCGCCAAGCGGAATCGACGCGCGGCCCTCGATCGTCACCATGCCAGGCAGCTCGAATTTCACGCGGTACTCCCCGGCGGGAAGCCCCGGAACGGTGTAGACACCGTTCACGTCGGTCACCGCACTCCGCAACCCCTGCAGCGCGTTCGACGATACTGTGACCGTGACGCCAGGCAGCGGCAGTGCGTCTGCGGTTGTCAGACGTCCTCCGAGGCTGCCCGACTGCCGCCCCTGGGCAAACGCCGGTGCGGCAACCGCGCAGGTCAACGCAACGAGAGCAACACATATACGCCGAGTCATGACTCTATAACTCCTTAGCGAATTCACCCTGATTGAGGGATGGATTGCGGGATGGATCCTGGCGGATCAGCAGCCCACGAGCTCAGCACGCCGCATGCCACGACACATCCGTCCGCGATCACGCGGTTTCGTTATGAGATTCGTGCGTGACGCCCGCGGCCGCAGATTGCGTGTGCCGGTGAGTGTGCTGTCCTGGAACGTCGCCCGTGCAGAATTGTGACCTGCGATCCGCACTTCACCGCAGCAGGCGGTCTTACTCAGCTCAAGAGCGCAGATGCTCGGCGGTCCCGGACGTACAGCGTGCCACTCAGAAGCGAGACGGCTGCGAGCGTGACAACGGCAAGTCGATCGGCCAATGCAGGACCGGGATCGATTCCCGTCAATTCCAGGGTGAGCAGCTGAATATAGGACGGCGGATCCTCATGGCCAAGCCGGGCCCGGACCTGCCAGTGCCAGTCCGTGCATGGACAGTACCCCCATCCGTACCAGGCTCCCAAACCGAACCAGGAGAGGGCAGTGAGCGAAACGGTGATGAGCTGCCAGGGCCGAGTTCGCCGCCAGATCCAGCCACCACAGTTGAACGCGATCCACGCGGTGTGGAACACGAAAAAGAGACTGTTCAGTATCGAGTCCATCGAGACTGCCTCCGCGAGGCGCTGTCGTACCGTCTCGATTGATTCGAGGAGCCAGCGGTGCGCGCGCGCTCTCGCGGTCGTACACGAGCTTACCGCGTGCCCGAGCCCCCCGAAGAGAGTCGGCAATCATCGGTCCGCCACAAGAGAGGAATCCGTTGAGGATCGCCGCACGCCGACTCATCCATGCCAGCCGACGTGCTTCGACGTCTGGCCGTGGGCGACTTCGGCGGCCCGGTCGGCGCCAACACGGTTTTCCCGCAGACGTACAAGATCGATTACATCCGCGTCTCCGGCGCGCGCAATCTGACCGTGACGAGCGGCGGCGACAGCGGCCCCGGCTCGCTCCGGCAGATGCTCGCGGCGCTGCCCGCCGGCGGCAGAATCGCGCCGGCGCTCGCCGGCCGGACGATCCTGCTGACGTCAGGACCGATGGTGCTCTCGAAGGATGTCGTCGCCTGTCCCGGTCCGGCAGACGCTGTGCGTCTAAGCGTCGGAGGAAGGCCCTCGCGTCAGTGCCCCCGTCCGCGCTGTTGCGGCCGTCACTCCGCCCGCAGCGCCTGAATCGGATCGACACGGGCGGCGCGGCGTGCCGGCAGGTAGCCGGTCACCGTCGCGGTCACGAGCATGACCGCAGCCGCGGCGCCGACGGCCACCGGATCGGTCGGCTGCATGCCGTGGAGGAAGCCCGCCACGAGGCGGCCGCCGGCCAGCGCGAGGCCGACGCCCGCGGACGCGCCGGCGACGGCCAGCGCCAGCGCCTCGCGCATGACCAGCGCCGTGACGGCGTAGGGGTCGGCGCCGAGCGCGATCCGCAGCCCGATCTCGCTCGTGCGGCTCGCAACCATGTGCGACATCAATCCGCCGAGCGCGCCGCAGGCGAGCAGGAGCGACACGCCGCCGAGGAAGGCGGCGATGACCGTGACGAGCCGCTCCTGCACGAGGGACTCGTCGATGCGGCCCCGGACCGTTTCGATCCGGATCGGCGCCGTGGCATCCAGGCTCCGGACGGCGGCACGCAGCGCCTCACCAATCGATCCGCTCTCCGCCGTCCGTACCTCGGCATAGAGGTTGTCCGACTTCAGGACGCTCGGTGTCTGAGTGTAGGGAACGTAGACGATGCGGCGCGGTTCCTCTTGGAGGTGTTGGTAGACCGAATCGCGGACGAGGCCGATCACTTCGACGCTCCGGCTCTCAGCGCCCTCGCCCATCCTCAGGCGTTGTCCGATTGGATCCTCGGAGCCGAAGTACTTCGCGGCCATCGACGCGTTGATCACGGCGACGCCGGGACGGCCCTCGCCGTCGCCCGCTGAAAAGTCGCGTCCGGCGATCAACGCGGTGCCCACCGTCGCGAAATAGCCGGGCGACACGGCGTTGAGGAAGGTCCGGCTGGCATCGTTGGATGGCCAGTTTCCTTCAGCCGGCTGTCCTTCGACGCTGAAGGTGTCGAACCAGTATCCCAGCTCGTTGCTGATCGGCGGCTTCCGCGACAGGCTCGCCGAACGCACACCAGGCGTCTCCCGCAGGCGCCGCAACAACTCCCCGTACCAGACCGTGAGGTCCGGAGCTCGATCGCCGGTTGCCGCGTGCGCGCTCACCGGCGAAAGCACGTCGACGTTGACCACGAGGAGGCCATCGCGGTCGAAGCCCGCGTCTTTGGTCAGCAATCGGGTCAGGTTGCGCACGAAGAGCGAAGAGCCCACCAGGAGGACCATCGACAGCGCGACCTGCGCGGCCACCAGCGCCCGCGCGATCCCGGCGGGCCGGCTACCGCCGACGGCCTGGGGCGCGCCGGCCTTGAGCACCGGGCCCGGATCGATGCGGACGGCTCTGACGATCGGCGCGAGGCTGAAGGCCATCACCGCAATGCCGATGGCGCCCGCCGTAAACGCAAGCACGCGGCCGTCGACGCCGAGCGCCATCGTCACAGGGTCGTAGCTCGTCGAGAGCAGCCGCACGAGCAGATCGGCGGCCCAGGCTGCGAAGAGCAACCCGAGCGCGCCGCCCGCGGTGGCAAGCAGCACCCCCTCGACGAGTAGCTGTTGGACCAATCGCGCGCGGCCCGCGCCGATGGCGAGCCGCAGCGCCAGCTCGCGACGCCGGCCGGCCGCGGCCGCGAGCAGCAGGTTGGCCACGGTCGCACACGCGACGATCAGCACCAGCGCGACGAGGCCGAACAGCAGCCACAGCGCGGCCTGGAACTGACGTCGCACCGGCGAAAAGCCGGACGCTCCCGGTTCGAGGCCGCTCGTGAACTTCAGATAACGGTCGCGCCATCTGGCCGACCAGTCGGGCGACGCCATCGCCGTCGCGGCGAGCGCCTCGGTCCATACGGGCTGGAACGCGGCGTCGGCCTGCGCGATCGACATGCCGGGGCGTAGGCGGCCCATTATGTTGAGCCAGAAGCTGCCCGCGGGCACCAGTGCGTCTCGTTCATCGCTCCTGAGCCGGGGGAGCATCGTCACGGGGATGGTCACGTCCGGCGACAACCCGACCGAGACCCCGAAGAAGCCCGGCGGAGTGACCCCGACGATCGTGAAGGCCTGCCCTTCGATGCGAAGCGAGCGGCCGATCGCCGCGGGATCCCCGCCGAAGCGCCGCTGCCAGGCGCCATGGCTCAAGACCGCGACCGCCTGCGCCTCGGCCGCCGTATCCCCCACGTCGGAGGGATTGAGCAGGCGGCCCGCTGCCGGCTGCAGTCCCAGAGTGTCGTGGAACGCGCCGGTCACGAGCAGCATCGAGGTCGGCTCGGGCTCGCTCGTCCACTGAGCCTGCAGCGTCCGCGAGTTCCACGCAAACACGCCCGTGAGCATGTGCGCCCGATCGCGCATCTGCTCGAACATCGGGTAGGAGAAGGACGGATTCCGCAGCCAGACCAACTCGCCCGGCGCCGAAACCGGCAGCGGACGCAGCACGACGGCGTCGACGAGCGTGAAAACGGTCGTCATCCCGCCAATCCCGCATGCGAGCGTCAGCACCGCCGCGAAGGTGAGCCCGGGCGCGCGCCGGACCTGCCGCAGCCCGAACCGCACGTCGCGCGCCACCTGGTCCAATCGCCGGTACATCGAGCCCTCCTAAATAAGGATGCGACCTGGATCCGGGATCGCGAGGGGCAAAGGTCGTGCCGAACGATGCCCCGCGGCCTCTTGCGCCAACGGGAACGATTCGGTGACCGCCGGACGGCCGCAACCCGTCCGATGCCGAACACCATCGTCCCGCGATCGCGCGCGTGATATAGCTGTCAACGGGAGAGAAAGATGACGGTCTTTGAGACGGTTCTCGTGCTGGCCACGTTTCTGTGTTCGTTGGTTGCGGGCTTTCTGTTCGCCTTTGCGGTCGTGATCATGCCAGGCATCAGGAGCCTGGATGACGGCGGTTTCATTCGCGCATTTCAGGTCATCGACCGCGTCATCCAGAACAATCAGCCGCTTTTCATGTTCGTGTGGGCCGGTTCGGTGCTGTCGCTGATCGGGGCGGCGCTCCTTGGGTTTTGGATACTGACCGGAGCCGATCGCCTGCTCGTCATCGTCGCGGCGCTCGTTTACGTCCTTTGCGTGCAGCTGCCGACCGTCGCCATCAACATCCCACTGAATAACGCGCTCAAGAAGCTGGATCCTGGAACGATGAACGAGACGACGCGAAAGCTGGCGCGGGACGACTTCGAGCCCCGCTGGAATCGATGGAACGCAATCAGGGCGGCGTTCGCGAGCGTGGCAGCCCTCTTGTTGATGGTCCTCCTCATCAGGGTGTGAACGATTCGATCAAGCCGCCTAGACCTCAAGCCTCCACGGCTCGCGATACGTCGCGGTCAGGAACGGTTTGATGTGCTCCTGTTTCACGGTCCAGTTCGCCTCGTCCCAGTCGAGCCAGGTCCGGTGGCGCATCGACAGGTTGGCGAGAATGCACGGCGTCGACGACCGCACGCAGGTCTCGATGTCGCTGACGGGTTTGGCGCGCGTCCTGATGCACTCGATGAAGTTCTTCCAGTGCGGCACGTTCATCTCGCTCATCCCGCGGTCTTTTTCCAGGGTGAGCGCGGCGATCGACGATTTCTCGTTCGAAATCACGTAACACCCGCCGCGATTGACGACGAGCGTGCCCTCGGTGCCGTGGATCGACGTCGCCGCTCCGTGGCCGAACATCGGCATCGGATTGGCCGTGCGGCTTTCGTACGTCAGGAGGAACTTCGGATACCGGAAGGTCGCCAGCATCGTGTCCGGCGTGTCCGCGTTGTCGTCTACGTATAGCTTGCCGCCCATCGCCGACACCGACGCCGGCATCGCCTCTCCGAAACACTGATGGACGGGATCGATCAGATGGACGCCCCAGTCGGTCATGGCGCCGCCCGCGTAATCCCAGAAATATCGAAACGTCGGAAACCTCGCCACCTCCACGCCCCAGCGGTTTCGATTGAAGGGCACGTGCGGCGCCGGCCCCAGCCACATCTCCCAGTCGAGACCCGCGGGAACCGGTCCGTCCGCGGGCTTCCCCCAACGCTCCTTGCTGACCGATCCGCTCTGCCACGTATGGCAGAACGTCACCTCGCCGACGAGGCCGCTCTTGATGATCTCGGCGGCCTTCTTGAAATAGCCGCCCGAACGCTGCATGTGCCCGCCTGGACGACGCGCTCGTATTTGCGCGCCGCCTGCACCATCTTCTGCCCCTCGTCCACGTACACGGACGCCGGCTTCTCCACGAAGACGTCCTTGCCCTGCTTGCAGGCCTCGACGGTCATGTAGGCGTGCCAGTGATCCGGCGTCGAGATGCAGACGGCGTCAATCGACTTGTCCTCGAGGATTTCGCGGAAGTCCCTGACCGCCTTCACGGTCTTCCCGGCCTTGCCGGCGGCGGCGATGGCCTTTTCCAGCGCCGGCCGGTACACGTCACAGACCGCGACCGGTTCCACATCGGGCAGCTCCAGCGCGTGGCCGAGATTGCTCGACCCCATCGCCCCCATGCCGATGTGGCCGACGGCGACGCGGTCGTTCGCGCCCCTGACCCGTCCGGTGAAGATGGCGGTCGTCAGCGTGGCCACAGCGCCCTTGAGAACGTCTCTCCGGTCGATCATGGTCATGTCTCCAGTGCTACCGCTTCGCAGCGGGCTGCAAAGCGAGCGTGATACCGGGCCTGCCCGGGGGATCGTAGCTCACTTCCGGAGCGTCAACGAATCACACCCCGCCTCCGTCTAAGGCTGCGTTATACCCGAGAACCCATCAGTGGGTGCGTTGGCCAACCTCGCCAGCGAAGTTCGTTACGCGCTGCGTCAGTTCTGGGTGGCGCGTGTCTTTACCATCACCGCGGTGCTGACGCTCGCGCGCGGGATCGGCGGCACCACGGCCATCTTCACGCTCATCCACGCCGTCATGCTGCGCTCGCTGCCGGTCAGCGATCCCTCGCGCCTCTACCGCATCGGCGACGGCAGCAACTGCTGCGTCCAGGGCGGCCCGCAGGATCGCTGGGGGATGTTCTCGTTTCTGCTGTTCGAGCGCTTGAAGGCGGAGCTGCCGGAGTTCGAGGAGATCACGGTCTTCCAGGCGGGCGGCGGCCCTCTCAGCGTGCGGCGGCAGGACGTGGACGCGACGTCGAGGCCGCTACGGTCGGAATACGTGACTGGAAACTATTTCTCGACGCTCGGCGTGCAGGCATTCGGCGGCCGCGTGTTCAGTGCCCAGGACGACGCGCCGGCGTCGGCATCATGAGGGAGCAGTACCGCCGCAGCCTGCAGATTCTGCTCGGGGTCTGCGGGCTCGTGCTCCTCATCGCCTGCGCCAACGTCGCAAACCTCCTGCTCGCCCGGGCCGTGGCGCGGCGCGGTCAGACCGCCGTGAGGCTGGCGCTCGGCGCCTCGCGCCGGACGATCGTCACGCAGGCGCTCGTCGAGAGCATCCTCCTAACCGTCGCCGGCGGCATCGTCGGCCTCGCCGTCGCGATCGGCGCCGCGCGGCTGCTGCTGGCGCTTGCCTTCGCCGGGGCGGCCTTCGTCCCGATCGATCCGAATCCTTCGCCGATGGTCCTGGCGTTCGCGTTCGGCCTCGCGCTCGTCACCGGGATCCTGTTCGGCGCCGCTCCGGCGTGGTTCGCGACCCGCACGGATCCGATCGACGCCCTTCGCGGCGCTGGACGGAGCACCGGCGATCGTTCCTCGCTCACGCGCAAGGCGCTGCTCGTCGTGCAGGCGGCTGTTTCCGTCGTCCTCGTCGCAGGTTCGATGATGCTGGCGCGCAGCCTCGGCAATCTGGAGAATCAGTCCCTCGGCTACGAGATTCAGGGGCGCGTGCTCGTGGTATTGAACCGGCCGCCTGCCACCTACACGGCCGACAGGCTCGCCGCGCTCTATCGCGATGTCGAGGAACGGCTCACGCGACTCCCCGGTGCTCGCGGCGCAGGGCTCGCGCTCTACAACCCGCTCACGGACAACTGGGGCGAGCTCGTACTGGTGGCCGGCAAGCCCGAGCCGAAACCCGGAGAGCAGGCGGGCGCGTCGTGGGATCGTGTCAGCGCGAACTACCTCCAGCACCTTGGCGTGAAGCTCGCCCGCGGTCGCGGAATCCTGCTCGTCACCGATCTCCCCCCGGCCACGATCGAACCGGAGGTGACGCGGGCGCTGGCCGGAGCGGATCCGAACCTGACGGTCACGAGCGTCAGGACGTTGCAGCAGCAGCTCGATCGCTCGTTCGATCAGCAGCGCGCGGTCGCGAGTCTCGCCGGGTTGTTCGGCATCGTCGCGCTGGTGCTTGCCGCGATCGGCCTGTACGGCGTGACGGCCTACACGGTCGCTCAGCGCACGAACGAGATCGGCATACGGATGGCGCTCGGCGCCGGTCGCCGGAACGTCGTGGGCATGGTGCTGCACGGTGCGTTCCGGCGCGTGGCCTTCGGTCTCGCACTCGGGTTGCCGCTGGCGGTCGGCGCCGGGTATCTGCTCTCGGCGCAGCTGTATGGCGTGCAGTTCTGGGACCCGCTGGCGCTCGGCGTCGGCGCGCTGTCGCTCGCCGGATGCGCCTTCGTCGCGGCCGTCATCCCCGCGGGGCGCGCCGCCTCGATCTCGCCGATCCAGGCGCTGCGAACGAACTAGTTCGGGGCTCTGCCCCGCCCCGGCCCTCCACCGGCTCGGTCGCTTGCGGGGGCGTCGTATCATTCTCCGCGGTGGCTCGCGTTTCACGCCTCGTCCTCTCGCTGCTGCTTGCCTACTGGACCTGGATGTTTCTCGTCTGGCCGATGCGTCAGGATTAATGACGCACGCTCACTCAGCCTGGTGTTGCTCGGTGGCTATACGGGAGCGGAGGTCGAGGGACACGACTGGGAGCGCATCCTCGGACTCACGGGTCTGTCGATGCACGACCATCGGATCGCTTGGACCGTTCACGCGATAGGGGCCATGATGATGGTGGCCGGGCTCGTATGGGGCGCTGGTCTCGTGGCGCGGGACAAGGCATGAAACCTCTCTACGCGATCGCGGCGATTCTCGTCTGCGCAATGTGGCGCCCGCCTTCAGACGGGCCCGCCGGACACGGCCTTGCGGCCGGTGATGACGAAGTCTGGACCTTCGATCGCCTCGACCACATCGGAGGACATCGGATGACCGTCGAAGGAAACCCCAAGGTCGTCGATACAGCCGTCGGCAAGGCGATCGAGTTCGACGGCGTCGACGATGCGATCTTCGTCGAGGCGCACCCGCTTGCGGGTGCGAAGTCGTTTACCTGGGAAGCGATCTTCCGTCCCGACGGCGGCCAGCAGGAGCAGCGGTGGTTTCACCTGCAGGAGTCGGGCACCGAGAACCGATTGCTCTTCGAGCTGCGGGTGATCAACGGCAAGTGGTACTTCGACGCCTACCTGCACAGCGGAGAGCACCAGAAGGCGCTCATCGACCAGACGAAGGTTCATCCGATCCTCGCCTGGTATCACGTGGCTGCTGTCTATGACGGACGCGAGGCGAGAAGTTTCGTGAACGGCGTTCAGCAGCGCGAGGCGGAGATTCAATTCGATCCCCAGGGGCCGGGGCGCTCCTCGGTGGGCGTGCGCATCAATCGTGTGAATTACTTCAAGGGGGCGATTCGCGCGGCGCGCTTCACGCGGCGCGCGCTCGCTCCGGACCAGTTCATGAAGGTGACGGGGCCCTGGAAGCCGGTCTCGTTCCCCACGCAGGACGGCGGCGTCATCCACGGCGATCTCTACGGGACCGGACGTCGTGGCGTCGTGCTCGCCCACGGCGGCAGGTTCGACAAGGCGAGCTGGGCGGAGCAGGCGAACGCACTGATGAAGGCGGGCTTTCGCGTCCTCGCCATCGACCTGCGCGGGTACGGCCGGTCGCGCGGGCCCGGCGACGCCGACACCTTCACCGCTCCGCTTCACCTCGATGTGCTGGCGGCGGTGCGGTACCTGCGCAAGGCGGGCGCGCAAACCGTCTCCGTCGTCGGGGCGAGCCTCGGCGGCGGCGCCGCGGGCGACGCGGCGGTCGAGGCGGCGCCGGGCGAGATCGATCGTGTGGTCTTCCTGGCGGCGTCCTTATCATCGCGCCCGCCGGAGAAGTTGAAGGGCCGCACGTTGTTCATCCTCGCGCGCGACGACGTGTCCGGTAGCGGGCCGCGGCTTCCCGGGATTCGCGCGCAGTACGAGAAGGCACCGGATCCAAAGGAGTTCCTGCTCCTCGACGGGGACGCGCACGCGCAGTACCTCTTCGCGACCGATCAGAGCGCGCGCGTGATGCGCGAGATCCTGCGGTTCCTGTCCGCGCCGTAAACGTTCCGTCAGCGAACCACCCGCAACCCCGCCGGCGACGTCAATTGCGGAGTGGAGACCATTGGTCCTATGTACGATCTCGCCGCGACCACGTGGTCGTACCACTTCCTGGCCACCGCCAGATTGTTCCTGAAGACGTGGAGATCGAGCGTGAAGCGGTCGATCTTGAGCGCAGTCGTCTCGCGCATCCGCACGTTGAGAAAGTCGGCGATCAGCTGGCCGTCCAGCCAGAACGCGATGCGGCCGTCGCGCTGTCCGGGCGTATTAGCCCTCACCATCATCTCGTAGGAGTACCAGCGGCCGAGTACCGGTGTGACGTCCGGGCGCGCGACGAACTCCGGCCCGAAATCAAAGGGCACACTCGAAAACGGCAGAACGATTCCGGTGGGGAAGAAGTGGTTCCCCCAGATATCGCGCTGGTCCGGATGGTAGATATACGCATTGAGCCGGCCGGGATTTGGTGTGGCGCCGCTGTCCCGCCAGGCTTCGTAGCTGACGAGAAACTTGTTCGAGCCGTTGGCGGGAACTCCCGGACAACAGTACTGGGCCGAGATGGTACTCCCGTTGTGGCTGGATCCAACGACGTTGAAGCCTCCGTCGAACCTGGCGTAGTAGCGCAGGAACAGCGTGTCCTCCCTGGGGCTGACGACTTTCGCGACGGTGTTCGACACTTCGTTCGTCGTTTGAGGCACGGTGAACTCGAGAGACTTTCCACGAAAGACGTTTGCCGTCTCGGTCGCGATGCGGATGTTGGCGGAGTGGTACGCCTCGTTCCACCTGCTGGTCAGGCCCGCGGCGCTGCTGTAGGACTCGAAGTCGTCTGCGAATATGACGGCCGGGTCGGAGGCGATGCCTGCATCGAATGGGAAGCGCGCCGCGATTCCGCTGTTTCCGGTCGGAAGGGGAGCGGCGCTCAACACGGTGACGAGCGTCAATCCGAGTACCGAGACCGACAGGGCGGTGCGAATCGTCATGTGGGCTCTCCGACGAAAAGGGCCGACTGACGTACAAATCCGTTGCGCGCGACGTCCTGGATGGGAAGGCTGACGACCAGTCCGCAATTGCCGTGCCGCCGCAACCCGGTACAAAAGCAGCCCCCGCGTCACAAGGGTGGAGGGAGCTATGAGCACAATCCACATCCTTGTTTTTACAGTGGTCGCATTTGCGCAGGCGCCAAGTCCCGTCTCGTCAACCGACGACGACGTCGTCAGGGCCAGAGCGACGATCAACAGCTGTACCGACGGCAGTCCGGTGGGCTCGGCGACGCTGTTCGAAGACCGCCCCTCAGAGGGCGTCAAGGAGGTCACCGTTCTGGTGTCTGCGCGGAACCTGACGGCCGGGAAGCATGCCGTGCACATCCATGCGGTCGGCACCTGCCAGCCATCATGCGCCGACGCCGGAAGCCATCTCGATCTCGGTCCTTTTGGCCACAACAACCCGGTGACGGCGAACCACCCCTATCATTCGGGCGACCTGATCAACGTGCGCGTCGGGTCGAGCGGCAGAGGGTCCATGAGCCATGTGACCAGCCGCATCGCACTCTCCGATGGCAACCTCAGCATCTTCGACGCGGATGGTGCGTCGATCATCATTCACGCGCTACCGGACGTGTACTGCCCCGATCCAACCGATCCGAATTGCGCGGGCGGCGGGCGCGTCGCCTGCGGGGTCATCCAGCGCGTTCAGTAATCGCCCGTCGCGGAACGTCCCTCGCTTCTTGCCGTGGCCCCTCGGATCCGCGAGAATATGCCCGCTGGTCCGAGGTGAGCCATGAAGAAGAGGACGAACAAGACACGCCGGCGTCGGATAACACGCCGCGAGTTCGTCGGCGGAACCGCCGGCGTCCTTCTCGGCGCGCCCGCGCTGCTGCGCGGCCGGAATCTGAACGACAAGCTGGACCTCGCGTTCATCGCCTGCGGCGGCCGCGCCATCACGAACATCAAGGAACTCACGATGACGCCATGGAGCGATCGGCCTGGGGGCGCCGCGGCGTCTGCCCCGCACCCGGACGAGGATGTCGTCGTCCTCTGCGACACCGATCAGACGGCGGTCGACGCCGCGTCGCAGCGGTTCCCGCAAGCCCGGAAGTACAACGACCTCCGCCGCGTCTTCGACAGGCCGGACGACTTCGACGCGGTCGTCGTCTCCACCACCGAGCACACGCATGCGTTCGCAACCTACCTCGCGCTGACGCACGGCAAGCACGTCTACTGCGAGAAGCCGCTCACCTACAACATCTGGGAAGCCCGGCTGATCCGCGAGACCGCCGCGCGGTACCCGAAGCTGTCGACGCAGATGGGCAACCAGGGGCACGCGTCCCCCGCGCGCCGCACGATCAAGGAAATCCTGATGACCGGCGTCATCGGGCCGGTGCGCGAAGTCCACGTCTGGGCGGAGCGGGCGTGGGGGCTCCAGGATGCGGCGTCCGCCGAGAAGTTCGACAAGCCGCACGGTTTCTACAACGGCATCCAGATCGTGGAACGGTTCAAGGAGGAGATGCCGATCCCGCCGACCAACCATTTCGATCTGTGGCTGGGACCGGCCCCGGCGCGGCCGTTTCACGCGACCTACTTCCCGGGACCCCGGTGGTACCGCTGGTGGGATTTCGGCAACGGCACGATGAGCGACCTCGGCAGCCACGACAACGACGTGCCGTACACGGTGCTCGACATCAGGCAGCCGCTGACGATCGAGGCCAGGTCGCCGAATGGACCGGCCCACAAGGAACTCGCGCCCGCGACGATGACCGTGATCTACGAGTTCCCGGCCTCCCCATCGGGCGCGCCACCGGTAAAACTCGTCTGGCACCAGGGCGACAGCAAACCGCCGGGATGGGTGCCGGGGTGGGGCGGCCGGTCGCAGTTGTTCATCGGCGAAAAGGGCATGCTGCTCGGCAACGGCAAGCTGCTGCCCGAGGAGAAGTTCAAGGACTTCCAGAAGCCGCCCGAAACGCTGCCCCGCTCGCCGGGCCACTGGGTCGAGTGGGTCAACTACGCCAAGGGCCTCGGACCGGTGCCCGGCTCGAACTTCCAGTACTCCGGTTGGACGACGGAGGCGAATCATCTCGGCAACGTGGCGTACCGGACCGGGAAGAAGATTGAGTGGGACTACGAGAACCTCCGCGCTCGCAACGCGCCGGAAGCCGCCCCGTTCATCAAGAGGCCGGAGTACCGCAAGGGCTGGCAGGACATTCTGAAGATGACGACGTGATCCCTTGGGGCTTGGGGCCTGAGGCCTGGGGCCTGGGGCTTGGGGCCTGGGGCTGAGAAATCAAATGCCTCTGACACGGCGCGATTTCGTGAAGCAGGCGAGCTTCGTCGCAGCCTGTCTCGCCGAAGCGGCCCCGGTTCGCGGGTTCGGCCGCAAAGGCGGGCCTATGCAGACGAAAGAAACAGTCCACCCGGTGGCCGTTCGGGTCGGGATGACCGACTGGAATCTGGGGCAGCGCGGCGACATCACCAAGATCGCGCTCGCGCGCGAGATCGGCCTGGACGGCATTCAGGTGAGCCTGCAGTTCCCGACCGACGGGAAGTCGCCGACGCTGCGGGATCCGAAAACGCAGGCGGCCTTCCGGACCGCCGCGCTCGAGAACGGCATTCAGATCTGCTCGCTCGCGATCGGCTCGCCAGGCAAGTCCCGCATGCCGCTCCATACCAACCCGGCGGCGGCGATCCTGCTCGTCGAGGCGGTCGAAGTGGCGCGCAATCTCGGCACCAACAACATCCTCCTGCCGATTCTCGGCGACAGCCACATCGACATGGAGAACCCGTCCCAGGTGGACACCTTCGTCGCGATGATGAAGGAAGTGGCGCGCTATGCGGAAAAGCACGACGTCGTCGTCGCCATCGAAGACTGGATCTCGGCTGAGGACAACATCAGGCTGCTGGATGCGATCGGCTCCGACTACATCGGCATCTACTATGACGCCCACAACATCGTCGGCCGCGCAAAGAACGTCAAGGACATCTACGCCGAACCGAAGATGCTGGGGAAGCGCATCCACCAGATCCACGTCAAGAATGCCGACATGCTGTTGTCCACGCCGGGCGGCCGGCTGGATTGGGCGCGGATGGCGCAGGAGTTCTACGCGATCGGCTACCGGGGCTGGTACGTCCTCGAGACCAGCTCTCCAACCAAGGACATCGTCGCCGACACCCGCGCCAACATCGAGTACATGAAGAAGACGTTCCGGATGCCGGCGAGTCCGGCTTCTTGAACATCCCAGGGGCGATGTCGACCATGCTGTGGAGCACACTCGGCGAACTGAAGCTGGCCGCCCGGGCGCTCGGCAAGCGGCCCGGCTATTCGGCGGTCGCGGCGCTCACGCTCGCGCTGGGCATTGGCGCCAATGTCGCCATTTTCACGGTCGTGAACGCCGTGTTGATCCGGCCGCTTCCGTACCCGGAAGCCGACCGCATCGTCGAGGTCCGGCATCACGCGCCGGGCCTGAACATGCCGACCATGCAGAGCTCGCCCGGCCTCATCGAGAAGTATCGGCAGAGCGCGCGAACGCTCACGCGCATGGCGGGCTACAACATCCGGCGGCTCAACCTGGTGGACGGCGGAAGCCCGGAGCGTGTGCGCGCGGTCGCGGCGACGCCCGAGCTCTTCGACGTTCTGGCGACACGCCCGGCGCTCGGTCGATCCTTCCAAGATTCGGACGTCCAGAAGGGCGCGCGGCCCGCGACGATCCTCACGCACAGCCTGTGGCACTCGCGCTTCGGCGCCGATCCGGGCGTCGTCGGTCGAACGGTCCAACTCGACGGTCGGGCAACGGAGATCGTCGGGGTCATGCCGCCCGGTTTTGCCTTTCCGGATCCTGCAACGCAGCTGCTCGTTCCTCTGGCGCTCGATCCGAACAGCGGCTTCGGCTCGTTTGGCATGACGTCGCTCGCGCGCCTCAGGCCGGGCGTCACGCTCGACGCCGCGCGGAACGAGGTCGATCAGCTGCAGAAGCGGATCCCGGAATGGTTCCCGGGTCTCAGAGGGGACACCCTCACGCGTTTCGGCTGGTCGGTGAGCGTCGCTCGGCTCGGCGACCGCGTGGTTGCGGACATTTCCAGATCCTTGTGGATCCTCTTCGGCACCGTGGGGCTCGTGCTGCTCATCGCGGGGACGAACGTCGCCAACCTGTTCCTCGTCCGCGCGGAGTCGCGGCAGCGTGAAATCGCGGTGAGGTCCGCGCTTGGAGCGAGCCGCAGCCGGATCGCAGGCACCTTCCTGGCCGAGAGCCTGGTGCTTGCGTTGATTGGCGGCTTCACCGGGCTGATGATGGCCGGGCGTGCGACCCGCCTGCTGGTGGCATACGGACCCGCGCAGCTGCCGCGTCTGCATGAAGTGCGAATGGACCCGACCGTCTTCGCGTTCGCCGTGGTGCTCAGCGTGCTGTCCGCGCTGGTGCTGGGCGTCCTGCCGACGCTCGGCCTCGCGCGCCGGTCGCTGGCCACGCTCGTTCGTGAGGGCGGCCGCGGCAGCACGGCGGGACGACGGCGACACCGCATCCGGCAGTTGCTGATCGTCGCGCAGGTCGCGATGGCGCTCGTCCTGGTCGTCGCCTCAGGCCTCCTCCTCCGGAGCGCGGCGCGACTGAACGCGGTCGAGCCGGGCTTTCGGGTCGACGGGCTGTTGACGGTGGGAGTCAGCCTCGGAACGCAGACCGATCGCGCTCGGGCCGTCGTGTTCTATCACCGCGTGCTGGACGAGATGGCCAAAGTGCCGGGCGTCGCGGTTGTGGGTGCCGCGAGCAGTCTGCCGATTGAAGGAGGCAGCTTGAACGGCGCCAGCTTCGAAATCCGGTCCCGACCGCAGCCCGACAGCGAGATACCGCCGTTCACAATGTACACCGCCGTGACCGCGGGCTATTTTGAAACGCTGGGCGTGCCCCTTCTCGACGGCCGCGCGCCGGAGCGATCGGATGCCGATCAGGGCCGGCCCGTCGCGTGGGTCAACAAAGCGTTCGCGCGCCGGTTTCTCGACGATCGAGCCCTTGGCGAGAGCCTCCAGATCCAGGACACCTGGCTCGAGATCGTCGGTGTTGTCGGCGACGTCCGAACCTTCGGCCTGGGCGAGGAGGTTCGGCCCATGATGTACGTGCCTCTCAGCAATCGCACCGTCGGACTCGACGTCATGCACGCCGTCGTCCGGACCAGCGGTGCGCCGGCGTCGCTCGTCACCGGCCTGCGCGCGGCGGTCGATCGCGTCGACGCCTCGGTGCCGCTCACTGCTGCGCGGACGATGAGCGACGTCATTGCGGCGTCGCTGGCTCAGGCGTCGTTCACGATGATGCTGCTCGCGATCGCGGCCGGCGTCGCGCTCGTGCTCGGTGTCGTGGGGCTGTACGGCGTCATCAGCTACATCGTCACCCAGCGCACGGCGGAAATCGGCGTGCGCCTGGCGCTCGGCGCCGAGCCGGCCAGGGTGCGCGCGATGGTGCTCCGGCAGGGCGTGACCGTCGCGCTCGCGGGAGTAGTCGTCGGGCTCGTGGCGGCGTCGGCCGCGACGCGCCTCATGGCGTCGCTCTTGTTCGAGGTGTCTGCGCGCGACCCGGTGACCTTCGCGACCGCAGCGGTGGCGCTCATCGCCGTGAGCGCGCTGGCGACTTATCTGCCGGCGCGGCGGGCGGCGGGCATCGATCCGCTGCACGCGCTTCGCGATCAGGGTTGAGCGTCAGCGGATGACGTGAGGCCGCGTCGCGCCGCGGATTACGCGGATCCAACCAGCCGCGGATGACGCGGATACTCCTGGGTTGGGCCACCCTTCCCATAACGCCGCAACCCGCGCTGAGCTCGCGAGACGAGCGGATCATGGAGAGCCGTATCGCCGGCGTTCATGGCATTCTTCTTCTGACGCGCTGTCGCGATAGGTGGGAGGCCATCATGCGTCATGCGACGAACCGCCCGAATCGCGAGGTGTTCATGCACTTCTTCGGCATGGAGGTCACCTGGAAGTAGCGCGCCGGCGGTCGGGCGCGATCCTGGGAGTTGCGCTCTCGTGCCTCGCCAACGCGGCCGTCGGCGCCGCGCAAGACAGCGCGCCGCCGATGCTGCGCGTCGGAACCCTGTCGGAAGCCGTCCGTATCGACGGTATCGTCGACGATCAGGAGTGGGCGTCGGCCGAGGCAGCCGATGCGTTTACGCAGACCGATCCCAGCGAGGGCGCGACGCCGACCGGCCGGACCATTGTTCGCGTGCTGGCCGGCCCGAGAGCCATCGTCGTGGGGATCGTGTGCGAAGATCCGGACCCGGCGGGCATCGTCAGCTTCAGCGTGCGCCGTGACGCGACGCTCACGTCGGAGGATCACGTGCGGGTCGTTCTCGGTCCGTTTCTCGACGGACGGTCCGGATACGTGTTCTCGGTGAACCCGAGCGGCGCACGGTACGATGGCCTGATCAACCCTGGCGGTGAGACCGAGAATGCGGAGTGGGATGGCATCTGGGAAGCCGCGACGAAACGGACGGCAACGGGTTGGAGCGCCGAGATCTGGATTCCAATCCAGACGCTGAGCTTCAACCCGCACCTGCGGGAATGGCACTTTAATGTCCAGCGCAGGATTCAGCGGAAGCTCGAAACCGATCGGTGGGCGTTCCCCGCGCGCCAGTATCAGGTCACGCAGACGAGCCGCGCCGGGCTGATCGCCGGATTGCCGGAGTTCGATCTCGGCCGCGGGTTAACGGTGCGCCCTGCCGTCACGACGGGCGGAGGCGTCCCGACACCCTCCGCCGAGATTGACGGCGAGTTTCAGCCGAGTCTCGATCTCACGCAGCGGTTGAGCGCGAACATCGTTTCGTCCCTCACGGTGAACACAGACTTTGCGGAGACGGAAGTCGACACGCGCCGCACGAACCTGACGCGCTTTCCGCTCTTCTTTCCGGAGAAGCGCACGTTCTTCCTCGAAGGTGACGACATCTTTTCGTTCGGCCTCGGCCTGGGCCAGGACGTGCTGCCGTACTTCAGCCGACGCATCGGCCTGGTCGAGGGGGAGGAGGTGCCCATCCTCGCCGGCGGCAAGGTCAACGGGCGCTCCGGCAGCACCAACTTCGGCGGTCTCGTCGTCGGCACGAACGACAAGCGCGGTGTGGTCGATGACGAAGCCCTGATGGCGGTCGGCCGCGTCAAGCGGAACGTGTGGCGTGAGTCGTGGGTGGGGGCCATCGCGACGGCCGGCGACCCCCTCGGGCGATCG
>Ga0187893_10006909_pt1 | contig 19027 bp, 14 predicted proteins | sample MA1701074metaG_FD_139574 | JGI IMG/M metagenome (GOLD analysis project Ga0187893, IMG submission 139574) | White microbial mat communities from a basaltic lava cave in the Kipuka Kanohina Cave System on the Island of Hawaii, USA - MA170107-4 metaG ... | reverse complement strand
TTGGAGGGCGGCGAGGGCGGAAGCCCTCCCGGAGCCGTCGCTGTCGGCGGAGCATCGCCCACCACATCCGCAAGGACGTCGTACTCTATCGTGAACGGTGCGATCGTGGTCGGCCGGGCAAACCGCAGGGTGAAGGGTCCGATTCGAATCGTGCCGGCCTCGGATAGCGTGGTCTCCCTGACCAGCACGTCGTTCACCGACGTAAGGCTCAGGACATTGAGATCACGGAGCACATAGCGTTCGCCCTCTTCTTGGATGACCGCGTGGTGGAGCTGGACGGCAGGATCGTCCAGATGGAGGTCGTTGTCAGTCCCCCGGCCTATGCGTAGGGTCGTGCCAGAGAGTTCGGTCGTTTCGGTTTTCTCACCACCTGGCCCCAGCTTCTTCTTGGTGTTGATCACGAACGGCATATGGCGCCTGGCTAGTAATACAACACAATAAGGAGGTGGATGCCCACGGCCGCCACCAGGGCTATCGAGACAGGCACATGCACGTACAGCCAGGCCTGGAGCCCATTCCTCAATCGCATCTGGCCTGCCAGATGGGCTTCCAGTTCGGTCTTCCGCAAGATCAGGCCGGCAAACATCGAAAAACCTTCCTGATCGGTCGCCGGGATCTCCGCCAGAAGGTTATGCAGGTCGTGCGTCCGCTGGACCAGGATGGCATTGGGGTCAACGGGCGTAAACAGGACGCGCCATCCTTGGGACTTGAGTTCGTGGCACCGACGGGCTTCCTCCTGGTAGAGGTCTTGAAAGAGGGGAGGCTTGTCGGCGACGAGTTGTTTCATCCGTTTGAGGATCTGATTGATCTCCGCCTCAAGCATGTCCGGGAGCATGCTGCTCCGCTGCTTGGCGAGGATCACCGGGACCGCACGATAGATAAGGAGCCCCACAACCCCGCTGAGCATCGCGACAACCAACAGAACATAGGCGAGGGCATGAACGTTCCATCCGAATTGAAAGCCAGTATGCATGGGGATGATCAGGACGGTCAGAAGTCCGAGGTACACATGGGCACTCGTCCAGCCCTGGAGCGTGCCGAGGCGGGAGGAGTACCAGCGCTTCCGAATGCCCAGGAACATGAGCATCAGAATCGCGATCAACCCGATCCATCCGTAAACGAGACCCCAGACGGTACCCGCAGAGGGATATATCGTGGTTCGGGCATAATAGGAATAGCTGAGGAGGAGGGCGACCGCTCCGATCACCGCGCCCCACAGGTCACGCTTGTTTCCGTAGGTCAGTAGTGACCGTTGCCCCACGCCCAGAGAACCTTTGGTACTCCGGCTATCTACTGCCAACTTTGATCCGATCAAAGAATTCTGCGGGACTGACCCGGAACGCCGCGCCGGTGGGGCAACTTCGCACGCATGCCGGCCCGGCGGAATCGTTCCGGCACAGATCGCACTTCACCGCTTTGGTCGACTGCCCATCCAAGGCATTCTCTTCCGCCGCGACGCCGATCAGACCCAGTAGGCGTCCCAACGCGCCGGTTTTGGGCTTCTGATGCATCATGGAGATCACGCCATAGGGGCAATTTGCCGCGCATTTGCCGCAACCGATACACTTAGCCTCGACCACATAGACCTCGCCCTTGAGATCCCGGCGGATCGCATCGCCCGGTGGGCAATCGGTGAGACAGAGAGGATTCTCGCAATGGCGACAGGAAGTGGGAACCTTCAGTGTCCCGAACAGGACGCCCTCCTGGCGGTCCAGCCGGGTCTGGCCGTTGTGCGTTGCCGCACAAGCCTTCACACAGTTATCGCACCCAACACACGTGCTTTCGTCAATCAACAGGACATCCGTCCCCTGAAAGACGCCGGCCTCTATCATTTCATCAATTTGGCTTTCCGTCGAAGCCATCATCTGCAGGGCCTGATTCTCGATGAGCCGACGTTCCATGGTTTGATGGAGATTTCTTTTCAGCTCAGGAACTGTTTCCAGCATGAGATCGAAGTCGTTCTTTTTCAAAAGAATGACTTCGGTCCGGTTGGTGGCTGTTACAGTGGCGATTCGCCGTGAGTTGTTGGGGGTGAGCAGGGCGATCTCTCCAAAATATTCGCCGGCAGGGAGGTATTTCAGCACGATCTCCTTTGTTTCCTCCTTCTTGGTGATCTTGACCGAGCCGGAGCGGATCATATAGAAGGCATCCCCGAGATCGCCCTCGTTGAAGATAACCTGATCTTTCTTGAAAGACCTGATCTCGGCGCGATGTGCTAGCTCCTCTATGAAGTCTGTTTCGGCACCTTTTAAGAGTTCGGCACCTTTTAAGAGATGGGTCCGAATCGCACGAGCGATGAACGTCTCGTCCAGAAATTGCTTGACCGGCGGGTCGCTTGCCAGCAGCCGAAGCATGCCTTTACGCGGTACTTCGAGCAGCGTGGTTGATCCCACGGTGGTGACCGTACCGGATCTCCGTCGGCCCGAGAGAAGGCTCATCTCGCCAAAAAACTCGCCCTGTTTCAAGCTAAAAGGTCGTGCTCCTTGAGGTTGCGATGAAAACGAGACCTCAACCTCCCCATCAAAAATCATGTACACGCTATCAGTAAAGTCATTCTCTTTAAAGACGACGTGCCTGGGGGGCATTCGATGGACGGTCGCTTGCAGAAGCACCTCACGAAGGGTGTGAATCTGGATATCAGCCAATAACGGAATAGTTCGGGCGATATGTGCCAACCGATCGTTGATGCTGCCTTCGAGGAAGTTCAGCTTTTCCCTGAGGAGCGGTTCTTCTACAGATTCGACTTGGCGTCCCAGGACATGCTCGACGACTTCGTAGCCCTGGTTTATTCCCTGCTTAATGAGATTGTGGCCAGCCGCCGATCCGATGAGATACAGGCCAGGGACGCCCGACTCGTAACGCCCGGAGAGGATGGGAAGCGCGCTGCAGTCCTGCGGTGCAAAGTTTACCCCGCATTTCTCCAGGAAGGGCCTGGAAAGCGTCGCTCCAATCCGGATGAACACCAGATCGGTTTTCACCTTGACCGCCCCATCAGGGAGCGACAATAGCGTTTCCCCCGGCCCGAAGCGCTCGACGGCAGCGCCGTGATAAGCCGTTACTTTCCCAGCCTTGATTTTGTCGTTGATCTGACGATCCAGAGCATCCTTGAGCCGGTAGAATTCCGCATTTCTGTTCACCACACAGACTCGATTCTTCTCGCACAGCGCCAGGGCTCCCTCGATCGCGGCGTCGCCGGCGCCGATCATCATGATGTCCTGGTCTTCATAGATAAACGGATCTGTCAGCTTATATGAAACGTGCGGAAGGTCTTCACTCGGCTTGTTGAGCCGGTTCGGATTTCCTTGAACACCGACGGCCAGGATGACGTGCTTGGCCTGGTAGGTAGCCTTGACGGACCTGACGTGGAAGATCGCGTCTTTTTTAAGGACTTCGAGGACCATCTCTGGCCGATTGATCCGGACCTGGAACTTCCCGACCGTATCGTGCCAAGCCTGGAGTAACTGTTCGCGGGTTCCGGCTTCAAACGGCACGTCGCTGCGGAGAGGAATCATGCTGGGTTCCGCCATGACGTGTTTGTTCTTCTGGTAGTTGAAGATCGTGTTGGCAAGCTCGCCCTGCTCGAGGACGAGGACAGTCAGGCCTTCTTTCTTGGCATGGCACGCCGCGCTCAATCCAGCCGGCCCTGCCCCGACAACCAGCAGGTCATAAATCATACCGGCATCCTCACGCAGGCCTTATCGGCTGTGCTAAGCCACCATCTGAAACCTCTTGCTTGGACCAACTCTTGAGCATATTGGTGGGGGAAAAGAATATCCTGATTTGGACGTTGCATATCTGCGGGACTCACGGTGTTAGGTTTTCGACAAGAGTCTATGCAACTCGTTCATCCTCGCTTCAAACTCCGTGGGGTTAAAGGCCCACCCACTGTGAATCTCCTTATAGAGAGCGTCGATCGTATCTTTTATCGCTTTTGCCTCTGACATCCCCCCTGCGGTTGCAACGTAGGCATCATACAGACTTGCGATGGCAAGGACTGCCTGCTCGGCGGCGAGAAAACCGGATGTCGAAAGACGACGCCGATCACCGGAGATGTTTTTCATCAGCGAGAAGACGCTTTGCTGCGTGAAGTTGTACTGGGCAACTTGTGAAACCAATTGGTCGGAGAGTGCGGATAGTTTACGTAAGGCCACGTTAAACGACCCGTGAGAGATTCCCTTCCCTGTCAGCCCTTCATGCACCGTCCTCATCAATTGCTCGAGGTGCTTTCCCTCACCTGAAGCAGCCAGAATCACCACGTGGCGAAAGACCTCGTAACTCGAAGAATTCCACACCAACCGATCGGGCTTGCCACCGTAATCTCTTCTCCGCCATAGCTGTTTATTCTCGTCCTCCTTGGTGATGCCGCGCAAGCGATCAACTACAGCGTGATGGCACGCAAAACAATCAAAGTTGGTAAAGTCCGGCCGGGCCCAGAAATCGGCTTGTCGGCTTGCTGCCAACCGCTTTATCTGGTTTCGGAAGGCTGCAGCCTGACCGATCGCCCATAATCGGGCGTTGAACCATTCGCGGTTCTTGTTCTCTTGGGGGGGCAGCCAGTGGGGCGGCATAACGTAAGTGTAGGTATCGATCTCGAAGGTCAAGCGCGGGTGGCCCGCTCGGATAAGCTCATGAGTCACTTCCTTTCCATCAGCCCCGGCATGGCATTCGAGGCACTTCTCAGCGCGTTTGCCCAGGTCCTTCATATTGTACATCCCCAGGGACGTCGCCTTTTGCGGGTCAAAGCCAGGCCGGTAATGAGGGTTGAGCCATTGTTCGGCTGGACCATGGCAGGCCTCGCAACTTACCGAGTCCGTGATTTCGTAATTTCTTCCTTGGCGTTCAGGACTGACTGACACTGCATGGCAGCCAAGGCATCGCGTACTTTGTTCCGGTTTGGCGATCCTCAGGTTCCTGGCAATGATCTTGGCGTCTGCGTTCGTGAGAGCTTCATAAGCCTTGGCGTGCTTGTCTTTCTGGGACCAAATGTAAAACTCATTCTGCCCGATGCGCAATTTGTTGTGCGCCCTGCTGTTTCCGTGGCAGGCGCTCCCATCGCAAGAGGAAGCGCCTATAAACTTGTAGAGCTGATCGGAGTCGGGTTTTTCCGAGACTGTTGGATCCTTGGGTTCGGCTTGTGCATCCGTATGCCACGTAGGCAGAGCCATGAAGACGCACAACATAACAAGGATACTGACGCCTATCAGTCCGGTTGTGTCGAACCCTTTCTTTGTTGCAATCGCGAAGCGGCTCAGTCGCCTCCGATTTTCTGTACAAGTGACCATTCCTGTGCCCATGCTGAAAAAACGGCAGTCAAGCCCGGCGGTTGCTGGGAATTGGATCCGGGATGCCCGACTGCTTTTGCTGCGATCTGATTCTATCCGACCTCTCTGATCTGTGGAATAACCCCGCTGGTTTCATCGAGCCGCCCTCTGATCTCGCATTCCAGGGCAAGCGCGGTGGGCGATGTTCTCGCTGTGACAGGCCCCCAGTTGTTAGGCCACCTCGTGAGAAAGTGAAGCCATGCAGCTCATTGGCCTCGGCAGGGTGGTTGCTGGGGCCGGTGGCCGGTACCCCGGTGCGCTGTGCGGATGTTTGGTGTTGTACTGCCGTCGCCAACCCTCGGTCAACACCCCTGAACATCCTCCCCTTTATTAAGGAGAGGCGATGGGGGTAGAAGCTCAAGATATTCAAGCGTAAGCTCCTGTGAGGAGACTAACGGTTATGAGCCGTTCCCGACTACTTGCGTGTGCCCTGATCTCCGTCTCATTCAGTTTGACTACCCAGGCTGAAGCCTTTCCGGTAAGCGGCGCGGCTTGGTCTGAAACACAATGGGAGCAGCACTGTAAAGATGTCAGAACCAGCTACAACCCGGCTGCGCCTCTCGACGTGAAGGCCCTTACCCTGAAACAGAATAACCCTCGGTTTCTGGATTTTCTCTACCCGGGTGGGCTGCGCGAGAAGTCCCACAGCGGAGCCCTTGATCTTTTTGCGAACTAGTCCGACAATCGCAGCGACTTACCCATTGGCTGTGATCGTTCCATTGGTGGGGGGGCCGCCAAGCGGCGGACATCCACATGCTGCGATGGGGAGCAATCTGCACCACCTTCTTCGTGGCCGTTTCCGCCACGGCTGCCGCGAACGAAGACGTGGTTGTGATCCCCGCGATCACGATCGAACAATCACTCCATTTTGCGGGATCAGACGGCACTGACCTTCTGCTCGATCCGGGCGCCTACCTGGTCGAGAGCCGCGCTGAATCGCACCTCGTACTCATCAGCCAACCGGGGCATCAGGAGATCCTGCTTGCTGCCGTGAGGACTGCCCATGAGCTGGATTTGGCATTGCCCGTGGCTATCCTGGCGGCAGAGAACGACGATCTTTATCACCTGCTGTTGCTCCAGCCAGGCGGCAGTCGTCACGAGGCCGTCGGATCACGCTCAGGCGTTCACGCCCGGGGCGGTCCTGCGCCGTTCTCCCCCACGCCGTTCTCCAACGCGCAACTCAGCCAGGCCCTTCCAGGCGGTGGGCTGGCCAAGCAACAACTCTCCAAAGAGACCCTGGTCGCCGGTTCGCCGCCGGCGCCTGTGCTCGTCAGCCCGGCTCGCCAGGCAACTCTGGCTCAATATTCAATAGATTTTCAGTGGACCCACGGAACTGGCCAGCCGACTGCCACCTCGTTCCACTTCTGTATCGCCGAAGCCGGGAAGCCCTGCGCGAGGCTTGGTGAACTCTCGCCCACGTCGATCCTGATCCCTCACCTCCCGCCCGACCAGCTAATGTTTCCGCTGGATGTCCGGAACCTGGGAAAGCTCTTGTTGCTGCCGTATCGTGGCGAGCGATCGTTGACCTGGACGGTGGCGGCCTGTGCCCCTTCCCCGGCCGCGCCGAAGGTCGGCACTGCCAACCCGGTCAGTTGTCGCTATGCAGCCCCTTCACCGTTGACTTGGAAGCCGGTCTTGCACCGCCCATGGCTCGTGGGGCCGAAATTTGGGGCAGCCGTCAATGATCGACCACAGCTCGACGTCGCTGAGAGCTTTGGCACCCACCACTATCTATTTTGCATTGTGGCCCGTCCGGACAAGCCGCCGTGGCCCGCCGGCTGTGGTCCAAGGTCCGTGCGAGTCAATACCGGCACAAGACTCTCCACGACAGGGTGGGGGTGGTTGTCCGCGCCGAACAGCGCGCCAACCGGGTTATCGCCGCAGGTCTTTGCGGGACATAATGCCCAGTGGTACGCCGCGGCTTGCCTCGATGACACGAACTGTTCGTGGTCGGACGCTGAATGGGTCCGCGTTTTGCCCATGCCGATCTTGAATGCGCCATTGAGCCATACGTACTCAACTTCGCCGCAGCACGAGGTCCTCTGGACTGTACCTGCCGGAACCGAGGAATGGCCGACGCATTATCGACTGTGTCTGGCCACACAGGGCAGTGAGCTGGTCGGTAGCCGCTCGACGCTGCTCGATGTACCTGGCATGCTGCGGGATCTCTGCAGCGACGATATCCCGCCCGGAGAGCAACCGGCTTATCGTAAGCCGGTTCCATCGAATCTGGCTTTCTCTTGTCCCCCAGAGGGTTGTCGCATGCCGGAACCCGTTGCCACCATCTATACGACCCATCCTCGCTGGATTATCGACCTGCGTGAACATCCCGAGTGGGAACGGTTTGCGAACCATCCACTCGTCTGGACTGCCGCAGCGTGCAACGGGTCGAATCGCAATTGCATGTGGCAGACAGCGCGATACGGCACACTCAGATTTCCACCGGCTTCCCGCGCACCTGCTTTGGGACCTATCACCTACGGGCAGACCATGACCCTGAAGTGGGAGCCCATGGCAGGGAATGCTTACTATATCCCCTGTGTGAGAGAACCGACGGCGACGTGCGAACGCAACAACCTACTGGGCAATGCACGATTGGTCTCAGCAGGCGCCAATCCGAGCGATCATCCGACCCAGTGCACGTTGCGAGGCCCGTACCCACGGGGGAAGAAGGCGGTGCAGGTGGCAGGGTGCAACGAGGTCTGGGGATGCCGCTGGTCCACACCTCAGACGTTTGACACCCTCGGGACGAATCTGGCGCCGCACAGTCAGGAGACGAGGTTTGACTGTCGATGAGGACGCGATTGTATCGGGTCGGTCTGCCTGTTGTGCTCGGATGCGTGGTGGGTTCTGCCGGCTTGCTTGCCCAAGAGGCGCCTCTTCCGCGCATTGTGATGGAACGAGCGGCCTACTTTCTGACGCCGGACGGCGCCGCGGTGCCGATCGCTGCCGGGGGCTACACTGTTGAGGTAACGGATGGACCGGCTTTACGACTTACAGGACAAGATGACGCTTCAACGGCGACCCTTCTGGCTGCTTCAACCCGACACGACGAGCAACTTTCCGGACCCAGCGCCGCGCTCATTTTGACTGGCGAAGATGCGGTACATCTGGTCTTACTCTATCCGGATGGGACTGCGCTCGACGCCACAGGATCGCTCAGTGGGATTCAACCGCGCGGCGCCCCACCATCAGGACCCGGCACGTCACCAATTCCGCTGACTCAGGGCCAGATTCACCACGGGTTGCAACTGCAGGGGCTACAGGCGTCCGCGGGGATGGTGCGTCCGGCGGGCGTGCCGCCTGTCCCAGTGCTGACCATGCCTCCTGTTGGGCATCGTATCGCGGCCTGGGGTGAGCAGTTCGAGTGGCGACCAGGTACGGGAGACCCTTCGGCGACGACCTACCAGCTCTGTATCGCGGAAGCGGGGAGCGCCTGCCCCCGAGCGGGACAGCCCTCGACCACCGCTGTGGTCATCGCGAATCTGCCGGCCACCCTGCAGAACTACCGGGTAACCGGCGCGGCGCTCCAACCCTTGCTCGCCTATGGACAGCAGAAGAATCTGACCTGGACGGTGGGGGCCTGTGCGCCGTCCTCCACGACCACCGCGCTCGGGAGGGTGACCGGCGGAGCAATCACACAGGTGACCTGCCAATACGCACGTCCTCGAGCGATGACGTGGAAAAATGTCCTGAAAGCGCCGATAGCAATCAGTCCAGAACCGCTGATTAACGACAGACCACGGTTCAGTATTCAAGAGCCGGTGGAAGGGGCGCACCATTATCTCTTTTGCGTGGTCGACCTTCATGATCAGTTAAGCACGACGACGAGCATCTGCGAAACTGCGTCGCAAGAACGTCGGATACATGATGCTGGAGCTTCGGTTTCCTCCGCCCAGGCGTCCCTTGTTAATACCGGAACTTCTCTGAGCACATCAGGGTGGGAATGGAAGAGTGAAGCACCAAGCCTGCCCTTTCCAAATGCCGCTCGAGTTTCTGTGGTTGGAATCTCGTTCTCCACGACAAACTTGTCGGTAGGGGCATGTCTGAATGAGCCGAGTCCTTGCTCTTGGTCATCACCTATCGACCTGACCATGCTACCTGTTTTTGAGGGTCCAAGAATTCGTCGGGAGTCTCCGTCTCGCTTCAAACTCGAATGGCAAGGGGCGACATCCACAGCGGTCACCCACTATCGACTGTGCATCGCGGTGAGAGGTGATGCGCCACTTGTGAGACCGAATTTCCCTTATGAATTGATCTACTTTCCGGGTATGCTGCGTGACCTCTGTAGTGGTGGTGACGTCCCGCCTGGCCAACAACCCGCTTACCAGAGACCGCTCCCGCTCGAAGTGGCAGGTTTCTGTCCGGTCCGCGGGTGTCAGATGCCTCGGCCAGTAAAAACGATCTATGTGACAGGACAACCCAGATACATCCTTGATCTCCATGAACACCCCGAATTGGCTCCGGTCGGTGGAAAACCGTTAGTCCTGGCAGTTGCAGCCTGTAGCAATTCCAATTGGAACTGTCTGTGGTGGATATTCGGATCCACAAAGTTTGACCTTCCGGTGAATTCACGAGAGCCCTCAGTCGACGTCCGCTCTGGCACATCCTCTTTCTCGCTCGAGTGGGAACCCTGGTGGGGGAACGACTTCTACATTCCGTGCGTGCGCGAGCCCAATGCAACCTGTGACACCGGCAATCTGCTGAGTCAGCCGCGGCTGGACTCGCCACGCCGGGGCACCCCCCAAGACCACCCGCAGAAGTGTGCGCTCTCGGGCCCATCGCTCTCCGGCAAGAGAGTCATACAGGTGGCCGGCTGTAACGACGCCTGGGGCTGTCGCTGGTCGCCGCCTCGAGAAGTCAATCTCTCAGGCATCCGCCTGCCGCCCAGGCAGTCCGTGCTAAGGTGCAGCAGTCCATGATTTGAATCATGAGAATGATCTCGACGGCAGGGGTCACTCGTAACACGGCGCTGCCGCTCACCATCTACCGTGCAAGTTTTACGGGGGCTGCGTAACTCTTTCCCTCCTTCTCCGTGCTCCTCTCCTATCCGGCCTCCTGTTCACGACCAAAAAAACGTTTGAAGTTTGAATGCGTTATCCGCCTTGTCGAATCCCAACAGGAGATGGAACGATTCCTGCGAAGGCTTCCCTAAGAGTCGCACCTGGATGCGTCTCCCCCGCGTCTCTTATGAAAAGAAGGAGGTGGAACATGTTTGATAGGAAGATGTGGAGCTTAGCTATCGTCCTTGTGGGTTTCGGGCTGAGCGGATTTACGCTTCAGCAGGACTTCTCTTCGAGTGACACACCGTCTCGCGAACTTAACGAGATGCCGGCGCCGTCCGTGATGGTGCCGCTGGAACTGTACGCCTCGCTCCGACCCGGGGTCGAGCAGGGGTACATCTTCATCTACCAGACAAAAGACATGGTCAGGATCGAGCTCGCCTCGTTTGATTCGGGCAGTGATCGGGTTCGCCCGGAGAGCGCGTCTGTTCTCGCACAGATCGGGTCCGTGCTGAAGACGGATCCCCATTGGAAGGCTACCCTGACCGGGCACGCGGACAGCCAGGAGATCAGGCCTTCACTGCAGAAACGCTTCCCGACCAACCAGGAGCTCTCAGAGGCGCGCGCCCAGAATGGAGCCAGGATCTTGAAGGCGGCTGGGGCGGATCCACACAAGATTTCGGTAACCGGCAAAGGCGAGTCTCAGCCGATTGCCAGCAATGCCACCGAGGAAGGCCGCAGCATGAATCGCCGGATCGAGATCATAGTCGCAGCACGTTAGCCTCAGCCAGCAGCCCCGGCTCCGTGGAGGAGCCGGGACTGCAGCGACCGCCTCTCTCGCCATTTCATGAATGTATCCAAACGGGTACAAACGGTAACATCACAAAATGCCTGTGTTCTTTGTGGCCCCCTTGCGATTTTTTTAGTAGCGCAACAGAAGCCGGCAGAGGTATGCTTACGGACAATATCAGTCCGCTAAGGGGGCGATCTGCTCGTGGGGGGCCGCGAGCGTGATCCAGGTGAGCGGGCTTCCGCTGAAGTGCCTTTAGGCCGGCTGCCGGCCCGGGGTACGGCTTAAGCGCTTCAAGACGAACCCGCCATCGTCCGGCAAAGTCGCTTTGACCGGACACACTGTCGCTGCGAACAACTTAAAGCCCCCCAGTCCCTTAGCTTGACGCAACGGGGAGTTCGGCCATGCGTCATGCAACATTCACCACCACTGCCCTTGCCGTTGGGGCGACCCTCTCGCTTTTACTCGCAAGCTGTTCCTTCACATCGCCCGAAGACAGGAAAGAGATACATCGCAAGCGCGGGGTCGCGTATTTCGAGAAAGGACAGTTTCAAGAAGCGGCCATTGAATTCAAGAACCTGCTGCAGTTTGATCCGAAGGATCCCGATGGCCGGTACCGGCTGGCCATCACCTACCTGCACCTCGGCGGCTTGTCGAATCTCAAGTGGGCCTTTGCCGAACTGTCCGAGACCACGAAGTTGGACCCCTCCAATGCCGACGCCCGTCTCAAGCTCGGCGCCATGTACCTCCGGGGCGGGAAGCCGTTGAGGGCGACGGAACAGGCCGATGAGGTACTCGAGTCTGCTCCCGAGAATGTCGACGGGTTGGTTCTTCGGGGGCAGAGCCTCGTCACGGCGAAGGACTACGAGAATGGGATCACGGATCTGAAGCGGGCCGTCGAGCTGAATCCCGGGAACATCAATATCCGAATCGATCTCGCGCGGGCGTACGTGCTCATGAAAGACTTCACGGGGGCGGAAGCGGCGCTTCACGAGGCGCTGACCGTGGACCCGCAATCGCCGGAGGCCCGCCTGGAACTCGGGGACTTTTTCGCGCTGACCGGTTACTTGCAGAAGGCTGAGGCGGAATACAAGCGCGTGGCTGCCCTTGCCCCCGATCAGCAGGTCGGTTACACGAAGCTGGCCGGGTTCTATCAATCGCAGCGGCGGTGGGCTGATGCGGAACAGATGTATCAACAACTCGTGGCCCGCCACGACAAGGAAGGGCCGCAGATCCTCTTGGGAGACTTCTACAGCTATATCGGGCAGATCGGGAAAGCCCGTGCGGCCTATCAGCGCGCGGCCGACCTCAACCCGAAGTCCATTGTCGCGAGAAACAAGCTGCTCGACTGCGACCTCTTCGCGGGTAAGCTCGACGAGGCTGAAGCGCGGATCGCTCCGATCTTCGAGAAGAATCCCCAGGATCTCGTGACCCAGATGTATGACGCACGGGCCCGCCTTGCTCGTGGGAAGACTCAGGAAGCCATTGATCTGTTTCACCGCATGGTGCTGGATGCACCGCAATCAGCCGATGGGCACTATTATTTCGGTCTGGCCCTGCTGGCAAAGGGCGATGCGTCTCGAGCCCGCCGCGAATTAACTGAGGCGGTCAAGCTCAACCCCGTCATGTACGAGGCTCGAACCAGGCTCGCCGCCGCACACCTCGCCGAGGGCTCGCCGGACCTGGCCGTCAGACAAGCCAGGATCGCGATCCGACTCAATCCCCTGCGCGCTCAACCGTTCTTCATCCTGGGCGAGGCGTACTTGACCAAGGGGGACCTCGCGAAAGCCAAGGACGTCTACGAGGCTCTCACGAAAGCCACGCAGCAGCCCGTTGTCCACTTCAAGCTCGGGCTGATCGCCAAGGCCGAAAAGCGGGAGGCCGATGCCCTGTCGCACTTCGAGCAGGCCCTGGTTGCCGATCCGGACTTCGTGGATGCGCTCGCCGCAATCGTGCAGATCAAGCTCGGCCAGCACAAACCCGGTGAAGCCGGGGATCGGGTTGCGAAGCAGATCGCCGTGTCCCCGACGAATCCATCGCTCTACACGCTCAAAGGCCAGGTCCTGGCCGAGATGCGGGATTTCGACTCCGCGGAAGCCGCGTTCAAGCGAGCGATCGGGCTGGCCCCGAACGAGACGGAAGCCCATCTCCAACTGGCGCAGCTCTATCACATGCAACACAAAGTCGAACAGGCAACCGAGGAGTACGAGGGCATCCTGGCTAACAATCCCAAACTGGCCCCGGCGCAGATGCTGCTGGGCACCTTGTATGACCAGGAGAAACAATACGACAAGGCGCAGATGCGATACGAAGAGGCGCTGAAGTTGGACCCCAAGTTCTGGCAGGCGGCCAACAACCTGGCCTACCTCCTGGCCGAACGAGGGGGCGCTCGCGATCTCGAACTGGCCCTCGGCTATGCCGAGACTGCCGAGAAAATTTCTCCCCGGGATCCGAGGATCGCCGACACGATGGGGTGGATCTACCTCAAGATGAACCGCTACGAGAAGGCCTTGGGCTCTCTCAAGGAAGCTGCCCACAATCTGACGGAAGATCCGAGCGTGCGATATCATTACGGCCTGGCGCTGCTCAAGACAGGCGACAGGGGCAATGCCAAAAAGCACTTCGAGGCAGCTCTCGAACTGAGTGAGACCTTCCCGGAAGCGGAGGAGGCCAAGCGGAAACTGAAGATCCTCTGATTTCCTCAGCGGTTTTCCAGTCGGTTGTAATCGAACAATCCCGCCTCAAGGGGTGCTCGTGCGCCGTATGCCCGGTGGAGTTGATCACTGTGGTGCCAGAAACCCGGGTCGGTCCTTCGCACGGCAAAGCGCTCCGCAAACTTCCGATAGTCCTGCTCGCTCGCGAGGCTGGTGATGCCTGCGACGAACTGGGGCAGGCTCGAGCGCTCCACCCGATAGAAGGCGTTGGGATAGGCCCCGACGAAGCCGCGCGTCACGGTCACGCCGTCTTCATCCGGGAGGCGGCGTCCTTCCTGATCCAATAGCGAGGCGATGTTGCTATACCCGTCATCATGAATCAGCGTGTACACGCGATCCGCACGAATGTCCGCTCCGGCCGTCTCCGTGACGGCCACGAATGCCACCTCCGGCAGCCAGGCGAGCGCGCGGCCACGCACGCGTGCCAGCGCTTCGAGCTGCGCACGGATTTCAACGTCCGCCTCTCCGCCGATGTCGTACTCCGTGTTCAGCGCGCCGGCCAGGCGTCGGCGCAAGAGCGCAAAGAGTTCCGATTTCGGATCGTCCGTCCGATATTCGACGCCGCTGTCATAGCCGTACTGGATCCGGCTTCCGTAGACATACTCCTTGACCGACTGATGGGCGTCCCGGTACCAGAAGTCCCGCTCCTTCTCGCGCATCTCCTTGGGCAGGAGGACCAGGAAGTTGAACTCCCCTTCCATGCGCAGGAAATCCATGTACAGGCGAGTATTGAGCTGGTGTCCCAGGTAGCCATACACGTCGAAACCGGCTACCAGCAGGTAGTAAATCCGTTCCATCAACTGGTAGGTGAGGAGTACGGAGGTCTTGGGGTTTGAGCCGACGAGGCCTTGTACGACGGAAGCGCTGTCCGAATGGCGAAACACGGTCAGGGCGGCGTTGGTGTTCCGTCCATTGCCGTCCCAAATGAATCCAAGATTGGGTTCGAGTTTCGATCGGTGTTCTTCCAGGTAGGCTTGCTTGGCCTTGAGGAACTCTGTCTGCAGCCTGGAATACTTCAGCCAGGACACGAGGCCCAATCGGCCGGCGGCTCCCTCGGCCGGCAGCCACAAGTGCTTGCTTTCCCGTGCCAGGAACTCGGCGTTGCTCTCCAGGATCGCGCTGTCCGGGTCCACAAAAAAGATCCAGAACCGGTCCTCGATCACGTCCAGGGCGACCTGCCCGCGGCACGACGGTCCCTTGATAAACGTCATGAGGAAGACGGCGGCGTCGTCGAGCAGAAACCGGTATCGCGACGACACCGGTAGATCCTGAAAGGCGAGAAAGGGGTTGGACGCGACGGTCGAATCGTACGTCGGCATCGCGCGGACGTCGTACTTGGCATCGAGGAATAATTCCGTATACCGTCGCTTGCGCGCCGGACTGAGCGCGTATGGGATATGCGTCTTGGCCAGCACGCTCGCGTGCACTGGCTGGAGGCGGTAGTGGACCCGGCCCGGGCCGGGATCATCATAGGGCAGGCGGGTGGCGATCACGTCGATCGGTCGGCCCGGCGCCGAGCGCGAGCGGACCAGGCGGAAATATTGCCGGGTGGAGGGGGCGTCAAAATAGAGGCTGGTGAGATACAGGTGCTCATAGAGGTAGCGACTCATCAGTCGGTGCTTGGGCGAGTCGTCGTTGAGAAACGCTTCCCACTCCCGTATGCGTTCCCCATAGGGCGGAGCGAGAGGGGCCTGTTCCTGATACGGAGTCCCTGCCTCGATCCAGCGCATCAGGGTGTCATGCTCCGGTTCAGTCAACCCCGGCAGGCCGTACGGCATCCCCCAGAGCGGGTACTTGTCGGAAAAAACGTCAAACTGGGCTTCGGCGGGGCACTGCTGCTTGCGATCCAGCGAAAAATCGAACGTCTCCGGCAACGGCGTGACCGCAGGCAACGGGTGCTTCCGCTTGAGCGCCAGCATGCGCGCCATCACACCGGCCTGGGGCGTCTCTTTGACAGCTTGATCTGGCTCGCTCAAGACGGGGAAGAAGCCCTTTTGGCGCCATTCCGCCGCCGACCGGGCGTCCTCAAACAGACGAGTCGGCTCCGCCGAAAGGAGTCGCGTCGTGTCGTACACCTTCTTCTTGTGACCCCCGCGCGTAATGCCTTCGAATGCGCTCAGATTCAGTTGGCACGGCGCATCGTAGCAGCCGTGACACACCACACAGCGGCGGTCGAGGATCGGCTTCACGTCCCGCCAGTACTCGACGCTTGCTGTTCCAGGCGTCACCGCCCGTCTCGCTGTATCAGCCGTCTCGCCGGGGCTCGGTCGCGGCGGTTGAGAACAACTGACCAGGGCGAGCAGAACGAGCACCAGGCAGGTCGGCCAACATCGCTTGTCCAAGGTAGTGCTTCTCCGTGGCCTTGTGAATCTGATACTACTGCTTATAGTAGCCCCATGCCTACTGAAAAGCAGCAGTTCTGCGGTGTGAGGCCGGGCCGGTCGTTACAAAGCCCACCGCGGGGCGATCCGTCCCGGCAAGATTTTGCCTTCCAGGGTCCCAGTATAGTATAAATGGCTCCGAGGCAGACCTGTAAAGAAGGTGCTGTCCTTGGCTGAGGGCTCTCAAGGGAGGCAGGCCGTGGCCCGCAAACGAACCGCGCCGTTCAATCCCAAAACCTTCCTCACACAAGTCGACGGCGGCAAAACGCTCCTGCAGTGCCGCAAGGGCCAGGTTCTCTTTTCGCAAGGGGACGCGGCGGATGCCGTGTTCTACATCCAGACGGGCAGGGTCAAGCTCACGGTCGTCTCGCCACAAGGCAAAGAGGCCGTCGTTGCGATTCTGGAGCCCTCGGCCTTTTTTGGTGAAGCCTGCCTCGCCGGGGAACTTGTTCGCATGGCGACCGCGATCGCACTGGATCCGGCGAAGATCGTTCGCCTTGACAAAGCCACCATGATCCGCGTGCTCCATGAAGAGCCCAGCTTCGCAGAACTATTCCTGGCCTACCTCCTCTCGCGCAACCTGCGCATCCAGGAGGACTTGGTCGATCAACTCTTTAATTCGGCTGAAAAGCGGCTGGCGCGGGTGCTACTGTTATTGGCCCACTTTGGGAAAGAAGGCAAGCCGGAGCCGGTGCTTGCGAAGATCAGTCAGGAAACGCTGGCCGACATGGTCGGTACCACGCGGTCGCGCGTCAGTTTCTTTCTGAATAAGTTCAGAAAGCTGGGCTTCATTGACTACAACGGCAGAATGCACGTGCACAGCTCCCTCCTCAATATCGTCCTCCACGACTAATTCTGACTCCGCAGAATGCTCGGAATGATCCGGGGAACTTAGACAAGCTCAGGCAGAACGGAAAGGGCCTGGGCTCTTTAAGAACCGCCGTTCGTGCTGAGCCTGTCGAAGCACTCCATGTGGTCCTAGGTGGTCCTAGTCGGCCCCGTCAATTCCTCCAATGTGAGCAATATTGACCAGACTGCACTTAGTCGGGAGGAATAAACTGTAGTTGATCTGAGACTGTTGGGAAGCTGTACTTTCTGACGTGTTGAGTTACGCCGACTGTCCTGTCCTTTGCGCTTCCTGATCCCTCCTAGCGCGATCGATTCCCCAGTCCACGCCGCTCCTACGCCAGAGGCAGTAAAGAGCCAGGTTAGGGCAAGCGCGCGCTTCGTCGTTTGAGGCCTCGCGACGAAGGGCCAAACCCTGAGGCCTGCCCCCAAAAGGAGGGTGAGCGATGGAAACCGATCGGTTCCTAAGGCACATGGTCATGGTTGCAGTGCTGGTGTTGATGGCTTGGCTTCTTGCGCTGCCGGCACAGGCAGCGGACCAAGCTTCGGGAGAGGCCATTGCCTCCGCTTCCACGGGAGAGCTTGGCGTCGTCTCGGCGGGCTCGGTCGAGGACACGCTGAAGGCCTGTCTGGCCAGAATTCCCAAGGAGGCCAGCGCAGGTCAGCGGATGATGGCTGAGCAGAGCTGTGACCGGGACGAGGACGCCAGGAAAGCGATCCAAGTCGTGCCCGGTTTTTGAACACGCGCCTCGTTGCCCATCCTTCCCCCGTAGAGGGGGAAGGATGGGCAAGACCGAGTAAGAGAAATAGCGGGCAGGCAGCGAATCAGGCAGCTAACCAGGAGACGTTCAATGACACCCGAGGAGCAGATCGCGAAAATGACGGCAGCCATCAGGCAGGCCATCAAGGTGATGGGGGACCGGTTCGGATCGACGGAGACCGATGTCACGAAGGCCATTGAGGAACTGAAGGCGTCGACGCAGGTCAAGGAAGTGACCGCCGGGACGTAGGCGCTCCGACGACGAAGAGGAGAACGATATGAATGCTCGATCCACAGCGCATGGTCACATCGACATCACCGAAACGCTGGTCAGACTCTACGTCTTCCTGGCGCAAAACCTGGACCGCTGTCTGAACGAGGCCGCGCGTACCACCTATCCGGAGGCCGAACTTCAGGCGCATCTCTCGTCGACACGAGCCGAGATGATGGAGATTCTCTCGGTGAACCATGTGGTCAAGGGCAAGGTGGAGCAGGAGTGCAGCCGGGTGCTCTCGCTCGCCGCGGCGTGCCTCACGGACGGAGCCGGAAAGACGGCCGCGATGGATGAATTGAAAGCGGAGCGGGCCGTGCTGAAAAACAAGACCATGGCCTTGAGTGATTTGCTCGCAGTTTTTCGAGCAGCCTGAGAGGCTGCCGACAATGGCCCGCCACTTCAGTCTCGGCGCCGAAGTCGAGTCGGCGGGCAACAGGAACAACGGAGAACATCATGAAGAACACCCAAAGAATCTACCTGCTCACGCTGAATTCACCATCCCGAAAGGCCCTTCGGCTGTGGACGGGGAGGAGCGTCCACACGCTACGCCACTGCTCAGCCAAACAGATATGCAGTGCGCTGGTGGAGATGCAAAAAAACGTGGATGATCTGCGCAAACACATGAGGACGCTTTAATTCTTCAGGCCTGAGCAATTTTGAACAGACTGCAATTAGTCTCCAGGGCAGGATCTCGCTCACCTCACGGTTCCTTCTCATCTCAAGAGGGTCCATGGCACGCAAACGAACCGCATCGTTCAACCCAAAGACCTTCCTGACACAAGTCGGGGGCGGCAAAACAATCTTGTCCTGCCGAAGGAACCACATTCTCTTTTCGCAAGGGGATGCGGCGGATGCCGTGTTCTATATCCTGGAGGGCAAGGTCACACTCACCGTGGTCTCCAAACGCGGCAAAGAAGCCGTCGTTGCGATTCTGGAGC
>Ga0187893_10006908_pt1 | contig 19029 bp, 7 predicted proteins | sample MA1701074metaG_FD_139574 | JGI IMG/M metagenome (GOLD analysis project Ga0187893, IMG submission 139574) | White microbial mat communities from a basaltic lava cave in the Kipuka Kanohina Cave System on the Island of Hawaii, USA - MA170107-4 metaG ... | reverse complement strand
GGAATAGTTGAAGACTGGATTAGTTGAGCGCCAAGCGACGAGGGCGAGATGGGGCTTGTGTGTCGAGGTCATCTCTGAGCGATGATCTTATCTTGAATCGATCATTACACCGGGAATTCCTGACGATCTTGACGAGCGCGATGAGCAGAATGAAGAATGTGACTATCGCCAGTTTCTTGGTCATACTTCACCAGTCTCACTGTTTTGCTTTTCGCGCCGTATCCTAGCACAAGCACAGGTGAAGGCTTTTAAGATGCCATTGAAAAGGAGAGGCAAAGGGCGTATAAGTGTAGATGATTGTGTAGACAAAAAATGCGGCCACCTCCACGGTGGCCGTAAATCATTGACATTACAGTGAGCCGTGTAGGACTCGAACCTACGACCCGCTGATTAAGAGTCAGCTGCTCTACCAACTGAGCTAACGGCCCTTCGTAGACGCCGAAAGTTTAGCTCAATTCTTCTCGAAAAAACAAGCAGCTACGAGAGGCTGACTATCAGTCTGGCGGTAAGCAAAACAAGCGGTCAAGCAGAAGCCATCTTCGCTGATTGGCTGGCCATCGGGCTTTTGAATTTACAGAAATTCTCCAAGCAATTCGTCTGAAGCAATACCCGCATGACAACGATATTGCGGTTGACCTCGCTGCGGATCGAAGGCTAGAATTTGCCGTTCCATCCTCCCTCACAAGGCGGATTATAGTGAAAGGATTTCAGGACTATGAGAGTACGCAATCACGAAATAAATCAGCGACGGCAACGACAGGAGAAACGCAGGAAGCTTCGCAAAAAACTGGCCGCAGCTACTGCACAGGAAGATCACAACGCGATACTGGAAAAGATTCGCAAGACCTACCCGAAATATACACCGGAAGTTCAGTCCTGAACTATTACCGGCTTGCGTAAACGCGAAGAAGCGGCGTGAACCTTCACTCGCGCCGCTTCTTCGCGTTTCCTCTGTCACTGCCTGCTCAACACTCCGAGTATCCGCAGGCATAACAGGTCTGACATCCTTCGATACGAACGAAGGCGGAGTCTCCACAACTGGGGCAAAGATCAGCCGACGCCGAATGCATCGCAATCTCTTTTTTCTGCGCCTCGGCAGGCGCAGCTTCGACTCCCATCTCAGCGCCCTGTCCTGCTTCCTCGCTGCCGGAGATTACGCCCATATAGTTTTCCGCTAAAGCCTGTCCCACTGCATCGGGCAGGCTCAACACCCGCCGTTTGCCGAAACCATAGGAGCGAGCGCCGCCTATGCCCGTTATCTGTTTGACTATTTCGCGCACGCGCTCTATGGGAGAGACGGGCGAAGCCATGCGCAGTATGAGAGACATCAATCTTCCCATCGCTTCGGCCATCGCCTTGATATCCGACCCTGCCTTGCCGATTTCGAGGAAGACCTCGAAGGGCTGGCCCTCTTCATCTTCGTTCATCGTTATGTGCGCGGTGCCTGATGGCGTGGCTTTACTCACAGTGTACCCGCGACGCTTGTACGGGCGCGGGCGGACTTTGGGCTGAAGTCCGCCATTGCTCTTGACCATCTCTGAAGAATCATCCGTCGTGGCTTTTGCTTCCGTCGCCTTCTCGCTCACCCGCTTGTCTTCTTCCTTGAGATTGAGCACCTGAACATCACGCGAGCCGTCGCGATAGATAGTCCCGCCCTTGCAGCCCAGGCGATAGAGCAGTTCATAAATCTCTCGCGTCTGCTCGACAGTATAGGATGAAGGCAGGTTGCAGGTTTTCGAAATGGAACTGTCAACCCATCTTTGAATCGCGGCCTGCACCTTGACGTGTTCTTCGGGAGCGAGATCCATGGCGGTGACGAAAAAGGGAGGAAGCTCTTCTTTCGGGTGCGACTTCTGCCATTCTTCCATCGCCCCTACTCGCTCTTCGTGCTGACCGAGGCGGGATTTGCGATAGTAGCTCCAGAAATAAAACGGCTCGATGCCCGTCGAAGTGCCTGCCATGGTTCCTATTGTGCCGTTGGGCGCTTGTGTTAATAATGTCACATTACGCATGCCCTTCTCGCGCACCATCTCTCGTATTTCTTCCGGCATCATTTGCATATAACCCGACTGGAGGAATTTGTCGGCGTCGAACGCGGAGAACGAACCTTTCTCGGCGGCTATCTCCGATGAAGCTCGATAAGATTCGGTCGCGATGAAAAGATAGAGCCGTTCTATAAACGCAACCGACTCATCCGAGCCATAGCGAATCCGCAGGCGTATGAGCATCTCGGCCAATCCCATGGTGTTGAGACCGACTCTTCGTTCGGATTTCTGCTGGGCGAAGTTTTCGTCGAAGAAGTAAGGCGTAGCATCGATGACGTTGTCGAGGAAGCGCACCGAATAGCGCACAGCCTCGCCCAGATCATCCCACGCTACATCGTCATCACGGACAAACTTCGACAGGTTGATCGCTCCGAGATTACAGACACCGAATCCAGGTAGAGGCTGTTCACCGCACGGATTCGTGCAGCCGAGATAGCCAGCGTCGTAATACCACGAGTTCGACATCTTGTTCGCGCGCTCAATGAAAAACACACCCGGCTCCGCCGAAGCCCACGCCGATTCTATGATCGAATTCCACACCGCTCGCGCCTTGACCGTGTTGTAGATGTTTACTTTCTTTCCCGCGGCTGTCCACTTATCAAGGTTGCCGTCCCACTGGGTTTCATAATCGGGGTCGGAGGTGTCGGGAAAAACGAGATCCCAGTCGGCGTCCTGATGAACGGCTTCCATGAATTTGTCGGTTATACCTACAGAGATATTCGCATTGGTGATCTTGCCCATGTCGCGCTTCGAGTTGATAAACTCAACTACATCCGGGTGCCAGCAGTTGAGTATCAACATAAGCGCGCCGCGCCTTGAACCGCCCTGTTCTATCAGTCCTGTAACGAAAGAATAAAGCGCGCCCCATGACACTGACCCCGACGACCGCCCGTTGACGCCTTTCACATAAGAGTGACGCGGGCGCAGCGAACTCACGTTGATGCCGACCCCTCCGCCGCGCGACATGATCTCCATCATCTGTGAAAGAGTTTCGACTATGCCTCGGCGAGAATCCTTCGGAGATGGGACGACGTAGCAATTATAAAATGTCAGTTGCTGATCCGTCCCGGCTGCGGTCAGTATCCGACCTGCGGGGACGAATTTCCAGCCGTCGAGGAGCCAGCGGAATTTATGATACCAGTCTTCAGCCTGCTCGCCTTCTACAGCCGCGATCCCGCGCGCCACCCGCTCCATCATCTGTTCAGGCGAGGTCTCAATGGGCTTCGATACATGCTCTATCAATCGGTCAAGCGTCGTCCCATCCTGCAACTCGACCGCCACTCGATTGCCTTCCATCGAGCGAACGACACCAATCTCGCGCTGGCCGGTCTTGTCGTCTACGCATACGATGACCATATCTCCCACCGCGAGAGTCCGTTTGGTCACATCCTTGAGCGCGTATCGGTCTAAAAAGATTTTCTGTCCAAGCTCGTTGAGTTGATTCGATCTGAACGTATTGGGCGATTCGGGGTGAGATAGTGAGTCTTCCATAGCGTGACCATTCGATTTTCGTATTTCGCCGACAGGTCGGGTAGCCATTCGGGGTATCTCCTTTTTCTCTTTTTCAACGCAGGCGGCGTTTAGAGAAAACAGCCCTCAGCATTAGCCGGATTAGATGGGGGACTAATGATTGACCTGCTAATTCTGGGTTGTTTTTACAGCCCGGTCCCTCAGCTTCCTGCTTTGTAGCCGACCGGGCCGCTCTGTGGTGTGATCGCTGCTGATCTTTCTCCAGTCATCTGACGAATCCCTGCCGCACACAACTCCCATTTCTGCCCGACTCGGCCCGGAAACTATCTTAATGGCTCAGGCCGTCGGGCAACAACAGTTTGTCTGATTTTTGCCTGCTTTTTTCTTCCGTAGCGGTTTCGCAGTATACGCCACGTATAGGCGCGTGTCAATCGAAAAGTACAACATATTGTGGTTTTCACGTAATCGTTGCCAGGGGCCTTGCCCAAAATATAATTCTTTTGTAACCGCAAGTTACAGCCCTTTCAGACTTTTTAGGCAGATTGCTGTTCTGCCCAAAATGTCGCCTGAATCCCTAATTCATACGGTTCGATTATCGCTATCGCTTCATCTAGTAGGTCGAGAAGTATCACGCATTTTCCCTGCCTGAGTTGCTTTTCAAACCATCCCGGCGGCGGATTGAGAGACGGGTGAATATTCGTGTCCCTGAAATGCTGCTCGGCCAGAGGCAACTGTGAGAGAATGGCGAGCAGGAGCTTCTTCAATGCACTTCCACTTTTGTTTTCTTAGTCCATACTTTTTCCTGATTCAACGAACCTCGCCCTCACGCCCAGAAGCTTCTATCGAGCGTGCGATACTGAATCGCTTCGCCTACGTGCTGAGTCTCGATTCGATCCTCCAGGTCTGCAAGCGTCCGGTTCACTTTCAATATCCGATCATAGGCCCGCGCCGATAGCCCAAGTCGCGTGATCGAGTTTTCCAACAACGTCTTCGATTGAGAATCAATCACGCAATACTTGTGAGTGAGACGAGAACTCATCTGCGCGTTCGAGTAAATTCTCTCACCTCGAAATCGCTCAAGCTGAATCCTTCGCGCACGAACGACTCGCTCACGCATCACTTCGGAACTCTCGCCCTGAGCCTCGGCAGTCAGTTCCTTGATCTTTACGGCAGGCACATCGGTGTGGATTATATTGTCGCCGACGGGATAGAAGTGATTCCGCAATCTTTTCAACCGACATCACAGGTTATCAGGAATCGTCTTCGCCGGTTATAGGATCAGCGGAAGCATGCTCCTCCGGACGCTTGCGAATTGAATACATTCAAAATCGATTGTACTCTCAGGCGATGCTTCATCGGCAGGAGCTACCTGAAACCGCCGAAGCGGCGCGCAAAAGACGCTGGCTGAGTGTGGCCTTGCAATTTGTACTGTGGACAGCAATCGCGTTGATCTCTGCCAGTCAGATTTACGCCTACTACCGCTTCACGAATCGCTCGTATCTCGCGCTCGAAGTGTTGTGCGATATATCAGTATGGTATTTATGGGGACTGCTTACGCCGATGATTCGGCTTCTCGCTCGACGCTTCCCCATCAGGCGCAACCGCTGGATCGGCCCTGCGCTCCTCCTCCTCGTCACCGGCATCGTTACAGCTTTGGGGTGCATAACCTTTATAGCCGCAGTCTTATTGTTACCGAGGACTCTCCCCTATCCATTCGCCGAGGCTTGGATGAGATTGTTTTCAAGCTGGTTCCAACACGAGTTGGTGATCTTCTTCGCCATAGTCGGGGTGGAATACTTGCTCAATTATTATCGCCGCTTCCGAGAGCGCGAACTGGCAGCTTCACAACTCGAAAAGCAACTCGCGCAAGCTCAACTACAAGCGCTCAAGATGCAACTCAACCCGCACTTCTTATTCAATACGCTGCACTCTATCGCCATACTGGTTCGCAAGCAGGATAACCAGACTGCCGTTCGCATGATTTCGGGTCTCGGCGATTTGCTGCGCTACGTCTTGCAGCAGGGCGATGAGCAGGAAGTTCTCCTGAAACAGGAACTGGAATTCATCGAGCAGTACCTCGATTTGGAAAAACTCAGGTTCCAGGATAGGATGAGTGTGCAACTCAATATCGCGCCCGATACGCTCATTGCTCGAATTCCGAACCTGATTCTGCAACCGCTGGTAGAAAACGCCGTCCGTCACAGCATTGCAGCCAGAGCCGACTCCGGGTTGATTGAAATCATATCCTGGCGCGATAACGGCAGGCTGTGGCTCGAAGTGCGAGACGATGGGCAGGGATTGAGTCGTGACTGGCGGCAGAAGATGAAAGAAGGGATCGGCCTTTCAAACACTCTGGAGCGCTTGAAGAAACTCTACGGAGAAGACTACCAGTTCGATATTCAAGACGCCGAAACCCATGGCGCGGTCGCAAGAATCGGCATCCCGTTTCGGCAATAGGCGGTCAATTCGCAGGTAGAAAAGCCATGGAGAAGATTCGCACGATCATCGTTGACGACGAGCCGCTGGCGCGCGAAGGCATAAGACTGCTGGTCGGGAACGACCCTCAAATTGAAGTCGTCGGGGAATGCTCGACGGGGCAGGAAGCAGCGACAAAGATTCAATGCCTTTCGCCCGATCTGGTTTTCCTCGATGTGCAGATGCCTGAGATGAACGGGTTTGAGGCGCTGGCGCGAGTGGGTGCAGAACAGATGCCTACGATAGTTTTCGTGACGGCTTATGACCAGTACGCTTTGAAAGCGTTCGAGGCGCAGGCTCTCGATTATCTGCTCAAGCCGTTTTCAGATGAACGGTTTTATAAAACTCTCGCCAGAGCCAAATCGCAATTGGAGCAGCGCAAAGCCAAAGAAGAGAATCGCAATCTGCAAGCTTTGCTTGAACAATACCAGATCGATCAGAATTCAACGGCTCAGGAAACAACCTTGCGCTCAGGCGCTTCCAGACACCTCGACCGGCTGATCATTAAATCGGGCGGCCACATTGCCTTCCTGGATATTGACGAGATCGATTGGATCGAAGCTGCCGATTACTGCGTTCTTCTGCACGTCGGCTGGAAATCACACCTGCTGAGGGAAAGGCTTACGGAGTTGGAATCTAAGCTCGACCCACAGAAGTTCTTGCGCATTCACCGCTCAACCATCGTCAACATCGCCCGCATCAGAGAACTGCAAGGGCGAAGCTCCGGCAGCTATGATGTGATGTTGCGCGACGGTACGAAGCTGAGACTGAGCCGCCGCCGCCGCGAAATTTTGCAGGCTGTGTTGAAACAGTTTGAGTAAAACAACAGTTGGCTTCGCCGCTCACTTTCTGCCGCTTGCTGCAAACCCGAATCTTCGAAACCCGTCAGTCGTTATAGTCCCGTTCCACGAGGCGCATCTCATCTGAGAATGCCGATCACTGCCTATTCTATTGCAAGCCTGATGGTTGCGGTTCGAGTGCGACCTGACCCATCCCTGCCTTCAAATAGAAGATCAAAGATACCGCGCCGCGCTCCCCCCTTGATTTTGAATTTGAAAGTAGCGCTGTCGTTGCTCGTAATTACACTCCTGGGCTTTATTTTGATCTTCGTCCCGGAGGTGTCTGGCGGAGTGACCGTGATGTTGTCGGAGAAGCCGGTCGTGCGCGATATGCTGATTGGGATCTCGAAGTTTTGCCCGCGTGATACTGTTAATATCGCCGGATTGAAACTGAGTCCGAAGTCCGGCGCAGAAGCGATCAAGAAGTCGTTGTTTCCCATCGAATCATCTGTCCATCCGATGTACACGTTTCCGCGTGAATCGGCTGCTCCACATGGGGAGAATGACCCTCCGGGATTCGCTGAAACATTTATGGGCGAAGAGAAAGTCAAGCCGCCGTCGTTAGACTGTGACAGGAAAATATCTGCCTCCGAGCCGCCGTTTCCCCAAACAACGGTCACCTTCCCCTGCCCCGTAGCTATCACATAGGAAGATTGCGTACCCCCTGATCCCTTTGATACGTTGACCGGCGGGCCGAACGAAACCCCGTCTGTAGACTTCACAAGGAAGACATCACGTCTGGATGTGGAGCCAGACGTAATGACCTGAGAAAAGGTAATGAAAATCGTGTCGTTTCCGTCTATGGCGATCTGCGGATTGGCGGACGTAGGTAGTGGAGCCGAGACTTCGACCGGGGCGCCGAAGTTCTGACCATCTGGCGCGGCCAAAACATTAATCCGGCCTCCGGGACTGTGAACGAGGTAGGCGACGCCGCGTGAGTTGAATGCAACGGGCGCTCCTGTCGTCCCGCTGCCGCTCTCGAACGTGTTTGATATCTGGATTGGATTCTCAAAAGTCGCTCCGCCATCCGTTGAACTGACTGCGTAGATCCGGTTGTTGTAGTACGTTACAATCACATTCCTGTTCCGGTGAACGGCTATTTGAGGAGAGTGTACGAAGACGTGATCGAGTCCCGAGATCGCTACCGGCGAAGTGAAATTTGCGTCACCTGCCGACTTCGAGAAAAATACCTTAGCCTGACCAGCCGAGGTCTCAAAACTTTTCCATACAACGAAGAGATTGCCAGCCGGGTTGATCGCCAGCGATGGCGTGTCATAAAACTGCGGTGTCATGGACAGACAGGGGGATATAGGCACCAGACACTGACCGATATCGGATAACTTGACAGCGCTTGAAAAAGTAAGGCCCCCGTCACCCGATCGTTTATAGAGAATGCTCTCGCCGCTTCCGACTGACTCGCTGTCGTCGCGGAAGACCAGGTGTATGGCACCGTTTTGATCGACCGCCAAGGCGCGGGCCGTCGTGTAACCTCGAGTATCGGTGGCGTTCACCGTCCGGCCAGTAACCCGGTCGCTATCGTACACTGTAAGCAAGATATTCGTTTTTCTCGCCAGACCGGATCCTTCCGCTTCGACGGTCAACAGGTAAGATCCCGGAGCGATCGAAGGAGCGGTCGAGACGATCATCGTGGCCGGTTGTCCCGGACTAATCACGCTCTTTGCGAATGCATAAGACATACCTGCGATCTGAGGCGAAGCACTGAGTGTCAGCGCGCCAGAAAAACTGCTGTTAGCGCTTGTAACGAAGTCGAAGGCAACCGCTCCCCCCGCCATAATGGTATCGTACAGCTTGATTCCCGATATATTGAAGTCCGGGGCATCCGGGTCCCGACGAACGGGTATCTCTGCGAAGTAGACGTCCGGGTTGCCGTTTCGCTCATCGCTCCAAGAGAGGAAGAAACTCGCCCCGTCTGCCGTAATGCCGTCGTGATTACCGTGATAGGCGAACCCTGGACTAAACTCGATAGGGCCGAAGACCCAGTTATGATCGGTGATGCGGAAGTTCTTGCTGAAACTCTGGCCTCCGTTAGTAGAGGTACACATGTAGACGTCGGTGAGGCTGTCATGGATCGGATCGTTTCGCCGATCCCACCACTTAACTCCGATAGTGCCGTCGTCGGCCGCGGCTATTGAGGGCGATGCTTGGGAGGTTGTCGTTTGGTCATCATTGAGTTTCAGAGGTGGACCAAAAGTGTCGCCGCCATCCGTGGAGCGAACATGGTAAATATCCGACCTGTCAGGGCCATCGGTGCGGGTAAGCCCATTGTATACGACATGCACATATCCATTCTTATCCACTGCGAGATTCGGCCATGACCACACGAGCACGGAGCCGCCGCCCCCAGTGAGGAGTCCTATTGGGGTGAAGCTGACCGCCCTGCTTGGCGGTGCGAATGTCACTCTGCCGTCAGTTGATTTGACAATCCACATACCTTCGGTACCAAAACGCGAATCGTCAAAGTACGCAACGTACACGGTTCCATCAGCGCCTACCGCCGGCATCGCGCCCTCCGAGGAAGTCTGGCTCAGAGAAGAGAGAATCACCGGCGGATCGAAGGTATCTCCACGATCGGTAGATCTTGCGAAGGCAATAGCTTTTCCTCCAGTTGGTATGCTTTGAGTCCAGCTGACATACACGTTGCCTCGGTAAGGTGAATTCCCGCTCTTATCGACCGTCACCCCGCTTCTGAAATGAAAAACGAAAGGCCCGCGGCTTGCGAAGACTGGACGCCCGAAGCTAACCCCGCTATCAGTCGATTTGGCCACGCTCAGGAAGCGGCGCTCTTCGGATGTCACGGCCACAGATACATGATATAGCTCCCCATCAACCCCAAACTCTACGGTTCGATCCTCCTCGCTTTTGCTGCCTTCGGGCCCCGAAATCTGACTATGAGCGAATGTATTGCCCCCGTCGGTAGAGTAAGAATAACCCGAGGCGGATTGGCCATTAGATCTGTCGTTGAAGCTGACTACTATATTCGGGCCGTTAACGGCGATGTTGCTCTCGCTCTGAGTCTTCCCAAGCGTGTCCAATGCCGGATTGTTCACGCGCACGTTAGCGCCCGGAACTGCCTGCGCGACGATGACATCCGGAGACCGGCCAGACTGCGCCGCGGCTCCAAATTTCCGGTCCCAGACGCGGCCCTCCTGATCAGGCGTGGAGAGCAGAGTCAGGTCTCGTTGTCTTTCCTGACCGAGGGTAGGAGCAATTGGCACTGCCGCGATCAGTAGTAAGGCAAGGCTGAGGCCTAAGCTGAGGAATGTTGCAAAATGTTGTTTCATCTCGTGCCTCCTATCGATCATGATGAAATTCTCGGCGGGAATATCGATCCCAAGCGCGACTATCTGCAGATCGATACGGCGCGCGAAGCTGTACCATCGCCGTTTTGCAGTGAACGGCTACAAAATTGTCGGCGAGCGGCCAGAGGCAGGGCAACGATTACACTCGTATCCGGTATACAGGATTGATCAGGTGCTGATACAGATCCAAGATAGCCTTTGGTTGAGATATGTCGGTATCCTGGCAGGATACTGCCTTCATCATCCATTCACTGCAAGAGAGTCACCTCTGGCTGCAAAACGGAATCTCCGAAGATATTTCTGACTTATAATCTTTACTTACTCAAGAATTGCGATTTCGATATCGAAGGAGCTAAGGATGGCGAAAACATCCTCGAGCCGACGGGTCTACTCGAAATGATCAAGTATTTGGAAGTTTTGTCATACAGGTTTCAACCACAATGTGGATAGTCATAAACAGACGCTTGATTATATGTTCCGGGTACCTGGCCCGCCAAAGGCTAGAAGTATTATCGTGGTTTGCGTTCGCTTTTGTTCTGTTGAGGTGGAAATAGATGGATGAAGCGACTCGAAGGCAAGAGCCACAAGCTTTTCAGGTTGGTCAGCCGTGCAGTATCGCAATCTCTGTATGATCGTATCATCTGAGTGGCAGTCGATCTGCGCAGCAGCCAGTTCAACCAACCCCGTGGCCAGTTCGCTGGTTTTTTACTACCCCCGGAAGCTGCGTTGATAGAATGGAGCGCGAGAAGCTCTGACGATGTTCTACTTTTGTTCAACGCGCTGCATTTCGACTTGAGAATGCGGCTCGCAAATGGGAGGGATTTTGAAGGCGCGATTCGAAGAATTACGACAACGAGGATGAATATATTGAGGGTTCAAGCTTCAACTTATTTTTCGCGGACAGTCAATCTGAAAATTGAACTCTCATCGCGGAACATTTTTTCGCTGCTGGATATGTCTTTACATCCGTTGGCTGCCCCTGCCAGAGCCATTTAACGAAGCAGGCGCTTGATGAGAAAACCTTCGGAGCCGGGTTCCCAGCGCGCAAAGTTTTCTGATTCGCCTGATGCGCGTGACCGGCAGGCAATCGGCCTGCGTCTCCAGGTACAAACAAGCTCTATTGCGCTGGTTTCAGCCGGATGAGGCTGGCGTGTAAATCCATCACATGGCTGCGATGTGATTTCAGAAAAGCAGATGATCTGAATTCACATAGTCAAGCTATCGGGAGAGTGTCGATGAAACCTTTATGTAAAACTGCCGACTCGTTCGGGAAATACGCGCGGAAATCGGTTCGAGCGGGCGGACATAGGTCTCGTTCGTTCTTCACCCTGTTTGCGGGACTGTGCTGTCTGAGCGCGCTCCTATCGAATCCATCTATTCCTGCCTTTGAGAGCCAGCGCACGGAAGCAATACCTGAGCGACCTGCTGCAGCGCAACCCGAGCGATCAGGCATAGACGGAAAACTGCGCGCTTCCATCGAATCGACCCTTTATCGCGTGGAGAAACGAGCAAAGCCTTCGACCAAAGGCGCGGCCATTTATCGCGCATACAATCCGGCGCAAGGGCTGCTTGCCGATTTCAGCGCCGACCGGATGCGAGTGTCGGCTGCTAAACCCTCACAGTGGCATTTGTCGCTTGACCTTGCTGGCTATGGATATGGCGGCAGGTTGATCGCACCCAGAACTACTGCCCTGAGTGTCAGCGCCAATCGCGTCGAGTATCAGCACAAGTCGAAGCCGCAGGATAGCGGGTTGCAGGAGTGGTTTCTCAACAGCCCGCGCGGGATCGAACACGGTTTTGTGATTGCTTCCCCTCCCGGCTCAAGAGGAGCGAACGAGCATCTCCGGCTCGCTTTGAGGTTCTCCGGCGATCTGCTGATGAGCCTCGATGACAGCCGACAAAAGGTATCGCTCAGGACGAGAGACGGCAAATCAGTTCTCAGTTACGACCACCTCTATGTCTTCGATACGCGGGGTCAGAGGTTGCCGTCGCATTTCGAAATGGCTGGCGACAGATTACATATAGTCGTCGACGACCGGGCCGCTTCTTATCCTGTGACAGTCGATCCGATGCTGTCATTCGTCAAAAAAATCACGGCCAGCGATGGCATGGGCACTACCCCCGATCCCATCGAAGGAGATGCTTTCGGAACGTCCGTTTCGATCAGCGGCGATACGGCGGTCGTCGGGTCTCCCCTCGATGATGACAAGCGAGGTTCAGCTTACATATTCGACCGCAATTTCGGAGGGATGGACAACTGGGGCGAAAGGAAAAAGATCACGGCCAGCGATGGCGTCGGTGGCGATGAGTTTGGCGACAAGGTATCGATCAGCGGCGACACGGTCATCGTCGGCGCGAGAGTAGATGGTGGCGGCATAGGCGCGGCTTACATTTTCGACCGCAATCAGGGCGGGGCGAACAACTGGGGCGAGGTCAAAAAAATTGTCGGCAGCGGCATCGGCGCAGGCAGCCAGTTCGGTTGCAGCGTCGGCATCAGTGTCGATACGGCTGTGGTAGGCGCGAGGTCAGCTTTCCCCAACACAGGCGAAGCTTACATATTCGAGCGCAATTTAGGCGGAGCGAACAACTGGGGCGAGAGGAAGAAAATCACTGCCAGCGATGCCGGGGCCGGATTCGCGTTTGGCGCGTCTGCGGCGATAGACAGCAACACCGTCATCATCGGATCGTCGGGTGTGACTGGCGGAGGCGCGGCGTATTTATTTGACCGCGATCAGGGCGGGGCGAATAACTGGGGCGAAGTCAAAAAGATCGTCGGTAGTGACACAGCAGCCAATGATGCCTTTGGCGCATCTGTGGCTATCAGCAGCGACACAGCCATCGTCGGCGCATTGGGTAAAGCCGCTCAACTGGGCGCGGCTTATGTATTCGGACGCAATCAGGGAGGAGCGAACAACTGGGGTCAATTCCAGAAACTTCTGGCCAGCGATGGAATGGCTGGCGACCGGTTCGGCGAGTCTGTTGCCATAAGCGGCGACACTGCCCTAGTCGGCGCTGGCAGCGATAACTCCAGTCAGGGAGGAGCCTACGTCTATGACCGCAATCAGGGCGGGGCGAATAACTGGGGCGAGGTCGTAAAACTTTTGGCCGGTGACGGCGACGCGGGAGATAACTTCGGGTTCGCTGTAGCGATGAGCGGCCTGAAAGCCATCGTCGGCGCGCGGGGCGACGAAGCAGGCGACACTTTCGGAAAAGGCTCGGCCTACATATTCGATGGCACGCCTCCTCCTCCGGTCTGCACCGCCAGAACCATCACCCATTCGGCAAGCCAGACCATCAATAGCCCTAACGAAGTTAATTGCGGCGGCTTTGCAACGAAAAGCAGCAGCCACTGGCGGGCTTTCAATCTTTCAGCGGCTCCTTTCTCATTCACTCAGCCGTTCAATATTCAATCGGTTGACATCGGTATAGAAGAGGCTCACCAGGGGCCGCCCGTGACGATCAACCTGTATACGAGCAGTATGCCTTTTCCAACCGGATTCCCCGGTTCGCTGACGCTCATTGGCACCAGCGGGCCGGTAGCTATAACGCCCGATGTTCCGCTCCTTATGCCTGTCATAAAAAATATTCCGGTGACAGGAGTCGCGCCCGCTGCGTCGCAACTAGTCGTCGAAGTGTTTCACCCAGACCTTGCGATGGGAGACCTCTTCCTCGGTTTCAACCTTGTGGGAGAGACCGACCCGACCTATCGAAGCGCGCCGACCTGCGAGGGGACGACGCCTATGACTATGAGTTCGCTGGGGTTCCCCATGGGTACGAGCATACACCTCGTCCTGAATGTAAATGGTTGCGAGGGTACGCCTGCGACTTCGCCTCCGACGCTTAACTGCCCGGCAAATATCATGACGGGCAACGACGCGGGTCAATGCTCAGCGTCAGTCGCTTTTATGCCGACCTCCGGCGGCACCCCTGCGCCGACCGTCATCTGCAAGATCGGCGCTATGACGATCACCTCTCCGCACACATTCCCCGTCGGAATGACTACGGTCGATTGCACTGCGACGAACGGCAATCCGCCGGATGCGATGTGCAGTTTCACCGTGACTGTCAACGATACCGAGCCGCCAATGATTACCTGCCCGTCGAACATCGTGACAAACGCGGCTGCCGGTCTTTGCTCTGCCGTAGCGACCTTCGCAGCGATGGCTTCGGATAATTGCGGATCAGCGAATGTAATGTGCGTGCCGCCGTCAGGCTCGACCTTCCCCGGCGGAGCGACGACCGTCACCTGCACAGCTACGGACGCGAGCAGCAACACGGCGATGTGCAGCTTCACCGTGACTGTAAACGACACTCAACCTCCTTCGATCACCTGCCCGCCGATGCAGGTCATCTCTCCGGGAGTGGTCAATTATCCTGCGCCAACCACATCGGACAACTGTGCGGTGATGATGACAGTTTGCACGCCGCCCAGCGGGTCTGTCTTCCCGGCAGGATTCACGACCGTCACTTGCACAGCGACCGACACGAGCGGCAACACGGCCCAGTGCAGTTTCATCGTCTCGACCTTCGATCAGGCGATAGTGAGCGACAGCGGAGGAGGTGCGATCTTCATCAACACGCTGACGGGAGATTACCAGATTTGCTGCGGCGGGATGATAGTGAGCGGAAAGGGGACGATCACGAAGAAGGGATGCATCCTGACGTTGACGCACAACCCGTCGAACAGGAGATTGACTGTTACATATGACACGTGCAAGAAGGAAGGGAAGGCGGTGTTGCAGATGCCGCCGGGAACGGTCAAATGCACGATCATAGATTCAAACACGAAGGACAGCCTGCTTGCCCCGTGTTCTTAGCTGATCGATGAAGGCTGGTTGATGTGAAAAAAGGCTGATGGTTTTCGGGGGCTAGTGGGTCTGCCTGCGTCCAAACTCAGGTATGAGCCTGTCATTGAGAGACTAAGAAGGCAACGCCTTCTCTCCCCTCCAAGGCACTCTCTTTCCAGGCTTCACTTGCTTTTTGTGAAAGCGAATGTCCGACAGCCCCCGAAATATCTCTTCATCGCCGATTTGATAATGAAGGAAAGCCCATGACAAAGATGTCTTGCTTTGCGAGCAACGCTATTCGGTTGTTGATAACAGCTTTTGTGGTGAGTTTCTGTTTCGTTGCGATGTCGAATACTTCGACCTCGCCAATGGGGCGCGAAGTCGTCAGCCCATCAATTGAGCCTGCATTCAATGCGCCTTCCGAAGCGAGCCTCGCGCGCTCGAATAAACTGATGAATGCGACAGCCGCGATTGCTTCCCCTTTCGCTCCTTCGATCACGGCTACGAAAACAGATACGCTCTTCACCGATCTCGACCTCGACACGAAAGCCGATCCCGGCGACACGCTCCTCTACACCATAACGATCAGCGCATCGGGGATGGATGCTGCGGGCCTCGCCTTCAACGACACAGTTGACTCGAACACCACGCTCGTCGCCGGTTCAGTGACAGCCACGCCTGTAGCGGTCAACGACAGCTACACGGCCACAGGCAATGTGCAAATAACGATTCCGGCAGCGAGCGGAGTGCTGACGAACGACTTTCTGGGGATACCTGCCCCGGCAACGGCGAGTGCAGGGGCAACAAGTACGAATGGCGGCGCGGTGATGATGAACAGCGACGGCAGCTTCACCTACAACCCGCCAGCGGGATTCGATGGGACAGACACGTTCACCTACACGCTGACCAACTCTGCGGGGAGCAATCAGGCGACAGTGACATTCACAGTGAGCGGGATGATCTGGTTTATAGACAACTCGCTTGCGATGAACGGAGACGGGAGGTTGACGGCCCCGTTCAACAGTGTGGGGAATTTCAACGCAGGAGCGACGGATGAAGCGGGAGATAATATTTTTCTCTACCGGCAGACAGGGACGAATTATTCGGGATCATTGACGCTGTTGAACGGACAGAGGTTGATAGGGCAGGGGGCGACCGCTTCGCTGTCGATGATAACAGGGATCACGCCGCCGATGGGAAGTCTGGCGTTACCAGCGACGGGAGGGACGAATCCGGTGATAGCGGGGAACGTGACGCTGGGGCAGGGGAATTTGATAAGGGGATTGAACATAAGCGCGGGGAGCGGGACGGCGCTGATGGGAGCGAATTTCAGTAGTTTCACGGCGAGTGAATGCAGCGTGAGCAATACGGGAGGTGGAGCGATCAGTCTGACGCATTCGACGGGGACGGGGAGCCTCAGCGCGACATTTGTGAGCGTGTCGGCGACGGGCGGAGCGAACGGCATCTTTCTTCAAAACACCACCGGCTCTTTCACAGTCAACGGCGATGGCACAAACACTGCGCGCGGCGGCAACAGTACGGGCGGCACGATTGCCAACACAACTGGCGCGAATGGCACGACAGGCGGAATCGGCGTTTATCTGAACAACGCGCAAGGCGTCGCGCTAAGGCGAATGACGATCAATGGCACGAATCAGAATTTCGGCATTTACGGCACCAACGTCACTAATTTTGTGATGGAATACAGCGCGGTCAGTGGCGCTAACGGCAATAGCGTGCCCGACCGGGAAGGGGCAGTCGTCTTTGACAATGTTTTCGGCAATGCGAACCTGATCAATGAATCGGTCATCAGCGGCGCGATTGAAGACAACCTCCGTATCCAGAACACCAGCAGCACACCGCTCACCTCGTTTACAATCTCGAACAACAACATTCAAAACAACAGCACTGTTTCCGGCAATATCGGAGCGCGCTTCGCCTCGTTCAACAGCGCGAATATGACCGGCATCATCAGCGGGAACAGTTTCAGCGGCAATCGCACAGACACTATCAATTGCGACGGAGCCAATTCGTCTCAACTCAACATCACCATTTCCAACAACACCATCACGCGCGGCGCTGGCGGCAATAACGAAGGCAACCTCGGCATCAATGTCACGGCTGGCGCTACCGCTCAGGTCACTTTCGATGTTGACAACAACAATGTTGGCACTCCCGATGGCACGACCAATTCCTCATTGATGAACACGGGCATCAACATTTTCGCAGGCAACAACTCCACGATGACCGGCAGGGTCAGGAACAACAAAATCATCAATCGCGGCGCCGGATTCAATGGGCATGGGATCGACGTTTTCGGAGACCTGCTCAGCGCCATCAACATAAAAGTCGATAACAACACAATCAGCAACGTCGGGCTTGACTTCGGACTTCGCGTTCAAGCCAACGGCGATCCATCAAACGCAGGCGGGCAGATACAGGCGGGAGTGACCAACAACAACGTCTCCGTTCTTTCTACCGCCATTGACGCCATACGCATAAGATCGCGCCGACAAACGTCGCTGTGTACGAGGGTCACTGGCAATACCGCAGGCCCAGGCGGCAGCGGCTTCTTCGGGTTGTTCTTGGCTCAATCGGACACTTCGATATTCAACCTCGAAGGCGGCGCTGCCAATCTGGCGGCCAACAACCCCGGCACAGCGCCCGCGAATATCAGCACCGTAGGGACGATCAACAATGTCTCGACAAACTCCTGCTCAAGTATACCGGCAGCAGTTTTTTTAGAGGCGCGGACAGAAACAATTTTAATCAGGTCAGAGACAACGAATCTGACCGAAGATGAATTGTCTGGTATTTTGGCAACAGCTATCGCCAGATGGGAAGCAGCGGGAATTTCTTACGAAGAATCGGCGAAACTCGGAGCAGTCATTTTCAAGGTCGTCGAATTGCCTGACCGATATTTGAGTCAGGGCGATGAAAAAGAAATTTTCATTGATCGAACGGCTGCGGGCTTTGGATGGTTCGTTGATCAGACACCTTTTGACGATTGGGAATTCGAGCAACCGCTCTCTGCCGTGACGCTTGAAAGTAGTGAGAGCGCGGCGCATTCACGGATGGATTTGTTGACTGTTGTGATGAATGCGTTAGGCCAGGTATTGGAGATACACCGCGCCAAAGCCGCCTCCGAACATAGCGATTCCCAGCTTGCAGATCAGGGCCGGGAATTTCATCCTATCAACCAATCGCGCGAATTGATGCAGATGACCTTGCCTTCGGGCGTGCGACGCCTGCCTGCAAACAAACCCATTGGACAAGCGGATAAGTCGCCTTCGACTCTTATCTCTTCTATCACTTCGAGCGCACCATCGGTCAATGAAAAAGACTCGTTGTTTGCACTCAATGATCGTCTGTTCAACATCAGGCGAGTCAGCGCAAACGTAGGAGCAAATTCTACACCTGCCAGATACGCTATGCGCACTCGCTCGACCGGGGCCGCAACTCCGATCTCAGGCGAGGCTGTTCCCACCGTCAACATCGGCACGTTGCCCGTAGGTAAATCCGTCACGATCACATTTCGTGTGATGATTGACAATCCGTTCCCCGTCGGAGTGTGCGAGGTCTCAAATCAAGGCACGATCACCGGCAGCAATTTCTCTTCCCTCGTGACTGATGACCCCGACACTGCAACGCCGAACGATTCGACCAAGACGACCATTCCCAGTCCGCCAATCATTGGGGCGTGTCCCGTGAACATCACTGCAAACACCGATGCAGGTCAATGCACGGCTACGGTCAACTTCACCGCACCGACGGCGACTGGTTGTCCCACGCCGACAGTGACCTGCAATCCGGCATCAGGCTTCGCATTTCCGAAAGGCATGACGAGTGTCACCTGCACGGCTTCAAACTCTGAAGGATCGGCTATGTGCTCGTTCACCGTCACGGTCAACGACAATCAACCTCCCGTCGTGACCTGTCCTTCTCCCATCACGACTGGAACCGATAGCGGGATGTGTTCGGCTGTCGTCAACTTTATGTCAACGGCTACCGACAACTGCGACGGAGCGATCACGCCTGTCTGCTCGCCCGCTTCAGGCACGGCTTTCCCCAAAGGCATCACCACCGTCATGTG
>Ga0187893_10006907_pt1 | contig 19030 bp, 21 predicted proteins | sample MA1701074metaG_FD_139574 | JGI IMG/M metagenome (GOLD analysis project Ga0187893, IMG submission 139574) | White microbial mat communities from a basaltic lava cave in the Kipuka Kanohina Cave System on the Island of Hawaii, USA - MA170107-4 metaG ... | reverse complement strand
TGCACTGGCTGGCGGAGCCGCGCCTGCGCGCCGCCGTCGGGCGCTTCCTCGAGGAGGAGCGCGCGCGCACGCTCGGCGGCATCGAGTGGCTGCGCGAGCACAGCGCGCTGAAGAGCGCCTGAACGCGATGTCGCTCGATCCGCTGGTCGTGTTCCTGGTGCTGGTCGCCGCGGTCCTGCACGCGGGCTGGAACGCGGTCACCAAGTCGAGCCCAGATCGCACGCTGACCCTCGCGCTCGTGCTCGGCACCTCGGCGGTGGTCGGCCTCGCGACGTGCTGGCTCGTGCCGCCGCCGGAGCCCGCGGCCTGGCCGTTCCTGGCCACGTCCGCGTGCTTCCACCTGCTGTACCAGGTGTTCCTGCTCCAGGCCTACCGCTTCGGCGATCTCTCGCACGTGTACCCGATCGCGCGCGGCCTCGCGCCGGTGCTGGTGGCGGTGTTCGCCGGCCTGTTCGCCGCCGAGCTGCCGCGCGGCGTGCAGGGGCTCGGGATCGGCCTCGCGTCGGCGTCGATCGCGAGCCTCGCGCTCGAGCCGCGCACGCTCGGGCCGGGCGCGACGCGCAGCGTGATCGCGGCGCTCTTCACGGCGGCGATGATCGGCACCTACACCTTTCTCGACGGCCAGGGCGTGCGCCGCGCGGGCGGCGTCTTCTCGTACCTCGCCTGGAACCTGTGGCTCACCTCGCTGCCGTTCTGCGTGTTCGTGCTGCTGCGCCGGCGCGAGCGCCTGCGCGCCATCCTGCGCACGCGCGAGGGGCTGAAGGGCATCGGCGGCGGCGTGGTCGCGATGGTCGGCTACGCGATCGTGATCTGGGCGATGGACCGCGGCGCGATGGCGAGCGTCGCGGCGCTGCGCGAGACGAGCGTGGTGTTCGCCGCGCTGATCGGCACGATCGTGCTCGGCGAGGCGTTCAGCGCGCGCCGGATCGCGGCCGCGGTCGGCGTCGCGCTCGGCGTGGTCCTATTGCAATCCGGCTAGGTGCTCGACGACGAGACCGGCGCGGTCCGCGGCCGCGCCCGCAAGCGCCGCGAAGCGGAGCGCGCAGCGAGCCGCAGGCGAGCGAAGTCAACCAGTCAGGGCGATCGGCTGCGCCTCGCCTGGGAGTTCGGACGCGATCAGCGCGCGCACGCGCTCGGTCAGCTCTTCCACGGAGAGGCTGGCGAAGCTCGCGGCCGGGATCGGCTCGAGCACGCGCACCGAGATCGGGTGCTTGCCCTGCAACAGGTAGCCGCGCTTGGGCAGCGCGCGCGAGGTGCCGTCGAGCACGATCGGCACGATCGGGCTCCTGGTGCGCTTGGCGATCTCGAACGCGCCGGTCTTGAACGCGCGCAGGCGGCCGTCCGGCGAGCGCGTGCCCTCGGGAAAGATCATCACCGAGCTGCCACCGGCCAGTGTCGCCTCGCAGTCCTCCATCATCTGCACCACGCTCTCGCGCTTGCCGCGCACGAGCTTGATGTAGCGGTTCATCGACATGTTCCAGCCGATCAGCGGCACGCGGAAGTTCTCGATCTTCGACACCCACTTGAAGTGCGTGGCCAGCCGGAACAGCACCAGGATGTCGACCAGCGATTGGTGGTTCGAGACCAGCACGCAGGCGGCGTCGCGCGGGATCCGCTCGCGCCCCTCGACCGTGACCGGCCAGGCCGGGTTGAGCCGCGTGTAGAGGCCCGCCCAGAAGCAGGTGAAGCGGTGCAGGAGCACCAGCCGCCGGTCGAATGCGATCGTGGCGAGCCAGATCAGCAGGGCCACCGGGAACAGCGCGACCGAGGAGAGGACGAGGAACGTCCAGAACGAGAGCGACAGGATGTGCAGGCCGAGCACGGCGGCATTCTCCCGCTTTCGCGCGCGTCTGAAAAGCCGCCCGGCGTTCGGCTATCTTCGCCGCGCATGCGCGAGCTCGAGATCCGCTTCACGCTGGGCGAGCGCGATCTGCGCCACTTCCGGCGCGAGCTCGGGCGCGCGCTCGGCGCCGTCGACCGCCGCAAGGAGAAGCAGATCACGGCCGCGGCGGTGGACCGCATCGGGCGCGCGCGCGCCTCCGACCCGCCCGACTTCGTGCGCGAGCGGCTCGACCGCGTGGAGCAGATCGTGCAGATGACCTACGACGAGGAGTGGGACCTGCCGGCGGCGGTGAAGACGCGCATCCTCGCCGCGCTCTCCTACCTGGCCAGCCCCGCGCCGATCGTCCCGAACGCGGTGCCGGCGCTCGGCTACCTCGACGACGCGATCATGATCGAGCTGGTCAGCCAGCAGCTGCGCCACGAGCTCGACGGCTGGCGCGACTTCTGCGAGTTCCGGCACAACGAGGAGCGCAACGTCTTCCACCGCCAGGGCAGCATCTCGCGCGAGCAGCGCGCGCTCGCCAAGCGCAAGGCGCTGCGCGCGCGCATCGCGAAGCGCGAGTCGGCGGCGGAGCCGAGGACGCGTCCGCGCTTCAAGCTCTGGTAGCGGCGCGCGCGAGGAGCCCGACCCAGGACTTCGAGAGCGGCGCGGTCCGCGGCCGCCCGCGGCCGCGCCGGCAAGCGCCGCAGGCGCGCGCAGCGAGGCGAAGCCGAGCGAAGTAAACTATTCCGGATCGCGCTCGAGCCGCTGCGCCAGGAACGTGCCTTGTTGCTGCGAGTCGGGCTGCAGGCCCTCGATCGAGGGCAGCTTCTCGAGCAGCTCGTGCACCCGCAGCTGGTCCTCGGGCGCGATCCAGGCGAACTGCAAGGCCAGGCCCTGCTCGCCGTCGTCGCGCAGCACCACCGCGTCGACCAGGAACGGCTCCTCGCGCGGCGAGAGCTGCACCGCGAGCTCGAGCCGGCTCCCGACTACCAGCCCCTCGACCGGCTCGATGCGCATGCCGCCGACGGAGATGTCCCGACACATCAGCATGTAGCCGCTGCCGCCGTCCATCGCGGTGATCTTGCGGTCGTAGGCCGCGCGCTTGTTCACGCGTGCCGGGCGCCGCCGCTCCGAGCCCGCGGCCCGCTCGGCGGCCGCGCCGGTGGCCACGATCGCCGGACCGAGCACGCGCTCCGCCAGCAGCGCGCGCAGCCGGCTGCGCGTCTCGCCCTCGACCGGCGCGAAGCGCACGCCGACGATCGTCTCGCCGGGCTTTCCGCACTCGCGCTCCGCCGGCACCACGCGCACCGCGTGGCCGGAGAGCTCGAGCGCGCGTCCAGCGCAGAGCTCCTTCGGGATCTGCACGGTGAGGTCGCACTTCTCCTTCACCGGCTTGGCCACGAGCAGCCGGCAGCCGCGCGGCGACAGGTCGATCAGCGTCGCCTGCTGGCGCCAGAACCCGGTCTTGAAGGTGACCGGGTGGCCGCACGCCACTCGCGGCGCGCGCCGCGCCTCCGCACCGCGGAACAGCGCGCGCAGCAGGAGCACGCGCAGGGCCGCCGGGTGGACGGGCTCGCGGATCAGGAAGTCGAAGCCGCGCGCCGCGAGCGGCCCGTTCTCGGCCGGCGGCTCGTTCGACACGAACGCGACCCAGGTCGCGCGCGGCGAGCGCGCGTCGACTTCGCGCCGGATCCCGAGCCTGCGCGCCAGCGCGGCGGTCGTGACGAGCAGCGTCTCCGCCTGGGGCGCGGGCGGACGCAGGCTCGCGCCCGGCACGCGCTCGAAGTCGGCGCCGAGCTGCTCGAGCATGCCGTTCACGGTGTCGAGCTCACCGTCGTCGATCAGCAGGACCGGCGTGGCAGCCCTCATGTCGCGCTGGGACCTCGCACCCGGACAGGATCGGGACCGCGCCGGGGGCGCTTGAGACCGGTGGCGGCGGCGGAGCTGTCGCACGGCGTCGCGCGCGGGTGCTGGCGGCAGGGCGCTCGGGTACACTCGCGCCCGCATGAGCGGGACGGTGCGCACGGAGAAGGATGGGGCCCTGGGCTTCCTCATCTTCGACCATCCCGCGCGCCGCAACGCGATCTCCGCCGAGATGTGGCGCCAGATCCCGGGGGCGGTCGAGGCCCTGGCCAAGGACGACGACGTGCGGGTCGTGATCCTGCGCGGCGAGGGCGAGACCGCGTTCGTGTCCGGCGCCGACATCTCCGAGTTCGAGAGCCGGCGCTCCGGCGGCAGCGCGGTCGCCGACTACGAGCGCGCCGGCGCCGACGCGTACCGCGCCATCGCGGCGATCGAGAAGCCCACGCTCGCGATGATCCACGGCTTCTGCGTGGGCGGCGGGGTCGCGATCGCGCTCTGCGCCGACCTGCGCTTCGCCGCGGACGACGCGCGCTTCGCCGTGCCCGCCGCCAAGCTCGGGCTGGGCTACACGGTCGCCCTGTTCGAGCCGCTGCTGCGCCTGGTGGGCAGCGCGCGCGCGCTCGAGATCCTCTACACGGCCCGGCGTTACCGCGCCGACGAGGCGCTCGCGATGGGGCTGGTGAACTCGGTCTCGCCCAAGGGCATGCTCGATTCGGTCGTGCGCGAGACCGCCGACCGGATCGCCGCGAACGCGCCGCTCACCCTGCGCGCCGTGAAGATCACGGAGCGCGAGCTGGCGCGCGAGCCCGCGAAGCGCGACAAGGCGCGCATCGATGCCGCGGTCGGCGCCTGCTACGAGAGCGAGGACTACCGCGAGGGCGTGCGCGCCTTCCTCGAGAAGCGCAAGCCGCTGTTCAAGGGGCGGTGAGCCGGTCCGAGCGGGGCCCGGCGCGCCCTGCGGGCACGCCACCCGCACTACGCTCGGCTGCGCCTCGCTGCGCGCGCCTTCGGCGCTTGCGTGCCCGCGCGAAGGCGGCTTCGCGCGGGCACTGCCACGAACTCGAGTCGAGCGTACTCAACGAGCGGCACCCGGCAGGTCCTGCGGCACGTGGTCGGCGATCTTGGACAGGCTCGAGTTGCGCGACAGAAGGTCGACCACGACCTGCGCGGGCCGCGTGTAGACCAGCGGATAGATCCACTCGCCGCGGCTCGGGTCGGCGCGCACGGCGAGCCGGGGCTCGTCCAGCGAGAACTCGGCTTCGAGCCCCGGCTTGTTGCCGCGCGCGTCGAGCGGGAGCCAGCGTTCGAGGCTGCCCAGGAACACACCGTTGAACCCGTACAGGAGCGTCTCGCTCGACTCGGGCGCGCGGCGCAGCACCTGGTAGCAGAAGCCGGCGGGCACGCCGACCGCGCGCAGGAGCGCCGCGAGCAGGTGGCTCTTGGAGAAGCCGATCCCGGTGCGGGCCGCGAGCACCTGGCTCGCGCGGCAGGGCAGCTCGTCGCGCCCGGCGTCGGCGGTGTGCGCGATCCGGTCGCGCACGAAGCCGTACACCGCGCGCGTCTTGGCCACGTCGTCGGCGCAGCCCTCGGCGAGCAGGCGCGCCTGCTCCATCACCGCCGGCGTCTGCCAGTCGATGGTGATCGTGTCCTCGACGTAGCCCTGCCAGCGCGACGTCTCGGGACGCAGGACGATCGGCTCAGCTCTCGGCGACGACGCTGACCTCGGTCTTCACGGAGTTCGCGATGAAGCACTCTTTGTGCGAGAGCTCGTGCAGGCGCGCGAGCTCCGCGGCGTCGGGCTGCTTCTCGCCCGAGAAGCGGATGCGCGGGCGCAGCTCGACGCGCGTGACCGCGAGCCTGCCCTCGGCGTTCTTCTCCATGTGCCCGACCGCGTCGTCGTCGTAGGACTCGACCGTGAAGCGTCGGCGCGCGGCGATCGCGAGGAAGGTCAGCATGTGGCAGCTCGAGAGCGCCGCGACCAGCGCTTCCTCGGGGTTCGGCAGCTCCGCGCGGCCGCGGTACTCGGGCGCCGACGACGCCTCGAGCTCCGCGCCGCCGCCGAAGCGCCAGCGGTGGGTGCGATCGTAGCCCTCGTAGGTGAACGGCGCGTCGCCGCGCTGCCAGCGGATCCGGCTGTGGTGTTCCGACATTCCCCTAGTGTGCGGTTTCCGGGATCACGATGTCACCGGTGTCCGTGTCCTCGAACGACTCGAGGACGCTGGTGTCGTCCCAGATCGGGATGTTGTGCTGCCGGTACAGCTCGCGCGTGCGCTTGGTGACCGCGCCCACGCGCACCAGCGCCGGCATCATCAGGTCCTTGAACGAGTGGATGTGGCCGGGCGGGAGCTTGGCGTTGATGCCGGCCGCACCCGCCTCGATCATGCCCGTCAGGAAGTCCTGCGGGTCGATCCCGACGTGCTCGAGCACCTTGAGGAAGCCCGGGTCGAACTTGCGCGGGCCGGAGCCGTCCACGCCGCCCTGCGAGTCGACCATGCTCTTCACGGCGTCGAAGGCGAACTGCGCCACGTCCTCGCGCTCGTCGGGGTGCATCCCCGCGATCGTCTCCTTCACGTACACGTTCCCGAACGCGACGTGGCGCGACTCGTCCTGCAGCACGTAGTGCGTCAGCTCCTTGAGCAGCGGGCAGGTGGCCTGGCGGCGCATGTTGTGGAACGCGGCCAGCGCCAGGCCCTCGACCACCATGTTCATGCCGATCAGGATCTTCACGAAGTGGTCCGCGGAGAGCGTCGCGTCGATGACCTCCTTCAGCCACGGCGACATCGGGTACACGAGCGCGAGCTTGCGGATGTAGCGCTCGTACACCTCGACGTGTCGCGCCTCGTCCATGGTCTGCGTCGCGCCGTACAGCTTCGCCTCGTAGTCCGGCGCGGCGTGGGTGGCCGCCGCGGCCGTCATCAGCGCGCCCTGCTCGCCGTGCAGGAACTGCGAGAGCAGCTGCGCGGTCGCGTGCGCGGTGAACGTGTCGCGCTGGGTCTGCGAGAGCCGCTGGAAGAACGGCACGCGGTGGAACATGAAGCGATCCTCGCCGACGATCGGCTTGGAGGGATCGACCTCGGTCGACCAGTCGAGCTGCTGCTCGCCGTCCCACTGGTTCTGCTTCGCCTTCGAGTAAAGGTTGCGCAGCTTCTCGATGTCGATCGCGTAGTCGAACTGCCAGGCGATGTCCATCGGCGTCTTGTAGGTGTCGAGCACCTGCCAGTCGAGCTTCGGAGCAACGGGCTGCGTGGCCATCAGGTCGGGTCCTCCACGAAGATGTAGCGACAGATCATGTCGATCAGCCCCGCGAGCACCTGCTCGGGAGCGGGTTCGGTCAGGCGGTGCACGAAGACCTCCGTGGCCGCCGAGTGGATCGAGTGGCGCACCAGGAAGGCGGCGGCGAGCGGGTCGATGCCAGCGCGAATGACGCCGCGGCTCTGGCCGAGCGCGAACAGGTCGCGCATGCGCTCGATGCCCACCTGGTTGATGCGCGCGAGCCGCGTGCGCACGTCGCCGTCGCGCTCCGCGAGCTCGAGCAGCACCAGGAAGAAGCCGCCCTCGCGGCGCAGGCGCTCGTAGCTCGCGCGCAGGTCGGCGCCGAACGCCGCGCGCGGGTTCTCGCCGAGGAAGCGCTCGACGTCGTGCGCGCTGCGGCCCTGCGCGAGCTCGCGATCGCCCCAGTCGTCGATCAGGGCGAGCAGGAGCGAGCGCTTGTCCGGGAAGTGGTGGTAGAGCGTGCCCACGCCCACGCCCGCGCGCTCCGCGACGTCGGCCATGCTGGTCGCCTCGTAGCCGCGGCGCGAGAACAGGAATTCGGCGGCCTGCAGCAGCCGGCGGCGGGTCGCGATCCCGCGCGCCTGCGGGCGCGCCCGGCGCAGCGCAACCACTCCTTCGCGGATCGAGCGTGGCATGGCGCCGGAGTCTACGCGCCGATAAAACCGAACGCAAGCTCTATTTCACGAACCAATCTTTATTAAAATCAACTAGTTAGGAGTAGTTCGATTGCCGAGCGGATGGAAGCGGACGGGCAGGCCGTCGCGCGGCTTCGAGGTCGGCGCCTGCTGAACCGGCATGGTGTAGCCCTGCGGCACCTCGAAGCGGTAGCGCAGCAGGAGCTGGTGCATGACCAGCCGCACCTGGGTCTCGGCGAAGCGCCGGCCCAGGCACATGTGCGGCCCGCCCCCGAACGGGATCCACTGGTGCGTGTGGCGCTCGTGCTCGGCGCGGCCGGGCGCGAAGCGTTCGGGATCCCAGCGGTACGGGTCGCTCCAGTGCTGTTCCATGTGGTGGGTGTGGATCGGCGCGACCACCACCATGCTGCCCTCGGGGATCGCGTAGCCGCCGACCTCGAACTCCGCCCTGGCCACGCGCGGGATCACGGGCAGCGGCGGGTAGCGGCGCAGGGTCTCGTTCATCGCGAGCGTGAGCGCGCCGAGCCGCGCGAGCGCCTCGAAGCCCGGCTGCTCCTCGCCGAGCGCGCGGCTCTCGGCGCGCGCGCGCTCCTGCCATTCGGGATGCACCGCCAGCTCGTAGGTGAGCGAGGTGAGCGTGCTCGTGGTCGTGTCGTGAGCGGCCATCATCAGGAAGATCATGTGGTCGAGCACGTCGCTGTCGGCGAGCGCCTCGCCGTCCTCGCTGCGCGCGCGGCACAGCCGGCTGAACATGTCGGGACCCTGGTCTGCGTGCTTCTTCTCGAGCATCGCGCCGAGCAGCTCGAGCATGAACTCGCGCCCGCGCAGCCCGCGGTAGAACTCGAGCCCGGGAATACGCAGCCGGATGCGCGACATCGACGCCGCGACCATGTGCTCGAAGGCCTGGTTCATGGCCTTCGTGGCGGGGCCTAGGTCCATGCCGACGAAGATCGAGGCGGCGAGCTCGAGCGTGAGCCGCTTGTAGGCCGCGAAGCCAAGGATGCTCCCGCCGCTCGCGCCCCAGTCCTCGATGCCGGTCGCGATCTTCGGCCCCATGCGCTCGGCGTATTCGCGCAGCACGGGCCGCGTGAACGCCTCGTGCATGAGCTTGCGGTGGTGGACGTGCTCGGAGCCGTCCCGGAGCAGGAGCCCGTTCGGGAAGATGCGGCCCATGATCGCGGTCCACGGCCGCCGCGCGGAGAAGATCTGCTCGCGATCGAGCAGCACGGTGCGGTTCGCGTCCGGCCCGAACAGGTTCACGAACTTGAACGGCCCGCCGATCTGCGCGACCACCGGCCCGAGCTCGCGGTACTGCTTGTCGAGGTTGGTGAGCATGTCGACGCGCCCGCCGCCGCCGGCGGCGATCGCGCGCAGCGCGCGCAGCAGGCGCAGGCGCGGGATCTCCGAGAATGGCTTCGCGCCGGGGCTCGTTCCGTTGGGCTCGCTCGTCACGCCGGTCCCTCCCTGTCTTTCTAGCCTAGCGCCGGCTCACCGGTCCCGAAGGAGGCCGCGCGCGCAGCTCGGCGGCCCGCACGTGGATGCGTGCGAACGCCTCGACCAGGTCGTCGACCTCGGTATCCCCGCCCAGGAACAGCTCGTGCGGCAGCCAGATCGACTCGGAGAGAGCGGCGCGCTCCGCGACCGGGAAGCGCCGGCCCGCGTACGAGACGCCCGCGCGCGACAGCGGGTTGGTGTAGGCGTCGGCCGAGAACAGGGGATCGGCGGGCAGCGGCGTGTAGAAGCGGCCGGAGCAGGGCACGCCCTCCGCGCGCAGCGCCAGGATCACGTGGTCGCGCGGCACGTCGGCGAACGCGGCCGGCTCGTAGCGCAGCACGAGCTGGTAGCTGGTCCGCTCCGTCACGCGCGGGTCGCGCGCGAGCGGCCGCAGCCCGGGCACGCGCGCGAGCTCGCGCTCGAAGCGCAGCACGTTGCGCGCGCGGCGCGCGTTCTGCTCGGGCAGGCGCTCGAGCTGCGCGCGCGCGAGTGCGGCCTGGAGCTCCGTCATGCGCAGGTTGTGGCCGAACAGCTGCTCGGGAAACGCGTCGAAGCCCGGCTCCTTGCGGCCGCAGTTCACGAGCGACCAGAGGCGCGCCGAGTAGGTCGGGTCGTTGGTGGTGACCAGACCCCCCTCGCCGGAGGAGAGCAGCTTCGTGCTCTGCAGCGAGAACGAGCCGAGCGCGCCGAGCGTCCCGGCGGCCCGTCCGCGCCAGCGCGCCCCGTGCGCGTGCGCGCAGTCCTCGACCACGAGCAGCCCGCGGCGCGCCGCGATCTCACCGAGCGCGTCCATGTCGGCCATCGTGCAGGCCAGGTGGACCGGCAGGATCGCTGCGGTCCGTTCGCTCAGCGCCACCTCGACCGCGCGCGGGTCGAGGCAGTAGCTGTCGGGATCGATGTCGACCAGCACCGGCACGCAGCCCGCCGCGATGATCCCGCCCGCCGTACCCACGAACGTGTAGGCGGTGGTGATCACCTCCGAGCCGGGCGGCACGCGCGCCGCCTGCAGCGCGAGCATCAGCGAGAAGGTGCCGTTCGCGCACGGCACCGCGTGCTCAGCGCCGACGAACTTGGCGAACTCCGCCGCGAGCGCGCGCCCCTCCGTGTTGGGGCTGGGATGGCCGCCCCAGTTGCCGGACGCGACCACGCGCAACAGAGCCTCGCGCTCGGGCGCCCCGTGCTCGGGCCAGGCGGAGAACGGCCGCGCGCGCACCGGCGCACCGCCGTGAATCGCGAGCGCGCTCTCGCCGCGTCGAGCCATCCGACCCCCGTGAGCCGCAGACTCTATCACGCGCTTTTGACACCAAAAGCGAGCCCCATGTAGGCTCGCCGCGTGCCTCAGAAGTACGTCCGCGTCGACGACGTGGCGACCTTCGTTCACCACGTCGGCCCAACCACGCTTCCCGAACGTCCGCCCGTGCTCGCGCGCGGCGAGACGGTCGTGTGTCTGCACGGCGCGAGCACGAACGCGGGCGAGTTCACCGACCTGCTGGCGCGGCTCGAGGCGACGCACAGCCCGCTCGCCTTCGACCAGCCCGGCCACGCGCGCTCGGGCGGGCTCGACAGCCTGCCCTCGATCGCGCGCATGAGCGAGTTCACGCGCGCGTTCTGCGACGCGTTCGGGATCGGCGCCTGCGTGCTGCTCGGCGCGTCGCTCGGCGGCTCGGTCGCGCTCGAAACGGCGATCGCCGCACCCGGCCTCGTGCGCGGGCTCGTGGTGGTGGCGGGCCGCGCGCGCTTCGCTGCGGGGCCCGAGCTGCTCGAGCGGCTGCGGCTCGTGACCGAAGGCAAGGCGCGGCGCGACTTCGACCGCTCCGGCTACTCGCCCTCCGCCACGCCCGAGGTCATGCGCCGCGGCTTCATGGAGGAGCTCAAGACCGACCCGCGCGTGGTCTACGGCGCGATCCAGGCCCTGGACGGCTGGAACCGCGAGGCCGAGCTCGCGCGTGTTGCCTGCCCGGCGCTGGTCGTGGTGGGCGAGGACGACGGCGAGGAGCTGCGCGCGCAGGCGGAGGTGCTGGCCACGGGCATCCCGCGCGCGCGCAAGGTGGTGATCCCGAAGGCCGGCCATCGCGTGGCGCTCGAGCAGCCCGAGGCGCTCGCGAACGCGGTGAGCGCGTTCCTGGCGGAGCTACCGCGATGAGTCTCTCGCGCGCGATCGCGCTGGCCGGCGCGTACGAGCACCCCACGCGCTGGGCGCCGGACAAGACTGAGTTCCAGATCATGGCCGAGTGCGCGCGCGGCGCGCTCGACGACTGCGGGCTCGGCTTGCGGGACGTGGACGGGCTGTTCGCCGCGAGCATGGGCATGGGCCCGATGGGCGTGGTGTCGCTCGCCGAGTACCTGAACCTGAAGCCGCGCCACCTCGACGGCACGAACATCGGCGGGTCGTCGTTCGTCGCGCACGTGAGCCACGCCGCGGCCGCGATCCACGCCGGACTGTGCGAGGTGGCGCTGATCCTGTACGGCAGCACGGCCGCCTCGAACGCGCTCGCGATCGGCACCGGCATGGGCGGCGGCCGCGACGCGGCCGCGTCGTTCGTCTCGCCCTACGGGCTCACGACCGTGGGCTCCTACGCCCTGGTCGCGCAGCGCCACATGCAGCGCTACGGCACGACCTCCGCGCAGCTCGCCGAGATCGCCGTCACCATGCGGCGTCACGCGGGCTTGAACCCGAACGCGAAGATGCGCCGGCCGATCACGGTCGACGACGTGCTCCAGAGCCGCGTGATCTCGCGCCCGCTGCATCTGCTCGACTGCTGCATCATCAGCGACGGCGGAGGCGCGCTCGTGGTGACGAGCGCCGCGCGTGCGCGCGACCTCGCGAAGCGCCCGGTGCTGCTGCTCGGCTGCGGCGAGGCCGTCTGCCACCAGGAGCTCGGCGCGCCCGACCTGCTCACGATCGCGGCGAAGCAGTCCGGCGAGCACGCCTTCCGCATGGCCGGCGTCACCCACGACGACGTCGACCTGTGCACGATCTACGACTCGTTCACGATCACCGTGCTCGCCACGCTCGAGAACCTCGGCTTCTGCAAGCCGGGCGAGGGGGGCGCGTTCGTGTCGGGCGGGCGGATCGGCCTGGGCGGCGAGCTGCCGCTGAACCCCGACGGCGGCGGGCTGTCGTCGAACCATCCCGGCATGCGCGGCATCTTCCTGGTGATCGAGGCGGTGAAGCAGCTGCGCGGCGAGTGCGGCGAGCGGCAGGTCGCCGGCGCGCGCATCGCGCTCGCCCACGGCACCGGCGGAACGCTCGGCGTGGCGCACAGCGGCGCGACGCTGATCCTGGCGAGGGACTGATGGCGCGCGAGATCGATCACCCCAAGCCGACCGCCGACTGGGAGACCCGCGGCTACTGGGAGGGCGCGGGCCGCCACACCCTGGTGTTGCAGCGCTGCAAGCAGTGCGGGACCGTGCAGCACCGGCCGCGCGCGCTGTGCGTGACCTGCCTCGGCGGTGAGATCGAGCACTTCGAGGCCTCCGGGCGCGGCACGGTCTGGACCTTCACCGTGACCGAGCAGAACCAGGTGCCACCGTTCCGCGACGCCGTGCCCTACGTGCTCGCCTACGTCGAGCTCGAGGAGGGCCCGCGCCTGCTCACGAACGTGGTCGGCTGCCCGCCCGACGACGTTCGCATCGGCATGCCGGTGCGCGCGGAGTTCCGCGCCGGCGCCGACGGGCTCGCGGTGCCGGTGTTCCGGCCGGCATGATCCTCGACCTGCACAACCACTCGATCAAGTCCGACGACGGGCGCGCCAAGGTCGAGAACTACTGCCAGTGGATCCGCAAGCGCGAGCTCGCGCTCGACGGCTTCGTGCTCACCGAGCACCGCCAGTTCGACGACGCGTCGGACTACCGCGCGCTCGAGGACGAGTTCGGGCTCTTGATCCTGAAGGCCTCCGAGGTCGAGACCGACTACGGCCACGTGCTGGTGTTCGGCGTGAACGACGACATGCGCGCGGCCTACGACTTCACGCGCATCGACCTGCCGCTTCCGCTCGTGCTGCGCGAGACCGAGCGCTGCGGCGGCGTGGCCGTGCCCTGCCACCCCGGCCGGCCGCGCGTCGGGATGTGCGCGCACTTCGAGGCCAAGGGTCCGGTCGAGGGAGTCACCGTGATCGAGACGCTGAACGGCGGCAGCCGCGGCGAGGAGGACGCCGCCGCGCTCGCGCTGGCCGAGGCGCGCGGCTACCGTGGCATCGGCGGCAGCGACGCGCACATCGTCAGCCAGATCGCCCGCTGCGTGACCCGCTTCCCCAACCCCATCCGCGACGCCGACGGCCTGGTGGCCGCGCTGCGCGCGGGCGAGTTCGAGGCACTTTCGTGGAAATAGACGTCGAGAAGCTGAAGCGCGACTGGGCCGGGTTCACCTTCGACACGGCCGAGTTCGAGGCCAAGAGCGACGACCTGGTCGGCTTCGCGCAGGCCTGCGGCGAGACCGACAAGCGCTACACCGATCCGGCTCACGCCGACTTCCAGGCCGTGCCGAACTACCCCTCGCGCTACGTCGGCCGGCGCATCCTTCCCGACAACTTCCCGCGGCTCGGCGGCGGCTACGGCTTCGACGCGGGCAAGTGCGTGATCCCGATCGCGCCGATCCGCCCCGGCGACAAGATCACCGCCAAGAGCCAGATCCACGACATCTACACCAAGACCGGCCGCTCGGGGACGATGCTGTTCATCGTGCACCGCATGGAGTTCCAGAACCAGCGCGGCGAGCCGGTCTCGATCGTCGACTGGCGCATGGTGCAGCAGGACCGGGGGGCGAAATGAGCCTGACCTACGACGACGTCGACTTCGGCGCGGAGCTCCCGCCGGTCGCGCCCGACGTGACGCTCGCGAACGTGCGGCGCTTCACCGCGGCGTCGGGCATGACCTTCGGCCGCTTCTCGGACCACGAGCAGGCGCGCAAGGAGGGCCTGCCCGGCGCGATCGTGCCCGGCATCATGAGCCAGGGGATCCTGGTCGCGCTGATCCACCGCTGGGCGCCGAACGCGCGCGTGACCAAGATCGACACGATCTTCCGCGCGCCGATCCTGGTCGACTCGCACCCGGTCGCGCGCGGCGTGGTGACCGACAAGAACGACGAGACGCGCTCGCTCGAGATCGACCTCACGATCCAGAACGAGGCGAAGGAGACGCGCGTCGTCGGCACCGCGACCGTCGAGCTCCCGTGAGGGCTCGGTGAGCGCGCAGGCAGAGGGACTGGTCGCGGGCAAGGTCGCGCTCGTCACCGGCGCGGGCTCGGGCATCGGCCGGGCCACCGCGCTCGCCTTCGCGCGCGAGGGCGCGCGCGTGGTGGTGTCGGACCTCGACGAGACGGCGGGCAAGACGGTCGCGGACGAGATTGCGCGCGCCGGCGGCGACGCGCGCGCCGTCGCCTGCGACGTGACCGACGAGGCGCAGGTCGAAGCGCTCGTTCGCGCGGCGCTCGACGCCTTCGGCCGGCTCGACTGCGCGCACAACAACGCCGGCGGCCCGGGGCAGGGCGGGCGCATGCACGAGATCCCGACGCAGGAGTGGAACGCGATCCTCGCGCTCAACCTGACCAGCGTCTTCCTGTGCATGAAGCACGAGATCCCGGTCATGGCGCGCCAGGGCGGCGGCGCGATCGTGAACACGGCTTCGGGTGCGGGGCTCGTGGCCGTGCCTCTGCTCGCGCACTACGCTGCGGCCAAGCACGGCGTGCTCGGGCTGACCAAGACCGCGGCGATCGAGAACGCGCGCACGGGCGTGCGCGTCAACGCGGTCTGTCCCGGCAGCGTCGAGACGCCGGCGCTGCGCGCGCACATGGCCAAGGACCCGGCGATCGCGAAGGGCATCCTGGCGACGCAGCCGGGCGGCCGCCTCGGCCGGCCCGAGGAGATCGCCGAGTCCGTGGTCTGGTTGTGCTCCGAGCGCGCGTCGTTTGTCACCGGCGAGTCGTTCGTCGTCGATGGCGGAGCCGTCGCGCGCTGAACACAGGAGTGCGTCGGGCCGCGGGCCGTGATCTCAATCGCGCGCAACTCGCCGCCGAGAAGGATTCGTGCCCGACCCGAACCAGCCCCGCGTGATCCTGTCGCTCTCCCCTCCACACAGCTACGTGCCGCTCGCGCGGCTGAAGCTCTCGCAGGCCGGCTACTCCGTGGTCTCCGAGGACAGCTGGGAGGCCCACTACGGCAACGTGCGGCGCGCGCCGGACCTGGTGATCGTCGACGCCGAGCGCGTGCACGAGCTCGCCGGTCTGCCCGCGATCCTGCTCTACTCGCGCGGCGCGAACGTGCCCTGGGCGCCGAGCGCGATCGGCTCGATCGAGCGGCCGGCGGGCTTCCACGACCTGTATCGCCTGGTCCAGACCGCGCTCGAGCCCAACCCGCGCGCCACGCCGCGCGTGCCGACCAGCATCCGCGCGCGCGTGCGCGACAACGGCACCGACGCCGAAGGCCACGTGGTCTCGCTCTCGCGCGGCGGCTGCCTCTTGCGCCGCGACAACCCGCCGGCGCCCGGAGCCGAGGTCGCGCTCGAGTTCGAGCTGCCGCGCATCGGCACGCTCTCGATCGTCGGCCGCACGGTGTACCGCCGCACGACCGAGGCGGGCGTCGTGTTCCGCAACCTCTCCGCCCCGGCCAGCCGCGGCATCCAGCGCTTCGTCGAAGAGAAGATGCTGTCCGACTGACTACGCTCGCCTGCGGCTCGCTGCGCGCGCCGCTGCGCGGCGCTTGCGGGCGGCGCCGCGGACGGCCGCGGACGCCGCCCGTCGTGCTTCCTACGCCGCCACGAATAGCGGCTAGCCGATCGCCTTCTGCTCGCGCAGCTGCGCGATCTCGGATGCGGAGAAGCCCCAGTCGGCGAGCGCCTCGTCGGTGTGTTCGCCGACGCGTGCGGGGCCGCGCGCGATCGCGGAGTCGGTGCGGCTGAAGCGCGGCGCGGGGCGCGGCTGCTCGAAGCCGTTCACGGACACGAAGCTCCCGCGCGCGACGTTGTGCGGGTGGCGGCGGGCCTCGCTGATCGACAGCACCGGCGCGAAGCACACGTCGCTGCCTTCCATGATCGCGCACCACTCGTCGCGCGTCTTGGCGCGGAACACCGCGCGCAGGCGCTCCTTCAGCTCCGGCCAGCGCGCGCGGTCGAGCTGCGCGGGCAGGCCGGCGTCGGCGAAGCCGGTGCGCTGCAGCAGCTCCGCGTAGAACTGCGGCTCGATCGAGCCGATCGAGACGAACTTCTGGTCGGCGGTCTCGTACACGTCGTAGAAGTGCGCGCCGGTGTCGAGCAGGTTCGTGCCGCGCTCCTCCTTCCACCAGCCCGACTGCTGCGCGGCGTGGAAGACGGTCATCAGCGTGGCCGCGCCGTCGACCATCGCCGCGTCGACCACCTGGCCGCGGCCGGAGCGCCCGCGTTCGAGCAGCGCGCACACCATGCCGAACGCGAGCATCAGTCCCCCGCCGCCGAAGTCGCCGACCAGGTTGAGCGGCGGCACGGGCGGCTCGCCGCGCCGCCCGATCGGCTCGAGCGCGCCGGCGAGCGCGATGTAGTTGATGTCGTGCCCGGCCGCGTGCGCGAGGGGTCCGCTCTGGCCGAAGCCCGTCATGCGCCCGTACACCAGGCCCGGGTTGCGCGCGAGGCAGACGTCGGGGCCGAGGCCCAGGCGCTCCATCACCCCGGGCCGGAAGCCCTCGAGCAGGCCGTCCGCGCGCTCGACCAGGCGCAGCACGGCCGCGACGCCCTCGGCGCGCTTCAGGTCGACCGCGATGCAGCGCCGCCCGCGCGAGAGCAGATCGCCCGACGCGTCGCCGGGGGCGATGCGCGCGACGCGCTCGACGCGCAGCACCTCGGCGCCCATGTCGGCGAGCATCATCGCGCAGAACGGTCCCGGGCCGATGCCGGCGACCTCGACGATGCGCAGTCCTGCGAGCGGTCCCACGCGCGCGAGCATATGAGCGCCCGTGCCGGAATGGAAATCGCGGCGAGCCCGACCCGCGTCGCTCACGGCGCGTGCGGGCACGCCTGACGCCGCGTGCCGGCGCAGCTCGTGTGCAGCTCCACGCATCTTCTCTCCCGAGCCACAACAGCCAAACCCGGCGCGCCGCCGATAGGTACGCCGAGCGCAGCGGTCTTGCGCCGAAGACCCGATGACCCGTCCGTGGCAGAGCTTCATCGAGCCGATTCGCGACGAGGATCTACCCGATCTGCGCCGGCTGTTGACGCGCGGCGGGCGGCTGATGTGCGCGACGTTCGCCTTCGCGCTGCTGCCGTTCAGCCTGGTCTGCGCGCTGGGTGGGAACCTCGACCCGCAGCGCGCGTTGGTCTTCCACGTCTCGGCGCAGGCGGCCGCGTGGGCGTGCTGTGGGCTGGCGAAGCTGCCTTGGGGGCAGCGCCACTCGAGCGCGCTCCTGTTCGTGCTGGTCTCGGTCGTGAACGCGGCGCTGCTCCTGTCCGGCATCCAGACACTGACCGGTGAGAACCCGCTGCGGCCGATCGGGCTGCTCGCGCCGCTCTTGATGGCGTGTCTCGCCCCGTGGCGTCCGACGCTCTCGCTCGCGCTCGCCGCCGAGATGATCGCGGTGTATCTGCTCTCGCTGCGCATCGCGCCCGATCCGACCGCCGGCAGCGCGCTCGCGTCGGTGGGGCTGACGGTGCTCGCCGGCGCGGCGGGCGCGCTCGCCTGCCAGACACACCGCTCCGTCTGGGCGTCGCTGCACCGCGCGCAGACGGCCGCGGACGAGGCCTGCCGGGCGGCGCTCGCCGCCGACCGGGCCAAGTCCGAGTTTCTTGCCAACATGAGTCACGAGATCCGCACGCCGCTGACCGCGATCCTCGGCTTCACGGACGAGCTGATCGACGAGCACGCGCGCTCGGACAGCTCGGGCGGCGTCGACCCTGCGCTGCTCACGGTCAAACGCAACAGCCAGCACCTGCTCGCGGTCGTGAACGACATCCTCGACCTCTCGCGCATCGAGGCCGGCAAGTTCAGCGTCGAGAACGTGGCTTGCGAGCCGGTGCGGATCGTGGCCGACGTGATCGCGCTCCTGCGGCCGCGCGCGCTGGAGAAGCAGCTCCGGCTCGAGACGCGGCTGCGCGGGCCGATCCCGGCGGAGATCCGCTCCGACCCCACGCGCCTGCTGCAGATCCTGGTGAACCTGACGGGCAACGCGATCAAGTTCACCGAGCACGGCGGCATCACCGTACGGCTCGAGCTGCTCGCCGCGACGCCGGCCAGCGGGCCGATGCTCGCCTTCGACGTGGTCGACACCGGCATCGGCCTCGCGCCCGAGGAGCAGACGCGCATCTTCGAGGCCTTCGCCCAGGGCGACGCCTCGCTCACGCGGCGCCACGGCGGCACCGGCCTCGGGCTCACGATCTCGCGCGCGCTCGCGCGCCTGCTCGGCGGCGAGCTCACGGTGGAGAGCACACCGGGCCGCGGCAGCACCTTCCGCGCGACGGTCTCGACCGGCCCGCTCGAGGGCGTGCGCATGCTCGACGTGCCCGAGGCGCTCGAGGTGCAGGCGCAGCGCCCGGCGGTCGAGGTCGAGCGGCCGCCGGAGCGCCTGACCGGGCGCGTGCTGGTGGCCGAGGACGGCGCCGACAACCAGGCGCTGATCTCGCTCGTGCTGCGCCGCGCGGGTCTCGAGCTCGAGCTCGCCGCCGACGGTCAGAGCGCCTACGAGAGCGTGGTCGCGGCCGAGGAGCGCGGCGAGCCGTTCGACCTGGTCGTGATGGACATGCAGATGCCGCTCATGACCGGCTACGAGGCGACCGCCGCGCTGCGCCGCGACGGCTTCGATCTGCCGATCCTGGCGCTCACCGCGCAGGCCATGGCAGGCGACCGCGAGAAGTGTCTCGCCGCGGGCTGCAACGAGTACCTCTCCAAGCCGATCGATCGCGAGCGGTTGGTCGTGCTCGCGCGCGAGCTGCTGCAGAAGCATGCGTCTGACTGACTACGCTCGCCTTCGGCTCGCTGCGCGCG
>Ga0187893_10006906_pt1 | contig 19030 bp, 18 predicted proteins | sample MA1701074metaG_FD_139574 | JGI IMG/M metagenome (GOLD analysis project Ga0187893, IMG submission 139574) | White microbial mat communities from a basaltic lava cave in the Kipuka Kanohina Cave System on the Island of Hawaii, USA - MA170107-4 metaG ... | reverse complement strand
GGCTAAGCAAGTTACAGCGTCATTGAAGATGAAAATACGAGGCGGGCAGGCCAGCGCGGCGCCACCGGTTGGCTCAACCTTAGGCCAATACGGCGTGAATATGATGGATTTTATAAACCCATTCAATGAAGAGACTAAGGACCGCATGGGCCAAATGGTAACCGTGCATATAAGTATTTACGACGACCGCACCATGAGCTGGCGTGTAGTCGGAACTCCCACTGATGAGCTGATCCTGGCTGCCCTAAAGGTTGATAAAGGCTCAGGCGAACCTAACAAGGAAAAGCTCGAGAAAAAACTCAACCAGTCACAACTAAGCGAAATTGCTGAAGCTAAGGCCGCAGATATGAACACCGATGATATCGAGGCTGTCAAAAAGATGATAGCCGGCACAGCTCGCAGCATGGGGGTAGAGGTAGAGTAGTTATGGCCAAAGAAGCAGAAAAGAAAGTCGATAAAGAGCCTAAGGCCAAGAAAGCAGCAGCTGCCGTTGAAGAACCAACAGTGGAGGTAGTCAAAGAACCCAAAGCGACCGCCAAAGCTGGTAAGCGCAGCGCCAAAGCCGTAGCTGAAACTGAAGCAAAGGCTGAAAAAGAGGAGCGTAAAGCCAAAAAGGTCGAAGCTACCCCGGAAAAACCCAAGAAGACTGCCCAACCTGCCCGAAGCAAGCTGGAGCGAGCTGGTAAGAAGTATCGTGAGGCTGCCAAGCTTATTGAAACTGGCAAAGTCTATAATTTGGCTGATGCGGTTGAGATAATCACCAAGGCCAGTCCTACAAAATTTGACGGTACGGTAGAAATGCACCTAAATCTTAACGTCGACCCCAAGCAGGCTGATCAAAATATTCGCGAGATGGTGGCCTTGCCGGCAGGTAGCGGCAAAAATTTGCGAATCGCCGTTTTCGCTGAAGCTGATGAGGCAGATAAGGCCAAAAAAGCCGGCGCCGATTTGGCTGGAATCGATGAAATTCTGCAGCTACTGGATAAGGAAGAACATCCGTTCGACGTCCTTATTGCAACACCGCAAGTCATGGCTCAGCTTGGTAAACACGCAAAAAGCCTAGGTCCTAAAGGGCTGATGCCGAGCCCCAAAAGCGGTACCGTGACAAACAATACCGCCAAAGCGGTAACTGAGGCCAAAACCGGCCGGGTAGAGTATCGGGTGGATGCCCAAGGTATTATCCACTTGGCAATTGGCAAGGTTAGCTTTGGTGCGGATAAGATCAACCAGAACGCCCAAGCGGTAATGGCCAGCGTAAAATCCGTAAAACCAGCTAGCGTCAAAGGCGTGCTGATTGAGTCGGCTTACCTAGCTACAACCATGGGTCCGTCGGTAAGGATAGAGGTTTAGCCGAATTGACCAACACCCTCTCCACATGGTGCTAATGCTTGCTAACACTGAATTGCAAACTATAGACTTAAGGTAAGCAAAAAAGGGGTTTTGATGGGGGTTTACAGCAATAAGCAGATCAGGGAGGCCATCAAGGATGGTCACATCGTATGTATACCCTATTACCCTAAACACGTATCCCATGCCAGCTTGGACGTCACCCTTGGCCACTATTACTACCGGACTGAGAGATCGGCCGACCACCCTGTCTATAACCCATTCGATGAAGGTGATGTAGAAAGGTACTTCGAGGGCGCGTTATCCGCTGTGCCGCACAAGAAATGGTGTGACGGGAACGGCATCAAGCCGCTGAAGGGCATACCGGCTACCCACCCAGTAATTCCTATCCGCCCAGGTGAGCGAATTTTAGCTCATACTCATGAGTTTTTTGGCATCAAACCACCCGGTGCCTGTGAGGTGAGATCACGCTCCAGCTGGGGCCGCAACGGCTTGGCAGTCAGTTTTGATGCTGGCTGGATCGACCCCGGCTACATAAATAGGCTGACTATGGAGGTTTATAACCTCAACCATAGCGAGATGATGCTATTGCCGGTAGGCGAGCGAATGGCCCAGATTATTTTTCATGAAACTGGTGAGGTCGAAGGTAGCTACGGTAAAGGGCGGGACAAGGGCTTCAGCGGAAAGTACTCGTCCGGCGACGATGTCAGAAAAACCATAAAGAGTTGGCGCCCAGAGCACATGCTACCTAGGGCCTACAAGGACCAGCGAGCCAAACCGAGCCCTATTAAAGGTCTAAAAAAGCTATGAATGGCCAGTTTATTGTCCTTGAGGGCTCGGACGGATCAGGCAAGACAACCCAATTCAGGCTGCTTAGCGAGCGACTGAAAGCCGTTGGCTACGACGTAGAAGTGTTTGACTTCCCCCGTTATGGGGAGCCGTCCGGCTACTTTGTAAAAAGCTATCTTAACGGTGATTTCGGTCCAGCCAAGGAGGTGAATCCCTATACGGCTTCGATGTTTTATGCTCTGGATCGCTTCGCTGCTGCTGCTGGCATTCGCCAGGCCATGTCTGAGGGCAAGTTAGTCCTATCAAACCGCTACACCGGCTCCAATATGGCTCATCAGGGTTCTAAGTTCGGTTCTGAAGCCGAAAAAAGAGGCTACTTCCTCTGGGCGGACAGTTTAGAATTTCAATTGCTTGGCATTCCCCGGCCAAACCTAAATATTTTTCTGCGTGTTCCAGCCGAGACCTCTTATGAGTTGATTGAGCGTAAAGCCAAGCGCGATTACACCGAAAGCTCTCGCGACGAGCACGAGGCGGACATCGAACACCTCAAAAACTCCGTGGCCACCTACGATTTGCTATGCAGTCTGTTTCCCAAGGACTACCGCCCGATTGACTGTGTGAATGGCGGTAAGCTAATGAACATCGCTGAAATAAATGATTTGATCTGGGAAACTATCCAGCCCTACCTGTCAGCCGATATCCGTCGTCACAAACCTGAGGAGCGCTCGGTTCGCTTGGATCAACAAGCAGAAGCGCCCCCCCGGCCCGAGCCACCAAAACTACAAATTTCACTATCTGGCTCCGCCTCTAAGGCCGCGGCTATAAAATCGATCAGCCTGTTGGGGGCTCGGCAGCTACTTAAAAACCAGTTTCTGATGCTGTCAGTTAGTGCCACCGGCGGGCGAAAGCCTCTTAGCTTCTATACACCCAAATTACCGGTTAAGGTGGCCAGCGAGTACCGGAGAACGATGGCCAGGTTGGCTGCTAATCGCCAAACGATTCTAGAAAAGTTATCAACTAGCCCAGATAGCCGGCAAGAAGCGGACTACGCTGCCCAGTTTTTGCTACCCATGGCGGCGCTGGTATCGATAAACACCGTTTACGATCAAGCTCGCTTGCCCGCTGCGCTAAAAGCCTTAAGCGGTTCCGGCCTTGACGAGTTGAGTGACCTGGCCCTCAGCCTGAGCGCTAACAAAGGTGCCGAGCTGCCGAAAGTTAGCTCTAAAGACTCCAGTCTCAGCGAAGAAATGAGCAGGAACTTGACGCACAACTACGCCGATAACTCACCAACGGTCAAGCTAGTGAACGCTCAACCGAGACTAGAGTTTGATCTACTCGCCGACGCAGCGTTTGAAAGTGGCGACGCCAGTTTAGCGGAAGCCGAAGAGCTAATTGCTGATTGGGATTACGAACAGAAAGCCAAACTTCTGGGCGAGGTACTCAGCAGAGGCCAGCTAAGCGTTCCGAGTAGCGAGTTGAGCTATCTTTGGGAGTTAGTTTTGGATGAACCAACCATTCGGCAGCTAGTGTCTTTGGGAGCTATTCAAGTGCAGGGGGCCCAAACGCCGTCACCGCGGCTTGGCTACGATATGCCACCGATTATCGACCGGGCTGGCCTTGCTGATCTATATGATGAAAGCTATAGTGCTAGCCTTAGGCTTTATTCGACACTGCAAGAAGCCGGTTGCCTGGCCGAAGCCGCCTATACAGTTATGAGTGGCCACAAAAGCCGCTGGCGAACATCCACCAGCTACACCCAACTGGTGAGTCTTCAAGGACTGGCGCTAGGTAAGCAAACACCTGAACTTATCCGCTCAACTGCTCAGTTAATGCTCGATGCTGTGGCCGAAGTCCATCCCACCGTTGCCGTCAGCCTACCCGAACAGCCGCTACCGACTCAAGTGTTTGAGCAAAAATCTGAGCCCAAAAAGAGCCGCCCGTCCAGAAGGCGCTCAAGGTCAGCTAGTGCTCGCCCACGGCGCAACGCTAAGAAGTAGTTGCTTAGCGCTAACACCTATGGTAAGATAGTTCTCGACTACCGAAGACAGTAGCCGCCAAAGCACAACTTGCTAGGCTTAATCCGCTACCTAGGTGCGCTTAGAAACACTGATCTTTGTCTTTGGTAAGGCTAAAACCAGCTAAAAAGACAAGGTTTTTTTATTGCTGGACCCGCGCGCTCTTGCTTTTAAGGAGGTCGAACATGGCGCTCAGTAAAGATCGAAAGAATGAAGTGGTTACCGAAGCGGCCCAAATGCTGGCTGATTCCAAGCTAGTTGTTTTAGCTAAATATCATGGCACATCAGTGAAGTCCTTACAGGACCTGCGAAAAACCGCTAGCGAGAGCAACTCCACAGTCCGTATCATGAAGAATCGTCTGGTCAAGAAGGCAATGGAGCAGGATGACCGCCTAAAAGACATCGATACAGCTTTTCTGACAGGCCAGCTTATGTACGCAGCTAGTCCATCAGATGAGCTGGCGCCAGCACGGATTATCGCTGACTTTGCAAAAAACGAACCACAGGTGGAACTAGTGGCTGGAATAACAGCCGATGGCTCAATTCTGGGGATAGACGATGTTAAGGCTTTGGCTGACCTGCCTACCAAGGATCAGTTGCGTGGTCAACTGGCTGGCCTGATTGCTTCGCCCCTCAGCGGATTAGCTAGTGTCTTATCGCGCAACGTAAGAGGCGTTTTAAACGTACTGTCTGCACGAGCTGAACAAAACTAATTAAATAAGAAGGAGATAAACTATGGCCGAAGAAGACAGCAAGGAAGTGAAAGAAGAAGTAACTGAAAGTAAAGACGAGACCAAAGCGCCTAAAGAAAAAAAGGCCGCAGTTCCTAAAGAGTTTGCCGCCATTGTAGACCAGCTAGACAAACTAAGTGCGTTAGAAATTAGTAAATTTGTAAAATTTCTCGAGGAACATTGGGGTGTTTCCGCGGCTGCCCCAGCCGTGGCTGTGGCAGCCGCTCCAGGTGCCGATGCCAGCGGATCACCAGCTGCCGACGAGAAAAGTGAGTATGACGTCATGCTAAAAGATGCTGGCCCCCAAAAGGTAGCGGTCATTAAAGCTGTCAAGGACTTGACTAACTTGGGGCTCGGCGAGGCTAAAGCCATCGTCGATAGCGCTCCTAAGGCGGTCAAAGAGAAGGTCAGCAAAGAAGAGGCTGAAGAAGCCAAAAAGGCTCTTGAAGCCGCTGGTGCGACCGCGGAACTAGTATAAGTCTGGTTATCCACAAAGTGGGTACGGGAGCTTTGACTTAGGCCATCGACTGTGGTAGTTTGGGCGTAGATTTCTAGCGAAACAAAGACCGCTTAACGGGAGAAGATAGGCAAGATGTCCGATATACCAGAGAAACAAGTTAAACGCCTTCGAGCTTTGATTGCCGAGGCTGAGACTTCTTTGGCAGCCGCTAAGGAACTACTCATCAGCCTGGTTGGTGATGATCCAGTGCTGACTGACAAGGTCAAGGATAAGGCACTGGGAAAGGTTATAGAAGGCGTGTTTGATGGGCAGAATATGGTTGGCTCGGACGCCAAGACTTATCCGGTGCCAGCTAACTATGCATCTAAGTCTAAATTGGTACAGGGAGACATCCTTAAGCTAACTATCGCTGACGATGGCGCCTTTTTATATAAGCAGATCGGCCCAATACCCAGAAAGCAGGTTGTCGGGGTACTTAACCAAAAGGACGGCCACTACTTTGTCGATGTTGGCGAGAAGCGTTACCGGGTACTGCTGGCTAGTGTCACCTATTTCAAGGCTAAGCCTGGCGACCAGGTCAGCGTGAATGTGCCTGAAGACGCGACTGTCGACGCCGAATGGGCGGCCCTTGAAGCGGCACTTTAGAAGAGTTATTGCGAACTGGTCGCAAAATTAGCTAAAACACAACACCCCCAAAATATTCCAGCGAGTATAATTATTCGGGTATGGGGCAAGTGCTTTATAGAAAATACCGCTCAAAGTCGCTTGATGAGGTGGCCGGCCAAGACCACATCGTTAAAGTTCTAAAGCAAGCTCTTAAAACCAAACGGTTGAGCCACGCCTATCTTTTTGCCGGCCCTAGGGGTGTGGGCAAAACTTCTGTTGCCCGGATACTGGCCCATGAAGTCAATGAGCTTCCTTACGGCGGCGAGAATATGCATCTAGACATCATTGAGATCGACGGAGCCAGTAACCGGCGGATTGACGAAATCAGAGAGCTGCGCGAAAGAGCCAACATCCTCCCCACACAGGCAGCCTACAAGGTCTATATCATCGATGAAGTTCACATGCTTACCAGGGAAGCGTTTAATGCGTTGCTTAAAACTCTTGAGGAGCCACCTGCGCACTGCATCTTTATCCTAGCTACCACCGAAGCTCATAAACTCCCGGATACCATCGTTAGTCGCACTCAGCGCTTTACCTTTAAGCCAATTGATAAAGCTTCAATAGTTGGCCATCTGTCCAAGATTGCCCGTGAAGAGAAGATTGACATTAGCCAGGAAGCTCTTGAACTACTAGCTGAGCACGGTGATGGAAGCTTCAGGGATTCTATAAGCTTATTGGATCAACTTGTTGGCTCAGGGCCATCAGTCTCTGAGCAAGCTGTACGGGAATTACTAGGTTTGCCAGCTGACGAAGCGGTCATCGACCTAGTATCAGCACTCGAGGCCGGAGATGCCAAAACTATCCTGGAACGGATAGGGGAGGCCAAGGACCAGGCTACGAATCCGGTTGTCTTGGCAAATGGGCTATCAAAAAGGTTGCGCGAAAGATTGGCATCTGGTGCCCATGAACAATGGATTCCGGAGCTACTCCGAGACCTCCTGGAAGTCCAGGCGAGCGTTTCGCCATATGATGCTCTGGAGATCAGCCTACTAACAATTGGCAGCCGGGATGGCGCATTCGCTGAAGCGGGAGCAATAGCTGCCGCTAATACCGGATCCAGTGCTCCGGCAGAGCGGGTCACAGAAAATCCTGACGACGCACCTGCGTCAGATCAGCTGCGACCAAGCGGCTCCACCCGTCGGCAGAGCTTTGATATCAAAAAATGGCCCGAGGTCGTGAGCCTGGTTAAAAATGAGACCGCCTCACTCTATACAGCACTTCGGCTGGCTGAACCCAGTCTAGTGGGAGACCAGTTGATATTAAAATTCCAGTTCCCCCTCCACCGCAAAAAGATAGACCAAGCTGAAGCCAGAACTATGATCGGTCGGCTGATTGAAGATAATTACGGAGCCAGGCTAACCATTGAGTGCGTTTTGGATAAGAGCCTGGCTGGCCAACCAACTAGAGCTCCTAAGAATTCAGCTGTTAAAAATGAACTTGGTGTGGAAAACATAAGCAATATTTTCGGTGCGGCTGAGTTGCTAGAATCATAAAAAGACGATGGACAACAAGCCCAATACTTCTCCACCTCAGAACGTCGACGCCGAAGCTAGCTTACTAGGCAGCCTGCTAATCGACGGCGAAGCGCTCACAAAAATCAGTGGCTTGGTTGCTCCGGAAGATTTTTATGACGACAAGCACGCCGCAATTTTCGCTGCTATGAACTCTTTATATGAAAAGCGTGCACCAATAGACCTACTAACTCTGAGTGAGCAGTTGAAAAGCTCCAAGCGGCTGGATTCCATCGGTGGCGCTAGCTATCTCACCGAACTAACCAACTATGTCCCGACGGCTGCCCACGTCGAACAATACGCCGGCATTGTGGCCGATAAAGCCATCCGCCGCCGGCTGATAGGTGCCAGCCAGGATATCGCTGACGTTGGCTACAACGAGGATAAGAATCTCCAGGAGCTGATAGAGGAAGCGGAGTCTCGCCTATTCGAGGTTAGTCAGCGCCATGTTAAGCAAGACATCACCAGCTTAGAGTCCATCCTTGGCGATAGTTTTGATAGGCTAGATGATCTTCACCGGCACAAAGGCGGCCTTCGCGGCATTCCAACTGGTCTTAAGGAGCTAGATAGGATACTAGCCGGCCTGCAGCGCTCTGACTTGTTCGTCATCGCCTCGCGTCCAGCGATGGGCAAGACGGCGCTGATGCTCAATATCGCTCTTCATGTGGCAACCAAGGCGAAACAGGGCGCGGTGCTCATATTCAGCCTAGAAATGAGTAAGGAACAACTGGTAGATCGCTTACTCGCCGCCGAAGCTGGTGTCGATGCTTGGGCTCTAAGGACAGGTGAGGGCCTGACGGACGAGGACTTTGAGCGGTTAAGTTCCGCTATGGGCGAACTGGCCGAAGCCCAAATATTCATCGATGATACATCGGGTATTACGGTGAGCGATCTGCGTACTAAGGCCCGCCGGTTGCATCACCGGTACCCCTTGGCGGCTATCATGGTGGACTATCTTCAACTGATGAGCGGTGGCTCTCGTTTTGCTTCCACCGCCAACAGGGTCCAAGAGATATCAGAAATCAGCCGCAACCTAAAGATATTGGCCCGTGAGCTTAACGTACCAGTCGTCGCTCTTAGCCAGCTTAGCCGCTCAGTCGAGAGTCGATCGCCTCAGATACCTCAGCTAGCTGATCTCCGTGAATCAGGATCGATTGAGCAAGATGCCGATGTGGTGGCCTTCATTTACCGCGAGGAGTACTACAACCCCGAAAGCAACCGTCCCAACATCACCGACATATTGATAAAAAAACACCGTAACGGGCCCGTAGATAACCTGCAAGTATACTTTGACCGTGATCGTCAGCGCTATCGAGATTTGGACACCCGTCACACCCAGGCTCCTGAAGGGTAATTTTGCTATACTGAAGCTTATGTTTAAAAGAAGCCGGGGGCGGTTCTCCTTTGGTTGGCTGAAGCTTGTTTTGCTATCTGTTCTAGCCGTAGCACTCATTTTTTTACTATATGGCTGGCGTTTAGGATCGCTAACACCGGGTCTAAGTCCGGCTGAGGCCTCGGCGATAGTGGCAACTACCGACCTGGCGCTTATAGCCAACGAGCCAGTGAATGCTCCGCATAAATTAGCGCAATACGCGGCTTCTTTATATGCCCAGGAGCGATGGGCGCTTCGCTTGCCTTCAGTGGCCTTTATGGTAACTTTTCTGGGCTTGTTTTATCTAACGCTTCGACTATGGTTTGGGCGATGGGTGGGCTTTTTGGGGGCAATAGTCTTTGCCAGTACCCCTTGGCTAATCATTATCGCCAGAAGTGCAACCCCTGACATCCTCCTGCTGATGCCGGTAGCTGCGTTATCGTCCGCCCTATGGTTAAGTAGACGTACCACAGCCCGTGGCTTGGCTTGGCTGGCTTTTTGTACGACCGGAGCGCTTAGCCTATACGTCCCAGGGATGCTTTGGTTCATTTTGGCGGTATTGGCATTCAAGTATCGATCTCTCAACAGCTTGAGCCGCTCCATAAATAAGTTGGTGGTCGCAACAGGCGGCTTACTTTTTTTGATTTTGCTGGCGCCATTAGCCTACGGTATCTTTCAGACACCAGAAATCGCCAAAGAACTCCTCTTGGTACCGGATCCTTTGCGTGATCCGCTAGCTACCCTTAAGTCAATCGGCTGGTCTGCTCTTAGTCTGTTTTGGCGTTTGCCTTACACAACTGACTTCACCGTTGGCCGGTTGCCACTGCTGACAATCGCGCAACTGGCTTTTGCAGCCTTCGGTGTCTATGCGTTGTGGGCCAAGGCTCGCAGTGTTATTTACTGGCTGGCAGCCATAGTGGGGGTGTCGATTCTGGCTGCCGGGCTAAACGATCGTCTGGCCTTGCTTCTACCAGCTATCATGGCAGCCAGTTTACTGGTTGCCGCTGGACTACGCTACCTCTATGTAGAGTGGAACAGTATCTTTCCACGAAACCCCATACCCCGGTCTCTAGCTGTAGTGCTTATGGTCGTTGTTGTTGGCCTCCACTTAGCCTATGGTTTGCGCTATGCGCTGGTGGCCTGGCCTAATGCACCAACCACCAACCAGGTCTATATGCTAAAATAGCTAAGTAATAACACCTTGGGAGAGCAAAGAAGTGACTAAATTTGACCAAGCAAAGCTTGTAATGAAAGCCCGAAAACTTCAAAAGGAACTACAGAAGGAAGTCATAACCGCTGAGGCAGGAAACGGAGCGGTTAAAGTCGATATCACCGGCGAGCAAAAAATCAAGAAGATCTTTATTGACCCTGAAGCCGTCGACCTAGATGATATTGGCCAGCTAGAGATGTGGCTTGAGGAAGCCGTAAAAGAAGCGATTGTTCGCAGCCAGAAACTGGCCGCTGAGAAGATGCAACCGATGATGGGCGCGTTAAGCCAGCTTGGTATGTAGTAAGCCGAGAATGCCCCAATGAGTCCGGTGATACCTAAACCCTTGGCTGAGCTGATAGAGGCTATTGGGCAACTGCCGGGCGTGGGGCCCAGAACCGCCGAGCGCTACGCTTATTGGCTCTTGAAAAATCCGGCTGATAAATCGGCTGAGCTGGCAAAAGTTTTGGAGGAGCTGCACGCGGGAATAGCCTATTGCCCCAAAACATTTGCTCTAATAGAGACCGGCCAGAAAGTCAGCCCCCTTTATGGCGACCCCAGGCGCGATAAGCAGCTGGTGGCGGTGGTAGCCGACCCTTTCGATATCGTGGCGCTGGAAAAAACTAACTCCTACGCGGGTACTTATCATGTTCTGGGCGGGTTAGTGTCACCGATTGAAGGTGTCGGGCCCGAGCAGCTGCGCATAAAGGAGTTGGCCAAAAGGGTTAAGGACGACAAAGTCAAAGAGGTTATACTGGCAACCAATGCCAGCGTGGAGGGCGAAAGCACAGCGCTGTTGCTTATGCAAAAGCTAGCTGGGTCCAAAACAAAAATTACCCGCTTAGCACGAGGGCTGCCGGTTGGTGTTGATCTAGAATACGCTGACCAGATAACGCTACTCAAGGCTCTAGAAGGCCGCCAAGCGGTCGCCTAGGCTCTGCTCGCTTCGTCCCAGCGGTGTTACAATAGCTGTTAATGACGAGCTACAGCGAAGCGCCGGCAATTAAAGAAATACTTGATCCAGCTAAAAAAATAGTGGTTATTCAGGCCGATAACCCCGACACCGACAGCTTAGGCAGTTCCTTGGCACTAGAACAAACTTTGGGTGATCTAGGCAAGGAGCCGGTCCTTTTTTGCGCGGTAGACCTACCTTCGTATTTAAAAAATTTGCCGGGAGCTGATCGGGTGGTAAGTGAACTACCAAGTAGCTTTGATCTGTCGATTATTGTGGATACCAGTAGCCTAGCGCTTCTGGCAAAGTTAGAAAAGAATGGCTTAAAGTCGCGGCTAGCTACTAAACCGACTATCGTTATCGATCACCACGCCACAAAACCATCGATTGATTTTGCCAAAGTTATACTCAATCCAACGGCTGTGGCCAGCGCAGAGGTGATCTATGAACTAGCCCAGCAGCTTGATTGGCCTCTCAACCACGAGGCCAGGAAACTCTTAGCCATAGCGATCTTAAGCGACAGCCTGGGCCTTACCAGTGAGGCAACCTCGGCCCGAAGCATCCATATAGTTGCCGAGCTGGTTGATGGGGGCGTTAGCTTAGCAGAGCTAGAGAACGCCCGCCGTGAAACAATGCGCCGCGAGCCAGAACTCATTCACTATAAGGGGCGCTTACTCCAGAGGGTGGAGTTCCATGATGATAACCGCATCGCTACGCTGGCCATCCCGTGGGAAGAGATCGAGAAGTATAGCCCGCTGTATAACCCGCCGATGCTGGTCATTGATGATATGCGCCTTGCGAAAGATACGCAGGTAGCTATCGTTTTTAAGCTGTATAGCGATAAGGTAACTGGAAAAATACGGACTAATTACGGCTACGCCGTCGCCGATAAGTTGGCGGAGCACTTTGGCGGCGGCGGCCATCCCTATGCAGCTGGATTCAAGGTCACGGACGGCCGTAGTTTTGATGAGATTAAAAACGAAGTTATCGCTACTGCCAGCGAGCTGTTGAACAATGCCAAGCATGATTAAGCTGCACAACACGCTCACCAAGCGGCTGGATGAGCTGCAACCTATCGCCCCTTCGGAGGTCAGCATGTATACATGCGGCCCCACTGTTTACGGCAGGGCTCATATTGGTAATCTCCGTACCTATATTTTTGAGGATATACTCAGGCGGACCCTCAAGATTAGCGGCTATAAAGTTAAGCACGTCATGAATATCACCGACGTGGATGATAAAACCATAGCTCGGAGTCGCAGGGACTATCCGAACGATGATCCTATGGCTGCACTTAGGCAGCTTACCAGCAAGTATGAGCGGGCTTTCTTGGAAGACGCCCAAAAGGTCGGAATTGACTTATCAGCCTCCCAAATCGTCAAAGCAACAGATGAGATAGACGAGATGAAGGAGTTGATTAAAAAAATACCAAATAAGTACATCGGTGACGATGGCGTTTACTTTGACATCGAGCACTATTCTGATTACGGTGCGCTTGTTAAGCTTGATCGCTCCCATACCCATCACCGCATTGCCAACGATGAGTATGATAAAGAGCACGTTGCTGACTTCGCTCTGTGGAAAACAAAAAAAGAAGGAGAACCCGGCTGGGATTTTGACGTGGACGGTCAAGCAATAACCGGTCGGCCAGGCTGGCATATAGAATGCTCAGCAATAGCTGCCAAGTACCTTGGGCAGCCGTTCGATATTCACACCGGAGGCGTGGATCTTATCTTTCCTCACCACGAAAACGAAATTGCCCAGAACAGGTCTGCGAGTGGTAAGGGCCTGGCTAATATATTCGTGCATAGCCAGCACTTACTGGTGGATGGCAAGAAGATGAGCAAAAGCCTAAATAACTTCTATACACTCGATGATATAGAAAAGAAGGGTTACGACCCACTGGCGTTCAGGCTGCTGGCCCTACAAGCACACTATCGAACCCAGCTTAACTTCACTTGGCAGGCCCTGGCGGCCGCCGAAAGCTTCCTTAACAACCTTCGCGCATGGGCAGATCTAAAACTTCAGCCGCAACTCGGCCATAAGAAGCAGGCCGCCGATGCTTACAGCCAAGCATTGGATAAAATCAGGTCCGATTTAAGCGGTGACTTGAATACGCCACAGGCTCTATCAGAGCTTTCCAAGCTCACAGCTCTGGCCGAGCAGCAGGGCGTTGAGCCCCGAAAGCTGCAGCTGTTTTTGGAACAAATTGACCAGCTGCTTGGACTTGAACTTGCCAACAGACAAGACGTAGATGAGGCAGTTAAGGACTTAATAGCTCAGCGCGAACAGGCCAGGGCAGCTCAAGATTGGCCAAAAGCTGACCAACTGCGCGAGCAACTCATCCACCAAGGAGTCGAAATCAACGACACGCCTCACGGGCCGATTTGGTCGCGTGTTTAGGTAGCTTCTTTTTTAGATATACCCGGCAGCTGGCCGCCAAAGCGTTCTTCTAAGAGGATCTTTATACAGGCTGCAACAGGTATGGCGGCAAAAGCCCCAACGATACCGGCAATGCTAACACCAATGAGCGCGGATATAAAGACCAGCAGGGGCGTAAGTTCGTTCTGGCGAGCTTGGATGTATGGCTGGAGGGTAGCATTCTCTGCCTGTTGGTAGACAATAAAGTATATCAGCATCACTAGGGCTAGCTGCCAGGAGCTCAATAGGCAAACGAGCGTGACCAAGATGGTCGATAGCGGGTTGCCGATTAACGGGATTAAGCCAAAAATAGCCACAATGGCCGCTAGCGCCACAGCATTAATGCTTACGTCAAGTATGTTGCTAGCCACTAAAAGAGCGATTAGGCTGAAAAATCCAGCAGTTACACTTAGAATCAGCTGGCCCAATACGAATCCGCTAACAGTTGCAGACATTCTTCTGATAAGCTTCTCGTATCGGTCTCGGCTGCCTTTGGGGGTATTGCCAAGCACTAGCTTGAACCACTTGGGGCCTTCAACCAACATCATGAAGGTCATGACTAAAATCGCTATGAGCCCGATAAAGGCGCTAATTATCCTTTTTGTTGTGTTGAGTACGGTCGACCCGAAATCTCCATAATTTGAGGAAAAACTACGAGCTGCATCCGTCAATCTTTGGTCAACGTTATAACGAGCAGCCGCTCTGGCTAAACTGGTATCCTCGCTTTGGAAGCTGGCAACTGTCTGCGGAACCTCGTTGATAAAAGTTCTAGTCTGGCTAACAATTGGCGGAACCGTGAGAAGTAAAAATCCCGCAAGTAGCGCCACCAATAAGATATAAGCTGCGGCAGTGGCTCGAACGCGGCTGCCAATTTTTAGCCGCCGGGTGATCCAGCCGACTACCGGATTGAGGGCTAGCGCCATAAAAAACGCGATAAATACCAGGGTCAGCACATAGCTGACCTGGCCAACGAACTTGTATATCAGGACCGCCGCGGTTACCCAAAGTATTACTCGGACAATCGTGCGATTGGTCAGTGAAACCACAACCTCGCTAGGACTAGGCATTTGCTTAATTATGCCACCTCTCGGCGTCTCTTGGCAATTGCTTGCCGGTAAATTTCAGTTAGCGACTTGCCGATGTTAGTTACATCGTATTTTTTTACCTCAGCGGACTGCCAAGCATGAAGCCGGCTAGCCATTTCCTGATTGGTTAGCAGCCGCTTCAAGCGCTGGGCAAATTTTACCGAATCGTCTGGGTTGATTAACAAATCAGGTTGGGCGCCCAGGACACTGCGATAACCCAAGTTATTACCGCCCAAAACCACCCCGGAGCCAGCCGCCATAGCTTCTATCAGCACAATGCCAAAACTCTCGCCGCCGGTTGCTGGAAAACAGGCTACCGCTGCGGAGGCGAGCAGTTCCGGCTTAGCTGATTCTGGGATTTTCCCTCTAAACTTGACCGAGCGGGTTAGGTTAGTCTTAGCCACGTACTTTTCCAGCTTGGGCCTTTCTGGCCCATCACCAGCGATAATTAATCTAAAGCCTGGATTGGTCATGTGAAGGATTTTAAAGGCTTGCAACAACTGCATCGCACCTTTTCTGGGGACCAAACGACCCAAGAATACAACTAACTTTTCGTTAGTTTGTGTTTTGGTTTCAAACTTTTTCATATCGACCACGTTGGGCAAAACCTCTGAATCCAAGCCGAATATTGTTCTAGCGAAGTCAGCGGCAGGTTGGCTGACGCTAAGCATACGGTCGAACCGCGACAAACCTCGCCCATAAGCGGTTCTCAAGCCCTTAGAGCCAGCCCGAGCCAGTTTGCCTGCTGGCAGGACATGGAAAGTTCCAACAACTACGGTGCGGGAGTCCGCCGATTTAATGACCTTGTGAGCCAAGAAAGGCGAGTGCGGAACCTGTACATGCAAAACATCAAACTTCTCATTGGCAAGAATCTCTTTAATCCTGCGGCGGCTAGCGGGGAGGGGGATGCTTAAACGGTTGCGATTGAAATCAACTCGGGCGTTCTTGGCTAAGCTGTAGACCTTGCCGCCAGCCCAGCTGGTCATCTTAGTCTCGCCAACCAGATAGCGAACCTGATGGCCCTCATCCGATAGCCACCTGCCGAGAGTCTTTACGTACTGAGCCACTCCATCAAGGCCGTCTAAGCTGTCGTCGTATACAAAACCGATTTTAAGCTTTGCGCTTGGCATGGTGCCTCATGGCTTGTCGGTAGACCGTCTCGTACTGGTCGACAATATTAGGGTAGTCAAACTTGTTAACATAAGGTCTCGCCCAACCCAGCCATAACGCTCGCAATGGTTCATCAAGTAACATCAGTTCAAGTCGGCGGGCAAAATCCACAGTATCTTGAGGATTTACAAGAGATATTGCGCCGGTACCCTGCATCACCGCTTGGTAGCCTACATTGTCGCCAGCAACTATCGGGCACCCGGCTGCCATGGCTTCTAAAAGCACAATTCCAAAACTCTCCCCGTAGCGGGCTGCTGAGCAGAACAGATCGGCCCGGTGGAAAAGCCGAATTTTTTCTTCCTCACTGATGTAACCCAGGAAATTAACACGCGGGATATCGTTGTAATCTGCATACTCGCTGAGTTTTTTCTCATCAGGGCCAGTCCCGGCAATTGCCAGCTGGACGTTCTTCTGGCGGCTAGACAATTCTTTAAATGCGTCTAGTAAGTGCTTTATCCCCTTTCGGTTCTCTAGCCGACCGACGTAAAAAATAGTTTTGAGTTTCGGGTGTCGCACAGCACCGTTCGGCTTGGCGCGAAATTTTTTAAGATCGATGCCGTTTGGTACTAGCGTGATTGGGCGGTGCGAGAGAGTCTTGAAATAATCGGTTGGCGCATCCGAGACTGCCGTAAAAACGTCGAAGTACTTAATCATTGGCTTGGTATAGGGAATGACCACAGTGGACATAGTCTTAGCAGTTACGGTGTCCATAAAACGGCCGTGCATTGTGCCAACGTTAGCGCTTTTCGACCTCAAAACCAGCTGTCGGCTCCAGACTGGCACCCATGGTTCGTGAAAGTGCAAAACATCGAACTTTTCACGGTTAAAAACATCGTCAATGGCGTCTGTATCAACTGAAACCGACCACTGCCAGGCCGTTCCGGCGAAAGCCGTGGTATTAACCGAGCCGCCGATTGTGATAATGGATTCCGGAATATCGCCGCTGTAGTCGCGCGGCTGGGGCGTCAGAATCTTGACGTAATGCCCTCGCTTTTTTAACTCTTTATGAAGAGCTAAGACGCACTCCTGCACCCCGCCGCCACGGAACATATGGTATGGGCAAACCAGACCAACTCTCATGTGCGCCATTATACGTTAGCTCCTGGGATTCTTGGCTAGTTGGCGGCGCAGTGCAGCTGGCACATACGGTTCGGCATCTTTCGCGTTAGCTATGATCGACACTGAATGGGCGGGTACCTTGGCAAGATAGGCATGGAAGTCGCTAAAAATAGTGCGCATATGCTGCTCGACGCGGTTATTGTCAAAGTAGTGGTCGTTCTCTATAGCGATGTGATGGACGGGCAAATCTACATGCTTGCCAGAAAGATCAAGGGTTAGCATTGTGACAGCTATATCCATGTATGTACGGAGGTCATTGCACTTCCATAGATAAATTTCAAAATTAATGCGCTCTTTGCGGTTTTTCTCGCCAATTGTTGCCAGTTTAGCGTTAAAACTGATCCTTTCGCCTACGAAGTACAGAAGTCTAATAAGTGGCCCTCGGATGAAAAGAAATTTTGCTAAAGCTGCGGATAATCTCCCCGAGAAAATTGAAGTTATAAAGCGAAAGAATAGCCAGTTTCGCCGCTTAAACACAAGGTCCTCCTTCGACGTATATCCAGCCATACTGCAAACCATGTCTATTTTTTTGACAGTATCAGGATGTTTCTGGAGCATTCGGGTAATGATCGCGAAGCCCAGGCTGGTGCCAGCTAGGGTTACTCGCTTGTTGCGGTACCTCAGTTTTATGAACGAGTACAGGTAGTCCGCCATGTTATCTATCGAAGGTTTTTCGCCGATCTTATAAAACGATTCCATACCGCCGAACCCAGGCAGATCAGGGATTGTAACGCTTCCATATCTGTTAAGAAGATCAGCGACTCCAGAAACGCGCTCCAGGCTGCTGTGATGCCCGTAAATAAATAGAATCTCGCGTTTTTTGCGCTTGGGTGCAGGGAGTCTAAGAACTCGTCCAGCGAGCCCATTCATATATAGCGGCAGAATATAATCTGCCGAACTTTTGGCAGGGTTAGCCATCTCTAACAACAGATTATACGATTTTTGACAACTCCTGTAAAACACCGGTGGACGCGATATCGATATATAATGTCTACGAGCTCGCTGCTTTAGGAAAAGAGCAGCCCGGCAAAATGTATTTCATTTTTGCCGGCGCGATGAGAAAGACCTAGGTTTTTCTCATAAGGCGAAGCCGCATTCGATGGGGAGTGGCCAAGTGGTAAGGCACCAGGTTTTGGTCCTGGCATTCGGGGGTTCGAATCCCTCCTCCCCAGCCAAGCATAAGCATCATGAAAGACTTTTAGGGAGTCTTTTTATTTTGGTATTCTTAGGGTATGTCAGAATCTCACCACGAAATAGCCAAGGGTAGCCACCCCCATATTGAATCGCGGCATGATGGTAGCGAGGCAGTGTTTTGCCTGGTATCCGGCGGCGAATGCGGCGTTGTATTTGAAATACATGCCAATGCTGAAGAGCAGAAAAAGCTAGAAGCTGCCCTACTCACGTCCGTAGAATACCTGGATCGCTTCTTCGATGGTAAATTTGCAGGCCTCTTTAAGGGCCTGGAGGTTGAGATCGGTGATAATCTCACAGAAGGTGGAGGCGAAGCATTAAGTGCAGAGAACAAAATTGTACTTGATCGGCAGAAAATGCTCATGACCGTGCGCGAGTCGGACGCCCTGCTTGCCGAGTTGGGTATGGCGCACGAGGGCGATCGCTTACGCGCAGTCCCTGAAGAGCTCCATGATATGTCGGTCGCAGTTTATGAGTTTGTTCACGAAGTTGGGCATATAGTACACGACCGTTCAGAGGGGGAGAGACCGACACCCTCTGACCTAGCAGCTAAATCCCCTACCCACTTGTATTTGCAGGATCCCACACGGGCCAACGAGGCTGTTGCAGAAGGTTTTGCGTACATGGTCTTTGGTCAAGAAATTGACAGCGACTTAGGGGGTGTTGTTCGTCAATCCGTAGATAAATTCAAAGAGAGTGTTGGATCAAGCAGGTTCTAACTTGGACGATGATACCCAGCCATGGCTACTTTGAACTAGATCCAGAGCCAACCATAATATCCGCTTCGTGAAGTTCTCGGCGGCTTTTTATTATGAAGGGTACCGCCAGTATCTGGAAACCAGCCGCAAAAATGTACGAAGTTGAATAGCTATACACATCGGCGGCTTTACCGAGTACCGGCTGGATGACAACCCCTCCGGTACTGCCCATCAGCGAATCGAATGACAAAACAGTAGCGCGTTGCTTAGATGAAATCATTCCGTTCAGGTAGGCC
>Ga0187893_10006905_pt1 | contig 19033 bp, 13 predicted proteins | sample MA1701074metaG_FD_139574 | JGI IMG/M metagenome (GOLD analysis project Ga0187893, IMG submission 139574) | White microbial mat communities from a basaltic lava cave in the Kipuka Kanohina Cave System on the Island of Hawaii, USA - MA170107-4 metaG ... | reverse complement strand
GGCGTCATGCTCTACGAGGACGACGCGATGCTCGTCGCGGCGGCGCTCGCGGGGCTTCCGCTCGCGGAGGGCGATCGCTTCCGCAAGAAGATCCAGAAGGTGCGCACGGACGCCGACCGCATCCTCGAACATCTCGGTTCGGTCGCGGCCGAGCGTGCAGCCCGCTCGGCCGATCCCGCGTTCGGCCGGCGCGTCGACGCGATCAAGCGCTACCAGCACGCACGCTTCGAGCGTACGTACGCCGATCTGCTGGCCTCACCGCGATACGCACCGGCGACGCGCTTCTTTCTCGACGAGCTCTACGGGCCGCGCGACTTCAGCGAGCGCGACGCGCAGTTCGCGCGCATCGTTCCGGCGCTCGCGCGCGTGTTTCCGACGCAGCTGCTGCAGACGGTGCGCGAACTCGCCGAGTTGCACGCGCTGTCCGAAGCGCTCGACTCGCGGATGGCGCACGCGCTCGAGGGTGGTGCGGTCGGCGCGCAGTCGTACGCGGCAGCATGGCGCCGCGTCGGAGCCGCGGCGGAGCGCGAACAACAAGTCGCGGCGATGCTCGCCGTCGGCCGTGCGCTCGACCGCCATACGCACAAGCCGATGCTGTTCAACGCGCTGCGCCTGATGCGCGGGCCGGCGCATGCAGCCGGCCTGGGCGGGCTGCAAGAGTTCCTGGAGAACGGCTTCGCCGCGTTTCGGGCCATCGGCGGGGCGGACGAGTTTCTCGAGACGATCGCTCGGCGCGAGCGCGAGCACATCGCGGCGCTGTTTGCCGTATGACGCGAAGCGCAGGCGCTACTTCTGGATCGCCTTCAGGAACCCGACGAGTCCCTCGATCTGCTGCTCGTCGAGTGCGTCCTTCCACGACGGCATGCCCTTGTCCTGGCGCCCGCCCTTGATCGTCGCCTTGGCCGTCTCGGGCCACTTGTCGTCGTAGCGCAGCTTCAGGCGCCGCAGGTCGCGCTCCTGCACCGGCGAAAAGCCGTCCTTGCCGTGGCAGTGCGAGCACTGGTCGTTGAAACGCACGCGCGCTTCGGCGACCGCGGGCGCGGCGTAGGGCGGCTGCTCCTCGGCGGGCTTCGTCCTGGCCGCCGGCTTCCTGTCGGCTGCGGCGACCCAAGCGCCGGCCGGCACGTCGGCGACCCGTGGCGCCGTGTCCGACAGCGACGAACGACGCTCGAGCTCGACCGGCTTGCCGCGCGGAAAGCCGTACTTGTCGGCGAGCTTCGCGATCTCGCCTTCCAGATCGGAGAGCGCCTTCTCGATGTCAGCCGCAAGAGCGTCCTTGCCCTTGCGCACCGCCACCGCGACGTGGCCCACCATGCCTTGCCCGCTGACCGGCGTGACCCGCCAGCGGCTGTTGAAGCGGCGGCTGTTTTCGTAGCCACCGACGGGTCCCCAGACGATCGCTGCGTCGACCTCGCCTCTGGCGAGCGCGTCGAGCGCCTCGTCGGCGCTGCGCCAGCTCGAGATCGTGACGCCTTCTTGCCCGGACAGGAAGATGTGCGGCGGCGTCTGGATCTGCACCGAGACGCGCTTGCCCTTCAGATCGCCGAGGCCGGCGAACGCGAACGACGGCGGCGCGACGATCGCATACCCCAGCTCGAGAAACGGCTGCGTGCGCTGCAGCCCGCGCGCCTTGTATTCGCCTTCTGCCGGCAACGCGAACACCGCGTCGCAATTGCCTTGCAGGATGGTGTTGCGCGTGGCGCGCCGCTGGTTGTGCGTCAGCCACCACGTGTACTCGATCGGCGAGCCGAGCCGCTTCGCGACCAACTCGGCCAGCTCGATGTAGAGACCGCGTTCGGGCCCTTCCGACTTCGAGAACGGCAGGTTGTCGGGGTCGGCGCAAACGCGCAAGGGATCGGCTTGCGCCGCCGGCGCCGCGAGGGCGCCGGCGGCGATTGCCGCGGCGATGAACGAAGAACCAAGCAAGCCGCGGCTGCCCACGAACAACGACTCCCGATCAGTTGAGCGCGAACACGTACAACGTACCGCCCTCGGGGCTCGCCTCGACCATCTTCTCGCCGTACGCGCCGAAGAAGGCCGGGATCGACAAGGTGCGACCCGACACGACCGCGACGTACTGCTTGCCGTCGATCGTGTAGGTGGAGGGCGCCTGGCTGATGCCCGAGCCGGCGTTGAACTTCCACAGCTCCTTGCCGGTCTTCGCGTCGAGCGCCTTGAACCAGCCCTTGATGTTGCCGTGGAAGACCAGGCCGCCCGCTGTCGACAGCGCGCCGCCCGTGTAGATCAGCTCTTCCTTGCTGAGCCAGACGCGCTGCTGCTTGACCGGATCCCACGCGATCATGCCGGCCGGGTTGTTGCCGACCTTGCCGAGGTCGAAGTTGACGCCCAGGTAGAACTGGCCGCGCTTGTACTCGGCGTCGATGCCTTCGAGGTCCATGCACAGGTTCTGCACCGGCAGGTAGACGAGATTCGTCTGCGGGCTGTAGCTCATCGGCATCCAGTTCTTCGCGCCGATCAGGTTCGGGCAGATGTCCGCGGCCTTGCGCTTCATGCCGGGCCGCTTCACGTTGCCGGGGGCCTCGATCGGCATGCCGGTCTTCATGTCGATGCCGGTGGCCCAGTTGACGCCCTCGACGAACTGCTTGGCGGCGAGCAGCTTGCCGGTCTCGCGATTCAGCACGTAGAAGAAGCCGTTGCGGTTGGCCTGCATCACCACGGGCTGCTTCTTGCCTTCGAACGTGAGGTCGGCGAACACCAGCTCGTTGACGCCGTCGTAGTCCCACGCGTCGTGCGGCGTGAACTGGTAGTGCCACTTGATCGAGCCGTCCTTCGGGTTCAGCGCGACCGCCGAGGCGGTGTAGAGGTTGCTGAACTTGCCGATGTCGGACGAGTCGTTGCCCCGCACCTGCGCCGACCACGGCGCCGGGTTGCTGGTGCCGAAGTAGACGAGGTTCAGCTTCGGGTCGTACGAGCCGATGTTCCAGACCACGCCGCCGCCGTACTTGCCGGAATCGCCCTTCCAGGTGTCGGCGTGCTTCTCGCTGCCCATCGGCACCATGTGCGTGCGCCACAGCTCCTTGCCGCTCGCGAGGTCGAGGCCGACGATCGCGCCGCGCACGCCGTATTCGCCGCCGGCGAAGCCGGTGACGACGACGTTGCCCGCGACGGTCGGCGGCGAGGTGATCGCCGAGCCTTGCTGGTAGTCGACGACCTTGGTTTTCCACACTTCCTTGCCGGTCTTCGCGTCGAGCGCGACGACGTGCGCGTCGAGCCGGCCGACGAGCACCTTGCCGTCGGCGACCGCGACGCCGCGGTTCACCACGTCGCAGCACGCGGTCTGGTCGACGTCCTTCGGGATCTCGGGCGAATAGCGCCACTTGACCTCGCCCGTCTTCGCGTTCACCGCGAAGGTGTTCTTCGGGCCGAACGACGAGGTGACGTAGAGCGTGTCGCCGACCACGACCGGGCGCGATTCCTGCGAGCGCAAGGTGCCGAGCTGCAGCGCCCAGGCGACGCTCAGCTTGCCGACGTTGGTGGTGTTGATCTGCTTGGCGTTGCTGTAGCTCTGGTTGCCGGTGTCGCCGCCGGTGACCGGCCAGCCCTGCGCGCCGGCGGTCTGCGCGAGCCCAAGCGCGATGCCGAGCGCCAGCGGGGTGAGGAAGGTTTTCATCTGTGTCTCCATTGAGTGAGGTCGTGTTGGCAAGACTCCCTGAAGCGATTCTGCCGGGCACTACGGCAACGCCGCACCGGTCGTTGCGGGCTCATGGAAAGCCCTGATCGGAAGCGTCCGCGGTCTCGACCTCATCGCTCTACTCTTGTCCGCAGCCCCTCCGGGGCGGCGGACTGGCGGTCATTCTGCCGAAGGCCGTGCCGAGCTTCACTCCCGGTTTGCCCTCGAATCGCCGGGACGGCCGCAGGTGCAGCGCGCAAAACTGAAACAGTCGGTTCCTCAGCGACCGGCACCGGCGTTCCAGTGCAGCTTGCGATAGATCGTGTTGCGGCTGATCCCGAGCTGCCGCGCCGCGGCCGACACGTTGCCCCCGGTCGCGCTCACCGCGTGGCGGATCATCTCCAGTTCCGCCTCGTGCAAGGTCGCGACCGCCGGTTCGCGCCGGCACGGGCTGGGTGCGATCTGGTTCAGTTCGTCGGGCAGGTGGTCGCAGTCGATCGCCGGCTCGCCGGCTGCCATCGCTGCGGCTGCGCGGAGCGCATTGGACAGCTGTCTCAGGTTGCCCGGCCAGTGGTAGCCGGCCAGACGCTGCAGCGCGCGCGCCGAGAGGAGTGGGCCCGAGGGCGCGCACTCGCGGCGCAGCACCGCTTCGGCGAGCGCCGCGAGGTCGCTGCGCTCGCGCAGCGACGGCAGCCGCACGACCAGCACGTTGAGCCGGTAGTAGAGGTCCTCGCGAAAGCGCCGGGCGGCGATCAGCTCGGACAGGTCGTGCCGCGTCGCGCTGACGATCGCGGGGCCGACTGCGACCGGTTGCAGCGACGTCGGCGGCGTGACGCGCCGTTCCTGCAACGCGCGCAGCAGCCGCTGCTGCACGTCGGGCGACATGTCGGCCAGCTCGTCGAGGAACAGGCTGCCCGAGCCCGCCTGCACGAACGCGTCGGCGAGCGCGTCGCCCGACGCCGCGCCGCTGAACACGACGAAGGGTTTTCTCGCGCGCGCCGATTCGGCGTGGATCGCGCGCGCCAGGGTTTCCTTGCCGCTGCCGATCTCGCCGGTGATCAGGATCGGGATGTCGCGATCGACGAGCTTCCTGAGCCGCGCGAGCAGCGCGTGCATCTGTGCGTCGCCGGTGTCGAGCCGGTCCAGCCCGTCCTCGCTCTTTTGCGCGCGTGTCGCCGCCTCGGGCGGCGGCCGGCGCTCGGGCGCGGCGTCGCTCCGCGCCGGATCGGCGTCGCGCCTGGCCGGGTCGGCGTCGCTCCGCGCCGGATCGGCGTCGCGCCTGGCCGGGTCGGCGAACACGTACCACGAGGCCCAGTCGAAGCGCGCCACCGCGTGGCACGGCTTGCCGCCGGGCAGCGACAGGCACAGCGGCGCGGCGAGCGGGGAGCGGAAGTGATCGACCAGTGTGCCGACCGAGACGCCGAACAGGCTGTTCACGCTGTGCATGCGCACGGCAGACGCCGAGAGGCCCAGGTGGTCGAGCGCGCTGCGGTTGGCGCCGACCACGCGGCCGTCGCGCGCAACCGCGAGGATGCCTTCCATCAACGTGCCGATGCACTCGACCCTGGCGTGCAGGTGCAGCCGCATCAGGTTGCCGAAGTCGTCGGACAACCAGTGGTTCTCGATCATGCGCGCCGACATCTTCACCAGGCCCATCGTGTGTTCGTGATAGCGGCGGTGATCGCCGGTCACGTCGAGCACGCCGAGCATGTTGCCGCGCGGGTCGAGGATCGGGCTCGCCGAGCAGGTGAGGAAATGGTTGGCCCGGATGAAATGCTCGTCGGCGTGCACCAGGGTCGGCGATTCGCGGACCAGCGCGGTGCCGATCGCGTTCGTGCCCTTCGCCGACTCGGACCAGTTGACGCCCGGCATCAGCGCGACCTTCGACGCGCGCGCCAGGAAGTCGTCGTCGCCGATCGCGTGCACGATCGTGCCGCAGGCATCGGTCAGCACGACCATGCTCTGCGTGTTGACGATCTGCTCGTACAGCATCTCCATGACGGGTGCGGCGTGCAGGCACAAGCGCCGGTTGCGCTCGCGCGTCTCGGCCAGGTCGGCGCGGCCGAGCGGCGAGTGATCGGGCGACTCGTGGCGCGACAGGCCGATCGTCTTGCAGCGCGCGTGCGACTGCTCGATCACGTCGACGTGCGCGTCGCCGAGCACCAAGGCCGAGGCGAGCGGTCGCTCGGCTTCGTGCGCGCGCCGCGGGCGCGGCGCCGGGCGCAGTCGCGGAGTCATGCCGGCGCTGCGCGGCGCCGGCGCAGCTTGCGGTAGACGGTGTTGCGCCCGATGCCGAGCGCGCGCGCCGCTTTCGAGATGTTGCCGTGCGCGGTCTCGACGGCGCGCTGGATCGCCTCGTCTTCGACATCGGCCAGGCGCGCGGCGACGTGCTCGGCGCCCGACGCTTGCGCCGGCTCCTCGCTCGCAGCCGGCGCTTCGCCGCAGGCGAGAGCCGCGGTGCCGGCGACCGGCTCGCTCGGGCGGCCGTCGACGCGGCGCAGCGGCCACAAGGTCGGCAAGCTCAGGAACGCACGTGCGTACAGCGGCTCGGGGAGCGGTGCGCAAAGGAGGATCGGCGCGTCGGCGTTGCGGCGGCAGTGCGCGACGACGTCGCCGACCGTGACGCCGAGCGCGCCTTCGAGTCCGCGCTGGCGCAGCCCCGCCGCGTGCGTGCCGAGCAGCGCCAGCGCGGTGCGGTTCGCGCCGAGGATCTCGCCGTCGGCCGACACCGCGAGCATGCCCTCGCGCATCGTGCCGATCCAGTCGACGCGGTGGTGGAAGTGCAGCCTCAGGCCGTGCCGGAAGCGGTCGGTGAACCAGTGGTTCTCGATCATGCGCGCCGACAGGCTCACCAGCCCGAGCGTGTGCGGATGGTACGAACGCTGGTCGCCGCTCACGTCGAGCACGCCCATCATCTGGCCGTGGTGGTCGAAGATCGGCGCTGCCGAGCAGGTGAGAAAGCGGTTCGAGCGCAGGAAGTGCTCGCCCGCGTGGACCAGGGTTGCGCATTCGTTGAACAGCGCGGTGCCCATCCCGTTGGTGCCCTTCGTCTGCTCGGCCCAGTTGACGCCGGGGGCGAGCGCGACCTGCTGCGCGCGCTCCATGAAGCTGTTGTCGCCGACCGCTTGCACGATGGTGCCGTTGGCGTCGGTCAGCACGACCATGCTGTGCGTGCTGACGATCTGCTCGTAAAGCAGCTCCATCACCGGCGCCGCGTGGTCGCACAGTCGCCGCTGCCGGTCGCGCGCCTCCTGCAGGCGCTGCGGCGCGATCGGCGACAAGTCGGGCACGCGCGAGGGCTCGAGCCCGAACGCGAGGCAGCGCTCGTGCGAGCCGGCGATCGAATCGGCGTGGTGCGGTTCGTGGGTGACATCGGGCAGCACGACCAACGGCTGGTCGTACTGGCGCGCGCGCATGGACTGCGTGGAGTGCTTCATGGAGCTGCTCTGCCGAGGGGGCCGATCTTAGCGAGCGCATCGGTACGCAGCGTTGCTCCACGCTGGTGCAATACCCCGCTACAACTACGGGTTCAGCCTAGGTTTCCAGTGGCGAGCAGTATGCAGAAGATTGCATAGCCGCCGGGAGGGGGATTCCCTTTCCCGCGCTCGTGCGCCGCGAGCTCCACACCGCCACCAGAAAGGGCTTTCATGGAAAAGGTACTGCACATCAACCCGGAGAAGTGCACCGGCTGTCTCCAGTGCGAAATGTCGTGCAGCTTCGAGAACTACGGGGTCTATGCGACGAGCAAATCGCGCATCAAGGTGTTCGACTTCCATCACACCGGTCGCAAGGTTCCCTACACCTGCACGCAGTGCGACGAAGCCTGGTGCCTGCACGCCTGCCCGGTGGAAGCGATCACCGTCGACAAGCTGACCGGCGCGAAAGTCGTCAACGAGACGACCTGCGTCGGCTGCAAGGTGTGCACGATCTCGTGCCCGTTCGGCACCATCAACTACGTGCAGGAGACCGGCAAGGTGCAGAAGTGCGACCTGTGCGGCGGGCAGCCGGCGTGCGCCGAAGCCTGCCCGACCGGCGCGATCACCTACGTCGATGCCAACTGGACCGGCTTGAACAGGATGCAGGCCTGGGCCGACAAGCTCGGCAATCAACCCCAAGCGGCTTGAGTCGAGGAGAGCACCATGAGCTGGGCTGGAAAGATTCTCAGAGTCAACCTGACCAAGGGCACGCTGGCGAGCGAGCCGCTGAAGATGGACTGGGCGCGCGCCTACCTCGGCTCGCGCGGTCTGGCAAGCAAGTACCTGGTCGAAGAGATCGACCCGAAGGTCGATCCGCTGTCGCCCGACAACAAGGTGATCTGGGCCACCGGGCCGTTGACCGGCACGATGGCTTCGACCGGCGGCCGCTACACGGTGGTGACCAAAGGGCCGCTCACCGGCGCGATCGCGTGCTCGAACTCCGGGGGCTACTGGGGTGCCGAGTTGAAGATGGCCGGCTGGGACATGGTCATCTTCGAGGGCAAGTCGCCGAAGCCGGTGTACCTCTCGATTCAGGACGATGTGGCCGAGATCCGTGACGCCGCGCACCTGTGGGGCAAGACGGTGTGGGAGACCGAGGAGGCGATCAAGAAATCGCACCAGGATCCGCTGACCCGCATCTCGTCGATCGGCGCCGCGGGCGAGAACCTCGTTCTCTACGCTGCGGTGGTCAACGATCTGCACCGCGCGGCGGGCCGCTCGGGCGTCGGCGCGGTGATGGGGTCGAAGAACCTGAAGGCGATCGCGGTGCGCGGCACCAAGGGCGTCGGCAACATCAAGAACCCGAAGGAGTTCATGAAGGTCACGTTCGAGAAGAAGAAGATCCTCGCCGACAACGCGGTCACCGGCCAGGGCCTGCCGACCTACGGCACGCAGGTGCTGATGAACGTCATCAACGAGATCGGTGCGCTGCCGACGCGCAACCACCGCGACATCCAGTTCGAGGGCGCGAAGGACATCTCGGCCGAGGCGATGGCCACGCCGCGCAAGACCGACGGCAAGAAGCCGCTGCTGACGAACCAGGCGTGCTTCGGCTGCACCATCGCCTGCGGGCGCATCCAGAAGATCGACCAGAGCCATTTCACGGTCGAGAACAAGCCGCAGTACTGGGGCGCCTCCGGCGGCCTCGAATACGAGGCGGCGTGGGCGCTCGGCGCGGCCAACGGCGTCAACGACCTCGACGCGCTGCAGTACGCCAACGTCATCTGCAACGAGCACGGCATGGACCCGATCTCGTTCGGCGCGACCATCGGCGCGGTGATGGAGCTGTACGAGATGGGCGTGCTGACCAAGGAGCAGCTCGGCATCGACGCGAAGTTCGGTTCGGCGCGGGCGCTGGCGCACTTCGCCGAGATCACCGCCAAGGGCGAGGGCTTCGGCAAGGAGATCGGCCAGGGTTCGGCGCGGCTGACCAAGAAGTACGGCCATCCGGACCTGTCGATGACCGTCAAGGGCCAGGAGTTTCCGGCCTACGACTCGCGCGGCATCCAGGGCATGGGCCTGGCCTACGCCACCGCCAACCGCGGCGCCTGCCACCTGCGCGGCTACACCGTGGCCTCCGAGGTGCTCGGCATCCCGATCAAGACCGACCCGCTGTCGGCCGAGGGCAAGCCCGGCCTCGTCAAGGCGTTCCAGGACGCCACCGCCACCTTCGACTCGGCGGGCATCTGCATCTTCACCAGCTTCGCGTGGGGTCTGGCCGACGTCGCGCCGCAGCTGCAGGCAGCGTGCGGCGACGAGTTCAACCTCGACAACCTGAACCTGATCGGCGAACGCATCTGGAACCTCGAGCGCGACTTCAACAACAAGGCCGGCTTCACCGCCAAGGACGACACCTTGCCGAAGCGGCTGCTGACCGAACCGGCCAAGACCGGCCCGGCGAAGGGTCTGGTCAACAAGCTGCCCGAGATGCTGCCGAAGTACTACGAAGAGCGCGGCTGGGACCGCGACGGCAGGTTGAAGCCCGAGACGCGCACGCGCCTGGGGTTGTGACGAGAGGCCTCGGTCGTCCTTCGGAAGGCGGTTCCCGGACCGCCTTCTTTGCTTCGGAGCAGGTCCCATGAGACACGTCATCCTCGGAGCCGGGCCGGCGGGCGTGATCGCCGCCGAGACGATCCGCAAGCACGCGCCGTACGACTCGATCACGATCGTCGGCGACGAGCCGGAAGCGCCGTACTCGCGCATGGCGATCCCGTACCTGCTGGCCGGCGACATCGCCGAATCGGGAACGCACCTGCGTCACGGCGCCGCGCACTACGCGACGCTGCGCATCGCGGTCAAGCATGCGCGCTGCACCGGCGTCGACGCCGCGCGCCGCTCGATCACGCTGTCCGACGGCAGCGTGCTGCTGTTCGACACCTTGCTCGTCGCGACCGGATCGCAACCGATGCGCCCGCCGATCCCGGGCATCGACCGGCCCGAAGTCAACGCCTGCTGGACCCTCGCCGACGCGCGCGCGATCATGCACAAGACGCAGAAGGGCACGCGCGTGCTGCAGATGGGCGCCGGCTTCATCGGCTGCATCATCATGGAGGCGCTCGCGGCGCGCGGGGTGCAGCTCACCGTCGTCGAGATGGGCGACCGGATGGTCCCGCGCATGATGGGCCCGACCGCTGGCAACATGATCAAGGCCTGGTGCGAGAAGAAGGGCGTCAAGGTCCACACCGGCGCGCGCGTCGAAGCGATCGAGTCGGCGTCGGGCGCCGCGCCCGCGGCGCAACCGTCGCGGGCGGCTGCGCCCGCACCGAGCGGCGGGCTGCTCGGCAAGATCGCGAGCTTCTTCGGCGCCGGATCGCCCGCTCCTGCTCCCGCTCCCGCGCCGGCGTCTGTTCCCGCGAGTGGGCGCGGCCTCAAGGTGCGGCTGTCGAACGGCCAGGTCATCGAGACCGACTTCATCATCAGCGCCACCGGCGTGAAGCCGAACGTCGCGTTCCTCGCCAACTCGGGGGTGCGCACAGGTCTCGGTGTGCTGACCGACGACCGGATGCAGAGCAACGTCGCGGGCGTCTACGCAGCGGGCGATTGCGCCGAGGCGTTCGACCGCATGACGGGCAAGCCGGTGGTGAGCGCGATCCAGCCGAACGCCGCCGACCAGGCGTACGTCGCGGCGATGAACATGGTCGGACGAGCAGCGACGTTGAAGCAGGTGACGCAGATCAACGTGCTCGACACCCTGGGCCTCGTGTCGACCAGCTTCGGCGAATGGCAAGGCGTGCCGGGCGGGCAGCACGTCGAACTGACCGATCGCGCGAACGGCCGGCACCTGTCTTTGCAGTTCAAGGACGACGTGCTCGTCGGCTGCAACAGCATCGGCTGGACCGACCACGTCGGCGTGATGCGCGGGCTGGTCGAAGGCAAGGTCAAGCTCGGCGAGTGGAAGGACGCGCTGATGCAGGATCCGACGCAGCTGATGGCGGCGTACTTGGCGCGTGCGCAGGCCGCGGAGGCGAGGGCGCTGGTCAAGGCGGCATAGAGTTGCGCATCACCTTCAAGCTCTACGCCGGCCTGTCGCAGTACCTTCCGCACGAAGCGCGCGAGGGCAACCAGATGCCGCTCGACGTGCCCGACGGCTCGCCGATCGCGCACGTCGTCGAGCCGTTCAACCTGCCGATGAAGCTGGTGCACCTCGTGCTCGTCAACGGCGTTTTCGTGCCGCCGCCCGAGCGCGCGACGCGCGTGCTGAAGGAGGGCGACGTGCTCGCGATCTGGCCGCCGATCGCGGGCGGGTAGCGCCTGATGCAGGCGCACTACCCCGAGGCGTTCGACCGCGACGTCGGTTCGACCGAAGCCGAATGGCTCGCGCAACTGCCCGGCGCAGCGAACGGCAACGCCGTCGAAATCGGCTCCGGTGCGGCGCGCATCGCGGTCGGCGCAGGCGAGTTGCTCCTCGCGTGGCAGGTGCTGCCGCCGCGCCGGATCGCGCTCATCGAGTTGCCGCGGCTCGCGGTGCGCTTTCGCTTCGAAGGCGTCGGCGACGAGGCACGCCACGCCTTCATGCGCTACTTCGACCGCTACATGCAGCGCGGCGGCGGGTGACCGCCTTGCGCGCTTAGCCGTCGCTCAGCCGCGCGCGATCCTGGCGAGGCGCGGCGCATCGCGGCCGTAGAGCCGCCAGCCGTCGCGCCCAGCCTGCTTGGCCTCGTACAGCGCGGCGTCGGCGCGGGCCATGAGTTCTGCCGGTGCGATCTCTTCGTCGTGGTACACCGCGACGCCGATGCTCGTCGTCACGCCGAGCGCGCGGCCCTGCAGCAGCCACTCGCGGCGCATCGCGACGGCGATCTTCTCGGCCACCTGGCCCGCTTCGGCGGCCGATCGGATGCCCTCGACGACGACGACGAACTCGTCGCCGGCGAGGCGTGCGACCGTGTCGCCGACGCGCACCGTCTCCGACAGGCGCAGCGCACACTGCTTCAGCACCTCGTCGCCGGCTGCGTGCCCGAGCGTGTCGTTGATCGACTTGAAGTGGTCGATGTCGAGGAACAAGAGCGCGATCGGCGTCGGCCCGCCCCGTGCCCGCGCCATCGCCTCGGGAAGCCGATCCTCGAACTGGCGCCGGTTCGCGAGCCCGGTAAGCGAGTCGCACTGCGCCATGCGCACGAGTTGCAGCTCGGCGTGCTTGCGCGCCGTGACGTCGGTCACCAGCGCGTAGAGCCCGATCGTGCGCCCGTCCTCTCGGTGCGGGATATGGAGCGTGTGCAGGTGGCGCATGTCGCCGGCGATGCACAGCTCCTGCTCGATCTCGACGCGCTCGCCGCGCAGCGCGCGCTCGATCGACTCGTGCCGCTGCGCGTACAGCTCTTCACCGAGCACGTCGGCGACCTTGCGCCCTTCGACCTGACCGGCCGGAACGCCGAACCACTGCTCGAAGATGGCGTTGCAGAAGCGGTAGCGGAAGTCGCTGTCGATGTAGGCGATCAGCACCGGCAGGTTGTCGGCGATGGTGCGCAGCCGCCGCTCGCTCGCGGCGAGCCGCAACTCGCTCTCCTTGCGTTCGGTGACGTCGAACGAGATGCCGTAGAAGCCGCGCACCTCGCCGTCGTCGCCGATGTCGGGGATGTAGTTCGACTGGAAGTGGCGCTCCTTGCCGCCGATCGCGAGCCGGGTCTCGAACGCCGCCTTCGCGCCGCCGAGCGCGAGGTGGATCGAGCCGGCGACCTCGGCGTAAAGCCGCTCGCCGCACACCTCGCGCAGCGTCTTTCCGTGCCAGCTTTGCGGATCGATGCCGAGCGCGCGCTCGAGGTACGCGTTGACGAACGTGTAGCGCTCGTTCGTGTCGATCTGCGTGACGAGCGCCGGCATGTGGTCGGCGATCGCGCGCAGCCGTTGCTCGGAGCGCTGCACCGACGCGCTGCGTTCGGCGAGCGCGGCGCTCATCGCGTCGAAACGGCGCGACGCGCGTCCCAGCTCGTCGTGCGTGTCGTTCGCGCAGCGGGCAGACAGGTCGCCGCCTTCGATCGCGGTGGCGGTTCTTTCGAGCACGGCGAGCGGGCGCAGCACGCGGCGCCAGACGACGACCGGCTGCGCGATCGTCGCGGCGAGCAGCAGCAAGAGCGAGAGCGCGACGCCGGCGCGCAAACGCTCGCGGCCCGCCTGTGCGGCCGCGGCCGCGTCGCGCGACCAGCGGTAGGCGCCGTCGGCGAGCGCCTGCGTGCGGGTCAGAAGCTGGTCGACGACCATGGCGCGGCGGCGCCCGGCGAGCGACGACGATTGCGCTGCGGGCAGTTCGCTGAGGCGTGCGAAGAGCGCGGGCAGCTCGGCCGCCTCGCTGCGCATCGCGAGCCGCGCCGCGCTGGTGTCGCCCGACTGCACCGCCGCGGACAGTGCGGCGCTGAGGTGCTCGTGCTCGTCGTACCACTGCTGCGCCGCGCGCGCTTCGGCGTGCAGCGCGTAGTCCTGCGCCACCAGCAGCAGGTTGGCGATCGCCCGCGACGTGGCTTGCACCTTCTGCTGCTCGGCGTCGCCGGCGCGCGAGCGCTGCGCGCCGAGCGCCACCAGCGCGACGAACGCCAACGTGGCCGCGACGGCGAGCAGCGCCGAGCCGAGGACGCGCGTGCGGATGTTCACCGCGACAAGCCCACCGTCGTCGCGTCCAACTCGCGCAGCGGCGCGGAGTGCATGAAGCGCAGGTAGTTCGGCGCCGCCTTGCCCGCGACGTGCCGTTCGCGGATCGCCCAGCGCGCTTCGCTCTCCAAGGTTCTGATCAGGCTCTGCTCGAGCGCGAGCTCGAAGCGCAGCCCGCGCCACACCCAGTCGATGAAGCGCTGCTCGACGCCGAGCCGCGCGCGCAGGATCGCCTGCGCGTCGCCCGGGCGCTCGCGGATGAACGCCGCAGCGCGCGCGACCGCGCGCAGCAGCTTGACGAGGTCGGCGTCGCCCGCGCCGGCGAGGCGCCGCGCCGCGACGAGGTTGAAGCTCAACATATAGACGCCGCCGTGCGGCAACACGACCCCTTGGCCTTGCAGCGCCTCGAGCGTCGACCAGGCGAACGGCTCCCACGCGGCGATCGCCGCGACTCGCTTTGCCTGCATCGCGCCGGTCATCTCGTCGGGCTGCAGGTCGACGAGCTGCACCGACGCCGGATCGACGCCGTGCCACAACAGGTGTGCGTCGAGGAAGAAGTGGCTCGACGTCCCGCGCACGACGCCGATCTTCTTGCCCGCCAGGTCGGCGGGCCGAGCGACGCCGGCGTCGCGGCGCGCGACCAGCTTCACGTCGTCGGACGTGGTGACGAAGGTGCCGATCACGACGTAGTCGTCGCGCTTGAAGCTGCTGAACATCAGCGGCGAATCAGCGGCGGTCGCGACGTCGGCGCCGCCGTCGAGCATCAGTTGCAGGCAACGCTGGCCGCTGATGCAATCGATCAGCTTCGGCGCGAGCCCGGCGGCGGCGAAGTAACCCTCGTGCTGTGCGACGTAGAGCGGCAGCGAAAGCGGAGAGCGCGTGACCGCGATCGCGAGTGGCTCGGCGCGCGCGACGAGCGCGAACAACCAGAGGCAGGCGAACGCGCAGCGCTCGAGCGCGGACATCGAAGCTCGGGTTTCCATGCGAAGCGCCGATGGTGCATCAGCGGCCGTCGCGGCCGAAGCGCGACGCTGCCTTGCTTCTGTGCACGACCTCACGCTGGCCCGCGGCGGGGCAGAATCGGCGCATGGCCGACGCCCGACACGTCACGATCGAGATCGACGGCGGGCACCGCGTCTCGGGCCTGCTGCAGGCGTCGCAGGATGCAACAGCGTGTTATGCGTTCGCGCACGGCGCGGGTGCCGGCATGGCGCATCCGTTCATGGCTGCGGTCGCCGACGGCCTCGCGATGCGCGGCATCGCGACCTTGCGCTACCAGTTCCCGTCGATGGAGCGCGGCTCGAAGCGGCCCGATGCGCCGGCAATCGCGCACGCCGCGGTGCGCGCCGCGGTCGCCGCCGCCGTCGATCTCGCGCCTCGGTTGCCGCTCTTCGCGGGCGGCAAGTCGTTCGGCGGGCGCATGACGTCGCAGGCGCAGGCCGCGTCGCCGCTGTCCGGCGTGCACGGGCTCGTGTTCCTCGGCTTTCCGCTGCATCCTGCCGGCAAGCCATCCGACGAGCGCGCGCGGCACCTCGACGCCGTGCGCGTTCCGATGCTGTTCCTGCAAGGCACGCGCGACGCGCTGGCCGAGCTCGAGGTGCTGCGCCCGGTCGTCGCGCGGCTCGGCGCTCGCGCGACGCTCGAATCGTTCGACCTTGCCGACCATTCGTTTCACGTGCCGCGCTCGAGCGGAGGCAGCGACGTCGCGGTCAGGAGCGCGCTGCTCGATCGGTTCGCGACCTGGGTTCGGCTTCGGATTCGATGAGGGGGTGACGATGCAGAGCGCGGAACACATGCCGGCCGGGTTTCGCCCGATGACGATGGGCGGCCCCTTCATGGCTTCGAACGGTCCGCTTTATCTGCACCACCAAGGCGAGCTGGTGCGCGTCGGGTTCCGGGTCGAAGAGCGGCACACCAATCCGATGCGCGTCTGCCACGGCGGGATGATGGCGAGCTTCTGCGACATGCTGTTGCCGATCACGATCCATCGAAAAGCGCCGGCGGCGAGCAACCGGTTCCTGCCGACGATCAGCCTGCAGCTCGACTTCCTCGCGCCGGCCCCGCTCGGCGCCTGGGTCGAGGGCGCTGGTCAGGTGCTGCGCGTGACCAAGACGATGGTGTTCGCGCAGGGCCTCGTCACGGCCGACGGCACGCCCGCGGCGCGCGTCAGCGGCGTGTTCAAGATCGGCTCGCCCTTCGGTCAGATCCCGAAGCCGCGCGCCGACGACGTCGGGCGCGTGGCCGAAAGCGGCTAATTTAGCCTACAGCCCGCCTCTCAGCCGAGCAGGTGCAGTGCTGCCGGCACCTGGCGCCGTTGCAGGGCGTTGCGCGCGGCCCACTCGTCCTCGGCCGGCAGCGCTTCGAGCATGCGCATGTCGCCCGCGGCGAGCAGCGCGATCGGCAGCCCGTCGCGGTAGAGCACGCGGTTGCCGGTCAGCGCCGGCAACCGCGCACCCGGCACGAGCACGCCGACCAGGTTCAGCGGGTCGGCGCCCGACAAGCTGATCGTGGTGCCGTTCGGCTCGCGCCGGCGCACGTCGCGCAGCAGGCCGACCGCTTCGGGCAGCGCGAACTGCTCGCCCGAAACGCCGGCGACGAAGCGGCCGCCGCGGATCTCGCCGCGCGCCTCGAGCCGCCGGCAGCAGCGCAGCAGGTCGCGCCACGGCGGCAGCCACGCCGCTTCGCGCGCGACGAGGCGCCAGAACACCACGCCGTAGCGCCGCAGGAGGCAGTGCGCGACGTGCTCGACGACCTGCGGGTCGACGCCGTCTGCGCGCGCGCCGGCACCGGCCTGCAGCCTGCGCCGCGCGAGCGCCCAGCGGCCCGCGTCCTCGATGCCGAACAGCGCGCTGCGGCGCGGGCGCCTGCGCGCGTCGAACGCGCGCGGACGGCGATCCGTCGGAACGAGCAACGCGCGCAGGCCGCCGAAGCTGTCGGCGTTGACGAGGCCCTGAGCGACCAGCTCGCCGAGTGCGTCCTCGACCTGTGCGCCCAGCAGCGCGCAGCCGTCGACGATCTCGTCGAAGAACGACGCGCCGTGCGCGCCGATGAAGCCGAGCACCTGGCGCGCGCCCGCGCCGAGCGCGACGTCGTCGCTCGGCTCGGCGAGCGCCGACCAGAGCGCGAGGTTCTTGCGCGACGCGAGCACGATCGGCGTGGTGCGCACCGGGCTCGGCGCGCGGCTGCGTCCGTTGGCCGCTTCGAGCGGTGCGATGCGCGTCCACACGACGCGACCGGCGCGCGACAGCTCGTCGAGCCACGCCGGGTCGTACTCGTTGACGCGCGCGGGCAGCAACTCGGTCTCCCACGCCGCGGCGGGCGCTTCGAAGCCTTCGAGCTGCGCGACGATCGCCGCGACCGCGTCGGGACCCTCGGCCCGCGCTTCGGGTGCGACGCGCTGCCACTCGAACAGGAAGCGCATGAAGTCGCGCACGGCGACCGGCTCGATCTCCTGGCGCAGCCGGTTCACGGTGTAGCGATGGATGCGCGCGAGGAGCCGCCGCTCGCACCATTCGACCTCGGTCGTTCCCGGCGTGAAGCGGCCGCGCATCGCCGAGCCCTCGGCTTCGAGCTGCCGAAGCGCCGCGTCGGCCTCGATCGAGTCGATCGCGAGCGGTGCTGCGAGCGCCGCGGCGGTCACCGGGCCGAGACCCTGCAGCCGGTCGCGCAGCACCTCGACCAGAGCCGCATCACGCGTCCACGGCTTGCGGTATTCGAGCGGCGGCTCGATCTGCGGCACGCGTTCGGCGCCCGCAGCCAGCGCGTCGAACTCGGGCAGGCGCTCGGCGGCGACGTGGACGTCGCCGACGCGTGTCGCGCGGCGCGCCGCGTGCAGTTCGGCTAGCAGCGGGCGCCACGCGGCGTCGATCTCTTCGTCGCGCAGGAACGCAAGGCCGAGCAACGCCGCGTGCAGCTCGTCGGCGTTGCGCACGTCGGGCCACACCTCGTCGCGCACCTTGGCGATCGCCGCGGCGTCGAGCCGGCCGAGGTCGGCCGCGGTCGCGGCGTCGATCCAGCGCCGGCTCATCACCGCTTGCGTGCGGCGCTCTTCGAGCGGCGCGTCGTCGAGGAACGCGTACGGCCGCGCGGCGAGGATCTCGAGTGCGAGCGGCGACGGCTCGGTCAGGTCGCGCGCGACGACCGCGACCTGCCCCGATTCGATCGCGCCGAGCACGCGCTCGAGCCCGTCGATATCCATCGCGTCGTGCAGGCAGTCGTCGATCGTCTGCTTGACCAGCGGGTGATCGGGGATCTCGCGGTCGCCGACGACGTTCTCGCCGCACGCGAGCTGATCGGGAAAGATCGCCGCGAGCAGGTCCTCGGCTGCCATGCGCTGCAACTGCGGCGCGACCTTGCGGCCGCCGCGCATGCGCAGCAACGCGAGCGCGACGGTGCCGTTCCAGCGCCAGCGCGCGCCGAACATCGGCGCGTCGAGCAGCGCCTGCACGAGCAGCGGCCGCACCGTCTGCGCGTTCAGGTAGCGGGCCACATCGCCCAGAGGGAAGCTGTGCGACGACGAGAGCGAGAGCACGATCGCGTCCTCGGTCGCCGCCGCCTGCAGCTCGAAGTCGAACTTGCGGCAGAAGCGCTTGCGCAGCGCGAGGCCCCACGCGCGGTTGATGCGCGAGCCGAACGGCGCGTGCACGACGAGCTGCATGCCGCCCGATTCGTCGAAGAAGCGCTCGAGCACGACGGTCTCGACGCTCGGCAGCCGGCCGAGCGCGGCCTTCGCAGCGCCGAGGTAGTCGACGATCTGCTCGGCCGCAGCACGATCGAGCGTGCGCGCGAGCGCGCCGAGCGCCGCGTCGCGCCCGCCCGAATCGAGCCGCTCGGAGATCGTGTCGCGCAGCCGCGAGACCGATGCCGACAGCTCGGTCGTGCGCCCCGGCGCCTCGCCGATCCAGAACGGCATCGAAGGCGGCATTCCCTTCGCATCCTCGACGCGCACCGTGCCGCGTTCGACGCGCAGGATGCGGTACGACTGGTTGCCGAGCTGGAACACGTCGCCGGCGAGGCTCTCGATCGCGAAGTCCTCGTTCAAGGTGCCGACCACCTGCGACTGCGGTTCGAGCAGCACCGTGTAGTCGGCGTTGTCGGGGATGGTGCCCCCGCTCGTCACCGCGGCGAGCGCGGCGCCGCGCTGCGCGCGCAGCACGCCGTTCACCGCGTCGCGGTGCAGGTGCGCGCTGCGCCGCCCGCGCCGCGTGTGGAAGCCGTCGGCGAGCATGCGCACGACGCCGGCGAACTCGTCCGCCTGCAAGGTGCAAAACGGCGTCGCGCGTCGGACCAGCGCGAGCAGATCGGCCTCGCGCCACTCGCGCATCGCGACCTCGGCCGTGACCTGCTG
>Ga0187893_10006904_pt1 | contig 19034 bp, 27 predicted proteins | sample MA1701074metaG_FD_139574 | JGI IMG/M metagenome (GOLD analysis project Ga0187893, IMG submission 139574) | White microbial mat communities from a basaltic lava cave in the Kipuka Kanohina Cave System on the Island of Hawaii, USA - MA170107-4 metaG ... | reverse complement strand
GGATTGCTCATCCGGTGCGCGGTGATGAATCGGGTATCCTCGTGGGCATAGGCCGCGCGTTTGGCCCCGCGCGCCGAAGTGAACACGTTGACGCCCGTAAAACGCTGCGCGCCGCCGCCGGCCCCGTCGTAGACCGAGATATCACCTATCAAGATGACGACATGATCGTGGTTGTGGATGCGCCCGGTCCCGACCGTGCCCTTCGGGATAAAAAGCTCGCGCACATAGACCCCGTTCGCGATGTGGTGGCGCACGGGCAGCTCGGTGATGAGATCGGCGGCCGGCCGTGCTCGGATCGCCGCCTCGAGGGCGGCGACCCGCTCGCGCGGGCTGAGCGCCCCGAGCGCCTCGGGATCGAGGGGCAACGACATCATACCGGGGTCCCTGTTGCATCAACCCACGCGTCATTGTCGGCGTTGCGCCAGATCGGCTTGCCTTCGCCGGCGGCGAGCGAGGTATCAAAATAAGGCCGCCCGGCGTAAAGCCCCTGCGTGGGCCGGTTCGCCGTCGCGCCGGACTGACATGAGGCGTTGACCAGCATGTGAAGCTTTTGAAAAAACGTCGCCCAGGCGGGAAACGCCGAGGGCAGCTTGCCGGTGCTATCCGCGATGATCGACTGAAGCGGTGGCGGGGTGATGTTCAACTCGCCCCCCGCTCGGCCATCAGCGCCGCACCCAGGAACACGGTCTTGACCGGATCGGTCATGCGGATCTTAAAGACCGTATCCCGCGTGCGCCCGAGCCGCCGCCAGCGGGCGCGGGCGCGGTACTCGCCAATTTTCCCCGCCGAGGTCCATCGCTCGACGCCCCAGGTATGCCCGCCGTCGTGAGAAATCGATAACATCACCTGCGGCGCGTTCCCCTGGCCCACGGCGAGCCCGACCCCGGTTTCCATGTCGAGCCGCAGCTCGCTCATGAATAGATTGTTGTAATCGGCCGCGTAGCTGTGACCAGACTGGATCTCGCGGGCGATCTCGGCGCCGTTGTCGCTGTAGACCGAGGGCGAGAGCGTGTAGATTTTGCCGTTCTCGAAGTCCGCGACCCGGATGGCGCCTAGGTGCTGCGTCGCGAGATCGGCGCGGTGGCGCGTGAGCCCCGCCGATTCCAGCTCGGACCACGCGCCCGTCAGGCCGTCGTAGAGCCAGGACCTGCTCGCCGCCGGAAAATTCAACTGGTACATCGGGTGCCCGCCCAACATGTAGGCGAATCCCGTGGCGTCGGCAAACGCGCTGTAGCCATTGATGAGATAATCGAGATCTGGGGTCGAGACACGCGCCATTTGAAGCCCCGCGAGCTTCATCACCGATACCTGGCCCAAGCGGTTGCGGCCGAGAAAAATCCCCGACTCGTCGAACTTGCACAACGACCAGCGGGCCGCGAGCCCCCATTCGTGGGTCGCGCCTTGCACGCGCGCGAACGGCACCGGGGAGGTGCCGACGTTCTGCCAGGTTTCCATGGTGAATTCGCCCATCAACGCCAGCATGCCGTTGCCGCCGGCGACCGCGACGAGCCGATCCGGGTTCGCCTCGGCGGTCGCGAAGGAAGTCGATTGCCAGGTCGCCCCGGCGTAGCCATCCGAGAAATTGAACTGGCCGCTATTCGTTTTCGAGACCACGAAATAGCCATCGAGAAAGGTCACGGTATCCGAGGTCACCGCATCGGCATCGACGACGGCCGCAAGCGTCGTGCTCGCGATGGTATAGACGTAGCCCGCGCTCGCCCCGTCGGCGACGAACACCTCGATCCCGTTATCGGCCATCGACACCCTGCCCGAGGTGCTCGCGAGCGTGCCCCGCGCGGTGGCGACCCCCGCATTCGTGATTTCGTAGAACGTGCCGCGATGCACCGCGTACAGATAGTCGCCCACCGCGTGCATGCCGCGTACCGGCGTGTCGCCGAGGTCCACGAAGCTCGCTAAGCCCGGCGTCGGGTGCGCGGACACCTTCGTTTTGTCGCCCTCGGGATCGATCTCGAGGTAGAGGTTGAGCCGGCGCTGGGCGGATAGGTTCAGCGATCGGCCTTGAATTCCCAGACCAAGAAGTGGAATCAACACAGGACTTTCCCTGCTGCCCAAGCATCGCGCGCCATATGGGCAAGCGTGTTGAACGGCAGCTTGAGGTTGTCGAGCAGCGAGTTGGCCATCGTATCCGCGTTAGCTTCACATAAAATTCTGGCGACCGTACTCCTCGGGCGCGCGTCCGTTGCGGTGCGGATTGAACGGTTGGCCGAGGCTCGGGCCTGCCGGCAAGGGGCCCGGGAAGCGGTCCTGATTGAACGGCAGCCCCGCGGTGCCGAGCGGCTCGCGCTGCATCATTGGCCTTGGCCTGTGGGCAGCCAATGCCGCTTGAATCTGGCCGGGCGACATGGACTGGCCGGTATACGCTGGAATTTGCTGCGGCTGGTAGCTCGGCGGCCGACGCGCCTGGTTCCACGTCCGCCCCGCGCCCGCGCGAGGCTTCGCGATTTGCTGCATCTCGGCCGCGGTGCGCTGGGGGTTGTTGGCGCGTGGCGCGGCCATGTAGCGGCCCCTTTGGTACATCGGCTTTGCCCGCGCAAAGCCGGGCGCGTTCATGTTTAGAAGTGCGTTAGTCATGCGTTACGATCCTAGGTTGATATTGAATCCCGAGTGCCCCTCGCCGTGGAACGCGGTGTCGGCGACCTTGAGCTTGGGGGTCCTGCTATTGATGCGTTTGATCGCGGCCTTCGAGTCGCGCGCGATCGCCGCGAGCAGAACGCTCTGCGTCTTGTTGTAGCCGGGCGCGAGGTCGAGGGCGAGGTTGCTTTTGATCGCCCTCAAATAGCCCGGCGGCAGCACTACGGTGGTCGTCAGCGCCGTGAAAGATTGGAGCTGCTTGTGGCTATTCAGGTACACCGTATAGACCGCATCCGGCACGCCGCGGAGGTACACGGTCCCCTGCGCCGCGGTCGGATAATAGAAAAGCTCCTCGGGCCGATACTGGGTCGTCTTGAGCGGGATAGAGTCGTACTCCTCGCGGTTGAGCACCGCGAGCGGCGTGTCATTGGCCGCGGAGTCGCGCAGGAAAGCCGACTCGATCCGAAGCGGGCGCGTGGTGTTCCAGGTCGCGCCGCTTCCTATGGTATACGAGCCGGTGCCGGCGACGGTCGCGAAGCCTTCCTGAAGGATCTGGTAGACGGCGAGGCTTTCATTCGACCAGGACTCCAAAAGCTCGTTTAATTTCCTGAGACCGTGCGCCGCCTCGTTCGCGGTTAAAGTTTCAAGGGGGTCCACGGCGCCGATGTCGGCGAGCGCGTCCTCGATGATTTCCTGGGCTGTGGCCATGTCAGTTAAGCGCGCCCGTCAGCGGCCTCGTAGCGTGCCCGATTCGCCTTCGCCTCAAGCCAGGAATTCAGATCGAAAAGCGCCGCGCACGCGGCCATGTACTCGGCCCGCTCCTTGTCAAGCAATTCGCTCGCGGTATTTTCCCTCATCGCTTGGTCCTCTTTTTGGTGATGGCGACGACCACGCCGTCGTCGGGCTCTGCCTCAAGGCCGCGCGCGCGATCGATATCGACGGCCTCGAGCGCCGCGGCGGGCGAATCCGCCCAGCCTTGCGCCGACGCCTCGTCGAGCGCGGCTTCGGTGGCGATGAGCTTCGCGCCTTGGGTGGCGTGGTAGCGCCAGCGGGGTTGAAAGTCGGTCATTTACTTCTCCTCGGAATACTCGCTTCCGCCTGGTTGCATCAAAAGATAACGATGAAAATTACCGCTGTACGCTTTCTCAGCGGAGTGGTGATTGATATTCAGATCCGGCACCAGCCAGATATCCCTGCCGAGCGCGCGCCAGTTGCGCGAGAACGCGACGTCCTCCCCCCACCACACGCCGTCATAGGCCCCGTGGTTGAAGAGATCAATCGTCGGGTTGTAGCGCACGCCGTAGATGAGCTGGGGATAGCCCCGCATGAACCGATCGACCGCGCCTTTCGTGATCTTCAGGAACCCGCCGGGCACGCTATGGGCCTGGATACAGCCGTCGGCGCGGGTGATGGGCCGGTCGCGCGCGTCGGTCTCGATCGCGCCCATATACTGCAGCTCGTCTTTTTTGTAGCGGTACGTACCCGCCACCACCTCGCCCTCGGTTTCGATGAGGGTCAAGAGGTCCTCGGGGTCCCAGCTCAGATCGTAGTCGAGGAAAACGATCACGTCGGCCTTGGCGTCGAGCGCCTTGCGCAGCATCTTGGCGCGGGCCGCGCTGATATAGGGACAGCCGCGCTCCTCGACCGCGCCCTCATCCCAGCCAGCCTCGATGACGAGCGGGATCGACGCCTCGAGCGAGTCGATAAACGGGGCGGTCGGGCCGTGGAGAGAAGGAACGCAAAATACTACCTTCTTGGTCATTTCACGCCGACGGCGAGGAGGGTAAACCAGTTCATGCGCCGGGTGATTGCGCGCCTGAACCCGGCGGCCTCGATGACGCGCTGGAGCGAGGCCGACGTGAAGCCCCCATGGTGTGCCATGTAGGGCAGCGCTTCGAGCAAGTTATGCAGCCCGTAGTACAGATCGAGGCCGCAGACGGGGCCGGAGGGCGAGGTATAGAGCATCTCCTCTGTTGGCCGCACGTCCTCGAGGTCCGGTACTACGATAATCACCCGGCCCTCGGGGGCGAGAACTCTGTGAAACTCACCGCACGCCCGTGGCACCTCAAATGGGTAGAGGTGTTCGAGGGCATGCTGGCAGAGCACAACGTCGTACTCGCCGATGTCGCCGAGCGCCGTCATGTTGGCCACGATGTCGGGCTTGTGGGCCGGGTCGATGTCGAGCCGCGTCTCATGGACCCCCGCGAGCCATTCGGGCAGCGGATCGCCCCCGCAGCCGACGTGCAGGACCCGCGGTAAGGCGGATCCCGCATGCCGACTTACGTCCAGCTAAGCGGCTCCCTTCCAGAGTCCCGTTAGCCTGAGCGTATTCATGATTTCGATTATCGCGGCTTTCGTCTGGGTATCGATCGCCGTCGAGCTTGCGGTTGACAGCAGGGTGGTATTTTGCGCGGCTAGGGCGCGCTGGGCGATCGGGGTGACGCCGTAAAAACTGACGAGATCGGCGGCCGATTGACCGAGCGTCGTGCCGTCCGGACCGAGGTCCGATAGATGCTTCATGGGCATGGTGTATATCCTCTAAAAAATGCGGGGGCCTCGAAGGCCCCCGAGTGATAACCGAAAATCGCTTAGTTGTTCGCGAAGCGGCAGGCCAGTTGCGGCCGGGTGGCCAGGTAGCCGTACAGCACATCGAGACGAGCCGGGTAGGTGTCGTTGTTGATATCGTACTGCCGCACGATGCGCATGCTGATGCCGTCGTACACCTCGCGCGCCGAAAAATCGACGCCCTTCGGCATGACCAGATCGGCGCTGGCAAAGGTGGCGAAATCCTCGTTGTACAACATGCTCGCGCCGTAGCTCGCGGCGTTGCCGCCCTGCTTGGTGATCGCGGCATTGTCGGCGCCGAGCGCGGAGACGTTCTGGCGCGCGCCCGTCAGCACCACCGAGGGGCTGATCGGGATCGAGGTTGCGGAACCCGCGACATCGGCGGTCACAACGAATGTTTTGAGAGCGCCCGTGCTGACCTTGGTCTCGGGATGTACCGAGTTGACGCCAGCGATGGTGATGATATCGCCCTGCTTGAGCGTGGTCGTCCCCGTATCCACGGTCAGGGTGCTGCCGGCCACTTGCGCACCGTTCAGCAGATAGGTGGCGGTTTCGGTGCCGCTCGTATGAATCGGGATGATCGTGCTTTCGAGGAAATCGAAGCCCGCGGCCCTCCCCATCATGCCGTCCCGGTACTGCTTGCTGATGGCCTTGTCCTCGTGGAAGAGCGTCTTGTTCGCATCGACCAGATCCACGATCGCCTGGGTCGTGCAAAGCGCGGTGCGCGCGTTGGAGGGGACCAGATTATCGTTCAGGATCTTGCGGCCGGCGAGCAGCTTCGCAAATGTGGCGGTCGCGTCGATGTTATCGACCTGGTTGTAGACGCTCTTGTAGACGTTCATCACGTCGGCTTCGATCGCGGCGGCCAGCACCGCCATCGCGGGCTCGAGGATGCGCTTGGAAAAATCATCGAGGCTCAAGGTCAGCTCGGCCGAGGTGAAGTTGAGGTCAACGCCCTTCTGGGTCGCGACCTGAAGCGTGACGCTGGTCTCGCTCGTGTCTTGGACCGCGAGAATGCGGCCGGAGCGGACGGTATATTCATTTGGCAAGCGGATCTTTAAGCTGTCGCCGATCTTCGCGCCAGTCTTGGCGAAAGAGGGGTCGTACTGTCTATTTATAGAGCCGATTAGCTGGCATTTCTGGTGTAAAACGCGGAGAGCCTCTCTCGTGACGGCTGTCGGCGTGAGAAGGGTGTTACTCATTGGGTATACAGTGTTCCATCAATGGGATTACCGGCGTCTCACGACGCTGGCGAGCGGCAGTCCCTGCCGCGGTGTAGTGCTAACGCTTGTGAAGCTCGGCGTTTCGGCGCCGCATCCAGTCCCCGATCGGCAGATCCTCACGAAGTCCCGTCGGGGACGGCGCGCTGGCCTTTACAGGGCTGATGGGTGCGGGAGCGTTCGAGGTAGGGGCGACCCTTGTGGTCGCCCTGGCATCCAGGCTGGCTTGCAGCCGCCCCATCGCCAGTACCTGCGCCATGGGTGCGAGGGCCGCTATGCGCGCCGCCTCCTCGGGGTGTTGCCCCAAGTAATAGGCGAGGTTGGCGCCATCCTCTGAATGCACGATTGCATCGCGCATGGTCTCCGAGACCCGAAGATCCGGGTTGAAGACCACCGCGTCGAAATCCGCGTGCTTCTCGCGCGCCGATTTCATCTCGGCCTCGAAGCCCTGCACGACTGTCTGCGCCTCGCGCTCTTGGTGCAGGCGCGCCCGTTCGGCGGTTAGCCGCTCGGACAGCTTCCAGTCGGTGAGGGCTTCGATATACTCCTCGTAGCTCTGGTACTGGTCTTGGTGCGGCCTCGCCTCCGGTTGGGGGGCTGCCGCGGGCTCGGGCGTGCGGCCCTCTGCCTTGCCTTTCCAGTACGCTGCCTCGCGCTCGGCCTCATGGCGTTTGCGTGTCAGCTCATCGAAACGCCGCTGAATACCGTCGGGTTTCCCGGCGGGTTTTGCACCGGATTCCTCGGGGGTTTCAGGGGTCTCGCCCGGTTCGACGTCGGGCGCCTCGGCTGCTGGGGCCTCGGGTGGTACATCTTCAGCGTCTAAGCCCTGCTCGACAGGTGTTTCATCCATGATGGGATCTCCAATACGCCCGGCTCGGCCGCCGGTTGGCATAAAAAAACCGCCTCGAAGGCGGCGGGTGTGCGCACGGCCATGCGGCCGCGAAAACGAAATCGTCTTAATGCAGGACCGCGAGCGCCAACATCAGCACCGCGGCGTCCTCCTCGTCATCGAGGATCTGGAAATTCCTGCGAATCAGCTCATCGAGGTACGCGCCGGTGTGAAGCGTCGCCAGATCGAGCGCCAACGCATCATAAAGCGCCGGGTCAAACCCGGCCGCCTCCGGGGGTAGTAGTAGGGTAGCGGCCCTCGCCTCGATCGTCGCGCCTGGGGACTCGAAGGCGGCCGGTTTCTCGGGCGCGGGCTCGATAATGCCGAGTTTGACCCGCTCGGCGTGAATGCGCGCTTTACGCTCGGTTTCGCTTTCATCGCGTAACGCCCGCGACCAACCGCCCGAGTAGGTCTGTTGCGCCTCGGGCTCAGGCTCGGGGGCCGCGCCGCCCTCCCCGGTGCTCCAGTTCCAGATCGGCCATTGATAAGCGAGGAGCTGGGCGTTGGCGCCGCTCGCCCAGTCGATAATCATGGGCTTACTCGGTCTGCGTGATTACGGTTAACAGCCGATCATCGCCGCCGCTTGCGGTAAAGCGCAGGGTCACGACATCGGCGTTTAGGTCCCCCGCGGCTAGGCTAATCTTGTAGACGCCGTTCGAGAGCTCGGAGGCGCTATTCGCGCACGCGCCGAAGGCCGCGCCGTCGAGCGAGCGGGTCGCCGTGATCGTGAGCCCGGTCTTGGGTGTGACGTGATCGATTGAATCGACCATCACGAACATAAAATTCGCGAGCGCGGTGTTCTTCTTGATACGGAAATCCGCGGTCAACGTGTAGCCCGTCTTGTCGGAGTTCGTCACCGTCGTCGCATCTACCTGGTTCGCGGCCGTGAAGGTCAGCGAGTCGGTCTTCGCCTTGATGGCCGCGATCTCGGTATCGAGAAAATCGTCGATCGCGGTGAGCTGGGTGTCGAGGTTCGCGGAGGCGAGCCCAACCGCCGCGCGCACGCCCGCGGCATCCAATCCCGAGCCGCCGGTGACATCCGCCCGGACGGGGGTGATCCAGTAGAGATCGACGGAGGCCTCGGGGGTGAACGGCAACGTCGCCACGGTGGCGAGATCGCCGGTGTTGGCGAAAGCCTCGATCCACCGCGAGTAAAAGAGGCCCGTCGAGACATCCTTGATCGTCAGGAGCATGGAGTTGATGCCATTATCCGCGTAGGCGAGGCCGTCGAGGTGCAAGTGGGTCGTGTCGTTGCCGGTCGCGCCGATGGTGCCGCTCACGGGCACGATGCCGGTCAACGTCGCGATGATCGCGGCAATCTCGGTGTCGATGAAATTATCAACCGCATCGAGCGCGGCGGCGGTGGCGAGCCCGTTCTGGATCTCGGTCACGGCGTCGGCCGCCAGCTCCGAGGCGCCGATGGCGTCGGCGGCAATCGCCCCGGCCGTGATCGCTCCCGTGGCAAAGGTCGCGGCATCGATGGCCCCGTCGGCAATCTTGGCCGCGGTAATCGCGTCGGCGGCAATCGCCCCGGCCGTGATCGCGCCTGAGCCCCAGGCCGTCGCGCCCGCTTGCACCGCGTTGACCCCGAGTTGCGCGGTCGAGGTCGAGACCGTCGCGTTGGCGATGTTCTTCAGATTCACGTCGAGGATGCCCGCGGTGGCCGGCGTCGATACTGCCGTGCCGAGGATCTGCGTCATGCTGGCGTCGAGGGTGTCGGTGCCGAGGATAAAGGCGTCGTAAATCATCGCCGGCAGCACCATGAACTCGTGGAACACCGGCACGTGGTTCGCGGCGTCGGTGATCGATAGGAACATCCGCCCGAGTCGGTTGACGTTCGCGGCCGACAGCTCCATTTGCATCATCCCGGCGTCGTTGCCGGTGATGTAGTTGAGATCGTTGGCGGTGCCCGAGGTGGCGCCGGTCACGTTGTCGAGGATGTTGGTCGGCGCCGAGCCGTCGTCGGTGTCGGCGGTCAAGGTGATGCGCTCATTGGTGATGGTGAGCGCGGTCTTGATGGTGACCCCGTCTGTCTTGTCGTAGAACGGGCCGACGGTCACGATGACGGCGGTGTTGGTCCTGAGAAATCGCATGCTATGACATCCTCTGTCTGTATTGGCGCATCAGCACCGGCACGACGCCCCCCGCCGCGGCCGTGCCTTTGATCTCCACCGCCGCGATCGAGTATTTCTGCCCCGAGGGAGCCGAGAGGCCGACCGCGTAGGTGCCCACGGCCCCGGCATCGGCGTGATAGCCCCCGTAGACCGTGTAACGGGCCGAATCCCGGAAATAGGTTTGCTCGGTGAGCGTCCCGGCGTTCGTGCGCCAGGTGCGCGAGGCCCCATCGGCGGCGACCCAGTCGCCGTTCGCGACCACGATGGCGCTATTGGCCTGGGTGGTGGTCAGATTCAGCGTCGGCGCGCCGCTCGCGACGTTGGTTTTCGCGCTGGCCCCGACGCCATCCGAGCCGCGGAAGGTCAGGACATTGGCGCCGAACCAGGCAGTACTTGATCCCGCGGTCCTCGTAAAAGAGACCGTCATGCTTTTATCGGCATCCACCGTCGCGGTGGCTATTTGGAGGTGACAGTAATCGCTAACGGAGACGATCTCCCGGTTTGTCCAAGTGAGGCTGCCGCCGCTGAAGGTGCCGGCCCAATTGGCGGGATTCCCAGAGTCGTCTACTACGCCGAAAGCCGCGAGAATATCGCCTGCAACGACGTTGAAAGAGGCGGTGGTCTTGGGACTCGTGGAGCTGTTCCATGCCGTCTCGGCCTCCTGAATGAAGCTCGGCGCGGCCATCTATAATCTACTGGGCGCCCGCCAACCGTCCGGCCTCATCGCGGACCAGCGCGATCTCTCGGACCGCCTGGCCGTCCTGATGGACGACGGCGCCGGCCGCGCGCCCCTGGGCATCGCGCACAAGCTCAATACTCTTCGGCGCCTGCATCGCGGCCGCGGCCTGGGCCAATTGCCCGACCGCCGCCTCGATCCCGGTCTGGGCTTGCACCAGGCCGGCGATCATCTCGTTGATCCCCTCGCGCTGCTCGGTTTGGGCATGGGCCTCGCGGGCGCGGACTTGGGCTTCCTGCGCTTTGATCTGCAACTCTAGGCGCTTCGTCTGGGCGTCGAAGCGCCTAATTTCAACCTCGGCGTTTTTCACCCCGACTTCGGCGCCTTTAAGCTCGGTGTCGGCGGCCCTGGTGTCGATGTCCTTCTTTTGCAGCTCCTCGATCATCTGTTGGGCCTGAGCCAACTGCTCCTCGTACTGGGCTTGCATCTGCTGCACCTTGGCCTGCACCTCGGGCGGGATCTCCGCGCCCTCGCCTTCCTCGTCGCCCACGATCTCGGGGGGGATGGCGCGCTTCAACCGGTCGGCGATCTGATCGGCGCCCGGCCAATCCTGGTTTCGGACCAGCAGATCGCCCGCGACCGCCATCATTTGCGGGTTGGCCTGCGATAGCGACACCATGCCCTCGGCCGCCTCTTGCCGGCGGGTCGAGTAGCCGGGGCCGACGGTCACCGCCACGTCGTAGCGGCCGACGTTGAGGTTATAGATGCTTTTCGCCTTGCCGGGGCCCGGCATTTTCATAGCCGCCTCGGGCATGCTCGGGTCGATTTGCGCCTGCTCGACCGTGCCGTCCTCGCCCAGAATTCTCAGCGTGCGGGGGGTGTCGTAGACCTTCGGGGCCATCTCGACCAAGATCCAGCCGGCGTGCTCGATCGAGACCGCGAGGTTCCCCATGTAATGGCTGTTCGCCATGCCGGACTCCATTTTCTTTTCGCGGATGGCGACGCCGGATTTCTCGTTCGATTCGGCGCCTAAGCTCGCGTTGTATTGGCCGAACGCGGCTTGGATGTCGTGCTCGCTGCTCTGCAGTTGCTGGATGACGCCCGCGGGCACCCCCGCGAATGGCTGCCGCTGGGGCGGTGGCACCGCCGCCCCGCCGATCGATTCGGGGTTATATTCCAGGTAGGCGTAGTTCTCGGTGTTGGCGTTGGCCCACTTGTCCTCGTAGCCCCCGAACTGGCCGGCGGCCCCGATGAAGGGTGCGCGGGGCGCCAACGCAATGAGCTCGGTCGCTTGCGAGGCCCAGTAGTTATGCGCGCGCTGGGGGTCCTTCGCCGAGCGCACGGAGCCGAAGATGCGCCGCTCGCCCTCTAACCAGAATTGATTCCCGTAGACCGGGATCACCGGGATGTAGGAGCTCGGGAACTCGCGGCGCTCCAATATTTCCATCCCCGAGTGCTTGCACCACTGCACCCGCCGGCGCTGCGCTTGGCGCTCTTGGACCACCGGCACGGGCTCGATGCCATTGACTAATGCCGCTTCGTATTCATCGCCCCAGGCGGTCGTGCCGTCGGCCAGCAAGAGCAGGGTTTCGGGCTTCGCCACGCGATAGAAATACTCGGCGATTCGAATCGAGTCCTGCTGATACCACTCGAGCAGATCTCCGATCCCGGCGCGCTCGACATCGACGGGCTCGGCATCCGGGAATTGCTTCTCAAAAATCTTCTTCGGCAATCGCTCGGTGATGAAACACCATTCGGCGTCGGCGCCGTCGAGCTGGGTAGAATACGGATCGAGATACACCGCAAAGGGGTTATGAACCCGGGCGATCAGGATCTCTTGATGGAAACTATGCTCGTGCTCGTATTCGGTCAGGATGCGAAAAAACCCCCGCCCTATCGTCGCCGCGGACTCCCCGGCCGTGAGATAGGCGTGCTCTGCGCCCGAGCGCTGCTCGATATGGCGGATCAATCCCGAGAAAACCTCGGCGGTGTCCTTCGAGGCGCGATTGTCCTCGGGCCGGACCTTGATCGCCGGGCGGTTTTGGCGCATGTCATTAACCACCTGGCGCACGTGTTGGTTACACTTATCGAGCACCAGGCACGGGCGGGCGCCGTTCGGATCATTCTCGCGCTGGCGCTTTAACGCTTCCGGCCACTGATCGAGCGCTAAAAATTTGAGGTCATCGAGCCATTCGGCGCGGTTCTGCGCCTCGGCTTCGTCCGCGTGTTGGAACCGCTCACGCGCTTCTTCGAGGAGCGTGTCGTCGCTGCTTTTGTCAGTGCCGTCCGTGCTCATTATTTTCCTAGTCTCATAAATTCCACCCGCCCGCCGGTGTACGGATCGAAGCGCGCGGCAATGCGCACGGCCTCGATCGCGTTCTTGCCGCAGGCCATCGCGGCGAGGGCGAAGTGCGCGCCCGAGCCGATGGCATAAAAGGGCTCGAGGCAGGGCACGCGCATCAACCGCTCCCCTAACCGCTCGGCGCCCGTGCGGGTTACGATCAACCCCTCGAAATCCTGCAGATCGGACGGCTTCTCGCCGCCGCGCAGCCATTCCAAAACGGCTATCACTTCTTGCAGCGCGCCCGCCGCCGCGAACAGGGCGCCATCGGGGAGGCGGTGGAGCTTGTGGACTTTGAGGAGCACCGAGGTGTGGGCAAGCGTGTCGGCGGCTAGCGTCTTGCCGTCAAACGCGGCGGTCGTCACCGGCGCGGGGCCGGGTCCTTGGCCAGCACCCCGATCGCGCCGACGATGGCGGTGCCGAGGGTGATAATCGTTTCCATCTGCTCGGGGCTAATACCGATGCCGAGGCTTATCGCCAGCATCACCGCGCCGCGCCAGGTCGAGGGTTCCCGGAGGCGTGCTATTAGATAGTCCATTTTGCGGTCTCCTGTTCAAGCTTCTTGTGCGCTGGTACCACCTCGACCAGCAGTCGTGATCGCACCAGTCGCGGCGCTCCCCCGAGAGCGGGCGGGCGCATTGGCGGCAGGGGACTATCGCATCCATCCGCCGGCGCCCCGGTAACTCTCCCTCGGCTCGCGCTTGGGGCGCGGCCGAAGCGTCTTCGCGAACCTAAGCGACATGATGAGATAACGTGTCGCGGCCATGAGGTCGTCGCGCTCTTTGACGATGAGGCCGTCCTTGCGGTGATAGAGCCGCAGCTCCTCGAACCATTGGCTGAGGTGCCGAAAGACTTTCAGCCGCCCGGTCTCCATCCGATCCAACATCTCGGCGATCCCGGCTTCAACGCCGCTTGTGCCGTCCTCGAACTGCGCCCGCTCCGGGAGCATCGCGACCCCGTGATCCCGGTATTGCGTGGCGAGCTGCTCGCCCGAACTCTTATCGTGCTGCAACCCGTCGTGCGGCCACGCCCACAGGAGCTTCGGCGACCAGGCCCTGAGCGCCGCCGCGTGGGTGTGAATCGGTTTCTCGCGCTCGCGGTAGGTCTGGGTGATGTAGATCACATCGCCGTCCCGATCGTGCGCACCGCGTACCGCGGCCGTCGGATGGTCCCACCCGAAGTCCATCGCGCAGAGCTGCGGCCAACTCTCGGGAATGTCGAAGGGCTCGCAGGTGATCGATCCTTCCGTGACCGGAAACACCCGGCCCGAGCCGAGGACCGGGACGCCCCGCGCCCGCGCTTCGCGCTCGTGCGCCGGATAGGCCGCAACGATCGCCTCGCGCTGCTCGGGTGTGTAGTGCTCGGCGTCGTCGATGGTCATCGTGGTCGTATGCGTACCGACAGGTTTTTCCATCAAGAATCGCGCGACGCAGTCCGAAATCCCGAGCAGAGGAGTGAACGTAATGAACACGCACCCGCCGGTCGCTTGCGTGCGGGTCAGTCCCTCACTGTAGATATCGAGCGGCGGCTCCTCGTCGAACCAGAGGCCATCGAGCGTTTCGCCCTGCCATTTCTCGCGGCCTTTCTCGTAGCTCTTGAACACGATACGGGAGGTCCCGCCGGACACGTGCTTGACGCGAATCGTGTCTTGCAGGTCCGGCACGCCGCGTCCGGGTGTGATCTTGGCTATGTGTGCGGCCGGAATCGCGCCCGTGCCGAACTCGCCAGGCAACCCGAGCAAGATGCGTTGCGGGTTGTCGCGGGTCGATTCCCCGGTGACGCCGGCAGCCCACCAACGCGTAGGACGATCCCATCGGCGCCCACGCCAATCTTCGGGATACAGCCCGGTCGCGTGCATCGCGAGCTCGTAGCCGCCAGCGATAGTCTTACCGCAGTTGTGGTGCAGCACTCCGGCGCCCCGGTAGGCGTTCGAGCCGGAAACCTGAACGTCTACTATAGGCTGGTATCCAATTCCCTCAGCGGCTATGATCGCAGCGTCTAGCAACTGGATCGATCGCCATGGGAAAAATATCGCCGTGTGAGCTATCTGCTCATGAGATTCTGCGTCTAAACGCCGCAGGAATTCCGCGAAAGGCCATTGCTGAATCCGTGGGCTTGACCTTTCACTGTGTGCAAGCCTGGCTGCAGCGGCGCAAAGCGCCCAGCCGCCCACACTCGCAAAGGCTCCTAGCTCTTCAAATAACCGATGTTGCCGAATGCCTGGACCTCGGCATGACTCATCTAGAAATTGCCGCACGATTCGGAGTTTCGGAATCGTGCGTTGAGCGAACAGTCGCCCGCTCTCATCTGCAAAGCGCTCGCACAGGTCCGCGAGGAGGAGCGCAGCATCGTCAAAGGTGGTCTGGTGGTCGTTACGTAGACAAGCATGGGTATGTGCTTGTGTTCGTGCCCATGCACCCGCAAGCCCGATTGCAGGGCTACGTATTTGAGCACCGGCTTGTTTGCGAGGTGATGTTGCAACGCTACTTGCTGCCTGCTGAGGTAATCGATCACCTCGACGGGCATCCGCGGCACAACTGGCCGTCCAATCTGCGCGCCTACCCGTCCAACAAACACCACCTGCAAGCGACGCTAACCGGGCGACTGAAACCCACCCAGAGCGCGTCAATACCCGGTGCTTACCGGAACACTCAAAAGCTTGGCCATTGTCCAAGTGCAGACGATACGCTGGCTCGATGCACCGCAAGAATACGGGCGAGGCTTGAGCGACACATCTCGATCCATCGGACCACGACGCAACACCGAACCCTGCCGCGCCGATCAATTCTGCGAAGCGGCGCTCTCCTACCGCCGTTTCAATAACCGAGCTCGGCGCCATGCACTGGTTGCCCGCCATGAAAAGCCGTTCGCGGTGGCTGGCTCCCGCGGCATGGAACTCAAGCTGCTTCGGGTAAGGGCTGTATCTACTGAGGCGGCGCTGATTGTCCCGGCGCGTCTGTTCCGCCTCTAAGCGGTGCAGCAGCAGGGCATTGCGATTTAAGCGCATTGATCATGGCTGCGAGCTCCGCGTCCGAGATCGCGGCGAGCGGGTCCTCGATATGCGTAAGTTCTTTTTTGTCTGTCCAGTCGAAGCGGTTTTTCATCGTAAATATCCAAACCGCCGGCTGAATGTCCACCTTTCCGGCGGCGCCGGCGCGCCCGAGCCGCTCCCACCATGCCTGTGCCAGTGAGGTGCCGGCCTCGAGCGCCGCCGCGAACGCCTTATGTTTTCCGTCGCGCTTCCAGACGTGAATGGTCTGCTCCGAGATCCCGAGATCCGCCGCGACCTCGCAAAGCGAGGCCCCCTCGCGCATCAGGCGAAGCGCGCGGGCGGGGAAGTCGGTGCGGTATTTCGTGGGGGGCCGGCCAAATCAGTGCATCACCTGATGCACGATGACAACGCCATCGGAGCAAAGCAGGTACTCGGGCCAACACCAGCACTTGAGATCGCTCGTGTGCTCCGGCCCGACCTCGGGGTAAATGTGAATGAGCGCTTCGATGTTCAAAACAGCGAATTCCGGTCTTCGTCGCGCCCCGCCAGGTACCGCGCGAACTCCCGCCGCAGCATTGGCTTGTGCGAGCTGAACTCCAGCGCGCCGGTCGCGTTGCGCCTGAGATCCGCGGCCGGATCGAACCCGTGCTTAACGAACATGTCCCAGCGCCCGACGTAGCGGCGGTCCACTTTCTTGCCGTGCCAGTGGTGCTCGATCGTGCCCTCGGCGTAGCCGACGTTATGGTTGATGTGCTTGAGCGCCCGGCGCTGCCATTCGAGGATGGTCGTCCGGTAGCTCGACGCCGACTTGCCGTGGAGGCTGTGATCGCCGTGCCCGGCTAGACTCATCGCCATGTGAAAGTCGCCCGAGCCCATGCCGGCGCACTCGATGAGGCCGCCCAAGGCATCGAGCGCCGCCCGGGTGTAGCACCAGGCATAGCCAGGATGCGGCCGGCCGTATTTTTCCGGCTTGTGGACATCGCCGCCGTGGAAGAGATGCTTACAGAAGCTCGTATGCGCCGCGAGGTGCTCGCCGTTCGGCCCGAGGTCATAGGCCGTTGCCCACGGCTGGATCACGTCGTAGATCTGGAGCGCGTGCACGGCGTCCTCGGCCCAGGTTTTCGAGCGGAAATGGATATCAGCGTCGAAGCACCCGAAGTACTTTGCCCCCGCGTCGTCCTGCGCCACGCGGTTGATGCCGATATTGATCAGGTTCTCCTTCGCCCAGACCATCGTCTTCGCGCGCACCGGCACATGGCGCACGCCGGGCGTGCCCGCGCACTCATAGGCGCGCTTCCCGTAGGTGCATTCGACGACGGTCAGGCAAACGCCGCTCTCGAGCATGTGGCGCTCGAAGTCGCGAAATAATTTAATTCTCGACTTGAGCCGCAGCGGATTCGAGATCGCGGTGATGACGTGCAGCAGATCGGCGTGCACTAAAATGTCGCCGGCCTTGCGATCGCCCGAATCACCGCCATAAATCCCGTTTGCAGATCGGTCTGGCCGATGGCGAGCCACCGGGCGTCGATGTCGTTATGGGCCTGCACCTCAACCAAGAGCGCCCGGACCTCCTCTGCTTTGGCCTTGATCCGATTGATGAGCGCGATCTCGGTCCGGGCCGGCTCGCGGTAGCCGTGGTAACCGGTGATCTTGGGCTTGAAAGTCTTTCCGCCGGCGCCGAACGGATCGGCGTGGCTCATATCGCGCTCACGCGCGACTCGAAGTGCCCCGCCCGCCGATAGGGTTCGAGGTCAACGCCCTGAAGCTCGGGGACCTGCTTGTAGTCGATCGCGCCCGCTTTCAGGTTCCAGAGATGTTTCACCCCGGCCCCGTAGCAACTTTCTTCCCCGGCAAGCTGCTGGATCTTGGCCTTGGCTTTGTCAATGGTGTTCTTCGCTTCAATCCAAGCGGCGGCGGCACGCCGCCACGCAACGTCTTTTCGTTCGGTCATAGAGGCTCCAAACCAACAAAATGAAAGCGATCCGGATAAGCGCGAGGCCGAGCAGGATCTCAAGGCGGCGCATCACATCCCCATCAAAAGCGCGGCCGCGATCCCCTTCACCACGTCCTCCCAGTCGGTGCTGCCGTCATCCATCGGCACCTGGCAGTCGGCTTCGAGGTGGATCTTGTTGCCGTCGCGCTGATAGCCTATCGATTCACAGTAGTTGAGCGTCGGCACGCGGCCCGCCACGGCGGCGCAGCCCCCGAGCAGCGCGAGGGGCAGCAGCGCTTTGCGCGGGATCACTTAACGACCAGCGCCAGCATCCCAGCACCGACCGCCCCGCCCATCGTGGTCATTGCGGCCAACACCCATTTGCGGGCGAGCTTCAAGGTCGGGAGCTCCATTTCTATTTTGCCGACTCGCGTCGCGACTTCCGCGAGCTGCTCGCGCTGCTTGCCGCTCTGCACCTCGACCAACGACAGCAACTGCAGCGACTTATCGATCGATTTCACGGCGTCGCGGATTTCCGCGAGCGCCTTCTCGTGCTGATCGACGCGGTAGGTCAACAGCCGGTCGGCGTCAGTCACCGTCGGGGCGGCAGCACTTGGCTCGAAACTCTTCAAGCCGCAATTGGCGCTTGCGCTCAATCTCGTTCGCCTCATCGCGCTTGGCCCTTGCGGCGCGCAGCTCGGCGCGCTGAATTTTTACCATGCTGAAGACGGCGGCGACTGTAAGCGCGGCGAACAATGCAAGCACAAGCTGAGTGGTCATGGGCAAAGCCTCGATTGAAAAAAGGAGGGGGGCCGTCCCTGGCCCCGATGTGGCCGCTTGGGAGGGGTTGGCCACAAAAAAAGGGCGTAGCACGCCCTAAGCCAGTTTTCCGCACAAAGCGGGAAAGCTTTAGATCCCCCGGCCCACCCGCGCCAACCATCCATGCGCAAACCGCCCTTGCGTCGGATCGTGCTCGATCAGGTTCAGGTAGTGGACGACGCGCTGGCCCTCGATCGCCTTCACGAGCGCCGCGCTGCCCTTGGCGGCAAGCTGGGCTTTCAAGGCGCGGGCGGTCGCCGGCCCCCACACCCGATCGGGCGCCAGATAGCCGCTCAATGCGCCGTTTTTGCTCAACATGTTCAAGGCCCGCTGGAGATACCAGACCGCCTTCTCGACCCCGAGGTTGACGGCGCAATCAAAGACGGCCCGGGCGAGCGCGAGGTCCTCGAGGGCGTCGCCCCCGCAAGGCTCCCAAAACTCCGCCCGATAGAGCATCTCGACCTGCAGTTGAAGCACCGGATCGTCCTCGACACGACGTCGCGAGGTGTTATCTAGCTCATCGATGCGCTTCCATCCCGGCCAGCTCGGATGATATTTGCGCGAGATCCCGCGGTAGGTCTCGCCGCCCCGATCGTGCGGGTCGTTGGCGTAGCCGCCTTCGTGTTTGAGGGTCCCCGCGAGGGCGAGGGGGAAATAGGACATAGGGAAAATTCCTTTAAAAGCATTTTGTCGGCATCGACAAAATGGTGTGAGTCGAGAGTGGAAGTGAGGGACGTACCTTTTTTCTTCCACAAATGAGGCGCCAAAAAGTGACACGACCTTTTTAGGGCTCAGATATGAAAAACCCCGCGGCCGGCAGCGGTGCCGAGCGCGGGGTTTAAATGGCGCGTAGGGCGATACCCGGGGGGATCTCGCCCTACCCGCGGGCAGGC
>Ga0187893_10006903_pt1 | contig 19034 bp, 13 predicted proteins | sample MA1701074metaG_FD_139574 | JGI IMG/M metagenome (GOLD analysis project Ga0187893, IMG submission 139574) | White microbial mat communities from a basaltic lava cave in the Kipuka Kanohina Cave System on the Island of Hawaii, USA - MA170107-4 metaG ... | reverse complement strand
GCGAGAGCGATTTCGTCGCGGAACGAGTTCGAAACATCCTGCACGATCGTCATGTCCCAGTCGCCGGCGGTGCCGAACGTGGCGGTCGCGGTCGCGGCCATGTCGATGCTCTCCTCGCCGAACATCGTGGCGAGGAAGAGCTGCGTCGGGTTCGCGTTTGCATCGGCGCGACGCACCGTGACCTGCACCGCATTGGCCGGGGTGCCGCCGGCGCTGAAGGTACGGGTCTCGTCGTCCCAGGTGCCGAGGATCACGTCGCTGTTCTTCAGCACGACGCCGTTCTCGCCGCTCGGCAGGTTCTTCTGCGCATAATCGATGGCGGCGGCCTTCACGTCGTCCGGGTCCGGCAACTGGCTCGCCGCGGCGAGCGCGGCGGCATCGGCCGCCGACTGCATGCGATTGTGCATCACGTAGAGATAGCTGCCGTCGATCGCGAGCGCGCTGAAGCCCACGAACACGGTGAGCCCGGCCGTCACGTAGAGAACCACGGCCCCGGCCCGGTTGCGCAGCAGCCCGCCGAACTCGGCGCGGATCTGTCCCAGAACGCCTGCTACTTTCATCGTCGACCTCCCCTCAGAGGAGCGCCTTGGCCGGAGCGCCCGATTACTCCTTGCGCATCGTTGCGGACACGGACAGCGTGCCGTCCGACATCACGTCGAGAACATCCATCACCGCCGCGTCCGCCATCGGCAGCGAAACCGTGACGACCACGTCGTCGCCCGAATTCGCCGGGTCGACGGCATTGACCGTGAAAGTTCCCGAGAAACTCGAAAGACCGCCGCAAATTGCCGCCTGCGCGCTGCCGGCGGCGCCGCCCGGACAATTGACGTCGCCGTCCGATCCGGTCAGCTCGCCGACCGAGATGCCGCGCGCAGCATCGCGGGCGAGATTCTGCATCGTGTTCTGCAGGAAGAAGACGTAGCCGAACTGAACGATGCCGGCGGTCAAAAAGATCAGGATCGGCGCGACCAGGGTGAACTCCACCATGGCGGCGCCGCGATCGCATCGAAGAATGCGAAGCAGACGTTTGAGCGACATCCCCGTTTCCTCGATCCCCATCGCCCGACGCGCCGCTCGAACCGCCCGCAACGGCGATCCGGACGGCCAGTCATACGGGGCTCGGCCTTGGCCGCGACATGACGGGCCGCACAACCCGTCATGCCCGCCGGTCCCGCGGCCCCACCGGGGGCCGGACTGAACCTTCCGACGAGCGAGTATCGGGATATTACGTGTTCCGCCGGTCCCGTTTGTCAATCTTCCCGTCGGGTTGGAAACCGTTGCTGCGGCGGGTACCGAGCCGTCCCAAGTTGAACCGAGGCACCCCGGCGGGGTCGGAAATAGCGCGGAATCCGGCCGACTCGGAGCGGCGCGGCGGCCGGTCGACCCCCGGTCGGGGGCGGCGGGCATTAGACCGTAAATCACTCGGGGTCATCCGCTTCCCGTCCGCCCCGGACGAAGGCCGGGGCGCCGAACCCCGGCCCGGCCGGTTTTCTGAACGCTGTCGAATTGCCAGAATGCGCCGCGGCCGCGGGGCCGCTTGCCGGAGGCCCATGGGACGGCGCGCCGACCATACGCGGACCGAGTTGCGGCAGATGATCCTCGACGCCGCCACCGGTCTGATCGACCGCGCCGGGCCGGCGGGCCTCTCGGCGCGCGCGGTTGCGCGCAAGATCGGCTATTCCGTCGGCACTATTTACAATCTGTTCGACGATCTCGACGACCTGGTCTGGCAGATCAACGGCCGCACGCTCGACAGCCTGCAGACGAACCTCGCGGCCGCGGCGACCGGCAGCGGGGCCGAGCCGCGCGTGCGCCGGCTGGCGCAGGCCTATCTCGACTTCGTCACCACCTATCCCAAGCGCTGGGCGCTGGTGCTGGAGAACCGTCCGGGCGCCGCCGCGCCGCCGCGCTGGTACAGCGATCGCATAGGCGGCCTGTTCGATCTCGCCGAAGCCGCGCTCGCCGACTATTTTCCGGATGCCGCCGCCGGGGCACGACGGCGCAGCGCGTACGTGCTGTGGGCGGGGCTCACCGGCATCGCGCTGCTGCGCGAAACCGCGAGCCTGCCGACCGACATCGAACCGGCAACGCTGGTGACCGATCTGGTCGACACGCATCTGGCGGGCATCGCCGGCGAGCGGACGGAACGGCCGCCGCGCGCGACTGCGACGCACGGGCGGGCGGCAAAAGGAGGGCGGCGATGACGGGCCGGATCGCTTCGCGCCTTGCGTGCGGCGTATGAGTGCAATCGAGCGCATCCCGTTCTTCGCCTTCGGGCTGCCGAAATCCGGTACGACCTGGCTGCAGATGCTGCTCGATGCGCATCCGGCGGTGAGTTGCCCGAGCGAGCATCAACTGTCGTTCCTGCTCGAGGCGCTGCCGAAGCTGATGAACGACTACAACCTGGTTCTGCGCGAGATCGACCGGCGCACCGCGCAGCAGGGCATCGCGACGCTCGGCCAGCCCGATCTGATGTCGGTGACGCATGCACTCATCGAAGCCTGTATCGAGAGCGGCGCGCGGCGCAAGAATGCGCGCTTCGCCGGCATCAAGGACAACACGGTCGCGACGCATTTTGGCCTGTTCCGCGAACTGTTTCCGGCGGCGAACTATCTCTGCATCGTGCGCGATCCGCGCGACGCGACAATCTCGAGCTGGCATCACAATCTGCGCGTCGAGCCCGGCTTCGGCGAGCGTGCGGTCGATTTCGCCGACTGGGCGGCGCAGACCTGGCAGCGATGGACCGATACGTACAAGAGCGTGCTGGCGGCAACCGGCGACCGCGACGAAGCGGCGGGCATACTCATCCTGCGGTACGAAGATCTGATCGGCGCGCAGCGCGAGTCGACTCTGCAGCGCGCGTTTCGCCGTATCGGGCTCGCGCTCGATCCTGCCGATGCCGCTTCGCTGTTCGAGCGCACCGATGCGGTGCGACTGCGCGCCGGGCCCGGTGCGGGCTTCTATCGCAGCGCGCGCGCCGAAGGCTGGCGCGATGCGCCGGAGCGGCCGCAGATACCGTCGCCGCCGCGCGCCGCGCAGGCGCTGCTGGAACGGTTTCGGTATCCCGCAACCTGACCGTGGCGCGCGCAACACGATCGGCCGGCGATCGCGCCGCGGCCCCGGTGCAACCGTGATTCCCGCGACATATGATGGTAAGATTGCCGGCGTCGATCGGACGGGAACGATCGCGGGGGCGCCGGATCGCAGGGGTGCGCGACGGCAGAAGGGGGCGGCCATGCGGCTGGCGAAGTTCAGGATCGGCGAGGTCGTGCGACATCGCGTCTATCCGTTTCGCGGCGTGATCTTCGACGTCGACCCGGAATTCAACAACACCGAAGAATGGTATCAATCGATCCCCGAGGACATCCGCCCGCGCAAGGATCAGCCGTACTACCATTTGCTAGCCGAGAACGAGAAATCAACCTACATCGCCTACGTCTCGGAGCAGAACCTGCTGCTCGACGACAGCCGCGAGCCCGTCAACCATCCGATGGTCGACGAGCTGTTCGAAGGGCGCGATGCCGGTCACTACCGGCCGCGGCGCGGGCTCGCGAACTGAGGTGCGGCGCACCGGTCGCCGCCGCCCGGCAATATCGGGAAACGATGGAACCGTGCGCGCCGGTCAGCGCAGATCGGCGTCTTCGTCCTTCGGCGCGTAGACTTTCGCGAGGATGCCCGAGGCGATGAGTTGCGACTTGTCGAGCTGCTCCTTGCTGAGCGACTTGGCGACGTCGAGAACCATCGGTGCCGCGGCGCGATTGCCGAGGAACGAGGCGACCGTCAGCAGCGCATGCGCCTGCACGAGATCCTGCGGCACGCCTTCGCCGTCGACATAGAGCTGCGCGAGCGAGATGATCGCAGTCGTCTCGCCGTTCACGGTCGCGAGATTGTACCAGTAGATCGCGTCGTCCAGATTCTGCTCGAAGCCGACGCCGGTTTCGTACATGTGCCCGAGCCGCGCCTGCGCCGGACCGTAGCCGAGCTCGGCCGCGCGCTCGTACATGTCGATCCAGACGGACTCGTCTTCGGCGATCAGCATCTCGTGCTCGTACATGACGCCGAGATGGTAGATCGCCGCGGGATACTGGAACTTGGCAGCGCGCTCGAGCCACGCCTGCGCCTGGTCGTAGTTGCGCGTGACGCCGTAGCCCTCGCGATAGGCGATGCCGAGATTGGTCTCGGCCTCGTGGTTCTTCTGCTCGGCGGCCATCGTGAACCAGCGAAACGCCTCGGCATCGTCCTGTCCAACGCCTTCGCCGCGGCCGTACATCTCGCCGATCATGTTCTGTGCCGCGGCATCGCCCTGGTTGGCGGCCCGTACGAACCAGCGCAGCGCGTTGCCCCAGTCCCGCGTGCGGTAGGCGGCATCGCCGCGCTCGTAGAGCGTCGGCTCGCCGTTGTCGCCCACGGATTCCTGCGCCGAAGCGGCGCCGGCGAACATGACCAGCGTCGCGATCAGCAACGCCGCCAGTCCGCCGATCGGGCCGCGCGCGGGGCGCCGCCGTTCCGATACTCCTGTCATGCCGCCTGCCGCCTTTTCCTGCGCCGTCGCGCGCCATCCTAGAGCGGGCCCGGCGGGCGCGGAAGCCGCCGCTCTCCGCGATCCATTCCCGTTTCGCAAGGCGGTGCGACTTTGTTTTGCCACGATCCATCGGCTAGCCTTGCCGGGCGCATGAGGTGCGGCCGGCAGCGGCCTTGGGCCGGGCCCGGCGGATCGCAGCGGTCTTCCACGGAGGCGTCCAGCATGGCCAGCAAGGCCGAACAGGCGAAGGCCACACTGATCGAACGGGCCGTCGCGGTCGCCGAAACGCGCCTCGGCAAGGGGCGCAGCGCCCAGGCAGAATTCTTTCTGCGCGCCTTCTACGCCAACGTACCGCCCGACGACATTGTCGGCGCGGAGCCCGAAACTTTGTTCGCCGCCGCGCTCGGCCTCTGGACCTTCGGGGCGACACGCCGGCCCGGCCAGGCCAAGGTGCGGGTCTTCAACCCGCGCCACGAAGAACAGGGCTGGCGTTCGACCCACACGATCGTCGAGATCGTCAACGACGACATGCCGTTCCTGGTCGACTCGGTGACGGCCGAGATCAACCGGCAGGGGCTGACGGTCCATCTCGTCATCCATCCGATCCTTCATCTCTGTCGCGACAAAGACGGCCGATTCTCGGGGATCGAACGTCCCGACGGCGGCATCGCCGAAAGCTTCATGCAGCTCCGCATCGACGAGGTGCAGGGTCGCGAACGCCACGACGAGATCGTTGCCGGCGTCGAGCGCGTGCTGGCGGACGTGCGCCAGTCCGTCGCCGACTGGAAATTCATGCTCCGGAAGCTCGACGAGACCGCAACCGAGGTCGGCACCGGCACCGCCGATGCGACGAAGGAAGAGATCGAGGAGGCGCGCGCCTTCCTCGCCTGGCTGCGCGACGATCATTTCACCTTCCTTGGCTATCGCGAATACGACGTCGAGGGCGACGCGGAGAACCCGACGCTGTCGATTCGCAGGGAGACCGGGCTCGGCGTGCTGCGCGACGAAAACGTCTCGGTGTTCGACGGGCTGCGCAATCTCGACCGGCTGCCCGCCGATCTGCGCCAGTTTCTGAAGCAGTCGCGGCTGCTGGTCGTCACCAAGGCGAACCGGCGTTCGACCGTGCACCGGCCGGTGCACATGGATTCGATCCTCGTCAAGCGCTTCGACGAGAAGGGCCGCATCTTCGGCGAGCGGCTGTTCGTCGGCCTGCTGACCTCGACCGCCTACAGCCGCAGCCCGCGCGAAATACCGCTGCTGCGCCGCAAGGTCGCGAACATCCTGGCGCGCTCGGGCTTCTCGCCGGGCAGCCACGACGGCAAGGCGCTCGCGCACATTCTCGAGACCTATCCGCGCGACGAGCTGTTCCAGATCTCCGAGGACGAACTGTTCGAGATGGCGCTCGGCATCCTGCATCTGCAGGAGCGCCAGCGCACCGCCTTGTTCGTGCGGAAGGATCCGTTCGAACGGTTCGTTTCGGCGCTCGTCTATATCCCGCGCGACCGCATGTCGACGGAGCTTCGCCTGCGGGTGCAGGACATCGTCGCACGCGCCTACGGCGGCGAAGTCGACGCGTTCAACACGCAGCTCTCCGATGCGACGCTGGCCCGGCTGCACCTCATCGTCAAGACCACGCCGGGTGCGATTCCCGAGGTCGACGCGACAGAGCTCGAGGCGGTCCTGATCGAGGCGACGCGAAGCTGGCGCGACCATCTGCAATCGGCGCTGACCGACGCCAGGGGCGAGGCGCATGGGCTCGAGCTGCTGCAGCGCTACGGCGATGCGTTTCCGGTTTCCTATCGCGAGCGGTTTCCGGCGCCGGTTGCGGTTTTCGACATCGACCGGATGGAGGAGGCTCTGAGGGGCCAGACGGTCGCGCTCAACCTCTACCGTCCGATCGAGGCGCCGCCGGAAGAGCTCCGGCTCAAGATCTACAATGCCGGGGAGCAGCTCGCGCTGTCCGAGATCCTGCCGATGCTCGAGCATATGGGTCTCAAGGTGATCGGCGAGATCCCGTTCACGGTACGACCGGCGAACAGCGACCGCACGATCTGGGTGCACGATTTCGGCATGCGCACCTCGGACGGGCGCGCGGTCGATCTTGCCGAGGTGAAGGAGCGGTTCCAGGAAGCCTATGTGCGGATTTGGCGCGGCGAGGCGGAGGACGACGGGTTCAACAGCCTCGTGCTGTCGACCGGCCTCTCCTGGCGCGACATTTCGATGTTGCGCGCCTACGCGAAGTATCTGCGCCAGGCCGGGGCCGCCTTCAGCCAGACGTATATGGAGCAGGCGCTGGCGCGGAACCCGGCGATCACGGTGCAGCTCGTGCGGCTGTTCCGCGCGCGCTTCAATCCGGCGCGCCGCAACGAGGCCGGTCATCGCACCCTCAAGGCGCGCGCCGCGATCGAGGGCGGGCTCGAGAACGTCGCCAGCCTCGACGAAGATTGCATCCTGCGGCGCTTCCTCAACCTGATCGATTGCACGCTCCGCACCAATTTCTTCCAGCGCGGCGAGGATGCGCGGCCGAAACCGTACGTCTCGTTCAAGCTCGATTCGCGCCACGTCGACGATCTGCCGCTGCCGCGGCCGATGGTCGAGATCTGGGTCTATTCGCCGCGCACAGAGGCGGTCCATCTGCGCGGCGGCAAGGTCGCGCGCGGCGGCATCCGCTGGTCTGACCGTCGCGAGGATTTCCGCGCCGAGGTGCTCGGGCTGATGAAAGCGCAGATGGTGAAGAATGCGGTGATCGTGCCGGTCGGCTCGAAGGGCGGCTTCATCGTCAAGAAGCCGCCGTTGCGCGGCGGCCGCGAGGCGCTGATGGAGGAAGTCGTCGCCTGCTACAAGACGCTGATGCGCGGCATGCTCGACATCACCGACAATCGCGATGGCGACACGATCGTGCCGCCGCCAGACGTGGTGCGGCACGACGAGGACGATCCCTATCTCGTGGTCGCGGCCGACAAGGGCACCGCGACCTTCTCCGACATCGCGAACGGGGTCTCGGCCGAATATCGCTACTGGCTGGGCGATGCCTTCGCCTCCGGCGGCTCGGCCGGCTACGACCACAAGGAGATGGGCATCACCGCCAGGGGCGCCTGGGAATGCGTGAAGCGGCATTTCCGCGAGCTCGGCAGCGACATCCAGAACCAGGATTTCACCGTCATCGGCGTTGGCGACATGTCGGGCGACGTGTTCGGAAACGGCATGCTGCTCTCCGGGCACATCCGCCTGCTCGGCGCGTTCAATCACCTGCACATATTCGTTGATCCCGACCCCGATGCGCGCAACAGCTTCGCCGAACGCCAGCGGCTGTTGGCGCTGCCGCGCTCGTCCTGGTCGGACTACGACGCGGCGCTGATCTCGACGGGCGGCGGCGTGTTCGACCGCAGCGCCAAGTCGATCCCGGTCAGCGAGCGGATGCGGACATTGTTCGGCATCGCGACCGAGCGGGTGGCGCCAAACGAGCTGATCCGCGCCATGCTGAAGACCAAGTGCGACCTGCTCTGGTTCGGCGGCATCGGCACCTACGTGAAGGCCAACCACGAGACGCATGCCGAGGTCGGCGACCGCGCCAACGATGCGCTCCGCGTCAATGCCGACGAGCTGCAGGCGCGCGTGGTGGGGGAGGGCGCCAATCTCGGGGTCACGCAGCGCGGCCGCATCGAGTTCGCCATGACCGGCGGCATGATCAACACCGATGCGCTCGACAATTCGGCCGGCGTCGACTGTTCGGATCACGAGGTCAACATCAAGATACTGCTCAACGGCCTGGTTGCCGCCGGCGACATGACCATGAAGCAGCGCGACCAGCTTCTCGAGCAGATGACCGACGAGGTTGCGGCGCTGGTGTTGCGCGACAACTACCTGCAGTCGCAGGCGATCAGCATCTGGCGGCGCAACGACTGGCTGCGACTCGACCAGCAGAGCCGCTTCATGCGCGCGCTCGAACGCAGCGGCCAGCTCGACCGCGCGCTTGAGTTCCTGCCGAACGACGAAAGCATCCAGGAGCGCATCGCGCTGCGTCAGGGCCTGACGCGGCCCGAGCTCGCGGTGCTGCTCGCCTATGCCAAGATCTCGCTCTACCACGAGCTGCTGCCCTCCGACCTGCCGGACGATGCCGAGCTCGTCGACGACCTGATCCGCTATTTCCCGACGCCGATTCGCGAGCAATGGCGCGCCGCGGTGCCGGGCCACCGGCTGCGGCGCGAGATCATCGCCACCGTCGTCACCAACAGCCTCGTCAACCGCGTCGGCCCGACCTTCGTGCATGTCATGAAGGAGAAGACCGGCGCCGGGGCGGCGGCGATCGCGCGCGCCTATGCGGTGACGCGCGGCGTGTTCGACCTGCGCGGCTTCTGGGGCCGGATCGAGGCGCTCGACAATGAGGTGCCGGCTTCGGTACAGCTCGCGATGCTCAACACCACGATCGAGATCGCCGAAACCGGCACGGCCTGGTTCCTGCGCCACGAGCATGGCGAGCTCGACGTCGCGAAGGGCATCGCGACCTATCGCGGCGGCATCGCCGAGCTCGCCGAGACGCTCGAGAAAGTCGGCACCGACGACGACCGCGCCGAGATCGCCCAGCGCATCGAGACCTATCGCAGGGACGGCGTGCCGGCGGAACTGGCGCGCAACATGACGCGGCTCGAACGGCTCGGCTCGGGTCTCGACATCGTCGAAATCGCCGGCCGCGGCCCGCATCCGCTCGCCGACGTGGCGCAGATCTATTTCTCGGTCGGCGACCGGTTCTTCCTCGATTGGCTGCGGCATGCCTCGCGCGAGGTCAATCTCGACACGCACTGGGATCGCATGGCGGTCGCCGCGGTGATCGACGATCTCAACGGCCACCAGCGGCAGCTGACCCACAAGATCCTCGCCAACGGTGCCGCCGGATCGTCGAGCCCCGTCGAGCAATGGACCGGCGAGCGGCAGGATGCGGTGCGGCGCGTCGAAGGCCTGTTCGCCGATTTGCGGCAGACCGGCGGCTTCGATCTCGCCAAGCTGGCGGTCGCCAACCGCGAGTTGCGGACGCTGATCGACGCGTGACGGATCTGCAGAACACAAGGGCGGCGACGCAGGGCGTCTCCGACCGGCCGAACCGGCGCGCGATCGCCGCCTGGTGTCTCTACGATTTCGGCAACTCGGCCTTCCCGACCGTGATCGTGACGTTCCTGTTCAGCGCCTATGTCGCGCGCGCGGTCGCCCCCGACATCGAAAGCGGCGCGGCTTTCTGGGGCCTTGCGCTGACGCTCTCGGGCCTGGCGGTGGCGATCGTGAGTCCGATCGTCGGCGCGATCGCCGATGCCGGCGGACGGCGCAAACCGTGGGTCGCGGTTCTCTCGGCCATTGCGGTCGTGGCGACCGCGCTGCTCTGGTACGTCGAGCCGGAACCGGGATCGCTCACTTACGCATTGGTCATGGTCGCGATCGGCAGCTTCGGCTTCGAGCTCGCGCTCGTCTTCTACAACGCGATGCTGCTCGAGGTGGCGCCGCCGCGGCTGATCGGCCGCGTCTCGGGCTGGGGTTGGGCCTGCGGTTACGCCGGCGGGCTCGCCTGCCTTGCGGTCGCGCTGCTCCTGTTCGTACAGGCCGATCCGCCGCCCTTCGGCCTCGATGCCGACCGGGCCGAGCATGTGCGCGCAGCCGGGCCGCTGGTCGCGCTCTGGTTTGCGCTCTTCGCGCTGCCGCTTTTCATCGCCGTGCCCGACCGGAAGCCGACCGGCCGCAATCTCCCGGTCGCCGGGCTCGAGGGCGTGCGCAATCTCTGGATGACGCTGAAGCAGGTGCGACACCACCAGAATGCCGCGCGCTTCCTGCTGGCGCAGATGCTCTATCTCGACGGGCTGCACACGCTCTTCGTGTTCGGCGGCATCTACGCCGCCGGCAGCTTCGGCATGGGCTTCGACGAGATCCTGATCTTCGGCGTCGCGCTCAACATCGCTTCGGGCGTCGGCGCGGTCGCGTTTTCCTGGGTCGACGACTGGCTCGGCTCGAAGCCGACCATTGTCATCGGCCTGGTCTCGCTGATCCTGCTCGGCATTGCGATCCTGCTGATCGGCGACAAGAGCTGGTTCTTCGCGCTCGCCATCGGCATCGGCGCGTTTCTCGGACCGGTGCAGGCGGCAAGCCGCTCGCTGATGGCGCATCTCGCACCGCCGGAGCTGACGACGCAGTTCTTCGGCCTCGCCGCGCTCGCCGGCAAGGCGACCGCGTTCATCGGTCCGCTGATGGTGGCGTGGCTGACGACCGGCTTCGCCAGCCAGCGCGCCGGCATGGCGACGATCCCGCTGCTGCTCGCCCTCGGCCTCGCGGTCCTGCTGACGGTGAGGGCGACGCGGCGGGGATAGACCGCGGGCTCTCGAAACCTGAACCGGCAGGCCTTATTTCGAGGGCATGCGGGATGCTCTCAGGCGATACGAAGACGCTGTTTCCAAAGCGATCCGGGATTCTCATTCGCGCGGTCTCTCGGCCCATCAGGCGCGCGACGGCTACCTCGTGGAACTCAAGCCGAATGGCGACGTGGTTCGCCTGCAGAAACCAGACGTCACTCCTCGGGAAATGAGGAAACGAGACAGCGGTGCCCCGCATACCGATACTCGCCGTGCCGGACGGCGCGGGTAAAAGCACCTTCGCGAAATCCCGTTTCGACGCCCTCGTCAGCGACGACCGGTTTCTGAAATTCGACGATATTGCGGCAGGGTTACCCGGTGTCTCTGCGAGAAGGCACGCCGTTGCCGCCGCACGCATCGGCATCAAGCGGCGGCGAGAACCGATCCTGAACGGACGTTCGTTCGGTGTCGAAACAACATTGGCCGGGCGCACCATCCTCGGTCTCATGGCCGAAGCGCATCGCCTCGAATACACGGCGGACTTCGTCTTCCTCTACATTGCTGCCGCGATCCTCTGTCGTCGTCGCGCGGAGCAACGTGTTTCGTTGGGTGGCAATGACATTCCTCCCGATACGATCGCGCGACGCTATATTGGCGGCCTAGCAAACGTCTCGGCGGCATAGGCCGTCGCTCATAACGCGCAATTGTACGACGCGAATGCGGACCGGCGACTTGTCGCAGAGAAATCCGAAGGCGAAACGACAGTTCACGACCTCGAAACATGGCAACGCATGGCACCAGACAGGTAAGCGGCGCCGGCTCAGTGCCGGAAATGCCGCATGCCGGTCATCACCATCGCGAGACCGGCCTCGTCGGCGGCCTCGATCACCGCGTCGTCGCGCAGCGAGCCGCCGGGCTGGATGACGGCGGTCGCGCCCGCTTCGACCGCCGCGAGCAGGCCGTCGGCAAACGGAAAGAACGCATCGGAGGCGACGACCGAACCCCTGGTGCGGCTCGCGCTTTCGCCCGCTTCGCGCTGCGCCTCCGCGGCCTTGATGGCGGCGATGCGCGCGGAATCGACGCGGCTCATCTGGCCGGCGCCGATGCCGACGGTGGCGAGGTTTTTCGCAAAGACGATGGCGTTCGATTTGACATGCTTGGCGACGCGGAAAGCGAACAGCAGGTCGGCGCGTTCCTGTCCGGTCGGTGCGCGCTTCGTGACGCAGCGCAGGTCGGCGTCCGTCACGCGCCCGGCATCGCGCGACTGCAGCAGGAACCCGCCCGACAGCGATTTGAACGAATGGCCGGGCGCCGCCGGGTCGGGCAGGCCGCCGGCCTCGAGCAGGCGCAGGTTGCCCTTGGCGGCGAGCAGGTTTCGCGCCTCGTCGGGAACCGACGGCGCGATCACCACCTCGAGGAAGAGCTTCGTCAGATGCTCGGCGAGCGCCGCATCGAGCGGCCGGTTGACCGCGACGATGCCGCCGAACGCGCTGACCGGATCGCAGGCGAGCGCCCGGCCCCAGGCCTCGGCGAGCGTCGCACCCTCTGCCACGCCGCACGGGTTGGCATGCTTGACGATCGCGACCGCAGGCCGGTCGAACTCGGCGACCAGCTCGTAGGCCGCATCGGTGTCGTTGAGATTGTTGTAGCTGAGTTCCTTGCCCTGCAGTTGTATCGCGCTGGCGACGCCCGGCCGTGTCCCGCTCGTGCGATAGAACGCCGCCTGCTGGTGCGGATTTTCGCCGTATCGCAGCGTCTCGCTGCGGCGGCCGGCAAACGCGACGCGTTCGGGCAGCGCGTCTCCCTCCTGCGCGGCCATCCAGGCGGCGATCGCGGCGTCGTACGACGCCGTGCGCGCGAAGGCCGCCTGTGCGAGCTTGCGACGCAGCGCCTCGCCTATGGCACCCCTGTTGGCGCGCATCTCGGCAACGACCGCATCGTAGTCGGCCGGATCCGTCGCGACCGCGACGAATTCGTGATTCTTGGCGGCGGCGCGGATCAACGCCGGCCCGCCGATATCGATGTTCTCGACGCAGGCGTTGCGGTCGGCGCCCTTCGCCACCGTCGCCTCGAACGGGTAGAGATTGATCACGACCAGATCGATCGGCGCGATCCCGTGCTTTTTCATCGCATCGAGATGCTCGTGCCGGTCGCGCCGTGCCAGGATGCCGCCGTGGATCGTCGGGTGCAGCGTCTTGACGCGCCCGTCCATGATCGCCGGAAACCCGGTATGCGCCGCGACGTCGGTGACCGCGATGCCCGCATCGCGCAGCGTCGCCGCCGATCCGCCGGTCGAGAGGATCGAAACGCCCTGTCCGCTGAGGAAACGCGCAAACGCGACCAGCCCGGTCTTGTCCGATACCGAGATCAGCGCGCATTCGATCTTTACCATGCCCCGTTCGTCCCCGTGATCCCGATCCCTCGATACGCATTGCTCTGCATCGTCAGCCCGGCCGCCGCTCCGGCATCAGCCGCCAGAGGAAACGCTGGAACAGCCACATCAGCGCACCGGCGCCGAGCAAAGCCGCGATCCATTCGCCCTGCGACGCGCCGAGCGCGAGGATCGCCATCAGGATGCCGACGACGATCGTGCCGATCAAAGCCGAGCGGTCGCTGCGCTGTCGCTTCATCGCTTCGACGAACGCACCGCGCGGCCGATCTTTGTCGTTCGAGCGGTCGGCGCGCGCCGCAGTCACAAGCAGCACCACGATCTCGAGCGCGGCCAACGCCCCGAGAACGAGCGCGGCGCCCCAGGCGCCGTTCAGCGCCAGGTCGCCGAGCAGGAAGGCAACGAGCAACGCGGCCGCATCGGCCGTCGGAAATCCGAGCGGCGCGCTGCCAACCGGCCGGCTCGCCAGCAGGCAGCCAGCCATCGCGCCGGCCAGCATCGCCGGCAGCGACAGGGCGGGGCCGAGACGCTGCATGTCGATGGCGACCGCCGCGACGCCGAGCGCGACGATGCCGAGATGCGCGGCCTCGATGCCGGGCACGCGGTCGGTTTCGGGCGATCGCAGCACAAAGACCAGCATGCCGAGACCGGTTGCCGCGAGCAGCGCGATGTCGGCCGGGCTGGCGAGCCGGTCCGCATGCGCGAGCACGAACGGCGCGAAGGCGATCGCGAACATCGCAGGCCGCAGCGCCATCGCATGGCCGGCGAAGGCGCGGCCGGCGACGACGGGCAGCAGCGCGGCGAAGCCGATCGCGGCCGAGAGAATGGTGCCGCCGCCGAGCATCACGATCGCGAACCAGCCGAGTGCGATAACGGCCGACAGGATTGCCGGCGGCGCCCGGCGTTGGCCGAGCAGCATGGCGACCGCGATGGCGGCGGCGAGAATCGGGACCGGGATCGCCAGATCGGGCATGGCCGCCTTTATAGCCGCGAACCGGGGGTTCGGCGATGCCGCGAAATCGCCGCGCGGCGCGGCCGAAAACCGCATCGGGAAGCGGGCACGTGAAGGGGGTCGCGGTCCCGCCCGGTTGACAGGCTGCGGCCGGCGGCGGCAACAAAGCGCGCGGATTTGCCGACCCGATCGCAGCCCCGAGGTTCGTCCATGCCCGTCCGTTCCGAGCGCGTCGCCGTCATCGGTCTCGGCTATGTCGGATTGCCGCTCGCAGTCGGCTTTGCGTGCGCCGGCCACGACGTGACCGGTTTCGACATCGACCATTGGCGCATCGACGAGCTGAAGGGCGGTCACGACCGCACCGGCGAGATCGGCACGGCCCAGCTCTCGAAGGCGAAGCTGACGCTGACCGACGAGCGCGCGCCGCTGCGGGATCGCGGCATCTATGTCCTCACCGTGCCGACGCCGGTCGATGGCGACAACAACCCGGACCTTTCTTCGGTGCTGGCGGCGGCAGCGACCGTTGGCAAGGCGCTCCGCGCCTCGCGCGCGCAGCGCCCGCTGCCGATCGTGGTGCTCGAAAGCACGGTCTATCCCGGTGTCACCGAAGATGTTCTCGGCCCGGCGATCGAGAAGGAATCGGGCAAAAAGCGCGGCAAGGATTTCCTGCTCGGCTATTCGCCCGAGCGCATCAATCCGGGCGACCGCGAGCACGGGCTCGCCCGCATCGTGAAGGTCGTGGCGGCCGAAACCGACGCTGCGACCGCGCGTCTCGTTGTACTCTACGGCAGCATCGCGAAGGCGGGCGTGCATGTCGCGCCGAGCATCCGGACCGCCGAAGCCGCGAAGGTGATCGAGAACGCGCAGCGCGACGTCAACATCGCCTTCATCAACGAGGTGACGATGATCTTCGAACGGCTCGGCCTCGCGACCGAGGACGTGCTGGCGGCCGCGCGCACCAAGTGGAACTTCCTCGATTTCCGGCCCGGCCTGGTCGGCGGCCACTGTATCGGCGTCGATCCCTATTATCTCGCGCATTGCGCGGCGGCGGCGGGGCACACGGCGGAGATCATCCTCGCCGGCCGCCGCATCAACGACGACATGGGCGCATGGATGGCCGACCGGGTCGCCGATGCATACGAAAACGCACCCGGCCCTGCGCGCAAACGAGTCGGTGCGAAGAACAGGAAAAGATCCTCGACCGATGCCGCGCCGCGCACGCTGGTGCTGGGTCTCGCCTTCAAGGAAAACATTCCCGACATCCGCAACACCCGCGTCGAGTTGCTGATGTCGCGGCTCGCGACGCGCGGCCATCGCGTCGAGGTGCACGATGCGCTCGCCGATGCGGGCGACGCCAGGGCGCAATACGGGATCGAGCTGCTGCAGTCGCTCGATGCCGTGTCGCAACCGTACGACTGCGTGGTCGCCGCGGTCGGGCACAACGAGTATCGCGCGCTGTCGGATGCGGATTTCGCGCGCTTGGTCGCACCGGGCGGGCTGGTCGCCGACCTCAAGGGCATCTGGCGGGGCCGCGCTTTGCCGAAGAACCGGCGGCGCTGGGAGCTCTAAGTGCCTCGGATTTCTTCTTGATGGTGCTACGCACATAGCGCGATGGTTTCCCGGTCTGAAAATGCAAGGCACCGAAATCGGGCTTGGGGCCGGGGCGCCGGCCTGACGCCGGTTCCGCAACCGCCCGCTCCAGTGCCGAGCTGCGAGATCACGTCGGCCCGTGCAGCGGACAAGGCGCGTTTTCCATCCCGTCAAATCTCAATCGACCATCAAAAGAGAGGCCGATGCCTCCGTTCGACCATCGTCAGAGAATCCCGACCGTGTCCTGGCCGCGCGCCGGCTTCGACGCCCCCGCCAACAGCGCCAAGGTCGCCCGCATGCCCTGAGAGCGCGAGGAGGACGACGAATTCGGTCCGCCGCCGGCGTTCGACGTGACGCGGGGCGAAGCCGAGTCCGAGGCGAAGCGCATGATCTACGAGAAGACCCATCCGATGCATGAAGCGCTCATGCAGAGCGCGCTTATCAACCACAATTACGCGATGCTGCGTTATTCCGCGCTTGCGCGCCGGCCGCGACGCATGGCAGAGGGAGTAATATGATGCCGTCGCACCGTTGAAGCACCGCGAGGGGCAGGCCAACACACATGCAGCTCATCGGCTATTACGAATCGCCCTTCGCGCGGCGCGTCGGCATCACCTTGATGCTCTACGGCATCCCGTTCGAGCATCGCGCCGTGCCGACCTCGGATCGTGCGACGGTCGAGCCGCTCAATCCGCTCGGCCGCATCCCGATGCTGGTGCTCGACGACGGCGAGACGCTGATCGACAGCACGATGATCATCGATCATCTCGATGCGCTGGCGGGGCCCAAGCGCGCGCTGACGCCGTCCGACGGGCCGCGCCGCCGCGCGGTCAACCGCATCGTCGCGGTCGCGCTCGGCACCTGCGACAAGTATGTCGCGACCTATTACGAGATGACGAAGCGGCCGGATTCGCACCGCTGGGGCCCATTTCTCGACCGGCTCGAGGAGCAGGTTGCGAACGGCCTGCGCTGGCTCGATGCGCAGCTCGACGGTACGCGCGCGACGCCGTACTTCGTCGGCGATGCGCTCACCCAGGCCGACGTGAGCGCGATCGTCGCCTTCGAGGCCGTCCGCTTCGACATGACGCAGCTCGCGCTCGACGGCGACTATCCGAGGCTGGAGGCGCTGGCGAAATCCGTCGCCGACATGCCGGCGTTCCGGGAGACGCGGCCGGGGCAGTAGAACAGGTTAGGAGGTGCCAATGCTGAGCCGTCAAGATTCAGCCGTCACTATGCTTCGTTTAGGCACCTAAAATTTCTATAATAATCGGTTACATCTAGAACATTGTCATCCGTCAGTGCAGAAAACTTTGACTTCCTTCTAAGATACCAACGTTTCGGATCGCTCCTCGATTGCGAGATGAAAACACGATAACTCTCATTGCCGAGCTTTACGGCACATTTGACACAATCAACAAACTCAAGAACCGGGAATAGAAACATATCGCCCTTAAACCCGCCATCAGGCGAAAGCACATATGCAAGGAAGATGTCAGTGCGTTTGGCAAGCGCAGCGATGTTTTTCTCTGAGAAGAAACGCCATGAAGTACAGGTAAACAGACTTTGCGACCATCCTGTTTCACAAGGATACAGTTTGCCAAACTTGACTTGTACCTCTCTGTATATGACCGCGTTCTCGATTCGACGCCGCAAGATCAAATCGATTTTGTCAACGTCAAGGAACCGACTGTACGGGTGCCATCCATTCTGAAAAAATTCAAACTTAGCGATTGTTTCACCGAGAATCTCTTGATGCCCAGCTTTGCGACGCTCTGCGGGGCCGAGAAAGTCCCCATCGTTGGTCATTTGTTGCGCTCACTTGTTTGAATCTCTATTGGCCGGGATAGACAATAGTGCCATCTTCTTTTCGATATGGGGCATCCCACCACTGTGTGATGGGTTCAACGACGCCTGCAGACTCTAGAATAGCTCTGAAAAATGATTGATCTTCGCCGGTAAATGCCCCGGTATCACGACAGACGGTGTCTGGATCGTAATCCAACTGGTGCGCCTCACCAGCTGTACCTGCTCGTAGAAACGCAAACGTTTCGCTGGGCCTCGTCTGCCATTCTTCAATGCAGAACGGTGCTAGATATGTGTGAGCATCATCGTCTAAATAGACTAGTGCGTAGTCGGGCATTGCTGTGCCGACCCGGATCATAAATGAGACCATTAGCAATAGGAATCCAATTGAAGCGAACCCGATAACTGCTTTTGAGAGGATTTCTCGGAAGTTCTCCATTTTTTTCGCCATGATCGTCCTAGCGAGTAGAACGCTCCCATTCTACGCCAAGTAGGGGGTATCTCGGGATACCGTATTGTCTAACCTAGTCACTGCTTTGCCGCCCTTTCACCGCGCTGCTATCGTCTCTCTTAGCCTGATTCCCTGAGCCGTCCAGCCCGCATGGCCGTTCTGAAACCTGCCGAAACGCAGCCGCCGGCGCCGTCGATCCCCGACGGCGCGACGCCGCTCCCCGCCGCGCCTGGCGCGGCAACGCCCCTGATGTCGCAGTATCTCGCGATCAAGGCCGAGCATCCGGACCGGCTGCTCTTCTATCGCATGGGCGATTTCTACGAGCTGTTCTTCGACGACGCCGTCAAGGCGGCCGGCGCGCTCGACATCGTGCTGACGAAGCGCGGCAAGCACGACGGCGACGATATCCCGATGTGCGGCGTGCCGGTGCACAGCGCCGATTCCTATTTGCAGCGCCTGATCCGCGCCGGCTTCAAGGTCGCGGTCTGCGAGCAGAGCGAGGATCCCGCCGAGGCGAAGAAGCGCGGCTCGAAATCGGTCGTGCGGCGCGATGTGGTGCGCATCGTCACCGCCGGCACGCTGACCGAGGACACGCTGCTCGATGCGCGCGCGCATAACTATCTGGCGGCGCTCGCCGATGCCGGTGGCGCGCTGGGGCTTGCCTGGCTCGACATGTCGACCGGCGAGTTCACCATCCAGCCGGTCGCACCGGCCAATCTCGCCGCGGCCCTGGCGCGGCTCGATGCCGGCGAGCTCCTGCTGCCGGAGCGCCTGGTCGAGAGACCGGAGCATTTCGAGCTCTGGCGCGAATGGCGATCGCGGCTCTCGCCGCTGCCCTCGTCGCGCTTCGACAGCGAGAATGCGCGGCGCCGGCTCGAAACCATCTTCGGCGTCAGGGCGCTCGATGCGTTCGGCAGTTTCGAGCGCGCCGAGATCGCCGCCGCCGGCGCGCTGCTCGATTACGTCTCGCTGACGCAGCAGGGCAGGCTGCCGCGCAT